>Ga0335070_10009372_pt1 | contig 11478 bp, 9 predicted proteins | sample Lox_Sample_13_FD_206722 | JGI IMG/M metagenome (GOLD analysis project Ga0335070, IMG submission 206722) | Soil microbial communities from Loxahatchee National Wildlife Refuge, Florida, United States - Lox_Sample_1.3 | ecosystem: Environmental > Terrestrial > Soil > Wetlands | place: USA: Florida... | reverse complement strand
CCGGTTGGCAGCGGCGTGTTCCGAGAGTAACTGCAGGTAAGCGCGGCGCAATGCATCTGTTGTAAACACATCCTGACGAGCGTTGCCGCGCTGCGTAATATGGTGTGGCAGACCGATGGCCACCACCCGGGACTCACGAGGCATACCGACTTAGTGCGGTATGACGCCCGGCTGTCTCACCGATTCGGGACGGTCTCGTCCGTCCCTGCTGCTCCGCAGAAGGGCGGCCGGCCGCACAAACGTCCGATCGACGCCGCGCAGGAGTCGTTCGACTTCGCGCTCACCGAGTGAACGGAAAACGGGCGGTCTGTCCCTGGGTTTCCGAGTTCCGAGTTCCGAGTTCCGGAGTTCCGAGTTCCGCGCCCTAAGGAGCCGCGCAGTCGCCATGGTCATGGAGGTTCGCTCTGAGCCTTCTTCTGAGCGTCCGTAAGCGTTGCGAGTCCACCTCCGTTGTCTGATCTATATCAGACCAGACTCTGCCTGAGCGTAGGTCGACCACGTAATTCCCAATCAGCCCGCTGCCGGAACGCTGGCAAGCGTTCCGCAGGTGCACTAAAGCCAGACTTGGGCCCATCTGTTGGTATTCAGGCGTCGGGCAACCTCCACGTCGCTTGATTGCGACAGCCTCGGGTGTGTTTACGACCAGACGCTCAACTTCCTTGATAGTCAAACACCGCCCATCTAAAACCAAAGCGCAACCAAACAACGCTAGCGCAGCCCGGACTGAACCATTAGCGATGACCGACCTTATCATTGCGGACAATCCTCCCTCTTGGCGATCGCCTCAGCTGCGCCGGCCACCCTAGCGCCATAATCGATAGGTTCTGAGTTGAAACCGGCCTTCGCCACAGCGTTGGCGATGGCGCTAATATCCCCTCCGTTCTTCTGGGCCTTTAGAGCAGCATTTAAATAGCGATCGTTTTGCGATGTCAAGGCCGATAGACCCGACACATATAAGTTGTTATTGTCGTAGAAATCATCGGCGAACGACGAGGGGAAGCAAGCGAATCCACTCTTTGTGGCACCAGGCGCGAGCGAACAGGGTATAGCGCCTATCCAGTTTCCCGTCGGATTCTTTTTAGTGGTTGTAAGCCCAAAAAAGTTGTCGTTCAGTCTTGCCGCACCACCATTGCCCCAGCCAGATTCAACTGCCGCCCACGCAAGAATGAAGTCTGCCCTTAATCCCAGCTGGGCACTTAGATCTTGCGCTCCAGCTCGATTGGTATCAATGAAGCTGAAGACAGTTGCCGTTGCAGCGTTGTTTGGATCACAGTTCGGATCGCGTCGCTTAGGGGGTGGCTCGTCTTCCTCATCTAATTCGTCGGCCGAGAGAAAAAGACCTTTTGGATCATGGAAATTGACCGGATCGTTTTCGACATACGCGTACCGATTCCAACTCCCCGGATCAGCTGGGTTATTAGCGCCCTTCGCTGTCGCCCGATACGGATCGGGCGACAAAAACCTCCCCAGAATGCTGGAGTAATACCGGTTCTTGGCGTAATCGAGGCCGGTGGTGCCGTCGCGGTAGTAGGTGGCGAAGTTATCACCCAGCAGCGGCGTGCCGGTGTCCTCGCCGTAAGGGTAGTAATAGGTGCCGTTCGGGTAGCTGCCGGCGACGGACCCCAGGCGGTTCTGCGCCACCTCACGCCCGGTTCCGTAAACCACGCCCCCACTGATATCCGTTAGCTGGCTCCAGTCCCGCCGCCGCTGGGTAAGACCGTCGCGACGCAGTTCGCCACGTCGTAGTTGAACGACGTACCGCCCATCCCCGCCATGTTACCATTCGCGTCGTAGGTGTAGCCAACCAAGTGGTTGTTGGCCGCATTTACCGCGACGTGCAACGCCGGCGGCGAGCCTGCGGTCGGCGTTTTGTCCGTCAGATTGCCGAAACCGCCCGCGTGCTTATTCCGGCTTAATCGGTTCCCCCCCAAAACACATAATCCCGCCCCGCCACTTTCCGCGTCTCCATCCAGTACTTGAACGAGAACCCCGGCCACAGCGTCGTGTTCTTCCCGCGCGCGTCCAGGTACCAGCTCTTGCATCCCGACGCCCACACCGTACGCTTCATGCGCTCCTGGAGGCCGCGATTGAATTCGGCCTGCACTTCCGGCCGCAGATCCATCGCCGCCGCTCCATTCTCGCGCAGCAGTCTGAGGCACTTCATGACGTAGTTCACCTGCGCTTCGATCATGAACACGATCGAGTTGTGCCCAAGCCCCGTATTCGGCCCCACCAGCATGAACAGGTTCGGATATCCCGCCACCGTAATGCCGAAATAAGCCTCGAAACCGTCGCGCCACGCGTCATTCAAATCCACGCCATTCCGTCCAACGATGCGCACCGGCGTCAGCAGGTCGGTAGCCCGGAAACCCGTGCCGTAAATCAGCGCGTCGACGGCGCGCTCCTTGCCGTCCGCAGTGATGATGCTGCGTTCGCGCACTTCGGCAATGCCTTCGGTCACCAACTCGACGTTCGCGCGGCCCAGCGCCGGGTAATAATCGTTCGAAATCAGAATCCGCTTGCAGCCGATCAGGTAGTCTGGCGTGACTTTCTCGCGAAGCGCCGGATCGGTGATGCTTCTCGCGATGTGCTTCCTCGCAAACTGCTCGATGCGCTTCATGAATTTCGGATTCACCGTAAATCCCAGCGCCAGCAGCTCCTGCCGCCAGTAAAGAAGCTTGCGGAACAGCCACATGTAACCCGGCGCGCACCGGAACAGGACACGCTCCCAGCGGCGGATGGGCCGGTCCATCTTGGGCACGATCCACGGCGGCGTCCGCTGGAAGATGGAAAGGTGCGCTACGTCCGCCGCAATCTGCGGGATGAACTGGATTGCGCTGGCGCCGGTTCCAATCACCGCCACGCGTTTGCCGCGGAGATTATAGGAATGATCCCACTCGGCGGAATGAAACGCGCGCCCCTGGAAACGCTCGCTGCCGGGAAGTGCTGGAATCGCCGGCCGGCTGAGCGGGCCCATGGCGAGCACCATCGACCGCGCGGTGAAAGCAGCGCCATCCAGAGTCCGCACGCGCCAGAGATGCGCGTCTTCATCAAACACCGCCTCCCGCACTTCACTCTGGAAGCGGATCGCAGGGCCCAGTTTGTACTTCTCGACGCACTGCTTCAGGTAGTCCCAGATCTCCGCCTGCGTCGGGTACATGCGGGTCCAGTCCGCATGGCACTCGAACGAAAACGAGTACAGGTGCGACGGGATGTCGCAGGCGCAGCCCGGATAGGTATTGTCGCGCCACGTTCCGCCAACATCCGCAGCGCGCTCGAGGATCACGAATGAATTTATCCCCGCACGCCGCAGTTGAATAGCCATGCAGAGCCCCGCAAATCCGCTGCCCACAATCAGCACGTCGACGTTTTGCGACGGAGGTGTGCCGCTCCCCTTTGCCGCAGCGCCCATCGCCTTCAGAAATTCCGACGCCTCGGCGAGCGATTGCCGGCCCTCGGGCACGAAGGGATGAAACAACTGCCACACGTGCGGCACGGCATCCCACTTCTTCAACTCCACCGGTACGCCGGCCGCGCGGGCACGCTCAGCCAATTGCGTCGAATCATCCAGCAAGGTTTCGCAGGCGCCCACGTGGATCAATAGGGGCGGCAGCCCTCGCAGATCGGCATAGAGCGGGGACGCCAGCGGATCACGCGGATCCGCGCCACACAAGTAGAACTCCGCTCCGCGCGCCAGACCTTCGCCGTGAAACATCGCGCAGCGCTTGTTGTTGGTCTCGCGCGATTTCCCCGTGCCGTTGAGATCGGTGAGCGGAGAGAATAGCACGGCAGCCGCCGGCAGCGCATCGCCTTCGTCGCGCAGCTTCACCATAGTGGCCAGGGCCAGCCCGCCGCCCGCGGAATCGCCGGCGATGAAGACCGGAGTCGATGCGCCCGCCTCCGCGCGAACCGCGCGGTACGCCGCCACGGCGTCTATCACCGCTGCTGGAAACGGATGTTCCGGCGCCAGCCGGTAATCGGGAGCGAAGACCTTGAACCCCTGCCGGGCGAAGGCTGTCGTATAAGCACGATGCGTCCGCGCCGAGCACGCGAAATAACCGCCGCCGTGCAGATACAGCAACACACCGGCGCTCGGCCCCGATCCGCCCTCCACCCATTCGCCCGGAATTCCTCCAAGCGTGGTCTTGGTGATGCGCACGTCACTGGGAGTCCAGAACCACCCGCTGTTCAGAATCTTGCGCGCGTGCATAGCGTCCTTCGCGCGCGCAAGCAGCGGCTTGAACGTGTGCCGAAGCAAGAAACTCACGAAATGCGCCTGCCAGCTTGCCATCAAGGAATCCAGCGCGCCGAAACTGAGCCGCGACCAGAGGGAGCGGGCTTCCCCATCTCTGTCGTCCTAACCAATCGTAAGATTACATCTGCCGTTTGCGCTTGCTCGTCCGCCGCGGAGGCTTGGCCGACTCCGCCAGCCGTGCCTCCAGTTCCTCAATGCGGCGGCGCAACGTTTCCACTTCACCGCTCTCGGACGCACCCGGCGGCCTGCCCGCCAGTACGTTCCGCATGAATTCAAGCGGGCTGGTCAAAGCGCTCTTGGCCTCCGAGAATCCCGAACGAATTTTCTCGGTGCCGGTGGTGGCCGCCTGTTGCGCTTTTTCGTACAGATCGAACGTGCTGTTCAGATACCAGGAGAGGAAATCATGCGTGGCTTTGTCGGATGCCGTGACGAGTTGTCGCAGCAGTTGCAATGGCAGGGCGGTCTCCTCGTCCCGGGAACTCTCCACCACGATCTGGGTCAGCACAGTGGCGGTCAAGTCTTTGCCGGTGCGGGCGTCCACCACCTGCACGTCGATCTCGTCGCGAATCATTTTTGCAATGTCTTCGAGCTTCACATAACGGCTGGCGCTCGTATCGTACAGCCGCCGGTCCCCGTATTTTTTGATGACAACCGTGGGCTTGCTCATGTCTTCTCTCCCATGCGGAGAATTAGATCTGATTTACCTTGACACCCTGGAACAGGAGCCCTATACTCAATTTGGATACTGCAGTGCAGTATACCGCAAAGGTTTGAGGAGAGTAAAGTATGCCTGCTACAGAACAAGCCGCTTCTCGAGACCTCTCGCCGGCAGGTAGGCTGGCGGGTTGGGCTCGACAAGGGATTGAGAGTTTCGTTGCCGCCCAAAAGATCCTGCTGGATCTGACGGCTCACCAAAATGCGCTGGCAGTCGGAGTTATCCGGGAACGGCTGAGCCAGCCTACACTCCGCCCCGACATCGCGATCGCGAAGATTGCCGACAAAGGGGTTGAGAATTTCACCTCCGCTGGAAAGATTCTGTTGGACTTAGCCGCCGGCGAGACTGCCCTGGTGGTTGATGGCGTCAAGGAAGGGTTCCGCCTTCCTGTTCCTGCCGCCGTGGTGGCCGACGTAGTGCGGCACCGCGTGGATACGCTCATCGGGATGCAGAAGAATCTGCTGGATGTAGCCGCCGAGCAAACCCACACCGTTGCCGAATCTTACAAAGAGGGTAAGGGGCTCATGGCGGTCGGCAAGGGCGCGGCCGAAGTCGCCCGGCAGGGGATCGAAAACTTCGTGGAAACGGAGAAGAAGTTCCTCGACTTGGCTTCCGAAGAAGTCACCGCCGCCACCAAGGCTGCCAAAGAGGGCCGCAAGCCCGTCCGAGCCCGTACGAAGGTTCTGACGGAAATGGCGCGCGAAGGGGTTGAGAAATATATAGATGCACAAAAGAAGCTGCTCAATCTGGCCATCCACCAGTTGGAGGAGGTCAGCAAAGCCGGGCCTGAGGAAACTCATGCAGAACCGGTAACCTCCTTCGCCGAAGTGACGCAAAAGAGCGTTCACAACATCGTGGCGGCCGAAAAAGCGTTGATCGACCTCGCGATGAAGCCCAGGAAGGCGGCGGCCAAAGAGGCAGTTCCGAAGGCTACCCGTCCAAGGCGTAAGAAAACAGCCTAGTTCGGGCATCCGGCCGCACTCCCCCGCGCCGGCTCTCGCTGCTTCGGCGGTGAGGGCTGGCGGCGGCCGGTGGAGTCCTAGTACCGCAAAAAAGAAGGGTTTACGTATTTGTAACACGGGCGGCTTTGGGTAGACTGAGTAAGAATGAGGCCACGTCGCCGCCTCGTAATGCAAGAGGAGTTTGAAGCCGTGCCCTTGCCGATCTGGCAGGAACTGCTGGTCGGTGTCGAGATGGCCTTCCTTCGGATTTCGCCGGTGTATTGGGGTCACGGTGTTCCCCGCGGGGATGGGGCCGCGGTGGTGGTGGTTCCGGGGTTCCTGGGTACCGATTTCTACCTGGGCGAGTTTCGCGCCTGGCTGCGCCGGATCGGTTACGAGACCTACTATTCCGGCATCGGGATGAACGCGGAGTGCCCCAATCTTTTGATCCGGCAACGGCTAGATGAAACCATCCAAAAGGCCTGGCAATCTACCGGGAGAAGGATCCACTTGATCGGCCACAGTCTGGGGGGAACGATTGCGCGTTCGATTGCATCGCAGAAGCCAGATCGCATCGCTTCGGTGATCGCATTGGGATCGCCACTGCGGGGCGTGGCGGCGCACTCCGCCGTCCTTCGCACAGCGGAGTTGGTGCGGAAGCAGATCCTGGAACGGAACGGCAAGAAGGTCCTGCCGGACTGCTACACGGGCGCCTGCACTTGCAACTTTCTCGAATCGCTGAAAGGGAAGTTCCCGAAATCGATCCGCCAGACCGCAATCTACACAAAGACAGACGGCATCCTGGACTGGAGAGTATGCCAGACGGGGGACGAGAGCGTGGATTTTGAGGTCTCCGCCACGCACATCGGACTCGTTTTTAGCCCCATCGTTTACAGTCTTGTGGCCCGCCGATTGGCGGGACAATAACCCCTCCGGCAGGAGGCCGCGTGGAGCACCGGATCAAGATCGAAACGCCACACCTAAAGGACGCTCTCGAACCGTTTCTACGCAGCTACAAAACCACGGCTGCGCGGATCAACGCCGTCGAGGGCGTGCTCGCGAGTGAGGGCGGCAAGTTCTGGCGCGACGAACTGGGAAAGTGGACGGTGCGCATGGTTCCGGTGGATCTCCTGGTTCCAGAGGAGTATCAGCAGTGGCGTCCGCTAGTGCGGGACGCGATGCGATTCGTGGTTTCGCATTTGTCAGCGAGCCGCCTTGCGCCCAAGGTTGTGGAGCAGATGGAACTCGCGGCGGACACGCCGCCGGAAGCGCGGCTGCTGCGATTCATTGCGAAGGTGCCCGGACTACAGAAGATCGGGCAGGTGCTGGCGCGAAACCGCAAGCTGGATCCTAGGGTGCGGCGTGCCTTGTCCGAGTTGGAGAACGGGATCTCGGACGTGGGCATCAGCGAGATTCGAGCAATCATTCTTCGTCAGTTGCGCCCGCAACTTGCGAAGTACGCTGTCGAGATCGATTCGGCTATCCTCTGCGAGGCCAGTGTCAGCGCGGTTGTACGTTTCACCTGGCGCAACCCGGAAAGCGGGCGGCGCGAGCGCGGCGTGTTCAAGGTTTTGAAGCCGTACATCCCGAGCTGTTATGCGCAGGACATGAAGATTCTCCAGCACCTTGCCGGATATCTGGCGCGCAAGCACCAGGCAGGTGGCGTGCGTTTAGCCGGCTTGGCGGAAACGCTAACCGAGATCCGGCTCCTGCTGGAGCGCGAAGTGGACTTCCGGGGGGAACAGAAGACACTGCTGAACGCGCTGCGAATCTATCGTTCCGTGCCGGGCGTGCGCGTGCCGCGGCTGATCCAGCCGCTTTCGACCGATGTCATCACGGCGCTTACCCAGGAGACCGGAGTAAAAGTCACCGAAGCTTTGGCGCGCGTGGATACGGACCGTGTCCGAGTGGCGGAGCGACTGGCGGAGGCGCTCGTCGCCGTCCCCGCGCTGACGCGGGACAAAGACGCCATCTTTCATGCCGATCCCCACGCCGGCAATGTGCTCTACGACAAGCGGCGCGGAGAGCTGGTGATCCTGGATTGGGCTCTGACCGAACATCTGACGCGCGCGCAGCGGAAGAACGTGCTGATGCTCGTGCTGATGGTGATTTTGCGGGATGCGGATGGCGCATTCCAGGCCGTGGAGCGTCTGCGGCAACGCCAGACCGCGGAGGAGGAAGCGCAAACACGCATCGTGCGCGAGCACGTTAACGGCTTCCTGGATGCGCTGCCGCTGTTTCGCGTGCCAGAGACGATGGATGCCATGCGCCTGCTGGATGAGATTGCTTTAGAGGGAGTGCGGTTTCCGGCAGCATTGCTGATGTACCGCAAGGCCTCTTTTACGCTGGATGGGGTCCTGGAAGATATCGCGGGATCCAGCATTCGCATGGACACGGCAATCACACGGTATGCGCTCGAGCACTGGGCAGCAACTTGCGCCACCTTGTTCTCGCTGCTTTCGCCGGCCGACTGGATCGCGCTCGACTGGAGCGCATTGACGTTTACCTCCCGCATGGGTGCGCGCATGGTGTTAAAGCCGTGGACGTGGCTTCCGGAGCTGCTCCACAGTCGGGCGGCGCAGGCTGTGCAGTGAGAGGGCTTGGCGTCAGCGTTGGCGAGAACTGAGCGGTCTCCGTTTGGCGGAACTGGCGCAGGCGCTAGCCGCGGCTACTATGATTGAGTAAACTGTCCCCGAAACTCGCGATGCCTTCTACGGTTACGATAATGAAGGCCATGTCACCTCCATAACGTATCCAACCGCGTACGTTCAGCCACCGGGAGACAATCCTGCCGTGCTGCAAGCGGGGCCAACCTTCACCTATGCGCTCGACGTCATGGGCCGTCCGGTTACCATGACCAGCAACCAGGCGGCCGGCACGCTGGGCCAGAACGTAGTCTACAACGCAGCCGACCAAATTACTCAGATGGACCGAGGAGGCAACGGCTCGGTCTCCGAAACGCGCACCTATAACGCCCTGCTGCAACTAACGTCGCTTTCGGCGAACCATGGCGGATATTCCTACGGTTACACCTATTCCGGCACCCAGAACAACGGCCGGATCGTGCAGTCGACCGATGCGGTTGCCGGGCAGACCATCAACTACACCTACGACTCGCTGAACCGGTTGAGTACGGCTACCGGTACGGGATGGGCAGAGAGCTACACTTATGATGGTTTCGGCAATCTGACGGACAAAACGCCGACCGCAGGCTCGCCGCCGGCGTTGCACGTCGCGGTGAATGCGGCCAACAATCGGTTGGTCGGCTACAGCTACGACGCCAATGGTAACATGGCGGGGATGAGCGGGACGTCGTTCACCTACGACGTGGCCAACCGCATCGCCACTGTCCTACCCAGCGGCGGCGGGAACGAGCAGTACAGCTACGGTCCGGACAACCTGCGGGTGTGGAAGTTGGCGGCAGACGGGACCGAGGAACTGCACTTCTACGGCGTTCTTGGCGAACGGCTCGGGACCTACCGCATTGCCAACAACTACGGTCGTGGCTACAAAGTATTTCAAGGGCCGATCAACGGCTACTTCGCGGGAAAGATCATCTGGAGCCAGCTAACGGATATCGGTGGGGGCGTGGTTTACGGAACCGGGCGCGAGGTGGTGCAGAACCGCCTGGGGTCCGTCGCCGGCAGTTACCCTAACGGCACCTATTACTACCCTTACGGCGAGGACACCGGCACGCCGCTGCTGGGCGACAACTTCGGCACTTACTACCGCGACGGCACGACCGGACTCGATTACGCGAGGAACCGGTATTACTCGCCGATTTTGGGACGGTTCTTGTCGCCGGACCCGTACCGGGCAAGTGGCGGTCCGGCCGATCCGGGGAGTTGGAATCGGTATGCGTATGTAATGGACGACCCGGTGAATCTTTCCGACCCAGAGGGATTGGTTACAGTGGATCCATGGTTGGAAACGTTTCAGATCTGGAATCAGTTTTTGATCATGTGGCAAGGGCAAGTGCCTCAGCGGCGTGTGCTTACCGATCCACCAGCCCTTACGGGCGCGCAGGATAAAGCCATGCTTAAGAAAAGAATACTCAATCTCGGAAACTGCACAAGAATTCTAGGCCCGGGTGTAAGCACAAGCGATCTGTGGGACGTAACGAAAGATATCAAATACTTTAACGGTTCTCCTGATGCTCCCGGATCGGATCGGAGCCAGAACGCTGTCTCTCGCAACGGAAACAACACTAACTTGGCTGACACGGTTCAACATGATGTAGCCGACACGCTATTGGGTAGTAATGGCAAGTCCATACCGTATGTCGTTCTGGGAATGGACTTTTACAACGACCCCTCGGTTAGTCAGCCCGATGTACTACTTCACGAGGCTCTCCACGTCGCTCTGGGTCTGGGAGGCGTGGGCGATAAAGACCTGAAGACATACCTCGAGCAATTTGGGTTCGTCCGCGGGTACGGTCATACGGGCGGTACCGACGACATCACGCAATGGCTCAAGGACAATTGTCCTAAACAAACAACGAATGGACCAGCGAACTAGTGAGGCCTGCATGCGAACGTTATCTTTCACTCTTCTAGTTGTTGGCTCCATCTGTTGTCCAGCTGCAGACAGAGTTAATGGTGATCTGAAAGACAGCAGCACCTTGGTCCGCCTCCAAATCCTGCCAAGTTCCAAGTTCAACCTGACAGACATGGAGAGAGTCGCTCGTCGATTTCTTGCCGGTCCTGCCGAAGCACGTACGACCGCAGTGCTACTGGTGTACGCCGATCGAGCCGTTGCAGCCCAACAGGCGGCTGCATGCGAAGACAACTATCTTCAGTGGAAACTGTTTTATGACAAGTTTCCAAAGAGCGCGCTTCTCGCTGCGGCAGTCATCTCACTTCGAGGTGACGCCGTACTATGGTTGAGAACCTTGGATGGAAGCGTTTCTCGGCAAGTACTTAGCGGAAAAGATCCAACCCCGATCTCCGTTGATGGTATTCCGTTGGAGATCCTGTTCGTGACAGCACGGATTCGTTCAAGGTTCGAGGCGTGTGGTACCCCTGGGACGCTGGATCCGGTAATATTTCTAAAGACGAGCGCGCCTCTAAATGAGAGCTTTTGCAAGCGAGTTACGTCATGGCTGTCTACACGGCTGGGTGCTCAGCATATCTGGGTCGAGATCGCGAATGTTCCTTGGTTCCCCTGTGATGGCCGATTTCCATTGCATTATCCATTCAGTTCACAGGAACTGCCGCCTTCCGAGAATGCATTTTACAACTCGCCAATGTTCAGTTGCAGCATCTTCTGTGACGGTCAGCCAAGGTGTCTCGGTCCCACACGTCTACCTCCCCTACACCAGCCAAAGGCTCACTGAGCGGAGGAGAGCAGTAACCAGGGACGGAGACCTCAATTCCCGATTACCTACACCTACGACCCTCAACCGGCTGAGTTCGGCCAGCGGTACGGGGTGGGGAGAGGAGCAGCAGGGACGGAGCAGCAGGGACGGACGAGACCGTCCCGAATCGGTGAGACAGCCGGGCGTCATACCGCACTAAGTCGGTATGCCTCGTGAGTCCCGGGTGGTGGCCATCGGTCTGCCACACCAT
>Ga0335070_10009371_pt1 | contig 11478 bp, 16 predicted proteins | sample Lox_Sample_13_FD_206722 | JGI IMG/M metagenome (GOLD analysis project Ga0335070, IMG submission 206722) | Soil microbial communities from Loxahatchee National Wildlife Refuge, Florida, United States - Lox_Sample_1.3 | ecosystem: Environmental > Terrestrial > Soil > Wetlands | place: USA... | reverse complement strand
CACGCGCTCGGGCCGACGAGCTGCGCGAGGTCGTTCTCGTGCCAGGCCACCGTGGAGGGCGTGATGTCGCGCCCGTCGTCGGTCAGGACGCGCGCCTCGCGCCCGTACAGCTGCGCGAGCGGGACGAAGTCCTCCTCCCGGATCCGCGCCGGCCGCGCCGGCATGACGCGACCGTAGAACTCGCCCATCCCGCTCGTCACCGAGGCGCCGCGCGAGATCGCCCAGTCGAGGCCGGCGCCGTCGCTCCACGGGTTGGCGCGCAGCAGGAGCCCGCGCTCGCGGGCGAGCCGCCGCCCGAAGCCGCCGGTGGCGAGGACGACGGGCGGCTCGGAGTCGGGCGGGAGCGGGGTCGAGAGCCGGACGTCCGCGCGGCGCGCCAGGAGCTCGGCGAGCGCGCGCGGGTCGAAGCGCTTGCCTGTCGTGCGCGGGTTCTCGGTGTCGTCCCACACCGGCTCCGCGCCGAGCGACCGAAGCCACGCGAGCGCGTCGTCGAGCCGCTCCCACACAAGCCGCTGCAGCGCCTCGTCGCCGCCGGGGCACTCGGCGCGGAAGTCCTCCCACTCGAGGTGGCGCCACACGACACAGCTCGAGAGCAGCATCGAGCCGCCGGCGCGCGTGCCCTTCTCGACCACGACCGGGTCGAGCCCGAGCTCGCGCGCCCGGACCGCGGCCACCAGGCCGGCCATCCCCGCTCCCGCGACGAGCACTACGTGAGCGAGAACGTCGGCTTGTGCTCGACGTACTCGATACGCACGTGCTCCGGGCCGCGCAGGAACGCGGCATACGTGTTCGGCGCGTCGACGACGTCGTCGATCTCGATCCCGAGGTCCTTGGCGGCGGCGATCGCCTCGTCCGCCGAGTCGACGAGCACCGCGAGGTGGTTGAGCAGCGGCCGCTCCGGGTCGCCGGGATCACCGGGGTGGAACTCGATCCACGCGCCGCCGACCTCGACGCGCGGGCATCCCGACGGCCCCGGCGCGGCGGGCTGGAAGCCGTAGGCCTCGTACGCCGCCGCCGTCTCCTCCGGGTGCGCCGAGTAGAGCGCGACGTGGTCGAGATCGGGATCGCCGTCGACGAGGACGACGCGCACGCCGTCGGCGAGCTCGAGCTCCTCTTGCGCTTCGAGGCCCGGGACGCGCCAGCCGACGTGCTTCAGCGCACCGCGTTCCCGCGGCCCGCCGGCGGCGAAGAGCGTGAGCTTCCCGCGACGGGCGTCCTCGCCGACGAGCGTGAACGCGTCGGTGCGGTCGATGACGTGCATGCCGAGGCGCGACGTCACCGCGTCCGCGATGGAGTCCCGGTCCGCCACCCAGAACGCAACGTGGTCGAGCTTCGTGGGATTCACCCTGGGAGCGTAGTTACGTGCGGCGGTCCACCGCTCGCCGGAGCTGCTGCTTGTTCATCCGCGAGCGGCCGGCGACGTTCAGGCGCTTCGCCTGGGCATACAGGCGCGCCTTCGTCATGGTCTCACCGGAACGAGCACGCTCCTTGTTGACCGTCCGCGCGGCGATCTCCTTCGCCCGCTTCATCGAGCGGCCCTGCTTCCGCTCACTCTCCTTGACGTGCTCGTACTGCCGTTCGCGCTTGTCGGACCATGCCTGCTGAGGCATGAGGCATCCCTCCTTTGCAGGAGAAACGACCCAGCCCGCAGGCGGGTTACGACGACTTATTCGATGGGCTCGTTGTGGACGTCGTTCTCGACCGCGTACTTCTCGGTCAGCTCGTTCACGACGCCCATGCCCTTGCCGTACGCGTAGTTGATCTCGACGAACGCGTTCCACTTCTCGGGGAGCGCGTCCTCGGGGAAGATCGCCTCGACCGGGCACTCGGGCTCGCAGGCGCCGCAGTCGATGCACTCCTCCGGGTCGATGACGAGGATCCGGTCGGCCTCGTGGATGCAGTCCACGGGGCAGACGTCCACGCAGGAACGGTCCTTGATGTCGATACAGGGCTCGGCGATGATGTAGGTCACGGCGCCCACTTTAGTGGACGCCGCCGGACGGGCATCAGTAGAACTACGCGCCGGGGACGAGCTCGCCCACGATCTCGGGGACGCGCTCGACGAGCGCGGATTTCGCGAGCACCTGGTCGAATCCGGCGGCGTGGGCGGCGCGCAGGCCGGCCGTGTCGGTGTGGTTCGTGTAGCCGACGATCGGCACGTCCGGGTACGTGTCGGCCACCTCTTCCGGGTCGATGCGGGCGATGTCGCAGATGACGAGGTCGGGGTCGTCCGTGTGGTCGACGGTGACCAGGCGGTGCCCTGGCAGCAGCGCCTCGAGCTTGCCACGGAAGAACAGGTCGACCCCACAGAGCAGGATCGTGGCCACGTGAAAAGGTTAGAGCCGATGGCAGACCCGTTCAACACGGGCCTCGGCCACATCCGCGCAGGCCGGTTCTTCGAGGCGCACGAGGAGCTGGAGCTCGCGTGGCGCGCGGCCGAGGGGGAGGAGCGGGACTTCTACCAGGGGCTCGTGCACGTGGCGGTCGCCTGGTACCAGGCGGGGCGCGGGCGCCCCGTCGCCGCCGCCCGCCAGCTCGAGAAGGCGGCGCGGCGGCTCGGCCCGTTCGCGCCGGCGCACCGGGGCGTCGACGTGGACGCCGTCCTCGCGCAGGTGGAGCGCGCTCGGGCGACGGTCGCCGCCGGCTCGCTCGAGCTCGAGAGACCCGTGCTCTAGCCGTTCGGTGTCAGACACCGAAATCGGTGTCTGACACCGGCGAGCCCCTACGGGCTCGTCAGCCCGATGTCGACGAGCAGCCGGTTGACGGCGACGTGCAGCCACCAGTCCCGGTGGAAGAAGAGCAGGAGGCCGAGCGCGACGAGCGTGGCCCCGCTCGCGACCTGGATGACGGCGTAGCGGTTCCGCAGCCAGCGGAACGCCGACATCGCGCGCCCGAACGCGACGCCGGCGACGAGGAACGCGCCGCCGAGCCCCAGCGCGTACGCCGCCAGCAGCGCGGCGCCCTTGAGCGCCGTGCCCGTGTCGCTCGCCAGCACGAGCACGGCCGCGAGCACCGTCCCGATGCACGGCGCCGCGCACACGGCGAACGCGCCGCCGAGCAGGGCCCCCGACCCGCGCCTGCGCGCGGTCGAGAGCAGCCCGGGCGCGACCACGCGCTCGGGCACCGGCAGCAGCCCGACGAACGCGAGCCCGACGACGACGAGCACGAATCCGGCGACGTCGGTCTGCGCGCTCGCGGAGACGGCGTTGCCGATCGCGGCCGCGCCGGCGCCGAGCACGACGAAGACGACCGTGAATCCGGCGATGAACGGAAGGCTCGCGGCCGCGACACGGCGCGCATTCCCTCTGCGGCCGAGCTCGTCCGCGCCGACGTTCGAGACCGCCGACAGGTAGCCGGGCACGAGCGGGAGCACGCACGGCGTCACGACCGACGCGAAGCCGGCTGCGAACGAGACCGCGAGACGCACGCCCATCAGTCGAGCCGCGCGAGCGCCTCGTCGAGCTTGCGCTCGGTCTCCGCGTCGAGCTCGTCCGCCGGCTCCTCCGGCTCCGGCCCGCGCGTCCGGCTCCACCGCCACACGCCGAATGCGAGCAGCGCGGCGCCGCCGATCACCCCGCCGAGCGGGAGCCACCACGCGAGCAGGTCGAAGCCCTTGCGCGGCGGCGCCGCGAGGATGCCCTGGCCGAAGTTCCCGACGAGCTCGTCCTCGATCTGCTTCGCCGTCCAGCACTGGCCGATCCGCTTCGCGATCTCCGCCTTGATCTGCTGCGCGGCGGCGGAGTCGGACTGGTCGAGGGTCGTGTGGCAGGTGGGGCACATGATCTGCCCCTCGAGGTACGAGAGCGACGTCTTCGGCGTGCACGCCGCCGCGGGCGCGGCGAGCGCGAGCGTTGCGATCGCGACCGCGAGCCCTCGCTTCACGACCGCAGCGCCGCCGCGACCGCGCGCCGGAACTCGCCCGCGAACGAAGGAGCGGTGATCGGGCCGGCGATGTGGACGACGATCCTGCCCGTGCGGCCGACGACGTACGTCTCCGGCACCTGCGACACGCCGTAGCGGCCGCTCGTCACGTCGCCGGACCCGTCCTGGACCATCGGGAACGTGAGGCCGTGCGCGGAGACGAAACGGCGCGCGTCGCCGGCGACGTCGTGGAAGTCGACTCCGACGAACTGCACGCCCTCGCCGCGATACCGCTGCCACGCCTGCTCGAGCACCTTCGCCTCGGACTTGCACGGATCGCACCACGAGGCCCAGAAGTTGAGCACGACCGGCTTGCCGCGCAGCGAGGCGAGGTCGATCGAGCCGCCGCCGGAGAGCATGCTCAGCGTGAATCCCGGCGCCGCCGCTCCGACCTTCGGCGCGTGCTGCTGGTGCGTGAGCCGCCACACGAGCAGCGCGAGCAGGCCGGCGACCGCGCCGAGCGCGAGCAGCTGCAGGGTGAGCTTCAGCGGCCGCGTCACGACCGCATCGCCGCGGTGAGGTTGCTGTGGAACGTGGCCGCGTACGGCTTGTCGCTGATCGGCCCGAGCACCACCCTGCCGACGACGCGACCCTGCGCGTCGATGACGAACGTCGCGGGCAGCCCGGGCACGCTGTACGTGTTGGCCGACAGGAGCTCGTTCGGGTCGCTGACGATCGGATACGTCACGCCGTGCGCGGAGAGGAAGCGGCGCGCGTCGCTCTTCGCGTCGCCGCTGTCGACGCCGAGCACGACGACGTTCTTCTGCCGGTAGTCCTTCCAGACCGTCTCGAGCGCGGGCGCCTCGCGCTTGCACGGGTCGCACCAGGAGGCGAAGAAGTTGAGGACGACCGTGCGGCCGCGCAGCGACGCGAGCGAGATCTTCCCGGTCCCGTCGAGCCGCTCGAGCGCGAACGCCGGCGCGAGCGCGCCCGGCTTCGGCGGAGGGGTGCGGTGGGTCAGGCGCCAGACGAGCACGACGAGGAGCGCCGCGACGGCCGCGATCGCGATCACCTGCGCGCCGAGCCGGGCCGCGCTCATGCGCGGACGATGAAGACGGTCGTCCCGACGGTCACGTGGTCGAACAGCCACTCCGCGTCGGGGACGAGCATGCGGATGCAGCCGTGCGACTCGGAGTACCCGATCGACGCGGGCTCGTCGGTGCCGTGGATGCCGACACCCGGCGCGCTGAGCCCCATCCAGCGCGTGCCGAGCGGGTTGTTCGGTCCGGGCGGAACCGGCTTCAGCCCCTTCGCCCACGCGTCCTGCGTCGGCGGGTACCACGTGGGGTCCTTCCACTTGACGACGATCTGGAAGCGGCCGAGCGGCGTCGGGTAGATCGCCTGCCCGGTGGCGACGTGGAACCGGCGGACGTAGCGGTCGCCGCGGTAGAGGGTGAGGAGGTTCGAGCCGCGCTTGATGACGATCACCGGGCCGATCGTCCCCTCGCTCGCCTTCGGCGCCGTGATCTTCAGCGGCACGCGGATCGGCGCGCGCGTTCCGTGCGCGATCTCGGCGGCGAGCAGGTCGACCGTCGCGCCCTGACGGATCTGCCGACCCGCGAGCGACGGCGTGACGAGCGGCCGGAAGTTCTTCAGCAGGAGCCGCGACGAGCTCGGCGCGCGATCGGTCCTGCGCGCGAGCCGCGCGACGTACGCCGCGACCGCCTTTCGGTCGACGACCGCGCGGAAGCCGAGCGCGGTGTTCGGCGCGGCGGCGAGCGCGGCCTCCACGGCCGAGCCGAGGTAGAGCTTCTCGAAGGTCGCCGGGGCGACCGTCACCTTCGACACGCCGACGCGGAGGACGACGGGGCGCGTGAACCGCGCGAGGAGGAGGGACTGCGCCTGGTCGAGGGTGAGGCCGCCGACGGAGAAGGCGCCGAGCGTGACCCCGTCGGGGATCGCCGGCTCGGCCGCCGCCGTGGTGGTGGTCGTGGTCGTGGTCGTCGTCGGCGGCGGGGGCGTGTCCCCGCGCGCAGGGGCGGAGACGGCGCACGCCGCAACGAGCGAGAGGAGGAGAGCGACCCGTCTCACCGGCGAAAAAGGGTACCGCGGGCGGTCAGGCACGGCGGATGACGACGACCGCGAGGTCGTCGGCCAGCTCGCCGCCCGCGAAGGCGCGGCAGTCCTCCGCGACGGCGCGCGCGAGCGCGTGCGGAGGCAGCTCGCGCCGCTCCGAGAGGAGCGCGTCGAGCCGGCCCACCCCGTACAGCTCCCCCTCGCTCCGCGCCTCCACGACGCCGTCGGTGTACACGACGATCGCCGCCCCGTGCGGAAGCTCCGCGCGCAGCTCCTCGTACTCCTGTCCCGGCTCGATCCCGAGAACGAGCCCGCGCGCCTCCAGGCCGCGGACGGTCCCGTCGGGGAGGACGAGCCGCGGCGGCGGATGGCCGGCTCCCGCGCACGCGACCTCGCCGCGGTCGCCGTCGATCGCGAGGTATGTCATCGTGATGAACTTCCCGGTCGCGATCTCGTCGACGATGACGTCGTTCGCCGCCGCGAGGAAGTCGGAGGGCTCGGGGTGCTCGCGCGCGAGCGAGCGGAAGACGAACTTCGCCATCGCCATGTCCGCGGTCGCGTCGACGCCGTGCCCGGTCACGTCGCCGAGCACCACCGCGAGGCGCCCGTCCTCGAGCGTCACGAAGTCGTAGATGTCGCCGCCGACGTCGACGCGCGCGGACGACTCGTACACCTCCCCCACCTCGAGCCCGCCGGCGGTCGGCCGCGAGCGCGGAAGCAGCGAGCGCTGCATCGTGTCCGCGAACTCCTTCTGCTGCTGGTACAGGCGCGCGTTGTCGATCGCGAGCGCAGCCTGGCCGGCGATCGCGACCGCCGCGTCGATCGTCGAGGCGGTGACGGGGCTTCCGGGACGGAACGACAGCACCGTCAGGGCGGCGATCACCTCCGCCGGGGTCGCGACGGGCACGACCACCCCCGTCCATCCACGCTCGAGGAACGGCGCGAGCAGCTCGCTCCCCTCGCCGAGCGCGATCCGGCGGCGCAGGCGGAAGGGGATGCGCTCGCGAAACAGCCGCTGCACGGTGCCCGCGCCGAACGGCTGCGGACGGAAGAGGATCGTCTTCGCCGCCTCGGCGAGCGCGGCGTCCTTCACGTGGAGCGCACGCGGCTCGAGCAGCTCGCGGCGCGCGTCCGGCATGCGGATGACCGCGGCGTCGACGTCGAGCACCTCGACCACCGTGCGTGCGAGCGCCTCGAGCGTCGCCTCGAGCGAGAGGCTCTGCGCGAACGAGCGCGAGATCTCGTACAGCGCGCCGAGCCGCCGCGCGGCCTCGCGCTCCGACGCCAGGGCCGCCTCCCGCTGCGACGAGAGCTCGGAGGTGCGCTCGTGCAGCTGCGCGTTCTGCACCGCGACCGCGAGCTGCGCGGCGAGCGCGGCGAGCAGCGCGTCCTCGCTCTCGCTCAGCTCCCGGCCGCGCTCCGGATAGGCGGCGAGGAGCCCGATCACCTCGTCGCGCACGATGAGCGGCACCGCGAGCGCGGCGGCGATGCCGGCCTCGCGCGCTGCGTCCCGGACCTCGCCGAGGCGTATGTCGGCGGCGGTGTCGGCGACCTGCACGAGCGGGCGGCGGCGGCGCGCCGGCACGAGCCCGATCTCGAGCAGCCGCTCGGCGACGCGCACGTGCGGGCCCGCGAGATCCTGTCCGGCCGCCGGTGCGAGCCGGTCGTCCTCGTCGCGGAGGTAGACGGCGACCCGCTCGACCGCGAGCAGCTCGGCGACGCGCGCGACCACGGTCTCGAGCGTGTGTGCGAGCGAGAGCTCCGCGGTCGCCTGCCCGACGACGGCGAGCAGCGCGCGGGCGCGGTCGAGCTCGAGCGCGAGCACGCGCGCCTGCGCCTGCGTCCGGAGGACGTGCGCCGCGCGCACGCCGAACGTCCGCAGCCGCACGAGCTGCTCCTGCGCCGGCTCCGCCCCCGACGGGAACAGGAGCTGCAGGAAGCCCACGGGCGGCTCGCCCAGCGCGAGCGTCGTCGACAGCCCGCATCCGTCCGGCAGCGCCTCCGAGCGGACGCTCCGCACGAGGCCGGCGTCGTCCGCCGCCCCGGCGGCGAGCACCGGCGCCTCGCCCAGCTCGATCCCCGGGCCGAGACCGTACGCAGCCGCGAGCTCGAGCCCGGACTCGCCGCGCTCCCACAGGAGGCCGACGGGCGCGCCGACGACGCTCGCGGCGAGGCGGACGACCTCGCCGGCCGGCTCCGACTCGTGCAGCGCCGCCGCGAGCGCCTCGCCCGCGAGCTCGAGCCCGAGGGCGGGGACTGCGCCCCCGCCGCCCGCGAACGCCCGCAGGACGAGCGCCGTCAGGCCGGCGGCGAGCTCCGCCGTGAGCTGGTCGGCCGGGGAGAACGGCGCGCTGCCGTAGAGCTCGAGGGACGCGGCCACGCCGTCGACTCGCACGGGGACGACGATCACCGTCCGCGCTCCGGCGCGTTCGGCGGTCCGCTGCACGCCGGGCGGCGCGTCCTCGAGCAGGTCGACGATCCCGTCCCGCAGCTCGTCGCCGGCCAGGCGGGAGCCCTCGAGCTCCGCGGCGAGCGCCGCCGGCCCGGCCACCGCCATCGTCTCGAGCTCTCCCGCCCCGTCCTGCACGCGCACGAGCGCGACGTCCGCCGAGGCTGCACGGCGGGCGGCCTCGGCGAGGTCGGCGAGAGCGTCGCCGGCGGTCGAACGGGCAGCCGCGCTCGCGACCCCGCGCGCGAGCGAGGCGAGCGAGTCGATCGGGATCCCCGGCGCTTCAGTTGCTGCCTGGACGCTCATCCACCAACCCCCGCCGGAAGTATCGCCGCAGGAGCAGGGCGTTTACAATCGTGCCCCGTGGCCCAGCCGCTCCCAGGACCCCGGCTCGCCCCGCCCGAGGACGCGCCGATCGACCCCTCGACGCGGGAGCTCCGCTACCGCTACCACCGCGCGAAGCGCCACGCGCGGGTGCTGCGGCGGGAGGAGACCCGGCTCGCGAAGTACCGCTTCTACATCGTGATGGCCGTGCTGCTCGCGCTCGCCGCCGCCTTCCTCATCGGCGCGTGGCACGAGATCCAGCACCTCTTCGGGATCTAGCGGTTCGTCTCTTCCCAGCTCGTCCCGCCGCACATCGGACAAACCGGGAGGACGCGGTGTCGTCGAAGGCCCTCAGGACCGGTGTGCCCGCTCTCGCTTCCTCGCTCACCCGTCGTCGGATGTGCCCATACTTGGCCCGTGCAAACGCCCGAGCCCATGCTGCCCCCGCGGGCGCCCGTCTCCGAGCGGCGGCCGTCCCCGAGGCCGGTGATCCCCGGCTACTGGGGCGAACGCCTCGCCTGGATCTCGGGCCTCGTCCTCGCCCTGTCGGCGTTCACCGACTGGTACTCCGGCACGCAGACGAGCGGGATCACGCTCTCGGTCACCGGGTGGCACACGGGCGCGCTCGGAAAGCTCGTGTTCTTCATCGGGCTCGCCACCCTCATCCTCGAAGCGCTCCGCGAGGCCGGGATCGAGTTCCCCGCGGCGGCGCCCGAGAGCCTCGTGCTCATCGCCCTCGGGTCGCTCTCGACCGTCTTCGTCCTCATCCGGCTGATCTCGATCCCGGACACGTTCTACGGCACCGCCGGCCGCGGGATCGGCATCTACATCAGCCTCGCCGCCTCCGTGCTCCTGATCGGCGCCGGGTTGCTGCGAGCAGCAGAAGAGCTGTAGCGACGCCGATCGCGGCCCCGCCGACGACGTCGAGCGGCCAGTGGACGCCGACGTACAGGCGCGAGTAGCCGATCGCCGCCGCGAGGAGGTAGAACGCGGGCGCGGCGCGCGGCGCGAGCGCGCAGAGCACGGTCGCGCACGCGAACGAGACGGTCGCGTGGCCGGACGGGAAGGAGGAGCCGTGCGGCAGCGGGACGAGCCGCGACACGTGCGGCCGCCGCTCGCCGACGATCGCCTTCAGCGCGTCCGCCACGCCCTCGGCGGCGGCGTCGGCGAGCAGTACGAGCACGAACGGGTACGCGCGCCGGCGCGCGAGGGCGAGGACGAGCCCGAGCGCGAGCCAGACGGCGCCCCAGCTGCCGATGCGGGAGAGCCAGATGAAGACGTCGTCGAGCGGCCCCCACCGATGCGCGACGATCCAGTGCTCGGCGCGGTGGTTCAGACGGGCGCGAGCTGCTTCGCGCGGTCGATCAGCTGCTGGAGGTCGAACGGCTTCCCGACGAACCCGCGGGCGCCGCGGGAAGCCGCCTCCGCGCGCGAGCCCTCCTGGGCCGAGCCGCTGAACATCACGACCGGGATGACCCCCACGCCGTACCGCTCCTGGATGCGCCGCAGCATCTCCCAGCCGTCCACGTGCGGCATCATCACGTCGAGGAGCACGAGGTCGGGCTGCGCCTCCTCGATCGCGGCCATGCCCTCCTCCGCGCCCGCCGCCTCACGGACGGAGTAGCCCTCGAACTCGAGGTTGATGCGGACGAGCTCCCGGACCTTCGCGTCGTCGTCCACGAGCAGGACGAGCGGGCCGGAGCGTGCCTGGCCGCCGGGGCCGGAGCGCTCGAGGAACGTCTCGAGGTCCGAGCGCCGGTACCGGCGGTGCCCGCCGGGCGTGTAGAAGGCCGGGACCCGTCCCTGGTCCGACCACTTCCGGATGGTGCTCTGGGCGACCCCGAGGAACCGGGCGGCCTGCCCCAGGGTCAGCCATTCCGTGTCTTCGCGACTCGCCATCTTCCCCCTGGAATCTGTCCAATCCTGAACGATCCTAGTGCGGGAGAGGTTACGGGCGAATCGTCGTGACGGACGTAAAGTCGACTCCCGGCTTGGGGTTGTCGTGGAGCGCCTCGCCGACCGCGATGCCGATGGCGAAGATCGCAGCCGCCACGAGGAGCAGGAGAACGGCGCGGGTCCGCGTCACGTCGCGAAGTCGGAGGCGCCGCGCTGGTACTGGTGGAAGGCGGCGGCGAGGACGAGCGAGAGGTCGCGCGGCCAGCCGGGCGACGGCGCGCGCTCCTCGATCAGCTGCCGCGCCCACGCGTCCGCGACCGCGTACGCGGCGGCGAGCTCGGCGAGCGTGTACGTGCCGCCGACGCGCTTGCGGAGCTCGTCGACGACGATCTCGACCTGCTCGACGAGCCGGCGGTAGCGCGGCAGGTCCGGCCGCGCCGCCTCGAGCAGCCGGTTCCCTTCGTCCCACTCGTGGCGGGCGAGTGCGAGTGCCTCGGTCGACATCAGGTGCTACAGCATGACGAAGGCCACAGCGGCTCGACCTCGGAGACGATCGCCTCGCCGAGTGCGTAGCCCGGCCGCGCGAGCGCGAACGCGGCGTGGGCGTGCAGGCACTTGAGCGACCCTGCGCCGCGCGCGGCGCCGCCGACGCCGAGCCGAAGCGACGCGCCCCCGTCGCCGCCGGTCTCGCCGCCGGCGAGCTCGCGCCGGAGGCGGCGCTGCTCGTCGTCGGCGGCGGCGCGGCTCGCGGCGAGAGCGGGATCGTCCGCCGTCCGCTCGGTCCAGCGCTCGACCCCGCCGGCGGCCTCGAGCCGCGAGACGGCGGCCACCAGGTGCCGGCACGTGAGCCAGTAGGTGGTCGGGAAGGGCTC
>Ga0335070_10009370_pt1 | contig 11479 bp, 9 predicted proteins | sample Lox_Sample_13_FD_206722 | JGI IMG/M metagenome (GOLD analysis project Ga0335070, IMG submission 206722) | Soil microbial communities from Loxahatchee National Wildlife Refuge, Florida, United States - Lox_Sample_1.3 | ecosystem: Environmental > Terrestrial > Soil > Wetlands | place: USA: Florida... | reverse complement strand
TGAAGACAGGACATGAATTCACGGAGTTGAAAGGGGATTACCTAGTTTCACTTGCTGAGAAGGGGGTCTACCTGACTGACGGAATGTTGAACTGCATTCATTTTTATTGGCTCAGCGTTTCGCCCGAGGTAAGAAAAAAGGCCGATGTTATGTTTCACGGGTTGGGCTTGGATATTTTGCTGAGCACGGTCATGTCGCATACGATGTTTGCGCATTTTTTTGGCGGGGGATCTGAGCTTTTCCTAGAACGTAATCTGTCGAAAGCTAAGGAGGGCGAGTTCTCTGAGTTGCTTTACCGATTCTTCAACAGTCTCGTTTCAGAGGAAACAATGCCTGTATTCTTTTCAAAGAGATACTATCAGAAAATAAAGGGATGTTCACGCCAATCCTTTGAAGAGCATCTAAGCATGGTCAAAGAAAAAGAGCCTGTAAACAAGTTAGATTCTTTCTGGCTTCATAATTTCGCGAGGTACAATCTGAGCAGGGTGATTCTGAGAAACTACTGTGAAGAGCGCGTGCCTAGTATGGACAATAACTTTTTTGAGTTCGCTCTAACAGTGCCTCCGAAATTTCGATTTCGATATCAAGAACTCTATTTCAGGTTTTTGGCGAAACTTGCGCCAGATCTTGCTCGAATTCCTTATGAGAGAACAGGAGTTGCCCCCATAATGCCGATTCCTGCACACAGAATAAGTTTTTTAATAAGAGGCACGTACAAATTTCTTGGGCGAAAACTGAAGGCTACAACACGGGGATTGATTGTCCTTCCAGCGAAAATGGGATATCCAGATATAGGCGGATCAATAAGAACGGATAGAAATCTTCGATCCTTCTTCGAGAACATTCTTCTAGACAGGAAGACTTTGGAAAGAGAATATTTCAATTCTAGGTTTGTTTCTCAGATAGTCAAGGATCACATGAGCGGAAAGAAAGATTGGTCCACGCTTCTTTGCGCATTGCTGACATTTGAGCTTTGGCATAGACTGTTCATTGATTAGTGTGCTAATATCCAAATACTGACATAAACTGGTGGAATAATGCGTAAGATTAGGGTTGCGATCATAGGGTGTGGACACATTGCCCAGCAGATTCACATTCCGAATTACATTCAGAATCCAAAATCAGAGCTAGTCGCCTTGTGTGATTCCAGAAAAGATGTATTGGCAAAAACCGCAGAAAACTACGGAATCAAGCGCACGTTTGAAAACTACCAGGATATGCTCGGCAGCGGGCTCGTGGAAGCGGTGAGCGTTTGTGTCCCAACAAGGCTGCATTCCAAGGTAGTGATCGATGCTGCGAAAGCAGGTGTGCACGTACTATGCGAGAAGCCAATAGCCTCGAGCTTGGAAGAGGCAGACAAAATGTTGGAGGCGGTTGCCAATAACGGTACCAAATTTACCGTAGGTTTCAACCTGAGATTTCTGCCGAACCACGTGAAAGTCAAGGAGTATCTGCAGAAAGGAAGAATCGGAAAGCCGATTTTTGCACGTGCTCACCTGATTACAACCGGTCCTTATGCGACGCCCAGTGACTCCTATGCGAATGAGACGGAAAAGAGGATTGGCTGTCTTTTCGATTCAGGAGCCCATATAGCCGACCTGATGCTGTGGATGTTTGGGCGGCCATCATGCGTTTCTGCCTATTTGTCAACGCATATGCAAGGGGTAAAAGTTGATGATTCGGCCTTAGCTTCAATAAGGTTCAAATCTAACCTTCTCGGAGAGATATCGGTTGCATGGGCTCCAATCTTCAACTATGGCTCAATGGAGACATGTAGACAGATACAGATAACCGGAACAAAGGGTATTCTTGAATCTGAAATCTTCGGTCCATCTTTTCAATTCTACAGCACCGATTCTTTGTCATGCAAAATCAAGGGAAAAGTGAAGTTGACGCCAAAGAAGTTCGATCCGAGAATTCCGAATGAAGCCCTGGCCTGGTCATATGCGAAAGAAATCGATGATTTTCTTGAAGCAGTCGGATCAGAGAAGACTCCAGAGGTATCAGGGGAAGAGGCGCGAGAATCGCTTAGACTGATCCTTGGCGCGTATGAGTCAAGTGCATCTAAGTCTGTCGTTCAGCTGGGTGAGACGAAAAAATGGGATCATTAGTTTCGATTGTTAAAGCTGATCATGAGACAGCTGGAAGTGCTACTCGAAAGTCGATCGACTTGATAAATGGTCTTGGAGATCTGGGGGACCGTAGAAGCATTCTCATCAAACCCAACCTCTGCAGACCTTCCTCATCTCAATCAGGATGCACGACTAGTGTGGAAGTCGTTGAAGCCGTCATAGCCGAGATAAACAGGATTTCAAATTCAAGCATCCAGGTAGTGGAGACAAACAACTTTATAGCAAACGCTGACGAGACTTTCAGAACTCTCGGCTACACCGATCTGGAAAGAAGGTTTCCCAACGTAAAATGCACGAACTTATCAAAAGACGAAAAAATGAGATTAACTATGAAGGGGAAAATCTTCAGGACGCTTCAAGTCCCTGAGAGCGCAATCTTTTCCAACTATATAATCAGTGTAGCCAAACTGAAGACACATGTCGACTACTACTACACTGGAGTACTGAAGAATGCATACGGCTTTCTCCTCTCCCGAGAGCGAAGACCATTATATCATGGATTCATGCACGAAGCCCTGGTAGATCTAAACACGATCTACAAGCCTGATCTAGCAATTATTGACGGTATGACGGGAATGCAAGGATTCGGTCCTGTAGGCGGGAAACCGAAAAATGTGGGGGTTATCATTTCCAGCAAAGACCCCGTAGCCGCTGATGCCGTTGCTGCAGAAATCATAGGGATTAAGCCTTCAAAGATCAAGTACCTCAAGTACGCCGAGAAAAACGGCATTGGAAAAATCAGTGACATTGAAGTAGTCGGCTGCACCATAGACGAAGTAAAGACAACGTGCGATTTTATTCCTCTGAGACTGTATTTGCTTGGAAAGATGTCGTTGAGCCTTCAACGTTTTTCTAGGCGGCTAGTCAATTTTGGTAGACTGCTCAGTTTAGGAAGGAGCGCAATGGCGACAATTGGATATTCGGAGCTGAGAAGCAGGGCGTCAATGTATGAATTGCTGGGAATGGCAAGAGATACATGGTTCAAATTGGATGATTAAAGTCTGGGTCTTTTCCGTGATCAAGCGAAGAAAGGCTGTCTTTCTTGAGAATTGTGCTTTTCGGGTCTGATTTTTTCAAGCTCTCCAACCACGCCCTGTGCTTTCCAAAGTTAGGGTGTGACGTCTACGTGATTCTTCTCATTCCTTCAGGGAAAAAGGTCTCCTTTCAGAATAACCGAGAACTCACGGAGGAATTAAGGCGAAGAGGCATTCATGTTATGCCAGTCTTCTTGAGTACTTCTGATTTTCGCTTTAGCAAGTTTCTGAATCCCGCTGTTCTTTTGCGAGACAGCAAGAGCATTTTCCAAGCCCTAAGAGCATCGGACGCGGATGTGGTAGTAGGATTCTATGTTTTGCATGCGGTTCCTCTCGCTATTTTCAAGAAACTCTTCAATTACGTTCTCTCCGTAGTTGCGACGGGTGGCGATGTGAACCTGCACCGCGCACAGCCGTACAGCACGGTTCGCAAGTTCATTTACAGCCAGAGTGATTTGGTCTTCGCTGTCTCTACCGATCTTCAAGAAAAAATGCGCCGAGAATGGGGGCAACAGCCGATCTTGTTGCATACAGGAATCGATCCGTCTTTTTTCAGGAATCTTGAGTCGAAAGATAGTCTTCGGATGAAATGGAAACTGGGGAAAGATGATGTCGTTGTTCTTACCGTTTGCAATCTTGTGAAGCACAAAGGAGCGCACGTCTTGATCGAGGCACTAGACGATCTAAAAAACCGGATGCCCAGTTCCAGAATACGTTTGCTTGTTGTGGGAGAAGGCCCGGAGGAGAGAAACCTGAAAAAACAGTCTTCCGATCTTGGTCTCAGCGAGAACACAATCTTTCTAGGCTCTAGAACTAGAAACGAGTTGCTAGAGCTATATAATATTGCGGATTTGTTCGTGTTGGCAAGCTATTCCGAGGGCCTTCCGTTCGTCTTGCTGGAGGCTATGGCGTGTGAGACTACCTGTATTTCTACTCCAGTCGGAGACGTTGGAAAAGTGATTCGAATGGGCTACAACGGCTTTTTGACGAAGACCGGTGATTCAACAGATCTCGCCGATAGGATGAAGGAAGCTCTTTCTCTGCAGGCCGAGAAGAAGTTCACCATATGCGTTCGGGCACGCGAAACTGTTGAAAGAGATTTCGATTTGCGAAGAATAACGTTAGCAATGGTTCAGACTTTGTGGACACGGACCAAAGAAAAGGGCATCTGCCAGCCAGATTAAGCGCGTGATTAGCATAGGATTATCCAATTAGGCACTTTCTACCAGCGAAGACTGGTTACAAGGTGAGCGACTGAATGACGAATCAGGAACTGCCTAAGTTCAGGATAGCGTGGATATGTTATTCCCGAATTCTGGAATCAAAGGCACACTTGAGTGGCTCAGAAAGAATCGAAAGGTTGCGCTATCTTTCGGAAGAGGGAAATGAAGTATACTTAATTGCCGGGAAATTTAGAAAAGAGTTTTATCAGAGCAATCGGAAATTGCATCTTGTCTCGATTCCTCTGAAGTATTTGCCTGTAATCTCTCCTTTACTTTATGGAATAGCCCTCTTTTTCTTTCTACCCATCTACTTGGTCAGAATAAGACCAGACTTCCTAATCTCAGACGCCTCACCAGCACCTTTCCTTGTTTGGAACCCCATAATGTCGAGGCTCCTAGGGTTCAAGACAATCTTGGATCTGCGAAGCACGCCCATCAGTACTAGGGCTCGTTCCAGTATCTATTTCGTGGTTTCGGTTCTTCTCGCAAAGACCATGTTTGACGGCATAACAATTGTCACACCGATGATGAGAGAGGAGATCTGCAAAGCGTACGGCATAAATCCGGAATGGGTTGGCGTCTTGCCGAATGGAATTTCAGATGATTTTCTAGCCCCACAACAACTTGGTCAGGACAGAATTGAACTGAGAGAGAGATTTGGATTGTCCGAGAAGTTCATAGTAATGTATCATGGTTCGCTTAGCAGAATCGGTGGAGGTTTGATTGAAAGCATCGAAGCTATTGGTCTAGTAAAGAGGAACTATCCTAACATAGTCCTTTTTGTATTGGGAAGTGCTGAAGCGCAAACCCTGTTGACACTGAAAGAAGCAATTAAGAAGAATAATGTCATAGACAATGTTTTTCTCCATGGACCAGTAGATTTTCACACTGTCCCAAAATATATCGCAATGAGCGACGTAGGTTTAGTTCCGCTCAAGAATATCCCAACTTGGAGGTATCAGCAACCACTCAAACTTCTGGAATATATGGCTATGAAAAAGACAGTAATTGTTTCGGAAAGTCCTGCTCACCGATCAGTAATTGGCGCTAGCAAGAATGCAATATACGTACCACAAGTTGACTCAGCCGAACTGGCAAGAGCCATTGAATATGCGTATAACAATCGAAACATGCTTGAAGAATGGGGTAAGCTCGGATACGAGATTATTCTGAAAAGGTACGTTTGGAAGAAGGTGAACGAAGGCCTGATTACTCATTTGTCGAAAATCCGAAAAAGCGCAGAATCAGGTGAAATCTGCCGTGAACGCGTGCACGCGCATTTCATTGCAAGCCTCGGTAACAAATCCTCCGGAAACGGTGGGCGCGGCCTCTCGATCCCATCGAAAATGGCCGAAAAGAACTGGCGCTTGCGATACAACTCACTTGTTAGATACCAGATGCAGTTACGCAGGCGCAGGAAGTATGAACAACTTGCGTTGCTTTCTCAGTTCTTTCATCTTGGCCTCTTCACTTTGAGAAGACCAGAAACCCAACTTGAATGTGGTAGGCTGATAACATCTGTAGACATTGACGTAGGTTCTAAGACTGTTGGAGAAAAAAACAAGGGAAGAAACGATGCTAATCTTCATTGGTGTTTATCCGAACGTCAAATAGGAGCGATTGAAGAGAGTGCAATTCCTCTAATAGTCCGGTTTTTTGACGAACTTGAGATACCAGTCACCTTTGCAATCAGGGGGCAGCTGACTGAAACACAAAACCCAACCTTGGATCTCCTTACAAGATCGGCTGTCGAGCATGATATTGGAGCCCACGGCTACTACCACAGGACCTTTACGAGCATATCCTTCGCTGAAGCTCAAAACGAACTGGAGTTGATTTCGGACGGAATGAAGAAATTCGGTCTGAAACCTGAGAGTTTCATATTTCCAAAGAACAAGATCAGTCACTTATCACTACTTGAGAAATTCGGATACATTTGCTACAGAGATGTAGGCGGGCTAGAGAATGATAGGATGCTGATAGAAAAGAATGGGCAATTGTATGACATTCATCCGAGCTTCCATTTAGGCGCAACGCATGACCCAGTTTTCGTAGACAGAATCATCGACCTCGCCGCAAGAAGAAGAGAGCCTCTTCATCTATGGTTCCACCCACGTGACCTTTTCGAAATAAGCGGATCGACGCAGAAGACCCTCAACAGAGTCTTATTGCCGCTTTATAAACATGCGAAATTGAGAGAACAAGAGGGCACACTAAAATTCGAGACGATGTATTCAATAGCCCATGAATTAGACATGAGACCTGAAACTAAAGCTAATGCCAGAACAACTGACGATGCCAATCCTGCAGATGGTCGTGCATCGAGCTTCGTCAGCAAGAAAATGTAACAAATAAAATGCGCCTGTAACAATGCCGAGAAAACCGGTTTTGGAAATGACACGTGAGACTCGCCTAAGTTGTCTTGCTTACTCAGCCAGAAACACCCTCAACTTAATCTTCGCCTTTTTCGCCAAGCTTGCTGTCCAAGAAGAGATAGCAGTCTTAATGTATCATTCAGTCGACCTGACCTCCAATGTCCATTCAGTAGATCCGAAAGAGTTCACAAGGCAGATTGAATATCTACGGAAGAACTATGCTATAGTATCTCTGAATGAAATGGCAGACTTCGCCAGAGGAAGCCGAAAAGCGCCTAGAAAAGCGGTTGCAGTTACTTTTGACGACGGTTCCCAAGATCTCTACCTAAGTGTCTATCCCTATTTTCGAAAAAACAAGTTGCCGGCGACTGTCTTCATTAGCACCAGCTACGTTGGAAAGCAGTGGCCATTCTATGTTAATCCTCAAAAAATGCTAGGTTGGAATGAGATAGAAGAAATGAGCAGAAACAACTTCGAGATCGGCGCACACACGGTGCATCACCAAGATCTACGGAATATGAGTCTGGAAGAGGCTTTAAAGGAGATTTCAGAGTCAAAAATAGAAATAGAAAATCACATCAAAAAGAGTGTGAACTTTTTCTCATATCCTTTTGGCTCGTATACGCCCGAAGTCGTCAATGTAGTAAAATCCTTAGGCTTCAAAGGCGCCGTAGGCGGAAGCGGGACTATCAGCATAAATCCACAGATCTTCAATCTAAACAGAATACAGGTCGACAGATCAATTTCCTTCACGGTTTTCATAGCTCGACTTACGAAAGCGTTTGATCTGACCACGAAGCTCGAAATGGCAGCACAGGGTGTGTGGCGATTGCTCTTCTCTACTAACGCGCGCGGAAGTACGACTCTTAGAACAGCATTGCATTCGTGAGTTCAAATGAGGGTCAGCATGGATATCGCGAGGATTTTGGTGGGGAAACTGGAAGACTACGGTAGCATCCAAGCATGCGTAGACAAAGGTTTTGACTCGTTGAATGACGTCAAGCTTGATTCTGGAAGCTCGGTGGTGATAAAACCGAACTTGTGCGCCATCAAGTCACCAGAGACAGGAACGACAACAGATGTCAGAGTGATAGAGGCTATAGTTGCTTGTCTGAAAAGCACATTCGGAGTAGAAGATATTTCAGTAATAGAATCTGACGGTACTCAAGTGCTCGCCGACCTAGCGTTCAGACTTCTCGGCTATGAGAAATTGACAACGCAGCGAAACGTGCAGCTTGTAAATCTCAGCAAAGCACCTTTTTCAACGAAGGAATTCCCAAATAACAGAGTTCTGAAACGTGTGAAAGTTCCAAAAATCATAGAAGAAGCTGACCTCTTCATTTCAGTCCCCAAGATAAAAACACATTCTGACTGCTTCATGTCGTGCGCTTTGAAAAACCAATACGGCTGCAACCCATACTGGCACAAGTCAATCTACCACAAGCACCTGCACGAATCAATAGTTGACCTCAACCTCGTCTTCCGACCAGACTTCACTGTAGTCGACGGGATCATAGCAATGGAAGGCTGTAAGGGTCCGACAGACGGTATACCAGTCAAAATGAACACGCTCCTCTTCGGGCGAGACCCTGTGGCCATAGATCATCTGGTCGCACGAATAATGGGAATCAACCCAGGACACTTAGACTACATAAAGGCAGCTGAAAAAAGAGGTGTCGGCACAACTCATTACGTAGTCGAAGGCGCCACCATTCAGAGCCTAAACAGAAAATTCAAGAACCAACCTCCACGGTTGCGCAATCTCTACGGACTGTTCAGCTTGGAGTAATGAATCACAAAGGAGCCCTGAAATTGCCTGACAGAAAAATACGAGTTGCCGTAATCGGAATAGGCGGCATCGGTAAGAGAGTCCACTTACCAGCTTACAAGAACAACAGCAATGTCGAATTGGCCGCGCTGGTTGACACCGACGAAAAAAGAGCAAAACGAGTGGCCAACAAATTCCACATCAAACAGGTATTTTCGTCAACAGAGAAACTCTTTAAGAATGGAGAAATCGATGCCGTAAGCATCTGCACACCACCCGACAGCCATGCTGAAATAGCACTTGAGGCGTTCGCCAACGGAGTCCATGTTTTCTGTGAAAAGCCCCTCGCCAACGATCTGAATGCTGGCAGCAAAATGGTCAAAGCTTCCAAAGAGAGTGACAGAATCCTGATGGTAGGATTTCATCGCCGCTTTACCCCCAGCTACCAGAATGCCAAACAATGCATTTCGAGAGGGGATCTAGGGCACGTTTACTGTATAGAAGATCAATTCATCGAGCCCAATCCGCTTTTCGGCTGGACCAAATCAGACTGGTTTCTGAGCCCAACAATTGGCGGAGTGCTGAACGACTTGGGCTCTCACGTTTTTGACATGCTAAACTATCTCTACGAGGATTACCCCATGGCAATCTCTGCCTGCAGTACTACATTTCTCAATTCGCCGGTTGAAGAGTTCTCGATGTTTCTCGTAGAGTATCCAAACGGAAGATCTGGAATAGGAAAAATAAGCTGGCTATCTTCCACAGTGACAGAAGGCATATTTGTCTACGGAACAGCTCAGAACCTCTTCGCCTCGCCCAACTTCCTCGTCAAGATCAACGCCAACGACATTCCAGAAATGTCTCTCTGGCGCGCAGCCAGCGAATCTCTCCTCAGCATGAAATTCCCTAAACTCTCATTCCTGCGAGTCCAAAAAGGCGATCCCTACCAACGAGAACTAGACTACTTCATCGAACGTGTTAGGAAAGACGGTGGCTTCGGCCAAGATGCCTTGAACGCTTTGTCGGTCTTGGCAACGTGCAAAGCAGCTCAAGACGCAGCAACAAAGAAATGCAGGATAGAAATACCAGAACAAGCACGCGCGTTTGTAAACATGAAATAGTGCGATTTGGAGCAAGAGCACTTGTTGAAAAACATTGGTGAATACAACATTAGAAAATATGAAGAAGGGGACGAAACTGCACTCGCAAGTCTCTTCAACAATGTGTATCATGGCTATGCGGGTTTTGTACCTAGAACACCCGAATATTGGCGTTGGAGTTGTCTCGATCGTCCAGATGTTGAAAAAGAGGGAATAATGGTCGTTGTAAATAGAGGAAGAATAGTTGCTTACGTCGTAGTTGGAAAATCAGGCAATATTTGGGAATCGTGTGTCGATGATGCTCATGACGAGAAAGCTCTTTTCTCTTTGGTTCTTGAGCGTGCAATTGAGTACTTGACCAGGGTTGGCTCAGATTTGATTACTTTGAATCTGCCTTCTGACGATTCAGTTGCCAGAGAAACATGTGAGAAATTAGGACTTTCGGAGCTTCCTCCAGATGTGATGTTCCTAAGCGTACTAGACTTCAAGCAGTTACTCGAGCTACTCTGTAGCGCTAAGAAAGACAAGTTGAACAGTTTTGATGGGGATTTCTTGGTAAAATTCAAGGATGCCCCGTCTTGGATAAGTCCTTTTATTATGATAAAATTCAAAAATGGGCAAACAGAGATCGAGAATGAAAACAAATCTTGTGAGGTTCTGATTGAGACAGATACTGCAACGTTCACCTCCATAATGTTTGGTATCACAAAGCCTTTATGGGCTTTGGCTCGCTTGAAACTGAAAATACATCCGCCTTGGAAACTACGCAGAGTGCTTAGGTTGTTTTCGTTTATGTGTCTTGATGATCCTTGGTTCTTTCCTCGTAGTGATCTAGGATAAAGCTCTTGGAGGATGTTCCTTGGCAGAGAATGAATATGTTCTTAGAACTTTTAACAAAGGCGATGAGGAAGCTGTTGCAGCCTTGGTGAAACGCGCTAATGCGGACAACGTGCGCTCGCTTTCAGGCGGTGAACTTTGGGAATGGAAATACCTTCACAACCCGAATTTTGACCCATCATTAGTTGCCGTTGCTGAACGAAAAGGGAGGATTGTTGGATGCAACCATTGGCTTCTTCGGGATATCAGACTTTCAGGTTCGTCAGTTTGCAAAGCAATCTTGTGTGGTGACATTGCTGTAGATCCTGATCATCGAAAGCGTGGCCTTGGAAAATCTCTGCTTCTCTTTTTGAGGTCATCCAGTCTCTCAAACGCCAAAGGAAGCGTTCTAAGCTACATGTTCAGTACTCCTGAACTTGGCAAGAGATTATACGGGCCTACAATAGGCTACATTCAGATGCCGACCGCGACCGTAAGATATGCCAAACGCTGGAGTTGGAAAAATGTTGTGCGAAAAGTCAACGAAATAAATACTAATCCCCGCCAAGAAGATGGACTTGGCAAAAGAGCCACAGATAATTTTGCGGTTGTTTTTCATGTTATAGGAGCCCCTCCGTTGACTATTGCGCTAAATGGAGGAAGAATCAGGGCATTAGAGGAAAGCATTGTAGACGCCCGTCTCAAAATAACAACTGATCTTGCAACTTTTACGGCGCTTAGTAGGAAAGAGAAGAGAGTAAGACGTTTGCTCAAAGCTATGTTGGGAAGAAAACTAAAGGTCAAAGGAAGCTTGTCAAGCATTATCAAATTGTATCAGAATCTCCACAGGCTAGAGGAGATTTTCAGATAGCCAGTTTTGCTATGCAATTTCATGAGAATTATCAGGCATTATGTTGGGAATGAAATGGATGAAAAAATCTTCTGGAACAAGCCCATAGAAACGGCCTCTGTCAAGAGCCTTAAAAAACTGCAATTGAAACTCTTGAGGCACCAAATTGAAAGGGTCTGTA
>Ga0335070_10009369_pt1 | contig 11479 bp, 12 predicted proteins | sample Lox_Sample_13_FD_206722 | JGI IMG/M metagenome (GOLD analysis project Ga0335070, IMG submission 206722) | Soil microbial communities from Loxahatchee National Wildlife Refuge, Florida, United States - Lox_Sample_1.3 | ecosystem: Environmental > Terrestrial > Soil > Wetlands | place: USA... | reverse complement strand
CGGCGCGGATGCGCCGCGCCCGGCGTTCGAAGGGCTAAGAACCCTAGCGCTTCTTCTCGATCGCGTCCCAGATCTGGGCGGCGAGGTTGGTGTTGTCGAAGCGCCCGATCTCCTGGATGCCGGTCGGCGAGGTGACGTTGATCTCGGTGAGATAGTCGCCGATGACGTCGATGCCGACGAAGATGAGGCCGCGCTCCTCGAGCGCGGGACCGATCCGGGCGCAGATCTCGCGCTCGCGCGCGGTGAGCGTCGTTTTCATCGCGCGGCCGCCGACATGCAGGTTGGCGCGCGCTTCGCCGGCGGCCGGCACCCGCAGCACGGCACCGGCGGCTTTGCCGTCGATCAGCACGATGCGCTTGTCGCCCTGCCGGATCTCGGGGAGATAGCGCTGCACGATCACCGGCTCGCGGCTGAACGCGGTGAACATCTCGAGAAGCGAGCCGAGATTGTCATCGTCGGGGCGGACGTGGAAGACGCCCGCGCCGCCGTTGCCGAAGAGCGGCTTGATGATGATGTCCTTGTGCTCCGCCCGGAACGCGTCGATCTCGCCGCGGTGCGACGCGATCAGCGTCGGCGGCATCAGGTCCGGAAAGTGCGTGACAAACAGCTTCTCGGGGGCGTTACGGACATGCGCCGGGTCGTTCACGACCAACGTCGCCGGATGAATGTGCTCGAGGATGTGCGTCGCCGTGATGTAGGCCATGTCGAACGGCGGATCCTGGCGCATCAGCACCACGTCCATGGTCCTGAGGTCGACGGTCTCGAACGCACCGAGGGTCGCGTGATTGCCCTTCTCGCGGCGCACCGTCAGCGGCCGGAGCCGTGCCCGCACCACCCCATGCGCGAAGACGAGGTCCGCCGGCAGGTAATGCCAGAGCTTATGGCCCCGCGCCTGCGCCTCCAGCGCCAGCGCGAACGTGGAGTCCGCGTCGATATTGACCCCTTCGATGGGATCCATCTGGATGGCGACCTTCAGGGCCATGACGTCTCAGTCTCGAGAGAGATAGGCGAGATTGCAGCCCGGAAGCTTCGGGCTTGTCGGATCCGCGCCGTCAGGCAACTCAGTTCAGCTTGCCGCGCACGGCCGCGAGTTCGACACCGATACGTTGCCGTGCCGCTTCGCTCTCCGCAAGCTCCATCGCGGTCTTGAGGCACGTCTGCGCGGCGCGCAGGTTCTCCGCCTGGGCGTGGATCAGCCCGGCCTCGCGCCACAGACCCGGCTTGCCGGGGGCCAGCAGCAGCATGCCTTCGAGCACGGCCAGCGCATCCGCAAGGCGGCCGTTCTTCAGCAGGCGGATTTTGATGTTGTTCTGCAGCCGGAGAAGAATGCCGCGATTGGACAACGGTGCCAGGTGTTCGGCGTCGAGCTCGGCCTCGGGCCCCATCATCGTCTTCAACATCTCCTGGAGCTCGGCCGTGGTGAGCATGCGGCCGCCGTTGAACGGGTCGATGAACACACCGGCCCCGCCGCATTCCATCTGCAGGAGAAAATGCGCGGGAAAGTTGATGCCGTTCACCGTCCAGCCCTGCGCGCGCGCGGCGTGCAGCCAGAGAATTGCCAAGGCCACCGGCAGTCCGCGTTTGCGCTCAATGACGTGGGCGAGATCGGCGTTCCGCAGATCGTCATACGTCGTGCGGTCGCCTTGGTAGCCGTGGGTGGCGATCAGCACGTGCTGGAGTGCGGCGATCTGCGCCGCGAGGTCGCCGGCCGGCGCCGCCACCGCCGCCACATCCTGTGCGAGTGTCGCCAGATGCCGCTGGTAGCGTGCGGCACCCGCTTCGCTTCGCGCGCGCGCGGCGAACGCGAGCGCGGTCAGCGCGATATCGATGTCATTGTCGTCGGCTTGTCCGGCCGTACGCAGCAAGGTCTCGGCGTCTTCACGGTTCATTGCCGCCACGACCCGCGCGAGATTGCCGCCATCCATGCCGTCAGGTCGCGGAGGCCGAGCGGAAACGCTTGGGATCGTCCTTCATGATCACGTGCGAGACGACCTTCTTCACGTTCGCCATGTTGCGGCAGATCTCGAGCACCTTGTCGAGCTCGCCCTGGTTTTGTGCGACGCCCAGGATATAGACGACGCCGTTCACCACCTCGACCGAGTAATTGACCGACTCGACGCCCTTGGCGAACAGCAGCTCGCCGTTGATTCTGGTCTGGATGACGGTGTCACGGCTGTAGTCCACGACGCCGCCTTGGCTGGTGACCTCGACTTCGTCGATGACCTCCTTCACACCCTTGGCCTTCCAGGCAAGCTGGATCGCGTCGGCACGCTCATCGGCGTTCGGAACGGTGCCGCTGACCAGAACCCGGCCCTCGTAGACCTGCAGGTTCAGCCCCATCCACATCTTGTGGTCCTTATCCAACCAGTAATGGTTGATCTCGGCGCGGATGGCCGTGTCGTTGGCGGCGCCCTTGATGCCCCGGTCCTGCATGGCGGCCGAGCCGCCGACGGCGACGCCGGTGCTCGCCGTGGCGAGGCAGCCCGACAGACCGAGCCCGGTCAGGAGCAACAGCGCCGGGGCGGCGAGGTGTGATAGCCGAAATCGGCTCATGGACATCTCCCCAATTGGATTCCTTCAATGCCCCCCGACGCGGGGTGTTCTAATCCATCAGCCCGAGTCGCGCCAAGCATCCATGATATGGCGGGGGAGATGCCCCGGCACGACCAGGACGACGTCGAACCGCATGTCGAGGTCGGCCAGCTCGGGGTGGCGGGCGAGAAAGGCCCCGGCGGCATTCCGGATGCGGGCCTGCTGCAACGGCAGAAGGGCGCCGGCGGCGGTCGCGTGGTCGCCACGGGCCTTGACCTCGACGAATGCCAGGGTGCGGCCGCGGCGCGCAATCAGGTCGATCTCGCCGCTGGGGACCCGGAAATTGCGCGCGATCACCCGGTATCCGGCCAGGCGTAGCCGCCAGGCGGCCAATGTCTCAGCCCACAGGCCGTGCCGCCGGGCGGCTTGCCGGTCGCGCGGCGGAGGCCCGGCTGTCCTGCCGGGACCCCCCGCACCGGGCCTTGGTCCGGCGGCGCTCATGGACCTTTGAGGCGGAGCGCCATGGCGTAGACGTCGCTGCGCTTGCAGCCGGTAGCGGCGGCGACCGCGACAACCGCGTCGCGCACGGTCATCGTCGCGAGCGCCGCCTGCAACTCGCGCTCGATCTCGGCCGTACGGTCGCGGGCTTCGGCGCGCTCGCCCGGCGGGCCGACCACGATGACGATCTCCCCCTTCGGCGGCGTTCCGGCGTGATACGCCGTCGCGAGTTCAGCGAGGCTGCCGCGGCGCACCTCTTCGAAAAGCTTGGTCAGCTCGCGAGTGACGGCCGCCGGCCGTTCGCCCAGGATCTCGGCCATCGCCTGGAGCGTAGCCGCGAGACGCTGCGGCGATTCGAAGACCACGAGAGTGGCGGCAACGCCGGCGAGCTCGGTCAGCACCTTGCGGCGCGCCCCCTGCTTCGCCGGCAGGAAGCCCTGGAAGAGGAAGCGATCGCTGGCGAGGCCGGACAGCGCCAGCGCGGTCAGCACCGCCGACGGGCCGGGGATGGCGGTCACGTTGATGGCTGCGGCGTGCGCCGCTTGTACGAGCTTGAGACCCGGATCGGCGACGAGCGGCATGCCGGCATCGGAGACCAGCGCCACGGATTTGCCATGCTGCAGGAGTTCAATCAGCCGTTCGCGGTCGGCCGCATCGGCATGATCGTCGTAACGGATGAGACGGGGTGCGGCGATGCCGAGAGCCGCGAGTAGCCGCCGGGTGACGCGCGTGTCTTCCGCGGCGATGGCATCGACGCCCGCCAGCGTGTCGACGGCGCGGCGCGTGATGTCGCCGAGATTGCCGATCGGCGTGCCGACGAGGTACAGGCCGGGCGCGATCTTGCCGCGCCCGGCCTGGCCGACCCCCGGTTTACTTGAGGGTGAGCCGCCGCTAGGGTCGTCGGACATTCGCTTCACGGGGATCCCCTTGACCGGCCGTCATCGCGTTTCCATCCGCGGCCATCGTCTGCGCCGCCGCCTTCTGTCGATCGCCGCCGCGGCCGCCGGCGTCGCGGCGCTTGCCGGCTGCAAGGACATGGCATCGCGCGACTATTACATCTTCGGTTCGCCCTCGGCCAGCCGTCCGGCGACCCAGGCGCCGCAGCCGCTCCCACCCACCGGCACCTCGCCGCCGGCACCGGCGGAAACGACCGCCCCCGGCGCCGTCGAGTCGCAGGCGGCACCGCCGGCGCCGCAGCAGCGGCCCGTCGTCGCGCTGCTGCTGCCGCTCTCCGGCAACAATGCGGCGCTCGGTCGGGCCTTGCTCGACGCCGCGACCCTGGCGGCATTCGACATCGGCGACGAATCGTTCGTTCTTCTGCCGCGCGACACCGGCGGCACCGCTGATGGCGCCACCGCCGCCGCGCAATCGGCATTGGCGGCGGGCGCGCAGCTGATCGTCGGACCGCTGTTCGGGGCCGAGGTCCCGGCGGTCGCCGCGGTCGCGCGACCGGCGGGCGTCAACGTGATCACGCTCTCCAACGATCGCGCGGTTGCCGGGCCCAACGTCTTCGTGCTCGGGTTGTCGCCGCAGGGGCAGATCGCCCGCATCGTCGGCTTCGCGCGTAGCCGCGGCTTGCGCTATTTCGGCGCGTTGCTGCCGAACAACGCTTACGGCGCGGCTGTCGAAGACTCGTTCCGCCGCACGCTCGCCGGCAGCGACGCCCAGGTGGCGGTGGTCGAACGCTACGATCCGGGGGCCGGCGATGCGACGCCCGTGGTACGGCGGCTCGCCGCTTACGAGGCGCGCGGTGCCGCGGCCGCGGCGCAGCGCAAGGCGCTCGAAGACCGCGACGACGAGGACGCCCGCCAGCAGCTGCAGCAGCTGCAGGCGGGCGGCGTCACCGCCGACACCGGGTTCGATGCGCTGGTGCTGCCTGATTTCGGCGATCGTCTGCTGTCGCTGGCGCCGCTCTTGCCCTATTACGATGTCGATCCCGGACAGGTGCGGTTCCTCGGCAGCTCCTTCTGGGAAGACCCGCGCGTCACACGCGAACCGGCGCTGATCGGCGCCTGGTTCCCGGCACCCGCGCCTTCGGCGCGCGCGGAGTTCGTGCGCCGCTATCGCAGCGTCTACAACCAGGTGCCGCCGCCGATCGCGACTCTTGTCTACGACGCCACCGCACTCGCGGCCGTGCTCGCGCGCTCGCCGAACGGTCCGAACTTCTCGGCCGATGCCATCGGCAATCCCAACGGCTTTGCCGGGACAGCCGGTATCTTCCGCTTCCGTCCCGACGGCACGGCCGAGCGCGGCTTCGCCGTGCTCGAGGTGCAGCGCGACGGGTTTCGCGTGATCTCGCCGGCGCCGGAAGACTTCCGCGACGTCACGCAGTGAATTGCGCGTGCGGCCGCCGCTCCCACGACACCGATCTAAGCGACCAGCTCGGCGATCACGGCATTGAGGACGCGCCGGCCCCGCGCCGTCGCGTGTAATCCCCGCGCGTCGGCGGCGACGAAGCCGCCGTCGATCATGCGCTGCAAGCGTGGCCGGTCGATCGCGTCGTCGAGGGCCACGCCGGTCTCGCGGCGGAAGCGCGCGCGGTCGATGCCCTCGCCGAGCCGGAGACCCATCATCAGCGCTTCGTCGGCGGCGTCACGCGGCGCGATCGTCCGCCGCTCGGCCGTCGCGTGGCCGTCGGCGGCGGTGCGCGCGAGCCAGGTTTCCGGCGCTTTCTCCTGGCGCGTGGCGATCTTCCGGCCGTCGGCGGTCAGACGACCGTGGGCGCCCGGCCCGACGCCGACATAATCCTCATACCGCCAGTAGACGAGATTGTGCCGGCACTCAGCACCCGGACGCGCGTGGTTCGAGATCTCGTAGGCGGAAAGACCGGCCTCGCCGAGCAGCGCCTGCGTGGCCTCGAACAGCGCCGCCGCGGTCTCGTCATCGGGCAGGGTGAAATCGCCGCGCGCGTAAGCCGCGTGGAAAGCCGTGCCCGGCTCGATGGTGAGCTGATACACGGACAGGTGATCGCCGGCGAGCGTGAGCGCATCGCGCAGCTCGCGCGTCCAGGCGGCGATCGTCTGTTGCGGCCGGGCGTAGATCAGGTCGAAGGAGAAGCGATCAAAATGCGCGGCGGCCGCGCCGATCGCCGCGCGCGCCTCGGCGGCGCTGTGGCCGCGGCCGAGGAAGCGCAACGCCGTATCGTCGAGCGCCTGGACACCGATGGAGACGCGGTTGAAACCGGCAGCCCGGAAGTCCGCAAAACGTGCCGCCTCGACGGAATTCGGATTCGCCTCCAGGGTGGTCTCGACATCGGCATCGATGCGCCAGCGCGCTGCAATACGGTCGAGAACGGCACCTGCTGTCGCCGGCGCCATCAGCGACGGCGTGCCGCCGCCGAAGAAGATCGACGTCACCGTCCGCCCCCGTGTGTGCGCGGCATAATGATCGAGTTCGGCCAGCAATGCGCGCTGCCAGGCCTGCTGGTCGATGCGGTCCCGCACGTGACTGTTGAAGTCACAATACGGGCACTTCGACCGGCAAAACGGCCAATGCACGTAGATCGCGAAACCGGCCTGCACCGCGGCCCTACCGTTGCGGCTGGAAGCAGGCGTCGACCAGCTTGGCGAATGCGCGCGCGCGATGGCTGATGGCGTGTTTCGCCGCCGGGTCCATCTCGCCGAAGGTGATCGCATAGCCGTCGGGCACGAACATCGGATCGTAGCCAAAGCCTTTGTTGCCGCGCGGCGGCCACACCAGGGTTCCGTGCACTTCGCCGCGGAACATCTCCATATGGTCGTCAGGCCAGGCGAGCGCCAGTACGGCAACGAACGAGGCGCGCCGGTCGGCATTCCCTCCGCGTTTGCCGAGCGCGTCTTCGACCTTGCGCATGGCGATCGCGAAGTCTTTGCTCGGGCCCGCCCAGCGCGCGGAGTAGATGCCGGGTTCGCCGCCGAGCGCCGGTACGACGACGCCGGAATCATCGGCGAGCGCCGGCAGCTTCGCCGCTGTCGCGGCGGTGCGCGCCTTGAGCTCGGCGTTGGCCTCGAAGGTCGTCCCGGTCTCCTCCGGCTCCGGCAGGCCGAGAGTGCCGGCAGACACGACTTCGATGCCGAACGGCGCCAGGAGCTCGCCGATCTCGCGCACCTTGCCCTGATTGTGGCTGGCGATGACGAGCTTCTTCTCGGTGAAATGGCGCGGCATGCGTGGCACGCGGGCTAGACCAACCCTAAAACCTTTTTCTGCCGGGCGATCAGCTCGTCGATCCCCTTGCGGGCCAGCTTGAGCAGCGACAGCAGTTCGTCGTCGCTGAACGGCGCGCGCTCGGCCGTCCCCTGCACCTCGATGATCTTTCCTGCCCCGGTGAGCACGAAATTGGCGTCGGCTTCGGCGGTCGAATCTTCCGCATAGTCGAGATCGAGCACCGGGGTGCCCTGATAGATGCCGCAGGAGATCGCCGCGACATGGTCCGACAGCGGCAGCTTCGCGAGCTTGCCGGCTTTGACGAGACCGCTCAGCGCCCGGTGCAGCGCGACGAAGCTGCCGGTGATGGCGGCCGTGCGCGTGCCGCCATCGGCCTGGATGACGTCGCAGTCGATGCGCACCTGCCGCTCGCCGAGCGCCGCGAGGTCGGTCACCGTACGCAGCGAACGGCCGATCAAGCGCTGGATCTCCTGCGTGCGGCCGCTTTGCTTGCCGCGCGCCGCCTCGCGGTCGGTGCGGGTGTGCGTGGAGCGCGGCAACATGCCGTATTCGGCCGTCACCCAGCCGGTGCCGCTGTTGCGCAGAAAGGGCGGCACCTTCTCCTCGACCGTCGCCGTGCACAGGACGTGCGTATCGCCAAAACGGGCAAGACAGGATCCTTCGGCGTATTTGGCGAAATCGGGTTCGAGGACGACGGAGCGCAGCGCATCGGGGGCGCGGCCGGACGGACGCATGGGACACCTTAAGCTCAAGTTCTGGCCCCGGGCCTGGACCCCAAAGCCTGAATCCACACCGGGGGGCATGTCGAGGCCGGTCGCGCAGCGGCGCCGGACAGCGCGGCGGACCCTACCCCCGTGCCCCCCGGTCCGTCCATAGGGCCGCCGTCCATCGGCCGCCCGCCCATGCCCGCGCCGGGCGGAGCGCCCTCGACGAGGTGCCAGATTGACGCTGTGGCATGCTCTCCCTACATTTCCCGAGATGAATATGGTCAAGCCCTTGCGGCCCGATTCTCTCGGCTTGGCGGGCACGACCCCGCCCCTGGCTGAGCTCAGCGAGCGCAGCCGGGACATTTTCCGCCAGATCGTCGAGGCCTATGTCGAAACCGGGGAGCCGGTCGGCTCGCGCACGCTGTCGCGCAAGCTCGGCACCACTCTGTCTCCCGCGACTATTCGGAACGTCATGGCCGACTTGCAAGACGCAGGTCTGCTGTACGCGCCGCACACCTCGGCCGGCCGGCTGCCGACCGATCTCGGTCTCAGGATGTTCGTCAACGGCTTCCTCGAGGTCGGCCGTCTTTCGGCGGATGAGCGGGCGAAGATCGATTCGCAGTGCGTCGCCGCCGGCAAGAGCCTGCCGCAGGTGCTCGAGCAGGCGACCCAGCTGCTCTCCGGCCTTTCGCATTGCGCCGGCTTGGTCATGGCGCCGAAGACCGAAGACCCGCTGAAGCACGTCGAATATGTAAGCCTCGGGGCCGGCCGGGCGCTGGTCGTGATGGTCACCGAAAGCGGTCTGGTCGAGAACCGCATCATCGAGCTGCCGCTCGGCCTCACCCCGGCCGAACTGGTCCGCGCCGGAAACTACCTGAACGCGCGGCTTATGGGCCGCACGATCGGCGAGGCGCGCGGGGGCATCCTTTCCGAACTCGAGGCGAACAAGGCCGAGCTCGACGCATTGACGAAGAAAGTCGTCGAAGCGGGCCTGGCGGTGCCGTCCGGCGACGGCGATACGAGCGGCGGCGGCTACCTCATCGTCCGCGGGCAGTCGAAGCTCCTCGAAGACGTGACGGCGCTCGAGGATCTCGAGCGCATCCGGCTGCTGTTCGAGGCGTTGGAGACCAAGGAAACGATGGTGAAGCTGCTGGACGCCGCCCAGACCGGTACCGGCGTGCAGATCTTCATCGGCGCGGAAAACAAGCTCTTCGCCATGGGTGGATGCTCGATGATCATCGCACCTTATACCAACGCGAAAGAGCAGGTCGTGGGGGCCATCGGTGTCATCGGGCCGACGCGGCTCAACTACGCCCGTGTCATTCCGATGGTCGACTACACCGCCAAGGTGATCGCCCGATTGATCGGCTGATCTCCCGCTCCTCCGCGGTTTCGGATAGGGCCGGGGATTTTCTTTCCGGATTACGTGACATAAGCATCAAGGATTTCGCGATGAACGACGACACGCCGCACGACCCCTCCGGCCGCATCGAGCCGAGCTTCTCGCCGAACGCGGCCAATAGCGATCAGTCCGGCGCTTCCGAAGCCGATGCCCGCCAGCCCCCCGAGCTCGCCAAGCGCATAGGCGAACTCGAGGCCGAAGTGACGCGTCTCAAGGACCAGGCGCTGCGGGCGATGGCCGAAGCCGAGAACACGCGGCGCCGCGCCCAGCGCGAGATCGAGGACAACGCCAAATACGCGGTGAGCAGCATTGCGCGCGACATTTTGCCGGTCGCCGACAACCTGCGCCGGGCGCTCGACGGTATCTCCGGTGATGCCCGCCAGGCCGACGAGAAGCTCGACAAGTTCGCCGAAGGCGTCGAGCTGACCGAACGCGAGTTCCTCTCAGTCCTCGAACGGCACCACATCAAGCGCGTCGATCCGATGGGCCAGCCGTTCGACCACAACCTGCATCAGGCGGTGATGCAGGTGGAGACACCCGACAAGCCCGCCGGTACGGTGGTGCAGGTGCTGCAATCCGGCTACACGATCCACGGCCGGCTGCTGCGCCCGGCGATGGTGGCTGTGTCGAAAGGGAACGCGAGCGGCTCCGCCGGCCAGACCGTAGACACGTCCGCCTGATCTGATCCGGCACGAATCAACTCTGCGCCCGCCATGCGGCGGGCGCGCCCAGGCCGTTGATTACGCTTCCGCCGAGTGTTGCGGGACCGGCGGCTCGACCGGTTCGCCGCGCGGCCCGTAGAGACGGGCGACGACGCGATGATCCACGGAATCGGTGAGATCCACGTAGACGTCGAACGTGCCGCTCACGAGACCTACCTTGAGATTGAAGGCAGGACCTTCGTTCGCGGCCTCGGCTTGAGCCTTGGCGGCAGCTGCGCGGGTCGCAGCGACGCTCTGCGCGGCGCTGCTTGTGTGTTCGGTTGACTGCGGGGCAACAGAGACCGCTTCGCCGACCGGTGTTGCGGTCGACGCCGATGGAGCCTGAACCCCGGTAACCGGCGTGATTTGAAGCGAGTTCATCAAAAATCCCGTATTCTACGGATACATACAGGGACCCTTCTACCCTGTAGGTTACACTAGACGGCGTCGCGGAGCTATTGTCAAGTCACGGTTGAGGCGAGCGGCCGGGTCACGCAAGAAAAACTCAAAGCCCGGGGCAGTAAATCGCGACAATTTTAATAATAGTCGATGGGCTCGGCTTGAGCCGATGCACGGATTGGCGGAGTCCAGCGGAAATTAACCGCCTGCTAACCATAAAATTTTTCAGCTATTTTCTTCCACGCCGGCCCTGATCTTCAGTCTGTGGCGCCTTTGGCCTTGGCCTCGGCGATCCGGGCCAATTCCTCGAGCCTGGCCGCCAGCCGGAGACGTTGCTGGCGCTCGGTCGTATTGCTGACCTCCGCCCATTCCCGGTATCGGCGGGCGAGGTCGCGGTATGCTTGCGCGTCGTTCACCGGGGCAGTCTGTCCGAATGGCGGTCCAACAGCGTTGATCCGGATCAAGCGTTGATCCGGGTCGAGGGTGGCGCGTGAAAAGGGACGGGAGGGCTGCCAAGGCGCTGCAAAACTGTGGCTTCCCGCCCCAGCGCCATTGCAGGCCCAGGTGTCCGGCCCTATATACCGATCCGTTAAGTCCCCACATCCCCTGTGGGCCTTTATTTCTAAAGTGGACCATCACCGAAGGGGGCCGGGGCGGGGCCCGTTTGGGGCCGCTCGAAGGCCTGCCGCAAGAAGAGGGATTTGTTATGAGCAAGGTTATTGGCATCGACCTCGGCACGACGAACAGCTGCGTCGCCGTCATGGAGGGCACGACCCCCAAGGTCATTCCGAACGCCGAAGGCGCCAACACGACTCCGTCGATCGTCGCGTTCACCGACTCCGGAGAACGTCTGGTCGGCCAGGCCGCCAAACGCCAGGCGGTGACCAACCCGAACAACACGATCTACGCGGTCAAGCGTCTGATCGGCCGCCGGTTCGAGGACCCGATGGTGTCGAAAGACATGGGCCTCGTTCCGTACAAGATCGTCAAATCCGACAACGGCGACGCCTGGGTCGACGCGCAGGGCAAGCGCTACAGCCCCAGCCAGATTTCCGCCTTCATCCTGCAGAAGATGAAGGAGACCGCCGAGGCGTATC
>Ga0335070_10009368_pt1 | contig 11480 bp, 10 predicted proteins | sample Lox_Sample_13_FD_206722 | JGI IMG/M metagenome (GOLD analysis project Ga0335070, IMG submission 206722) | Soil microbial communities from Loxahatchee National Wildlife Refuge, Florida, United States - Lox_Sample_1.3 | ecosystem: Environmental > Terrestrial > Soil > Wetlands | place: USA... | reverse complement strand
CCGCGCCTGGGCTCGGAGCACCGGCTTGCCGGTACCCGACCGCGGCCGGCTCCGCCCCGAGATCTGGGCTGCTTGGTACGACACCAACTCGCCGAACCGAACCTAAGCGTCTACGGCCGCGTACTACGCTCAACCACCAGATCGGGAAGCACACCGGTCACACGAAACGAGGTGTGCATCGAACCCGGGATGGTTCAACGCATGTCCCATCCGATTTCAATGCGCCGGCTGCGGATTCTACCGGCCAGACCCGTCCTACATTCCGGCCATCGAGGAGCACATCAACTCGCTCACCGCGGACCGCGAAATAGCCTCAGCCATGGATGCGGCACCATTTGTCATCGCAAACCTCGACGCGCAGATCCATGCATTCCGCGGTGTGCTTGATGTCATGCGCCAAGCGCTGGACCGGCTCGACGCCGAGCGGCGAGCAGAAGTTGAACAAGCATCAGCCGTGCTGCGCAAAGCGCGTGCCGGTGCGAGCCTCCCGCTGGCAGACATCACTCGACGAAAGGCTGCGCCATGACACATGCAGTCAAACGCACACCCGCCGACGTCCTGCGCGAAGCGCGGCGCCGCGACTCCGACCGCAAGCGAGATCGCGTATTCCGCACCGTGGACGCGATGAAACGCGACGGCACACCGATCACCTTCGCCCTCGTCGCACGGACCGCAAAGGTCTCACAGTGGCTCGTCTACGCCGACGGCGTGCGTGAATACGTCCAGACCGCTCGTTCCGCTCAGGCAGCCCAGCCCGCGCCAGCGAAGCGGGTTGCCCGGACCCCGAGCGAGGCAAGCTTGCGCACCGACCTCGAGCTCACAAAGGAGGACAATCGACGGCTCCGCAGGGAAATAGATCGCCTCAAGAAGGCTCTACGGGAGCGCCTGGGCGCCCAGATGGAAGCCGAGTCAGTCGTGTCGCTTCGTCGGCGCATCGATGAACTCATTACGGCCAATGATCGCTACTGTAGCGAAAACAGCCGGCTCACCATGGAACTCAATGACACGCGTCAGCAGCTCCGCAGTATCGAAGACGATCTCGACGCCGCACGTGCGAGCCTTCGCCGAATGATCCGGGAGCTATCGGTCCAAATCCCAACATCGACGCTCACCTGATTTTGGGCTTGACCCCGTTTGGTGGACACACGGTCAGGCGGCTTGTGCCGTCTGAGTCGACAGCCCACTCCGACTACCGCCGCCATACTGCGATTAACTCGCACCTCTCGAGCACGCACCGTTACCAGTTGAAGGTAGCGAGTTACATCGCGCCACAATGTACTTCATCGCAAACCCCGAATAGCACTCAACCAGCTCAACCGGACCACACTGGTCGCTATTCTCGCCGATACACTCGGATTGAACCCACAGGTGAAATAGTTCGGCGGATGCAGTTTGGCCTCGCTGCCGAGCCAGCTAGTGCTCTACTTGGTGAATGCTCGCACAGAAGTTGACCACCTCACACTGGGTTCCTGCCGGGCGCGGGCCGGAGCTGCTGGCCGCCGCGACAGTTGGCGGTCGGCTGCGTGAGGTCGCCGCCGAGGTGCCTGATCGCGTCGCCCTGGTTGAAGGTTTGCCAACGCCAGAGCGACGGAGGTGGACCTATGCAGAGCTGCTCTCCGACGCCCAGAGCTGCGCCCGATGCCTTCTGCAGCACTTCGAGCCGGGCGAGCGAGTCGCAGTGTGGGCGCACAACCTGCCCGAGTGGGTGCTGCTGGAGTACGGCGCTGCGCTGGCCGGATTGACCCTTGTGACGGTTAATCCCAGCCTGCAGCTGGCCGAGGCGAGATATGTCCTTAGTCAGTCGCGGGCGGCCGGGTTGTTCCTTGTGCCAGAGGTCCGGGGCAATCCACTGGCGGCGCATACCGAGGCGATCCGCGCCGAGCTGCCTGACCTGCGTCACGTGCTGCGCCTGGATCGGCTCGACGAGCTGATGGCCGGCACCGACAGACGCGGCGTCACGCTACCGGTGGTCGGCGCTGACGACCCAGCGCAGATGCAGTACACGAGCGGCACGACCGGGTACCCCAAGGGCGCGGTCCTGCGGCACGGCAGCATCGTCAACAATGCCCGGCTGTGGGCCCACCGAGTCCAGATCCCCGACGGCGCCGGCTGGCTTCTACCGATGCCTCTGTTCCACACGGGTGGTTGCGTGCTGGGCGTGCTCGGGGCGCTCGACAGACGGGCGACGCTCGTCCTGATGCCGATGTTCGAGCCCGGCCTGTTCCTCGAGCTGATCGAACTCGAGCGGCCATGGTTCGCCAACACCGTCCCGACGATGCTCATCGCCGCGATGGACCACCCCGACGCGCCGCGCCGCGACCTGTCCTCATGGCGGTCGACCGTGTCCGGCGGTGCGCAGGTGCCCGAAGCGCTGGTGCGGCGCATGGAGAAGGCACTGGGCATCGATTTCACAATCGTCTACGGCCAAACCGAGTGCTCCCCTTTGCTCACGAGTACCTTTCCGTTCGACAGCGCCGAGGACAATGGGCTGACCGTCGGACCGCCGCTCCCGCACACCGAGTTGCGCATCGTCGACCCGGTCTCGCTGGAGACAGTGCCCATCGGCACGCCTGGGGAGCTGTGGGCCCGTGGGTACTTCACGATGCTCGGTTACTTCGACATGCCTGACAAGTCGGCTGAGACGCTGCGCGCCGACGGATGGCTGCGCACCGGCGACCTAGCGATGATGGATGACCGCGGCTATTGCCGGATCGTCGGGCGGCTCAAGGACATGATCATCCGCGGCGGCGAGAATCTCTACCCCGCCGAGATCGAAGAGGTCCTCTACCGCCACCCGGCGGTCGCCGAGGTGGCAGTAGTCGGCCTGCCCGACGAGCGCTTGGGGGAGGTGGTCGGGGCATTCATCCGACCTCGTGATCCAGAGGCGCCACCGACGGTCGCCGAGCTGCGCTCCCACGTGCGTGCCCACCTGTCACCGCAGAAGACACCGACGAGGTGGTACGCCGTCGACGGCTATCCGCTCACTGGGCCGGGCAAGATCCAGAAGTTCGCCATCCGCGAGGCGTGGGAGCGTGGCGAGCACGCCGGCCACGAATTATCCGAGTAGTCATCATCGGAACGTTTTGTGCGCCCAACCCCTCCGCGATACACATGAACTCGCACCTGTCGAGCACGCACCGTTACCAGGTAACTGGTGCGAGTTGCATTGCAGCATAACCGTTTTCGGTGCTTACGAAGAAGCGACGGCGAAGAGGCGCCATTCGCCGGGCACGCCTTTGAGTTCGTGACTGCCGCATTCCTCGAACTCGAGCCCTGACCCGATCACGAGGTCGCGCAGCGTGCTGGACATGGGCACGTCGTTCGGTCCCGCCAGCGCGCTCACGCGCGCTCCGATGTGCACGCCGATCCCGCCAATGTCATCGGCGCGGACCGCGCACTCGCCGGTGTGCAACCCGGCGCGCACCTCGATGCCGAGGGACTGTACCGCGTCACAGATCGCCATCGCGCAGCGGATCGCTCGCTGCGGACCGTCGAACATCGCCAGGAAGTCGTCCCCCGATGTGTTCACCTCACGGCCACGAAAACGAGCGAGCTGCGACCGAACGACAGCGTCATGCGCATCAAGCAACGCACGCCAGTCACGGTCACCGATCTAGGCGGCACGGCGCGTCGAATCCACGATGTCGGTGAACAACACCGTCGCGAGAACCCGATCATCGCCGCCGAGCGCCCGCCCGAGCGCTCACGGTCGAAACTGGGGATCTGGCTCAGTCGTGGGTCCAGCCCTCCAGGCCGATCCGTCCCAGTACCGCAGCCTGTGCTGCATCCAGGGGTCGGCGTACCAGCCCGCCGAAACCGGTATAGCCGTATCGGTTTTCGGGGTGACGAGCTGGCGACCCAGCCCAATGCCCCCCCACCGCGACGGCACGGAGCAGCACGTCGATCATCAGATCGCCAGGGCCCGCATTCGAGCCGGTAGGTCTGGGTTTGCAACAGGCTTAGCTCGCCGGTCCGTACATCCTGCCCCGTAATGCGCGATGCACGATCTTCCCCGTACTGGTGCGCGGCATCTCCTCCTCGCAAATAAACGACACCGAGCGTGGCCGTTTGTAGCCCGCAATGCGGTTTCGGCACCATTCCAGCAGCTCGTCTGCTGGAACCGGGTGGTCGTTATGCACGATGACTGCCGCATGCACCGATTCACCCCATTTCTCGTGCGGGATGCCAATGACGGCTACGTCCTTGACCGACGGATGCTGGCAGAGCAGAGCTTCAACCTCCGACGGGTATACGTTTAAGCCGCCACTGATTATCATGTTGCTCTTGCGATCGACCAGGTAATAGAAACCCTGCTCATCGCGCCGCGCCATATCTCCGACTGAGCAGTATGGACCGCGGAACGCTTCTGCAGTCTTTTCGGGCAGGTTCCAGTAGCCGTCGAAAACGAATGGTGTATGCGAAAACAGTTCACCGGGTTCACCTTCGGGCACGTCGACCCCGTTGTCATCGAGAAGGCGCATGCGCCCAGTGCAGGTCAACTCTCGACCGATAGAACCCAGATGCGTCAACTGCTCGTCGGGCCGCAAGAGCGTTACGACACCCGCTTCTGTTGAACCGTAAGCTTCGAACAGCTGGGAGTTACGGAAGTACTCCATGATCGCGAGCTTCGTCTCGCGTCGGGCGGGAGCAGACGAAATAAGCAGCTTGCGCACCCTTGACACGTCGCAGCGCGCTTTCACCGCCGCCGGCAGCCCAAGCATCTCCATGTAGTGCGTGGGCACCAGCGACGTGAATGCGGCACCCTCTACTGCCATGGTGCGTAACAGATGCTCGGGATCGAAGCTCTGTCGGTCGTACACATAGCAGGACCCGCCTATGACCGCATACGCACCCATGAAGTAGAGCGAATTCACATGGCACAAAGGCATGACACTCAACCATGTCTCGTCGCTTAGGAAGCCCATGTCATAGGCAATGACCAAGCCGAGAGACGAATGGCTGGCATGACTGCGGATTGCTCCTTTCGGCCTGCCCGTGGTACCAGAGGTGTACATGATCGCCCACGGATCGGTGGGCACGACTTCGACGTTCGGCGCGCCGGACTGCCCCGCCGCGATCAGTGATTCGTATGACTGATAGCGAGATTCGGTCGCCTGGCCACCAAAGCAGACAAAACAGTTCCTCTCGATGTCGAGATCGTCGCGGATTCCCTCGACACGATCGAGGAGTTGGTCTTGCACAATGAACGCCGTTGCGCCGCAGTCTTCGACGATGTAGCGAATCTCTTCTGCCAGCAACCGGAAGTTCACCGGAACCGCGATCAAACCAGCTTTTCCGAGCGCGACATAGATTTCCATCCATTCGATGCAGTTGTAGGCGAGGATCGCGACACGGTCACCCTTGCGCAATCCAATGCCCGTCAGCGCATTGGCCAAGCGATTTGTCCGTTCGTCCCAGAGGCGATATGTAAGCGATCTTTGCGAGTCACGAACCGCGAGCTTTTCGGGATGAAGGACTGCGTGCGTCGCGACGGATTGCGGGATCGTGGGCAGGGCGAGCATCGGTCTCCCTTTTCTTCCTGATCAGTGAAGCGTAACGACGTGACGTCGGCGAAACCGGAAGTTCGGGCGTTTCCGCTTCGGAGTCTGCTCGGCCCGCAGCGCGGCTGCCGCCTGGGCCTTGACACCGCCTGCACGGTAGGGCAGGAGGACGACAGCCCGAAGCTGTCTTTCGTGGGTTCCATCCGTGCTCCATTCCAGCCATGTCGTATGGTGGCCGTGACCTGGCCTGATGCCGGGCCTAGCAAAGGACCTTAGTAGGACCGGGAGCCGTGATCCCAGTCGTCGGCGATGTCCGCCCTAGACGATTAACCACTTCGCCGAACAGCACCGTCACCTGCTTGTACTCCGCAGGTTTCGAGGCCGCCGAAACCGAGGCGCCACACTCGTTGCAGAACTTGGAGTTCAGGGGCAGTTCGGTCCCGCATGCGGTGCACGCCATCCCGGTCGACGTCATGGCATCGCGTCGGCCCACGCGATATGCCCCTCGAAGCCAAGCGATCTCGCGCATGTCGCGGTAGCGATCCCTCAACTGCGCGTAAGCCGGGGCATCTCCGTGCGCCCGCGCCAGCAGAGCCCGCAGCCGCAGCAGCCAGATGTCGCGCATCACCAGACCCTCATCGGCTGGCGCGGCCGCCAACCGCTCGACCGCGGCCTCGGCTTCGGCCATGTCACAGTCGGCCCCGCGATCGAGCAATGTCTCGACCAGAACACCGGTCGCAGGAATGCCCCACCCCAGCAGTTGTCCCTCACGGAAAAGCTGGTCGACGGCGGCGCGCATGATCGGTATGGCCTCATCGCGATCTCCACGCCTAGTCCTCTCACGCGCCAAGTACACCTCGACGATGGGTCGATCGAACAAGACGTAACGCCGGCGCATGAGCATCTCGCTGACGTCGGCTAGTAGTTTCTGTCCCCGGTCATGATCTGAAGCCGCTTGGCGGTGCACAAGCGCAACGCCAAGCGCCATCCGGGCGAAGGCCAGCGCGAGATCATTACCTGATCGTTCGGCAGTCCGTACTGCAGCCTCGATCTCAGGCACCGCCCGATCTTCGGCCGTCAGCACGCCAAGCGATATCCCCGTGTTGTAGACGTAGTTAACAACCGTGGTGTACGCCAAGGGGTCGTGGTTGCGGGCCATGGCGAGACCTTGCCGTAGGCCGTCTTGCCATCCAGGCTGACCGAGGCAGGAGCGGGCAATCGCCCGCAGCGCTAGGGCGCGCGCCAACGGAGAACCCAAAATAAAGTCGCCCTTGGACGGATCACCGTCTGCCAGGTCGATAACCCTCTGTGACCACCGCAGCACGTCATTCCACTCGGCGCTCGCCATCTTGGCGCGGAGAACGAGGGGCGAAAGCCCCACCGTCAAGGTTGCATCACCGACGGATTCAATGACGACCATGGCTTCCGATGCCAGCTGCGACGCCTCGCGCAGTCTGTCCTGATACGCATAATCGCCCGCTTGCCCCGCCATCGCGATGGCCAGTGACGCCTTGTCTCCGGCGGTGGTGCACAACTGCCGCAGTTCCTCGAAGCGGTTGCCGCCCACATTGATGCGGATCCGCCAGGCGTTTCCGCACAACATGGTGCGCGGGGCGATGCGCATGGATGTCCGATCCGGGTCCCCGGCGGGCAATGCGTCGGCGATCCTTACCGCGCGCTCCCAACCGAGCTGAGCCGCGCCGATGTCGCGGTTGGTGGCCCAGGTTGCGGCGCGCATGTGCCAGGAATACGCGGCATGCATGTCACCGGCGGCCTCCAGATGCTCGGCGATCAACGCGGCGTTCTCGTCGACCGATTCTGTATCACGGCTTTCGATTGCGGTGGCCAGCCGCCGGTGTAATTCAGCGCGATCCGACTTGAGCTGTGATTCGTAGGCGACAGTGCGAATCAGCGGATGATGGAACACATACTCAGGTTGGCGGGTGAACCGCACTTGATCGATGAGCTGAACTGCCACCAAGTCAGCGACCACGGGTTCGACGCCTAGCGCCGTAAGCAAGTCGAGGTTGAATCGGGAGCCGACCACCGCCGCCGCGCCCAAGGTGCGTTTCGCTTTCTGATCGAGTCGATCGATACGTGCGGCGATGGTGGCGTGCAGCGTGGCAGGGACACTCACGTCAGCAACTTTCGCGGTCAACAGATATGCGCCGCGCTGCCCGCTCAAGACGCTACGCTCGGCCAGTTCGCGCACGATCTCCTCGGCGAAGAACGGATTACCCGCGGCCCTGTCGGCGATCGTCTGGCCGAGTCCGCGTACCGAGCGGTCGGGCCCGAGCAATTCCGAGACCAGTGCTGCCGTCTCTGAATCACGAAGGGGTGCAAGCACTATGGTGTGTGCATCCGCCACTTGAGATAGTGCGCCCCGATACTCGGGTCGGTAGGTGATCAATACAAGCGAGGGCGTTTGCGGGATCACGGTGAGGAACTCGGCGATCATCGACTCGCTGACCTCATCGATCCAGTGGGCGTCCTCGATGACATAGACCGCGGGGTTTTCGCGGGCCAGGGCTGCTGTGTTTACCAAAGCGGTCAAGCGCCGCCCACGGGCATCGGGATCGATCTTCGGCAGGGCAATATCCGGATCGGCGATGCCCAACAGGTCATCGAACAACAACAAGTCCTCGGGGTCGGCGTCACGATTTCGGTCGCGGATATGGGCGCGTGCTGCACGTGCGTCAAGACCCTCGACTCCGGTGGCTGCGCGCAACAGCCGGGCGACGGTGTGGAAGGGGATCTGCTTGGTGTGCGACTCGCAGAATGCGGTGAACACCTCGACATCACGGGCGGCTGCCATCGCAGAAACGTCACGTACGAGACGGCTTTTGCCAATGCCGGGCGAGCCGACCACGCCGACCGCCGCGCCGTGCCCGTCGATTGCGCGCTCCAGCAAGCCCTCAACGGCGGACATCTCCCACCGTCGACCCACCAGAGTCGACTCAGCACGTGTGACTGCGCGCTGCCGTTCGCGAACGCTCAACAGGCGGTGTGCCACGACTGGTTCATCGGCACCCTTGATTTGAACCAGCTCAGATTCGCTGAGAGTCGCAGCGCCTTCGACAAGGCGCGCTGTCGACGCAGTGAGCATCACGCCACCCGGCGGTGCCACCGATTCCATCCGCTGCGCCATGCCGACTTGCTCGCCAATGGTGGTGTAGCCCAAAGCGCCCGAACCGATCTCACCGGCAATCACTTGGCCGGAATTGAGGCCCACCCGCAGCCGCAGATCCACACCGTCGCGGCGATCGACCTCAACGGCCAGCCGCTTGGCCGCATCCTGAATACCGAGGGCGGCCAAACACGCCCGCAGCGCGTGGTCCTCCAAAGCGCTCGGTGCGCCGAACACCGCCATGATCCCGTCGCCGGTGAATTTGTCCACCGTGCCGCCGTAGCGCTGCACCACCGCGGCCGCGCGCTCAACCAGCTCGGTCATGATCTCCCGCAACCGCTCCGCGCCCACCGCTGCCGCGATATCCATCGAATGCACCACGTCGGCGAAAAGCACCGTCACCTGCTTGTACTCCGCGTGGGTATCGCCGTCGTGGACCGGTGAACCACAACCGTGACAAAACCGGGCGTGCTCCAAGGGCTCGGTGCCACACGTCCGGCACGCTGCTACGGCCGTCACCCGACCCTCCGCCAATCCCGGCCCCCGCGTTAAGCGTCCTCTAAAGATAGCCGGTTAAACACCTCCACGAGGGCCATCGGCGTTCACCGTGATGCCCCCGCACCGCCGCTTGCACCTCGGCGACTGGCGACCTATTTCGCACAGTGATGGTGAACCCTACCCGCTAGAAGCGCGCTGGCACGCCCCGGATGGCGCGGCGCGCCGGCCACCCAACATTCAAAGCGCTGTTTTCGCACCTCGGACGGGTTATTGACCCCTAGCATTACCCGCATGACGACGTTTGCCTTGGTGCACGGCTCTTGCTGCGGTGCGTGGTGCTGGGAGCTGCTGACTCCGCTCCTGCAGCAAGCAGGCCACGATGTGGTGGCGATGGACTTGCCCTGCGACGACGGGTCGGCGAGCTTTGACACCTACGCCGACGTGGTTTGTGATGCGCTCAAGGGGTGCGACGACGATGTAGTGCTCGTGGGGCACTCGTTGGCGGGCATGACGATTCCGTTAGTCGCGGCTCGCCGACCGATACGGCATTTGGTGTACTTGTGCGCCGTGATTCCTGACATCGGCAGGAGCCTGTTCGATCAATGGCGTGACGAGCCCATGCTGAACCCGGCCTACGTGAAGGGGCTGAGTGAGCCTGATGTGCAGAATCGAATAGTATGGGTCGATCTCAAACTTGCTCGCGAGGTGTTGTTCGCAGACTGTGATGAATCGACTTCGGAGGCAGTAGTCAACCGGCTTGGACCGCAGTCAAGGTCTCCCTATTCTGCGCCGTTCTCTCTGGCCGAGTTTCCGTCGGTGGCCTGCACTTCCGTTATATGCAGCGAGGACCAATTCGTCAGCCCGGAGTGGCAGAAGCGAGTTGCCCGCGACAGACTTGGCGCCGATATCATCGAGCTTCCAGGCAGCCATTCACCGTTCCTTTCACGACCGTCGGCTCTTGCTGACGTGTTGCTCCACTTGGCCGAGACGTAGTGCAGCCCTTGAGCTTGAAACAGAGTGTTCTTCACGCATTCGCTGCCACCGGACTAGCTCGCGGGGCCGCCGGGTTCCCAGTGTTCCGCTATGTAACCCCTAGACGAATAACCACCTCGGCGAACAGCACCGTCACCTGCTTGTACTCCGCCGCTGTGCCCGACACCGCAATCGGCGACCCGCACGCATCACAGAACTTCGCGCTCGACCGCAATTCAGCGCCGCACGCCTTGCACGCCAACGCGGCCGTCATGCCCGTACCACCGATCCCGGAGTACGACTACCCCGATCGTCCCAACAATAGGGCGCTCACCAGCAGAGAACGGGGTTATTGACGTGGCGTTAGGCGTTCATTTTCGTTCACGACTATTCCCGGGCGCTCCGACATTCGCTTGTACGACATGCCAAACATGCCTGATTAACTCACGCGGGCGATCGAGGTGAGATAGTTGCAGCTCACCACGGGTTATGGTGCAAATGGTGTGCCCGTCAGGGGCAGATAACGACGGCAGTTCAGCATTCCGTTTCTTGGTCACTCCCATCCGGATCGTGTGTGCCAACACCCAATCCGCCGCGATCGGGTCGGCGAAGGCCAGTTTCGCCATCCGCCACACCGGCGGTGCGCGGGCATCGATCCAGGAAGCCCGCAACGCGCTCAAGCTCAGCTGGCGCTACGTCGAAGCATTCGAAGCCGAGGCCGCCCAGCTCTACGCGACACCGATGGACACCGAGCAGATGCGCCGCTTCGCTAACAGCTTGCTCGAGGTCGACTCGGCCGGTACCGCCGCCACCGCACGGCACCGCCGTGAACGCGCCACCGGCATCGTCAAACTGTGGACGTCCTCGCCCACCATCGCACCCATTGCCGGCACCCGGTGGGCGGCCTACAACGCCGTCACCGAGTACCTGGATCACTACGTGCCGATTCGTGGCGCACGCACCGCCGGCGATGCCAACACCGCACGCGCGCTGCGCACCATCACCAACGCCGCGGGGAGCGGATCGGTCAAAGCACAAGCATTCCGCTTGCTGCAGACCCTCTAGCCGCCGCCAGCGGCCCACCAGGGGCCCGGCCAGCACCTGCATCCGCGGGGTTGGCCGGGCCCCCTTTTTCTTCCCGCGTGCATCTGGCTGATTCGCAGCCCGCCAGCGCTCGCCGCCCGGTCGACACCTACGGCCCCAGATCCGGTATCGGGCCCCTCGAAGCGGGCTGTCACAGCCCCGCTTCCTCGTGCCCGATCGGGCGGCCCCGCCGCCGGAACGACACCGCCGCACCACCTGCCCGCCAACGGCGTTCGTTCACCGCACGAGCGGCCGCACCCGACCACCCTGCGCAGCGGGCAGCGCTCGCCGTCGTTTCG
>Ga0335070_10009364_pt1 | contig 11484 bp, 10 predicted proteins | sample Lox_Sample_13_FD_206722 | JGI IMG/M metagenome (GOLD analysis project Ga0335070, IMG submission 206722) | Soil microbial communities from Loxahatchee National Wildlife Refuge, Florida, United States - Lox_Sample_1.3 | ecosystem: Environmental > Terrestrial > Soil > Wetlands | place: USA... | reverse complement strand
CCGGCCTGCCGAACCGGGTGTACTTCATGGAGCACCTCGGGGCGCGCCTGACGGGCGGTGCCGCGACGCACGCGGCGCTGCTGTTCATCGACGTCGACCACTTCAAGCGCATCAACGACTCGCTCGGCCACCTGGTGGGCGACACCGTGCTGCAAACGGTGGCGCAGCGCATCGTGCAATCGCTGCGCCCGGTCGACCTGGTGGGCGACACGGTGCTGCAAACGGTGGCGCAGCGCATCGTGCAGTCGCTGCGCCCGGTCGACCTGGTGGGCCGCTTCGGTGGCGACGAGTTCGTCGTGCTGCTGGCCGACGTGGCCGACCGTCGCGTCGTCGAGGAGCTGGTGCAGCGGCTGCTGCAGGCGGTCGAGGCGCCGATTCCGGTGCAGGGGCAGAACATCGTCGTCTCGCCGTCGATCGGGGTGGCGATGGTGCCGCACGACGGGCGCTTGCCGGCCGAGTTGATCAAGAATGCCGACACCGCGATGTACGTGGCCAAGGCCGACGGCCGCGGCATCTGTCGCTTCTTCGAGTCCGAGATGGCCGCACATGCGTACGCGGCCCTGGTGCTCGAAGGCCAACTGGCCAGTGCGCTGCAGCGCAACGAGTTCGCCCTCATGCTGCAGCCGCGCGTGGCGCTCGATGGCGCCGGGTTGCAGGTGCAGGCGCTGATCCGCTGGCAGCACCCCGATCGCGGCTGGCTCGCACCGGAGAGTTTTCTCGACGTCGCCGAGGAACGCCGGCTGATGCAGCCGATCGTGCGCTGGGCGTTCGAGGAGGCCATCGCGGCCCAGCGCGGCTGGGCGCGCATGGCCGGTGCGCCGCCCGAGGTGGCACTCGACCTGGCGAGTCTGCCGCTGCCGCTGGAAGCGGTGGCCGATCTGGCCGAGCAGGTCTGCGCGCAGTCGGCCCTGGCCGGGACGCTCTCGCTCGACATCGGCGAAGCCGCGCTGGGCGACGACACGCAGACGCTGCGCGACGCCGTGGCGCGCCTGCGCGCGCTTGGTGTCACGGTGGCGATCGATGACTTCGGCGTCGGCACGATGGCGTTGTCGCGGTTGCGCTCGCTGCCGGTGCGCGGGCTCAACCTCGGGCGCGCCTTCGTGGCGTCGCTGCCGGCCGACGGCGCCGCGGCCACCATCGCGTCGGCCATCGTTCAGATGGCGCGCGGGCTGCGCCTGCAGGTCACGGCCAAAGGCGTCGAGACCGACGAGCAGCGCCACTGGCTGGCCGGCATCGGTTGCGGACACGCACAAGGCCCCGGCATTGCACTGCCGATGCCCTCGCCGGTGTTCGCCGAGTGGCTGCAGCGGCAGGCCGCCTGACGGCTCAGGACTTTTTCTTCTTGACCGGTCGCGACCAGCCGGCGATCGTGGTCTGCCGCGCGCGCGCCACCGTCAGCTGCCCCGAAGGTGCCGCCTTGCTGATCACGCTGCCGGCACCGATCGTCGCACCGTCGCCGATGGTCAGTGGAGCCACCAGCACGCAGTTGGAGCCCACGTGCACGTCGTCGCCGAGCACGGTGCGGTGCTTGTTGGCGCCATCGTAGTTGGCGGTGATGCTGCCGGCGCCGTAGTTGACGCGCTCGCCCACCGTGCTGTCGCCCAGGTACGCGAGGTGGTTGGCCTTGGCGCCGCGCGCCAGCGTGGAGTTCTTCACCTCGACGAAGTTGCCGATGTGCACCTCCGGGCCCAGCTGCGCACCCGGACGCAGCCGTGCGAACGGCCCGACCTGCGCGGCCTCGCCGATCGCCGCATCGGTGAAGTGGCAGAACGGCATGATCTCGGCGCGTGCACCGATTGTGGTGTTGCGGACGACGCAGTGGGCGCCGATCCTGGCGCCGTCGCCGATGACCACGCGGCCCTCGAACACGCAGTTCACGTCGATCTCGACGTCGCTGCCGCACTGCAGCTCCCCGCGCACGTCCAGCCGCGCCGGGTCGGCCAGCCGCACGCCGGCGTCCATCAGTGCGTCGGCCGTGCGCCGCTGCACGCGACGCTCGAGCTCGGCCAGTTGCGCGGCACTGTTGACGCCGAGCACCTCGGTTTCGTCGCGCGCGGCATGGGTGGTCACCGGCACGCCGTCGGCCACCGCCATGGCCACGACGTCGGTCAGGTAGTACTCGCGCTGCGCATTCTGGTTGGTCAACCGCCCCAGCCAGCGCTTCAGCGCCGCGGTCGGCGCGGCCATGATGCCGGTGTAGACCTCGCGAATCGCGCGCTGGCCCGCGCTGGCGTCCCTGTGCTCGACGATGCCGCGCACCGCGGCGCCTTCGCGCACGATGCGGCCGTAGCCACCGGGATCGTCGAGCTCGAGCGTCAGCAGCGCGAGCTGGCGGCCATCGCAGGCCTTCACGAGCTCGCGCACCGTGTCGGCGCCGATCAGCGGTACGTCGCCGCTGAGGATCAGCGTCGTGCCTTCGTCGTCGAGCAGCGGTGCCGCCTGCTGCACGGCGTGCCCGGTGCCGAGCTGCGGCTCCTGGCGCACGCAGCGCACGCGCCGTTCCGCAACGCCGCGCTCGACCTCGTCGGCGCCGTAGCCCGTGACGACGACCGTGCGATGCGCGTGCAGCGCCGCGCAGGTGTCCAGCACGTGCGCCAACAGGGGCCGCCCCGCCAGCCCGTGCAACACCTTGGGCAGGGCGGACTTCATGCGTGTACCCTTGCCGGCTGCCAAGATGACGATGTCGAGTGCCATGTTGTGTGCCTGGTCCGTCATGGAGCGTCTTCGATGCTGGATTATCGGCGTCGGTCTGCTGCTGCTGGCCGGCTGCAGCGCGGTGCGCCTGGCCTACGGTCAGGCCCCGCACCTGACGTACTGGTGGCTCGACGGCTACGTCGAATTCGAGCCCGAGCAGGGCGAACGCGCCCGCGATGCGCTGGCCGACTGGTTCGCCTGGCATCGTGCCACGCAGTTGCCCGACTATGCCGACCTGCTGGCCACGGCGCAGCGGCAGATCCTGCACGACGTCACGGCGGCCGATGTGTGCCGCTGGGCCGACGTGGTGCGGCAGCGCCTCGAGACGGGCTACGAGCAAGGGGTGCCCGCGCTGGCCGAGATGGCGCGCACGCTGAACGCCCGCCAGCTCCAGCACCTGGAGCGCCGCTACCGCAAGGCCGACGACGAGTTCCGCGACGAGTACCTGCAGGCCACGCGCGCCGAGCAGCTCGCCGAGTCGAGCAAACGCGCGATCACGCGCGCCGAGCTGATCTACGGTGACCTCAGCGAGGGGCAGCGGGCGTTGCTGGCCCAGGGCATCGCCGATTCGCCGTTCGACCCGGCGCGCTGGCTGACCGAGCGCCAGCTGCGTCAGCGCGAGATCGTCGACACGCTTCGCGCGCTGCGGGCCGAGCGGGCCGACAGCGCCCGCACGCAGGCGGCGCTGCGGTTGTTTGCCGCGCACGCGGCACGGTCGCCACGCCCAGCGTACCGCGAGTACCAGCAGCGCCTGTTCAACCACAACTGCGCCCTGATCGCGCGCCTGCACAACAGCACCACGCCGGAGCAGCGCCGCCGCGGCACCGAGAAGCTCCAGGGCTGGGAGGAGGACCTGCGCGTGCTGGCCGGTCAGCGGGCCGATCCGCCGCGCGCCGCAGTCACGGGGACAGCGGCACGGTGACGCTGTGCGGCACGCTGCCGCTCTTGGGAAAGTCGGCGAGGGCGGCGCGGAACATCGCCGCCAGCGTCTCGCTGTCGCTGCTGTATGCATCGCTGCGCGCACGCCCCTCGTACAGCGGCTCGCCGCTGGTGCCGTCGCGCAGGATTAGCGCGACCTGGCGGTCGTAGTAGGTCCAGTAGCCGTAGTAGCTGGACCAATAGGGATACGGGTAGGGCCCGACCCACGGTCGCCGATACCAGCCGCCGTAGCCGTAGCCGTACCAACCGCCGTGCCCCCACCACGGATCACCCCACGGACCGCTGTCGTAGCGCGTGACGCGTGCGCCCACCTGCACCAGGACGTCGGGCGTCGCGCCTTGCGGCGCCGCGGTGAAGCCTGCAGCGACGAGTGCGCGGTGGGCGGCATCCTCGAGCATTTGCTGCGCATCGGGCTGCGCCTGCTGCGACGGCAGCCGATCGAAGGCGTAGGTGCCCGGCGCGCGGCCCGCGGGCCACTGCCCGTAACTGGCAATTTGCGCCTGCAGCGCTGTCACGCTGGCGCAGGCCGACAGGGCGAGCGCGACGGGCAGGACCAACCAGATTCGCACGGAAAGAAGCTTCATCGCGGCTCTTCGTCGGCGGGATCGCTATGGCAGCAGCCGCAGCGGCTGCACCCCGGACGTTGCGCAATCATTGTCGTCGTCGAACGCTCGATCACCGTCGCGGTCGGCCATGCCACCGGCTTTGAGTGAGGCGAATGGATAGAGGTTCCGGTCCATCAGGTGCGACGGCGTGATGCGGCCCATCGCAGCCGCCATGTTGTCGATGCGACCGGGATGGCGGCGCTCCCATTCGCGCAGCATCTGTTTGATCTGCGCGCGCTGCAGATTGACCTGGCTGCCGCACAGGTTGCACGGAATGATCGGAAAGCCCCGGTGCTCGGCCCAGCGCTCGAGATCGGTCTCGGCCACGTAGGCCAGCGGCCGGATGACCACGTGGCGACCGTCGTCGCTCACCAGCTTGGGCGGCATGCCCTTCATGCGCGCGCCGAAGAACATGTTCATCAGCAGCGTGGCCACCATGTCGTCGCGATGATGGCCCAGCGCGATCTTGGTGGCGCCCAGTTCGCTCGCGACGCGGTAGAGAATGCCGCGACGCAGCCGGGAGCACAGCGAGCACATCGTCTGCCCCTCTGGGATCAGCCGCTTGACGATCGAGTAGGTGTCCTGCGCCTCGATGTGGAACGGCACGCCGCGGCTGCTCAGGTACTCGGGCAGCACGTGCGCCGGAAAATCCGGCTGCTTCTGGTCGAGGTTCACGGCCACCAGTTCGAACGGCACCGGTGCGCGCGCGCGCAGACCGAGCAGGATGTCGAGCAGCGCGTAGCTGTCCTTGCCACCGGACACGCACACCATCACCTTGTCGCCTGGCTCGATCATGTTGAAGTCGCCGATCGCCTGGCCCACCTGGCGGTGCAGCCGCTTGGCGAGCTTGTTCGCCTCGAGCCGCTGACGACGCTCGTACTGCAGCGGCGGCGCTTCGGTCGTCGCGGTCATGCGGCACCCTTGGTGCTGTGTTGCACATGCACCTCGACGCTGACCATGTCGCAGTCGGCGAACACCTGCGGTTTGGCCACGCGCACGCGCGCCGCCGCCACGCCGGGCAGGTGCAGCGAGCGCTCGGCGATCCGGCCGGCCAATGTCTCCAGCAGGTGGGTGTGCTCCCGCTCGGCCTCGGCCTTGGCCAGCTCGCGCAGCCGCCGGTAGTCGAGCACCTGCGACATGTCGTCGCGCTCCGGCACGGTGGGTGCGTTCGGCATGTCCACCGACACGCTGATCAGCACCGGCTGCGGCGCGCCGAACTCGTGCGCCAGCACGCCGACTTGGGCCAGCACGTGCAGGCCTTCGATGGTGATGGTTCTCATGGGGCTGTGGTGGCGGGGTCGGTGAATGCGAAGTCGCGTGCACGCGGCTGCAGGTGGTTGCCGGCGTCGACCAGCAGCGTGCTGCCGGTGATCGACGGGTTCTCGAGCACGAAGCGCACCGCGTGCGCCACGTCGCGCGCCTCGACGCCGTGCTGCAGCGGCCCCTGGGCCTTCAGCGCGGCCAGGCGCTGCGGATCGATCGAGGGGCCCTCCAGCGTGAGGCTGGGTGCGATGCCGCACACGCGCAGCGCGGGAGCCAGCGCGCGCGCCAGCAGCGGCGTGGCAGCGTGCAGCGCCGCCTTCGACAGCGTGTACGACAGGTGATCGGGGTTCGGGTTGTACAGCTTCTCGTCGAGCAGGTTCACGACGCAGGCGTCGCCCCCATCCCACCCCTGCTGCGTGCGATGGCTGTGCAGGGCGCGCGCCAGCACGATCGCCGGTGCCAGGTTGCTCTGCCAGTGTCGTGCCAGCGAGTCGTAGCGCAGGGTGCCGACATCATCGTGCTCGAACAGCGACGCGTTGTTCACCAGCGCCTGCAGCGGCCCCATGCGCTGCACCACCTGCGGCAGCAAGGCCTCGCACTGTGCCTCGTCGGCGAGGTCGGCGCCGAACGCCTCGGCCTGCGCGCCGGCCGCTCGCAGGGTCGCCACCGCGTCGTGCGCCTCGGCCTGCGAGCGCCGGTAGTGCACCGCGACGTTCCAGCCGTGCGCGGCCAGCTCGAGCGCGATGGCGCGCCCCAGGCGCTTGGCGGCGCCGGTGATCAGCACCAACGGGCGTTCGGTCATGCCTTCCTACAATGCCGCGATGGGCGTGGCGGCGGAGCCGGAAAGTGTATCCACCCGGCTGCATGCCGCGATTGCGGCGGCTGTGGGCGCCGCGGGCGGCTGGCTCGGGTTCGACTGCTATATGGCGCTGGCGCTCTATGCGCCGGGCCTGGGCTACTACGCGCGCGCCGAGCGTCCATTCGGCCATTGGCCCGACCGCAGCGACTTCGTCACCGCGCCCGAGTTGACCCCGCTGTTCGGGCACGCGCTGGCGCGTCAGCTCGCGCAGGCGTTGGACGCGAGCGATGCCGAACGGGTGATCGAATTCGGTGCCGGCTCCGGCGCGCTTGCCGAGACGCTGCTCGATGCCTTGCCGCCGTCTCGGCTGCGCGGCTATGCGATCGTCGAAGTCTCGGGCGCCCTGCGCGGGCGCCAGCGGGAGCGCCTGGCGCGCTTCGGCGATCGTGTGCGCTGGCTCGACCGATTGACCGATGCCGCGGTGGCCGTGGTGATCGGCAACGAGGTGCTCGATGCGATGCCGGTGCAGCTGCTGGCCTTCGACGGCCGCGACTGGCTGGAGCGCGGCGTCGCCGTCGGCCCGGAAGGGCAGTTCGTCTGGCGCGACCGGCCCACCATGTTGCGTCCGCCGCACGACGCGGCCTTCGTGGCGGGTAGCGTGACCGAACTGCACCTGCAGGCGCAGGCCTTCGTCGCCACGCTGGCACCGGCGCTGCAGCGCGGCGCGGTGTTCTTCATCGACTATGGGTTCCCCGCCGCCGAGTACTACCACCCGCAACGGGTCGGCGGCACGCTGATGTGCCACCGCGCGCACCGCGCCGACAGCGACCCGTTGGTCGACGTCGGGCTGAAGGACATCACCGCGCACGTCGACTTCACCGGTATCGCGCTGGCGGCGCAGGATGCGGGGTTCGACGTGATCGGCTACACCTCACAGGCGCGCTTCCTGATCAACTGCGGACTGCTCGATGCGATGCAGCGCGCCAGCCCCGACGTGCGCGCCGCCGCGCACAAGCTGGTGGCCGAACACGAGATGGGCGAGCTCTTCAAGGTGATCGGGCTGGCCAAGGGCTGCCGCTTAGAGCCGCTCGGCTTCGCCGAGGGCGACCGCACGCACCGGCTGTGACGGACGTGGCCGGCGCCGACGTCGTGCGCTCAGCCGTCGATCGACCACTGATGCGAGCAGTTGCGGCAGCACACGGCGACCGCCGGCAGCGCCGATCGCCCCTCGACCAGCGTGAAGCGCGCGTAGGTGCCGCAATGCGGACAGTCGGCCTGGTTGGCGGCATGCTCGGCATGCATCAGCAGGTACAGGTAGCGCCGCAGCGCCCAGATGCCGATGCCGGCCGACGCCAGCATCGCCAGGGCGTCGATCGCGCGATCGGCCCAGCCGGTGAAGTGCATCGCGGCTTCGACGGCGCCAAACAGCCCCACCGCGCACAGGAAGGTCAGCGCCAGGTGGGCATGGCTTTGCAGCAGCTCGCGCTCGTACCACTTCCGGAAGCCGAGGCGGCGGATGCCGTCGCTCAATTGCATGTGCACGTTATGCCGGAGTTCGCGGCATGACCGGCTGGTGGTCGTTCAAGACCGAGCGAATACCTCGGCGATTGCCCGCAGCCGTGCCTGTCGAAGGGCCTGTCCAAGCGCCGGTCCCGGAGCTTGGCGCTGGCTCGGTGACAGCGTCGCGACCTGCACCGCCTGCGCGGCCTGCAGGCCATGGCGCACGAGCGCACAACGCCGCTGCACGGTATACACCGTCGCGTCATCGCCGCTGGCCGCAGCCAGGGCGTCGAACGCCGGCAAGGCGCCATGCAGGCGCTCGGGGCGCCGCCAGGCGTCGCAGCGCTCCAGCAGTGCCAGGCACCGCGGTGGATCGAATGGGGTGTCGGCACGATGCAGCGTCGGCCACTCGCGCGCCACCAGCACCGCCAAGTCGCGGCTGTCGGCGTCGACGCGCCACCGCGCGCACAGCGCCTGCAGCGGCGGCAGGCCATCGCTGCCGCTGGCTGCGGCCTCCAGCGCATGGACCAGACAGGCAAACCGCAGCATCGTCGTCGCCGGCGCGTGGTCAATCGCCTGCATCGTCCGTGCGCGTGCTGCGGGGTCGGCCAGGCACGCGTCGAGCGCGGGCGCCAGTCGCGCCAGCGCACCGCATTCGCGCAGCAGCGCGACCATGCGGCTGGGCTGCGCCTCGTTCAGGCCGCGCGACACCTCCTGCCACACGCGCTCGGGCACGAGCGCGTCGACCTCGCCGCTGACCACCAGCCGCTTGAGCAGGGCCAGCGTGGCGTCGGCCACCGCGAACTGCGGCCAGCGGGCCGCGAAGCGCGCCAGCCGCAACAACCGCACCGGGTCCTCGGCGAAAGCATCCGAGACGTGGCGCAGCACGTGCTGCTCGAGGTCGAGGCGGCCGCCGAACGGGTCGATCAGTTCGCCGGTGGCGGGGTCTTCCGCGATGGCGTTGATCGTCAGGTCGCGTCGCGCCAGGTCTTGTTCCAGCGTGACATCGGGAGCGGCGTGAAACACGAAGCCGTGATAGCCGACACCTGCCTTGCGCTCGGTGCGGGCCAGCGCGTATTGCTCGTGCGTGACCGGATGTAGGAAGACCGGAAAATCGCGCCCCACCGGTGTGTAGCCGGCTGCGAGCATCTGGTCGGGCGTGGCGCCAACCACCACCCAGTCGCGATCGTGCACGGTCGCACCGAGCAGCCGGTCGCGCACCGCGCCACCCACGACATAGGCTTTCATTCCGCCCCGCGACTGCCGCGCCGGGACGCGATCAAGGCAGTTCGAGGTCGACAGCCGGTGCGGCCGACTCGCGCGGCCCGATGGCGCCGGCGCCGAGCCAGTTCTTCAACGACAGCATGTGCCCGCCATTGAGCAGCGACGCGTAGACCGCGGCGTTGGACAACACCTTCTTCACGTACTCGCGCGTCTCGTTGAACGGGATGTTCTCGGCCCAGATCGCCGGCTCCACCGGCGGACCTTCGCGCCAGCGGCGCGGGCGGTTGGGGCCGGCGTTGTATGCCGCGGCGGCCATTGCCTGCGAGCCACCAAAGTCTTCGAGCACCAGCTTCAGGTAGTTGGTGCCGAGCGTCAGGTTGACGGCCGGGTCGGTGATCTGATCCGGCCTGAAGTCCAGCGCCAGCTTGCGGGCGACCCAGCGCGCGGTGCTGGGCATCAACTGCATTAGGCCCGCGGCGCCGACATTGGAGCGCACGTCGGGGATGAAGCGCGACTCCTGGCGGATCACGCCGAACACGTAGGCCGGATCGAGCCCGGTCTCCTGGCTGCGCGCCAGCACCATGTCGCGGAACGGCGTCGGGTAGCGCTGCTGCATGTCGATGTCCTGGCGCGTGCGGTCGCTGGTGTTGATGCAGCGGTCCCAGACCTCGCGTTGGCAGGCCAATTCGGCCGCCGCGAACAGCTCGCGCTCGCTCATGCCGCGCAGCGTGAAGTTCCATTCGCGCACGCCTTCGTTGCGCAGCCCGAGGCCGATCAGCATCAGCGCGCGCGCCAGACCGGGGTTGTCGCGGGCGCGCGCCATGTCGGCCTCGTCGGGAGCCGGCGACAGTGACGGCAGGTCGGGCGTGAAGCTCAGCTCCTCGGCGGCCAGCTTGCCGTAGAACGTCAGCGGCCCGGCGATGCCGGCCAGCATCGCGCGCGCCCGTTCGCGCTGCGCCAGGCCGTCGGGGCTCTCGTCGGCGGTCTCCAGCAACGCGCGCGCCTTCCAGTAGACCCAGGTCGGCTCGGCCTGCTCGGCGCTGCTCATCGAGTTGATCGCGCGCAGCACGAACGGCCAGCGATCGCGGTCATCGCCGGCGCGCAGCGCACTGCGTGCCGCCCACGCCAGCATGTCGTCGGTCCATTGCGCGGCGCGCGGCGTGTCGGGCAGCGCGGCGAAGGCCCGCTTGTAGTACCGCGGCGCGTCGCTCGACAGCCGGATCGCCGCCTGCTTGCCGATGATGGCCCAGGCCCAGGCGGCCCGCTCGGCACCGAGCGCGTCATGCCAGCGCTCGTCCATCAGCGCTGCCGCGGCGTCGGGATCGCTGGTCGCGGTGCGAATGACCGCCAGCAGCGCGAGCTCGGCTTGCTGCGGCGTGATCGTGGCGCCGCGCCGTCGCAGGTGCCGCGCCGGATTGTCGAGCAGCTCGGCCACTTCGGTGCTGACTTGCGCACTGACGAGGGGCGCCACCGCCCGGGCCAGGCGCGGGCGGTTGGCCTCGACGCTGAACCGCAACTTCAGCCACACGTCGTCATGGCGAAACACCTTGGACTCGACGAGCCGCGTGGCCATCAACATGCAGCCATCGTCGACTTCGCGCTGGGCCATCCACAACGGGCGCGCCGCTTCATAGACGCGCTTGCCGGCGATGTGCTCGGTGAGCTGCCAGTAGCAGCTGACCTCGCGGTCGTCGTTCATGCGGAAGCGCGGGTAGTCGCGCACGAACGCCACCCAATCGCGCCGGCGCCCGAGCTCGAGCAGCCAGTCGTTGCGCATGCGGTCCTCGACGTACGTGCCGCGCCAGCGCCGGTAGAACGCCTCGACCTCGTCGACCGTGGCGTCGGTGATGCGGTTGCCGAGCTCCCAATAGTCGACCCACTGCGCCAGCGGATGCTTGTCGGCCAGCGTTGCGTTGCGCAGCGATGCGAGGCGCTTGTTGTCGCGCTTGCGCAGCGCCTCTTGCGCTTCGACGATCGGATTGTCCGGCGGCGTCGGTGCGGCGGCAGCCACCGTGCCGCTCAGCCAGCACGCGAAGCAGGCGACGCGCAGGCAGACGGCGAGCAGGGAGCGCATGAACATCGAACGACAACGAAACGGCGCGCCTGACCGCCGACAGCTTGGAGCATCGGCGCAGCGCCACAGCGCGCGACGCTGCGACTGTAGCGCAGCGAGTGTTGCGTGGCACGCGAAAAATCAGTCGGCCGGACGGTGATTCATGGCCCGCGCGACGTGCGGTATGGCTCCTCGAAGGCCAGGAAGTCGCGTTCTTCCAGGGCCTCGCGCACCCACGCGGCGACGCCAGGGCTGGCGAACAGGCGCTCGACGTAGCCCTCAGAGGTCGTGTCGACCGGCAGTGCATACGTGCGGATGCGACCGGCGACGGGCGCGAAGAAGGCGTCGGCGATGCCGAACGCGCCGAACAGGAACGGGCCGCCGCTCGCTCTCAGCGCCTCGGCCCA
>Ga0335070_10009363_pt1 | contig 11485 bp, 11 predicted proteins | sample Lox_Sample_13_FD_206722 | JGI IMG/M metagenome (GOLD analysis project Ga0335070, IMG submission 206722) | Soil microbial communities from Loxahatchee National Wildlife Refuge, Florida, United States - Lox_Sample_1.3 | ecosystem: Environmental > Terrestrial > Soil > Wetlands | place: USA... | reverse complement strand
GATGTTGTCGGCATTGCCGTTGGCGGTGACGATGTCCGGGCCGCCGTCTTTCGACGCGTCCTTCTTGTTGTCGAAGTTGCCCGTGGCGATACCGTATGGTCCCGACCGGGCGACGACGAAGTTCCCAGTCGGGTTCAGCCCGCCGGACCCGTCGCCGGCAAGGATGAATACGCGGCTGAGGTCCACGTCAACCACCGCAATGTCTTGATTGTGATCGCCGTTGAAGTCTGCCGTTGTCACGCCGCGCAGCAGGCGTCCCACCTGGCGGGTGATCGCCGATCTGAAGCTGCCGTCGATCGACCCGAAGAGGACCGTGATCTTGGCGGTGAGTGTATGGCTGACGACCATGTCAGCGATCCCATCGTTGTCTATGTCGGCAGCAGCGGCAAACGTGGGACCGGGCGGCACGGAACGCTCTGGGCCCGGTATGAAAGTGATCTGCGCCAGACAGACGGTGCGCAGCAGCATTGCGCAGCCCACGACTACCAGCGTCGCACAGAAGCCTCGTGTCATGTAGAACTCCCTAGGATGATTGGCACACCGCTCCGGTGTTTCCCCTCGTTGAGTACCCTGTCGATTCAGCGGAGCCAGGGCGTTAATTTCTAACGGACACCAACTGTTTGTCAAACGAAATGCTGCGACAGGACTTGGAAATTTCGGGTGCAGTGACGACCGGGCGCCTCCCTCCGGGCGAGCTACTCGCCGCGCCCTACCGGTGCCCTTGGGGGGCCTACCGCTTATAGCAGCAGAATCGGCAGCAGAATGAGGCCGATAGCCACCCCCACCACCAGCAGCACCACGCCGACCTCGCCGATGCGGTCCGTCAGTCCCGCTTCCTCACTCAACGGAACTGCTGGCCGTTCGATGCTCGTCTCCTCTTCGGCCGACAGCGGTTCATGCTGCCGCGTGGCACAGCCGTTGCCGAGCAGGAGGGCACCGGACAGTGCCAGCAGCAGGACTGCAAAGCGTACAGCCACCTGAGGCACTACCCATCTCGCTTCGACCAACCGGCATGTTGTTGCCATTCGTTCCCCTTCACCAGTGCCGCCGTGAGGATGAAGGGAAGTGGAGCTGAACGGAGTCGAACCGTCGACCTCCTGAATGCCATTCAGGCGCTCTCCCAACTGAGCTACAGCCCCACGGGAGCAGGACGGTTGAACCTCTACCGGAAATGGGCAGGGCGGGCAACACCTTCGTTCGAACGCAGAAGCGCAGACCGGCCTTGCGCTACAACGACGTCGTCAAGCCAGCACCTGTGGCGAAGAACTGCATGCGTTCGAGCAGGTGCTCGAGGCTGTGGTGCACAAAGCCAACATGGAACGATGTGGCACCGGCGGTGCGCCATGCCTCGATCTGCGCCGTGATCGCGGCGGTATCGGCATCGGCGCTGACACTGAGTGGTGCCACAAATTCCATGGGTGTGCCGCGGCCCTCCTGCTCTTGCAGCTCATGTGCGTACGCCACCAACTCGGCAAACCCACCTGGCAGCACCATCCAGGGGATCCAGCCGTCGCCGTGGCGTACAGCGCGGCGCACCGCAGCCCGCGAGTTGCCGCCGATCCAGATTGGTGGTCGCGGCTGCTGGGACGCGCGGGGCGCGACCGTGACCTCGCGGAATTGCACGAAACGGCCTTCGAACGTGGCGCAGGGGTTCTCCCACGCCACGCCGATCGCTTGCAGATACTCGTCGGTGATCGCGCCGCGCTCCTCATAATGCGCTCCAAGAGAGCGGAATTCCGGTTTGAGATGGCCGCATCCCGCACCCAGGATGACGCGGCCGCCTGACAAGTGGTCGAGTGTGGCAAACGCTTTGGCGACCACCAGCGGATGACGATACGGCACGACCATCACATGGGACAGGAGGCGCACGCGCGTGGTCACCGCTGCGAGAAACCCGAGTGTGACGGCGGCGTCGTACCACACCGTCCCGGCGGAGGCAGCGTACGATTGCGGAATGGCGACATGGTCGCACACCGAGACGTGGCTGAAGCCGAGCCGGTCCGCCGCCTGCGCCACCGCCACGAGCGCGCCCGCGCCGGCAGCCGTCTCCCACGGCTGCACGCGTCCGGGAATCTGCTGAATCACGGGCATGCTGAGGCCAAAGCGCACGCGGGTTCCTCTATCGCGGAACTGCAGCAGTGTCAGCCGGCGCCGAGCGGAGCAGGCGCCACACCGGCACGCCGAGGCAGTCGAACTCCCCCGCAAGGGCAAAGCCGTGACGCACGTAGAACGGCACGTTCTGCTCCTTTGCCGTTTCCAAATACACCGGCAAGGTCGGCGGTGCCGAACGCAGGACCTGCTCCACCAGCCGTGACCCCAGGCCGCGGCGCTGATGCTCGGGATCCACGCCGAGCGTGCGAAGATAGGTGAACGGCTCCGGCGGCGCGTGGGAGGCAATGATCTGCGCCGCCTTCAGGCCGCGGAGCGCCAAGCGCGCCCCGATGTGGCGCAGGCCGCGGAGGGTGAACAGCAGATCCGAGTGCGGGTGCACGGCCAGCCGCGAGCGCGTCGCCAAGACGACCCCCAGCGGCGTGCCGCCACCATCAACCAGCGTCCACGCCGGTTGTCGTCCGAGCCAATGACTGCGCACGGCGACGCGGAAGCTCCACCGCATGCGCTCCAGGCGTTGGGGCGCCGGCGCGTCGCAGATGGCCATCACGAGCGGATCGTCGACGAAGGCACGCGCCAGCAACGCCGCCACCCGCCGCTCGTCTTCCCACCGCAGCACCGCGGTGGCGGGCTCGCCAGGATTGGTCGCGGGAAAGGATCGCTCCGAGAGCGTCACGGACGGCACGCCGTTCACCTCACAAGCTGTCTTCGAAACGATTAGCCACGAAGAGTCCAGCCAACAACAGCGCCCCGATGGCAACAATTCCGAGGGTGGTGGCGACAAAGTAGGGATAGACCATGAGCCCCACACCTACGAGCGTGGGCGCACCGCGGCGCTGGCGGCGGCCATACATGAAGAGGGCAGCACCGATGAGGCTGAAGAGACCCGACCACATGAGCCAGGCGGTATCCATTTCAGGCAGGCATCCCAGACGCCTCCGTTGTTGAACCACCTGGCACGGCGCACGCCCTCCGGGCAGAGAGGCCCCTACGGTCGGTGCGCGTGCAGCCGTGGACGGCGCACCGGGGGTCCGGCCGGCGCCCGGCGCGCGGGCTTGGCGCGCACCGCCAGAGGCACGCACTCGAGGATCTCGAGGCCGTAGCCGGGCAGGCTCACCAGGTTGCGCGGGAAGTTGCTGAGCAAGCGAATCTTGCGGACGCCGACGTCACGGAGGATCTGCGCGCCAATGCCGTATTCGCGGAAGTCGCGCTCCTGCGTCGTCGGGTCGGTGCTGGGGGCTCGTGATCGCCCTCGCACCGTTCGCCGCTTGCTGCCGCTGTGGACGATCTCTGCTCCACGTCCCTCGCGCCGCAGGTAGAGAACGACACCTTTGCCTTCCTTGGCAATGATCGTCATCGCCTCATGTAGGAGTGCGGCCGTATCACGCTCCGCCATGCGGAATACATCGCCCGGCAAGAACTCCGCGTGGGCGCGCACCAGCACCGGTTCGTCGCCGCTGAGGTCCCCCTTGACGAGCACCACGTGCTCTCCGTCGTCGACGTCGGTGTGATAGACAAAAATGCGGAACTCACCGCCGTAGCGGCTGGTGATCTTTGCCGCAGCGACGCGGTGTACCAGCGAGTCACAGCGCAAGCGGTACTGGATGAGGTCGGCAACGGTATAGATCTTCAACCCGTGAGTCGCGGCAAACCGCTCGAGGTCCGGCAGGCGCGCCATGCTGCCGTCGTCCTTCATGATCTCGCAGATCACCCCAGCCGGCTTCAGCCCTGCCAGACGTGCCAAATCGACGGAGCCCTCGGTTTGTCCGGTGCGCACCAGCACGCCGCCGCGGCGGGCGCGCAACGGAAAGACGTGGCCGGGCACGACCAGGTCTTCAGGCCGGGCGTTCTCTCGAATTGCGGTTTGGATGGTCATGGCACGGTCGGCGGCCGAGATGCCGTTGGTAATACCGCGTGCCGCATCGATCGACACGGTGAACGCGGTCCCCAACGGGGCGCGGTTCTCCGCTACCATCATTCCCAGTCCGAGCTCGGCGATGCGGTTCTCGGTGAGCGCCAGGCAGATCAGCCCGCGCCCGTATTTGGCCATGAAGTTGATGGCTTCCGGTGTCACCTTCTCGGCCGCCATGCAGAGATCGCCTTCGTTCTCGCGATGCTCGTCGTCCATGAGGATCACCATCTTGCCGGCTTTGATGTCCGCGATGGCATCCTCGATCGGGCTGATCGGCCGCGGCCGCTTCTGCGGCGTGCGGAAGGTGGTGAACATGCCGCGACGATCTATAGCGTGGGACGCCAGCTATGGCAAAGGAGACAGTTTCCGCAGGCGGCACTTGCGACGCGCGGCGAAACAAGATGAATATACGTCGATGAACCCGGAACCCCTGCGGAACACCCTTGATCAGCCGCCGGCCGACAGATCGGTTGGGCGCGCGGAGGCGTCTTGATGCAGGTCAGTGACGCACTGGTGAGCGGCGCCATCATCGTTGAACCCGGGTGGCAGACCTTTGAGGACGCGATCGCAGGTTTGGTGAACCGGTTGGTGGCATCTGCCCGGCTGCCGCAAGGGTTGGCAGCGACCGCGGTGGCACGCGTTCACGAGCGCGAGGCCATGGCCAGCACCGCCATGGTGGACATCGGAGTCAGCATTCCGCATGCTCGTCTTGACGGCATCAATGGAGTGGTGGCCGCAATCGCCGTCTCCCCGCACGCCGTCTATCACGTGGCGGACGGCCTGCCGATCTCGATCGTTGCGCTCGTGCTGTCCTCGCCCAGCCTGAGCGGCGAGCACCTGAACTTCCTGTCGTCGCTGTCGTTGCTGCTCCAATCGGCACGCATCCGCGAGCGCTTGCGCAACGCGGCGACGCCCGATGACGTCCTCCGACTCATCCGCGCCAACGAGCAAGCGCGCGGCTGAAGGCTGTTCCCAGCACCGCGGTGTCGGCTCCCTGCGGCTTCCAACGTGGCGTGCGGGGCGCCGTGTGGAGGTGAGCTTCGGCCTAGAGAACAGGCGACTGAGGTGCCGCCGCCACCTCCGCCGCCGTGGCCGATACTGCGGCGCGGATGCGCGGTGCCAGCGACCACGCCACTCCAGTCGCCACGCCCATGAACGCCGCCGTCGTAACGTACGGGCCCGCCGGGCCAGCATGATCGAACAACAATCCGCCCCACAGGGGCCCGAAAATTCGCGCCAGGGCCCCCAGAGACTGCGATACGCCCAACACCTCACCGCGTTCCTTCCCCGGGCTCGCCTTTGACAGCAGGCTGGAGAGCAGTGGTGAGGCGATGCCTTGCCCCAAGGCGATGGCACCGAGCGCACTCAGCAGCGGCAGCCACGGCGGGGCAAAGGGTGCCGTTGCCAGACCCAGCGCAAGTAAACCCGTACCCGCACCCAAAAGACGCGGCTCGTCCGTCCGGCGTGCCAACCGGCCGATGATACCACCCTGCATCAGAGTGGTCATGACCCCCATATAGCCAAACAGCCAGTAGATGTGCGCTGCGCTCAATTGGTAGGCCGTGGCGCACAGAAGCGACAACGTCGTCTCCATTGTCGAAAAGCAGAAGACCACTGCAGCGAACAGCAGGACAAGCGTGGCGATCTGCGGGCGTCGGGAAGCGGCGCGCCACTGCAGCAAGGGATGCGCGGCGGGTCGCGCGTGGCGCTGCTTTGGTGGGAGTGACTCGGGTAGTCGCCAGAAGGCGACGATCAGGTTGGTGCCACAAATGGCGGTGGCGGCCAGACCGGGGGCATAGTGCCCGTAGTGCGCCAGCAAGCCGCCGATCACCGGTCCGAACACAAAGCCCAGCCCGAACGCCGCACCGATCAATCCCATGCCGTGCGCGCGCTCGCTTTCGGTTGTAACGTCAGCAATGTAGGCCTGCGCCACCGGGATGCTGGCACCCGCGACACCCGCCAAGATGCGCGAGATGAACAACAATCCGAGGCCGTTCGCCGCAGCGAAGAGCAGGTACGATACCGTCGAACCCACCAGGCTGACCAGGATGACCGGACGCCGGCCGATGCGGTCGGACCACCGTCCCCACAGTGGTGCGGTGACAAACTGCATGGCGGAATACACACCGATCAGCGCCCCCGCGGCGACGCCCGAAGCGTGAAACTGGCGCGCATAGTAAGGCAGTAGCGGCAGCACGATGCCGAATCCCAGCAAGTCGATGAAGACGGTGAGAAAGATGACGGTCAGAAACGACCGTGACTGCGCTGCGCTGCCGGCCATGTTGAGCGTGCGCCGCTTAGCACGAACGGTGGGGCATCACAATTGCGGTTCCGGACATGGGCGGAGCTCAAAAAATCGCGGCTGACAAGGAGGCCTAAACATCGTAACCTGTTACGCGCAGGAGGAGAAGAATGAAGTACGCCGCGTTCACAGTGGTTTTCGTTGCTGCGCTCAGTTGCGCGCTCCCCGTTTGGGCGGCTCCGCAAGGCGCCCGCCTCGAAGAGGTAACGCCGCATCCCGCACAGGCAGCGGGCATCGGCTTGGCGGCTGCATTGACCAACACCGTCTACTTCCCGGTCCGCCTCGCCATGACGATTGCGACAGCTGAAGTTGGTGGCATCACGGGCTTCCTCACGGGCGGTGACAACGTGTCGGCGAGCGCGGTGTGGAATTCCACGGAAGGCCAAGGCTTCGTCACACCCGCGATTCTCGAAGGGCGCGAACGCTTGCGCTTGGGTCCCTGATCCCTCTCGGCCGTACGTGCAGTTGCGCTGCTTCACGGTTCTCCTTCGCGAAGCGGGCAAGCCTACTGGAGGGCCGTTCCTGCCTTGCGATTCTGCCAGTGTGTCGCAGAAAAGCTAGCATCACGACAGGCATTCCGATCACTTCTGGTACGATTGGGCGCCCCCGAATCGCCACCCCACTGGAACGCGCCTTGCTGACGTTTGCCCAATGAGAGGACGTGTCTGCAGATGACGACGCTCCACAGGGAACACATGCTGCGCATGGAGGGTGTGATCGCCCGACTCCGCCTGGCAGCGGTGCTCCTGGCCGGGCTTGAGATCCTGCGTAGTCCGGCGCCCATGTCCGAACACGGCGCCATGGTGGCGCTGTGGAGCGCAGCGCTGATCTATGCGGCGGGGGCGTTGCTGTTCGAACCATTTCGCCACGCGTCGTTGGTTGCCTGGAACGTTGTGAGTGCCTGCATCGATTGGGGGCTCATCACCGTGGGAATCCTGATCACGGGCGGAGCGCTCAGCCCCCTCTACGTGCTGTACTTTCTCTCGGTGCTCTCGATCGCCATGCGTTTCGGACTACGCGAGGTGCTGTTCGCCAGCTTCGGCACGGCCGTGGGTTACCTCACCGTTGTTGTGTTCACTGCGAACGCTTGGGGTCAATCGCTTGAGGAAGCGATGGTGCACATTGGCTACCTGGTGCTCTTCGGGGTGGGCACCGGGGCCTCGGCGCGCGAGCTGACGCGGCAGTTCCATGCCAGGATCAAAGACGAAGCGCAACGGCTCGCCGTGCAGGAAATGACCGCGACGGTAAGTCACGATCTCAAGAACCCGTTGGCCGCGGTCAGCGGCCTGGTCGACATCCTGCTGGACTCCGCACCCGAGAACCTGTCGTTTGACCAGCGTGCCTTACTGCATCGGATCGATGCCAATACCCGACAGATGGTGAACCTGGTCGGCAATCTGTTGGATGCCGAGTTGATCGAGAGCGGGCAGCAGACGTTCCGGCCTGCCCCCGCCGATCTCAATGCGCTGGTGCGCCGCGTCGTAGAAGCACAAGCTCATCAGGCAGAGGCGAAAGAGATTGGGCTGGTGTTGGATCTCGACCCGCGCTTGCCGGCCGTTCCTGTCGACGACCACATGATGGAACGGCTGGTGGCAAACTTACTCAGCAACGCGGTGAAGTTTTCGCCGGCGTGCGGTGCCGTGCGTGTCTCAACCCGACACAACGGCAACAGCGCCACGATCGAGGTGTGGGACAGCGGTCCCGATGTGCCGCCGGCCCTCCAGTCGACGCTCTTTCAGAAGTTTGTTCGACAAAGTGATAGTTCGGGAATTGGGCTTGGACTCTACATCTGCAAGTCGATTGTCGACACGCACTTGGGAACCATCTCGGTGCAGAAGCCTCCGAGCGGCGGCGTATCGTTTGTTGTCGAGCTGCCCCTGACCCTTCCGGCCAGGGCGCGCGGCAAGGTGCTCGACGGCGGCACGCGGTGGTCTGCGCGCAAACCGGCGTGGAGACCGCAACGCCGCGCCAGCGCGTTTGCCAACCGGTGACGAGGCAGGAAGAGGCTGACAGCTCTCTCCCCCTCCCTGTCGCTTTTCCTGCCTCTGTCCTGTTCCCCTTGAATCTGGCCGTCGGTCTGATGTTGAATATCGCCATGCCCTACGCCGAAGGACGGCTATTTTACGACGCAGACTCGCATGTGATGGAAACGCCGGAGTGGCTGCCCGCATACGCCGACCCGCCATTCCGCGATCGCCTCCGCCCCTTCTCCCTCGGCAGCACGGGAACCACGGAGCGCGTGCGCCAGATGATCGAGCGCGGCCAGCGCCGTGCCGGCGACCCGGCGGAGCGCGCCGGCTACGAGGCCGAACTACTGACGCGCAAGAGCTGGGACGCCTACGGGGCCTTCCATCGGGAGGATCGTACCCGCGCCCTGGATCTCCTCGGTTTCGAGGCACAACTCGTCTTCTCGACCTTTGCACCGGGGCAGTCCGAGTTCGCGAAAGACGTCGATGTCAGCTATGCCGCAGCCCGTGCGCTGACGCGCGCCATGGTGGATTTCTGCGCCCACGACCAGCGCCTCCTGCCGGTGACCTTCGTCCCATTGCAAGTCCCGGAACGTGCCGTCGCCGAGGCGCGCTTTGCGGTCGACGGCGGCATCAAGGGGCTGACGATTTCTCCGATTCCACCGGCAACGCATTCGCTCACGCATCCATGCTTGCATCCGCTCTATGCGCTTGCGGAGGAACGTGGTGTACCGATTCTGTTTCACGTCGAGAACGACGCGCCCCGCAAGATCGCCAAAGGCTTCAGTGAGAGTGGATGGGAGGGCCAGACCGACTTCCACGGCGGCGGCGAGAACTTCACCGGCTTGTTGTACATGGCGGTGAGTCACTGGGTCGAAGTAGCCCTGGCGGCGCTGATATTCGATCATGTCTTGGAGAAATTCCCGCGCTTGAAGGTTGGCGTCATCGAGCTGGGGGCTGTCTGGGTGCCAGCGTGGCTGGAACGCATGGAGATCGTCGTCGACACGTTCGGCCGCACCGAAAGCCGCCTGCGTGCGCTCAGCATGCGGCCGACGGACTACGTCCGCCGGCAAGTCCGCATCACTCCGTACCCAACGGAAAACGTCGGTCGCCTCATCGAGCGCTGCGGCTCAGAGCTGTTCATGTTCTCGTCCGACTACCCGCACGTCGAAGGCGGACGTAACCCGCTGAAGCGCTTCAACGCCTCGCTTGGCGGCCGCAGCGCTGCCGAACGGACGGCGTTCTACAGCGGGAATTTCACTGATCTAATGCGTGGGAACGTGGGAGCGTAAAGCGTGACAGAGTGAGAACGTCGACCGCTCCAACGCTCTCACGCCTCTCCTGCCAACATCGATCTCGCGATCTGCGACGTCTGAATCTCGTCCGTGCCGCCGTAGATCTGCAGCACCTTGGCGTCGCGGCAGAGCTGCTCGACCTGGTATTCGGCCATGTAGCCGTTACCGCCGAAGAGCTGGACTGCTTCCAGGCAGACTTCCATCGTCGCCTGCGCGGCGTAGAGTTTGTTGGCTGAGGCTTCGGCGAACGACAGGCTCTTGCCGTGTGCCGCCAGCTCGATCTGGCGGAACAGCATGTTGCGGATGTTCATGCGCGCCACCGCCATCTTCGCCAGCTTCAGCTGGATGAGCTGAAAGTCGCCGATCGGCTTGCCGAACTGCACGCGCGTGCGAGCGTACGCGGTGCACAGCTCGATGCAGCGCTCGACGATACCGTAGGCCATCGCCACCATGCCGGAGCGTTCGGCGCCGAACGTCGCCTTTGCCCCCTCGCGGCCGCCCCCTGCCGCTTCGCTCTCGCCCATGAGCCGCTCGCGCCCGCAGCGCACGTTATCGAGGAAGAGTTCACCGGTCGGTGACGAGTGCATGCCCATCTTGCGCAGCGGCTTCGACTGCACGAGCCCGTCCATGCCTTTGTCGAGGACGAAGCTGACGACCTGGCGATCACGCGCATCTTTCTCGCCTTGGTCGAGCTTGCAGATGAAGACGATGGTGTCGGCGTACGGCCCGTTGGTGATGAAGGTCTTCTGACCGTTGAGGACATAGTTGTCGCCGTCGCGCCGCGCCGTGGACTTCATGGCCCCGAATGCGTCGGAGCCTGAGCCCGGCTCAGTGATCGCCCAGGCACCGACCTTCTCCAAGGTGAGCAGCGGCAACGCCCAGCGGTCCTTCTGCGCCCAGGTGCCCTTCGCCATGATCGCGCCTGCGGTCAGCCCCATGCTGACGCCCATCGCCGTGACCATGCCCGGACAATACTTCGAGATCTCGATGATGGGGATGAGCTGCATGGCGACGGCATCGGCGTGGGCGGCGGCGCTGCGCTCCTTCTTCGCGGCCTCGCCGTTGAGGGCACGGCGCTTCTCCGCCTCGTAGCGCATGCGTGCTGCCTCGGCCAGGCCGAAGGTGTGCACCAGCTTGCGCATGACCGCGTACGGCGGCGTATCGCCGTGCTCGAGTTGCTCGAGGTTGGGAATGATTTCGCTCTGCACGAACTTGCGGACCATGTCCTGAATCATCAGATGCTGCTCGCTCCACTCGATCATGGCTGTGGTTGCTCCTGAGGAAGAAGATGAGATGCAGCGCGCTTAGCGCGCCCGCCCGTCGAACGCAACCGGTCACGGCACCGGCACGTCGCGGCAAGTTCTCCTATCCGGTCGCCGCGCTTGTGCGCTTCCTCGGGCGCCGCCAGTTGTGCTAGGTCTCTGCCAACTGAGCGAAGGCACCGCCTGACGCGGGCCGAGAGGAGTCACCTATGAACCCGCGTGTAGTCGCGATCACCACCGGTGTCATCACCACTGCCTTGGGGTTGGCGGGGCTGCTGTATCCAGACCGCGTCATGGGCATCCTTGGCTTTGCCATTCTGAACAGCGCCAACACTGCCGCGGTGATGGGTGAGATACGCGCCACCTATGGCGGGCTCTTTGTCGTGCTCGGCGCCTACACGCTGTTCAGCGCATTGGACCCGCCGGCGCAGCGCTCGCGCCTGATGTTCATCGGCCTGCTCTGGCTGGGCGCCTGCGCCGGACGTTTGCTCGGCGTCAACATCAACGGCAACCCGGGTTTGCCGGGGTGGGTGGCCGCAGCCTTCGAGCTGCTCATGGGCGGTGCTTTGGTTGCCGCCTCACTTAGTGTGCGACCGGCCGAAACCTCCGTACCAGCTCCCGCGCCCGCACCACAGCCC
>Ga0335070_10009361_pt1 | contig 11487 bp, 12 predicted proteins | sample Lox_Sample_13_FD_206722 | JGI IMG/M metagenome (GOLD analysis project Ga0335070, IMG submission 206722) | Soil microbial communities from Loxahatchee National Wildlife Refuge, Florida, United States - Lox_Sample_1.3 | ecosystem: Environmental > Terrestrial > Soil > Wetlands | place: USA... | reverse complement strand
ATTGCGGCGGGGTTGGATTTCCAGGGTTGCCTTTCCATCGGTGTGGCCGGCAAATTTGGCGGTCGCCACCGCCCCGGCGTGACTGCGGTCGGCGCTCTCGGCGATGCGCAGGAAGATGGCCAACTGCTTGACGATCTGGCGGGAGTGCTTGTCGAGAGCGGCATATTCGGGGTATTTTCCGCGGCTTGGCAAGGCCCGCCGGTGGAACAGGGCCGTCGCAGCCATCAGTTTGATCTCGTCCTGGTTGAAGCCGAGCAGATCGGCGTTGCGGATCAGGTAATGGGTATGCTGCTCGTGGTTGCTATAGGAGAGGAACGAACCGATGTCGTGCAGCATGCCGGTGTGCGTCAACAGCTCGCGCTCCCAGTCGCCCATCTTGTGCAGGCCGATCTCCCGGCTGCTGTCGAACAGGCTCAGGGCGAATTCCGTCACATGGCGGGCGTGAGGCTCGTCGAAGGAGCACGACCTTCCGAGCTGGAGCACGCTGCGCTCGCGCACCGAGCCCGTCTCGGCGGTCAGGCCGCTCAGGACGAGGGAATCGAAGAGCAGCCCGTCGCGCAGGCCCCGGCTGGAAACGTGCATTTGCTTGAGTTTGGCCGTCTCCATCAAAGACTCGAGGATCGCGCCTCCAGCGATGATGATGTCGGCCCGGTAGGGGTTGATGCCTGGCACCTGACGGCGCTCCTCCAGAGGCAGGGAACACAGGTGTTTCATCACCGCTCTCAGATGAGGGAGGGTCAGGACGTCGTCGCGCTGGCGCGGACGCTTCAGGAACATCTGGGTGGCAACGTCCGCAAGGTTTTCAATCGTCCCGGAGCTGCCATAGGCCAGGTCGGTCTTGAAATCGCGCAGGCGCTGCACGGTCCGGACGGAAAGGTTGGTGATGTATTCCTTGATTATCTCGTACTGGACCGGCGAGACCGGCTTGTCGGCACCCGGGGTGAGCAGGGTGGAGGTCACGCGGATAGCCCCCAACTTGAGCGAATCGAGGAAGTCGTACTGGGACGAATCCCCGACGATCACCTCGGTCGAACCGCCGCCGATATCGACGAAGATGGCCTGCTTCCCCCCCAGGTCCACGCTGTTGGCGACCCCCAGATAGGTCAGGCGGGCCTCTTCACGCCCGGAGATGACCCGCAGGTCGATGTGGGCGCTGTGTTTCATCATCCGCAGGAATTCCGCCTGGTTTTCCGCTTCCCGGGTGGCGGAGGTGGCCACTGCCAGAATGTCCTCGGCGTTGTACAACCGGGCCATCTCGACGAAGCTGGTGATCACCTGGACCGTCCGCTTCATCGCCTCCGGCTGGAGCACGAGCCTGCCATCGAACTCGCCTTCCCCCAGACGGACGACCTCCTTTTGGTCGGAGAGCACCGTGAAGGAACGGTTCGGGTTAAGCCGCACGAGCAGCAGGCGCGCCGAATTGGTCCCCAGGTCGATAAAGGCAAAGATGCGCCCTTCGCGGAATTTCCAGACCGGCATCGCGACTCCAGATATCGATTATAACGGCAAATGAATCCTGTGCCGGATGACAGTTGCGGAGATCCGCGCTTTCAATCCATTTTCAAATTCCATCGGCTTCCAGCCACTTGGGGCGGGAACGGACGGGCCTGCCGGCACCTTTCAGCTCCGCAAGCGGCGTGTGCAGGACGCGCTCGCAAATGCCGGCGATCCGCACGGCGGAGGTGCCGCCGTTTTGAATCGGGACCAGTTTCTGCAGCGCTTTCAGGTTAAGATAGGAATGCACCTCTTTCCCCAGGGCCAGGCCGACGAAGGTGACGGTGGACGTCTGTGTGATCAGAACCTGGCAATTGGCGATCATTGCATTGACGTCCCCCTTGGTCAGGATCAGCGCCTCCGGGGCGTGGCGGTGGATCTCCCAGGAGGCACGGCGGACGTTCTCGCCCGGGTGCAGCTTGAAGATCAGCTTGCGGCCGGCAGCCACGCGGCGGGCGAACTTAATGAAGCCGATCCGATCGTCCGGCCGCAGCGATTCCCGCAGGGGGGTCGTGGCGACCAGGACAAAATCCCGGTGAGGAAAATCGTTCTCGTAAAACGACTGCATGCTGTCGAAGTTCGGGATGCCCGTGACGACCATCTTTTCAGGCTTCACTCCCTTGCTGGCGAACAGATCCCGATAGCCGAAGGATGCGACGCAGAATATATCGTAGGCATCGGAGAGACCGGTCGCGGCGGTGTTGGCGAGGAAAAGCGGCAGCTTGAATTTTTTGACCAGGGGGAAGGCCCAGCCTTCCGGCTCGGTGATGCCCTCCTGGACCATGACCAAACGGGTGCTGCGGACGTTGCGGGGAATCACCAGGTCGGTGCCGATCACGACCATGTCATAGGTGCGGGTTTTTCCTTCGAGGTCCATCGGCAGGCGATGCTTTTCCAGGTAGGCCAGCGTCTCCTGGCGCCGGCGGCCCCCCAGGATGGTGTAGTCCAGCAGGCCGGCTTTTGCCAGCACGCCAATCGACCCGTCGGAATAAAAGGGGGTAAAGTAACAATTGTACCCGCCGAGCTGCTGGGCAATCTTGTGCATCATGGTGGTCTGGTTCAAGGAGCCGCCCAGGAAAAGGATGTTCGCCGTCATGTGAGAAATCCTAAGGGATGGACAATGCCGCAGATCTGACCAGGGAGGCTCTTCCGAGCATCACCGGCTCCTCCGGGCGGAAGTTACATTCGATCCAGCCGGCTTTGCGCAGCAGGTAGCCGCGCAACCAACCGAGGATCAGGCTGGCTGGCTGGACTTCCTTCCCGATCTTGACCCGGGTGGTTTTCGCTTCCAGGGCACAGCGCAGGTCGTCGACAGTGCGACCGGAGAATCCGGTCACGCCCCGGCCGATGGTCCAGATCAGGTGGGAATCGCTGCTCCCGACGGGAGCGACCGGGAGGGTGCGCGCCATGGTCTGGGCATTGATATTTCCTCCACGGTGCACAATGCCCGCGTTGAAGACTTCGACTCCCACAAGCACGCGCGCCACATCCGGGTGATGGAGGGCGTCGCGAATCGTTTTTTCGCTCAGACTCGAGGAGCCGCGCGCCGTCGGGTGGGCGGCGATGCACAATCCACCTTGTTCCCCCACCTTTCGAACCGTGTCGATCAAGGACAGCCCGGCCGGGATTTTTTCGCGGATGAAAAGGGCGATCAAATGTCCGTCGGCGGTCGTGATTTCGCACCCGGGGATCACGTCGATGCCATAAGAGGAAGCCAATTCCACCGCCTCCAGGGCCCCGGCAATTTCATCGTGGTCGGTAATGGCGATCACGTCCAGGTGCGCGTTGTGGGCTGCCTGTTTCAAGACCGCCGAAACCGTGCACGTGCCGTCCCAGCTGTAAATGGTGTGGATGTGAAGGTCTGCTCTTCCCATAATCACCTCTAAATCAAAAGGAATACACTCTAAGTGTATTCCCTGGGGGTTAAGCTCTCTTGAAGGCTTGTTTATGAGATATTTATGGTTTGGCTAAGAATAAATTAACGAGGCGAAATTTTTTACCTTTCCCCTATTTCTGGGCAATTTACAAACAGGCTTTTACGACTGGGCTAACCGTTGGCAGCCACCGCCGCGGTGGCTGCAATCAAGGCGGCTTCGATGTCCGCAAGCACCTCCCCGACCGCGGGACCGAAGACCTCATCGGCCATCAGGGCTTCCACCTTTTTCTGCGCCCATTTGCGTTCGTCTTTGGTGAAAACCATTTTCGACAGGCTGCAGGCCTTGAGCAGGCTGAGCAGGGCAACATCCCGGGGTTCGGCCTTTTCGCCGGCCAACACGACGGCGCGCAGGTGCTGCTTGAGCCAGTACTTGGCCGAGGCGTCCTGCTGCGGGGAAGCCTGGGAGGGAATCACCCACAGGTAACGTTTTTCTTCCATGCGCAGGACGTTCTTGATCACCAGGCGTTCGGCGATCCGCGTAGGGAGGTTTTTTGAGGGCAGGACGCTGATCCAATGGTTGGTCCGGCGCGGCTTCTTCGCCGAAGCGATCTTGGTCAGGGCTTCGTCCAGCAAGTCGTCGCCGGTGGGGGTGTTGTCGGATACGGTGACGCAATTTTCCTTGGATGTGAGTTTGTTCTGAAGGACAAGGTCGGCCAATAATCCACCTGCCAGACCATAATACAATTCCCCATAAATACCGACGGCGACTGTACCTTTGACGTCATCGATCGAGAGGAGGAACAAATTTTCAACCAGCGTGAGCATAAAGGCCTCCAGAACATAGAGAAGACCGCGTTTTAAAAATTGCCTTCCACCTTTGCAGCAAGGCGGGGAGAAGACGTCTTCACCCGATTTCTCATGCGGTGGATGATCAGACAATCTTACGATAGCAGATTAATAATAACAATTTGACAAGAAGGGGTTAAGAGTTTGTTAAGATCAATCTTAATGATCAGGAGAAAGATTTTGATGCTCCTCGACGCGATCCTAAGCTCCGAGAGTCTTCCAGCCACTTTTTTAATATTAACAAGCGACGTTGTGAGCAAAGTTACCGAATGGCTTTGTGAGAGGGCGCAGATGTAAAGTGTGTGAAAGGAAGGTTTTTATGGATACGGAAAAGATTCCACACCCTGCAAATCCCCCATTACGCGCCATCGATTGGGCGCGAGCCCATTCTCTCAGCGCTTTCCTCGTTCTGACGTTGCTATTCTCCGGGAGCTTTTTCCTGGCAGTCTTTCTTGTCCAAAGCCTAAAGTACATCCTGAATATGGTTGGTGTCGTTTGACCGGTCTGGTCGGCGACAGCCATCAGCCTCTTGATCAGCGACAAGAGCCGCAAAAGGCTGAAACTGGCGCACAAGTGTTGGATGTCAATGCGGGTATACCGGGGGCAGATGAATCTGCCCTCCTATGCTGTGCTGCCAAGGCGACGGTGAAAAAAATGAGGCTACGATCGAGTCAGGAAGATTTGATTTCTTTAGGGTCTTCAGCCCGCTTCGTTTCTTCATCAGATTTCAACCCGTTTTTGAAAACACGGATTCCGCCGCCGAGCTCCCCGGCAATTCTGCCGATCCGGCCCACCCCGAAGAGCAGGACAACCACGACCAGAATGATGAGCAATTCAGGAACACCGATATGGATAGGCATATTTTCTCCCACAGTTTTTTAGCTCTCTTGTTTATGGATCGCCGCTACGAGGTCTGCTCTCGCTCACGCAGTTCTGCTTCGCCCAATATTTTTTCAATTTTATCAACCACTCCGGGACGGAGCGGGGATGGAAGGTGTGTATCCAAAATCGATCGGACTCTCGCATTGACCAGCTCTTCGATGGTTTGACGGCCTTTCTTCTCCCAAAGGGCAAACGGATCACGATCGAGCACGGTCGGAACCCAAGCCTCGGTGCGGCAAAGAGCGGCGGATTTGGATTGATTGAGGAACGACCCGCCCGGGCCCACTTTTTCAATTAGATCGAGCATGATGGTTTCCGGGTTGACCCGAATGCCGCGCATGACCCGTTTGGCCATGCTGATGATTTCATCCACCAGCACCAGGTAGGCCAGCGAGCCGATATCGGCGCAGTCGAGGAATCCCCCGTCGTGGACGAGGGAAGCACCGCTCAGAGCCGATAGCATCACCTGCATGGCTGCTTCCGCTCCGGCCTGCGCGTCCACCCGTTTGGCTTCCGAGGCGCCCGCCGTGCCCATAAAGGGCAGCCCGAGATAGCGGGCAACGTCCACGGCGGCGGCAGAGTGCAGACTGGCCTCCGGCGATCCGTAGGCAGGCCGGGCGGTGCGCAGGTCCATCATCGAGGGCAGGCCGCCGATCGCCATGGCCGCGCCGGGAGCTTTCACCTGCACGGCCGTCAGCGCTGACAGGCCGCCGGCCAGGTGCAGCACCAGCGCCGAAGCGCCGGTGAACGGCGACTCCAGCCCGACCGTCGGGCCGCCCAGGCAAACCACCGGGATGCCGTGCTCCGCCGCCCACAACATGTTCGCCAGCGGTGCCTCCGCCAGTTTGAGCGGAGATTCGTATGTGGTGAAGTAGGCAAAATTCGGTTTCTCGCTCAGGGCTTTTTCGCTGCCGGCAACCGCCGCCGCCAAGCGGTAAATGTCTTCAAGCGCATGGGTCGAGTTGGCCCAGGCCACGATCGGCTTGGAGGTGTTCGCCAGCTCCTCGGCAAACTCGTAGACCGACGCAAGCGCCGGGGTGACGTCGTCGAACAGGCTCAGTCCCATGATGTAGTCGAGGTTGGGCAGCGCATCGCAGACTTTGGCAGTCAAGCCTGCGTCGCCGCGCCGGGCCTTGCGGCGTTCCCCGGTTTGAGGATCGACGAAATAAGTACAGGTCGGGCCGGGACCGAAGTGCACCCGGTCAAGCGCAACCCGCATTTCGTGATCCCCCTCCCGACCCCAGACGGTGAATTCGTGCGGGGTGCCATCGATCGCCTCTTTCACCAGGTCGGCCGGGAGGTGCACGATCACGCCCTCCACCTTAGCGCCCCGGGCCGCCAGCAGGTCTCGGGCAGCCGCGTTGTGCATCTGCACGCCGACCCGCCTCAGGCACTCCAGGGCTGCGGCGTAGAGCTCCCGGCACTGGTCATCGCTCAAGACCCGGAACAGGGGAGTGTGAAGTTCAGGTGAATTGGCAATAATCATTTCGAAGCGCCTCCAGGGGTTAGACGTGTCCGTAATAATCCCGGTGCACGGCCACCGAGTAGGCAAAATCCAGCAAGGTACCCCAGCTGAAAATCGGAATGCCGATCTCCCGCTGCAGGGCGCGCGCAAAGGGTGGGAATCCGGTGCATTCCAGCACCATGGCGCCCATGTTGGCATGCCGGCGGTAGAACTCGACCGCCACGGCCAGGAATTCGGATTCGGCCCGGGCGTAGTCCGCGGCCGGGGGATCGGTACGCAGACCCGCGGTCCAGAGATGGTCGAACTCCGCGCAGCGCAGGTCGTCCATCGCTCCGCCGATCACGTAGTTCGAGCCGATTTTAACGCCCACCGATTCGAGGTGGTGGTCGGTTAGATATTTCGCGTTTGCCATCAAAACTCCGACCACCTGGTTCGGCCCGACAACCTGCTGGGCCAGCGGCACCTGCAGCAGGCTGGACATAAAAACCGGCACCTTCACACTGGCCGCCACCTCGCGTTGGAAATACGCAAAATAACCGCACTCGGCCACAATTGCCCGGCAGCCGAACTTTTCCAATTTTTGGGCCGCATGGATGAGCGGCGGCAGGCGCATGATCTTGTTGTCTTCCACCACCAGTTTCTGGATATCCACGCCGGCTACCACCTCGTATTGGATCGGAAAGGGGTAGCCGCTGGCATTGCGCACGTCGCCGGGAAAGCCCGGGTAGACGTCATCCAACAGCAGCACGCCCAGCCCCAGGCCGTAGGCTTGCTGGCCCGGGCGGGCTTCGATGCGGGTGATCCCGGTATCTCTCATGGCAGTTCTCCCTGGATGATTTTCGTCAGGTATCCGGCGTCGAGGTTCCCGCCCGACACCACGCAGACCACTTTTTTTCCGGCAGGTTCTGCCAGCGCCGCCGCCAGCGCCACCGCCCCGGCCCCTTCGGCGATGACGTGCTGGCGCTCCGCCAGCAGGCGGATGGCCCCCGCCACCTCCGCCAGCGGGACGGCCCGGGCCGCATCCAGCAGGCGGCTGGCCAGCGGCCACATCTGCGGGAAGACGGAGGGTGCCCCCATGCCGGAGACAAAACTGGACCGGTAGGGGACCTCGACCGGCCGGCCCGCCGAAAGCGAGGCCGTCAGCGGAGCCGCCGTCGCCACCTCCACGGCCTCCACCCGGACCTCAGGCCGGGCCGCTTTTATGGACGCGGCGATGCCGCAGCTCAGGCCGCCCCCGCCGTACGGGACGAGCACCGTGTCGACCTCCGGCAGGTCTTCCAGGATCTCCAGGCCAAGCGTCCCATTGCCGGCCATGACGGCTTCATCCGCAAACGGGTGGACCAGCCGGCCTTTCATCCCGGCCCGGCCCCCCTCCCGCTGGATGGTTTGATAGTCTGCAAATGGGACTTTGATGATGCCCGCAGCCTGGCACCGGATGGCTTCCACTTTCACTTCGGGCGCATCCTCCGGGACGACCACCGTGCAGGCGATGCCCAGCCGGCGGGCATACCAGGCCAGGGCCTGGCCCATGTTCCCGGCACTGGCCGTCCAAACGCCGTCCCGGAGTTGGGCCGGGGCCGCCGAGAGCAGGGCGTTCCCGGCCCCGCGCACCTTGAAAGAGCCGGTGGGTTGCAGGTTCTCCAGCTTGAGATAGATCTCCGCCGGAGCGTCCTCCAGCTCCAGGCGGATGAGCGGCGTGTGCAAAATCGTCCCGGCCAAGCGCCGGCGGGCGGCCCGGACGGTCTGGAGGGTTGGCGGGTGAAGTGTGCTCATGGACGGTGCAAATTTCGGGCAGCCACAAAACCCAGCCCGCGCTCGGTCAGGGCTCGCGCGGTGCGGTTGAGCGCCTCGAACTTGTCGCGGAAATTGAGCGTCAGGTGCTCCCAATCGCCGCTGGCGAGAATTTCGTCTTTGGCGCGGAAATAATCCTGAACATCGGACGGCCGCTCCCGGCCCTGTTCCACGTCCGGCTCGCCGCCTTCGTGCTTGGCGGAGAGATTGGCGACACGCCCGGCCAGGTCGAGGACTTCCTTCCGGCGCAGATAGGGCTGGATGACCAGCCCCTTCCAGGTCTCGGTGACGTGATGCTCGAAGCGCACCAGGTCCTCCAGCCCCAGCGACTTGCGGAACTGGGCGCTGATCTCGATGGTCTCGTTGTCGGTCGAGTTGCTCCAGTTAAAGCCCACCAGCGGCGAGGAGCCGTCATCGCGGGCGAACAGGCGGGCGGTCGCCAGGGTCCACAGCGCCGAGTAAGGGTTGTCGTTCCCCAGCGTGACCGAGATCTTGAACTCGATGTCCACGCCCAGGCGATGCAGCAGGTAACCCAGCAGGACCGTCCCGGAGTTGACGTTCAGCACCTGGCGCACGCCATAGCGGGTGTAATAGTAGAGGTACTCGTCCAGCCACTGCAAGGCGTGCCGGTTGGGCTCGCCTACACCGCCGTAGTAGCCGATCAGCGTGTCCGGGCCGCCCAGGTGCAGGTTGGAGCCGTCCGAACCGCGCGTGTCCAGCTGCTCCACGTAGCTGGCGCCGATGATCTGCATCGCGGCCGCAAAGGCGGGCAGGTCGCCGTCGACCTCCTGCTCCTGCATGTTGCGCACCCGGATGAAGCGTCCCGGCATGATCTCACCCTTCTCCAGCGCCCGGTGGGCGATGTCCATCAGCCAGGGGAAATACTGGCAGGCGCTGATCTCCAGCGTGACCGAATGGCTTTCATCGAATACCGTTTCCCGGTAGCGCGCCCCGAGCACTTTTTGGCGATAAGCGCTCAGGCTGACGAACGTCCCGGTCTCAGCCTGCTGGCGCAGCCAATCCAGGTCGGCCAGGTACTCCGGACGGGTCTGACCGACCTTTGCTTCCAGAACGGAGAGCCGGCCTGCTTCCACCGCCTTGCGGTTGATCTCCTCAGGAGAGCCGTATTTCCCGACCACGTCAAGGAAATCGCTCAGGGCGCGCGACTCCGCGGTGAACAGCTCCGCGTTGATCTCTTCCAGGCGCCCCGCCGGGAGGCGCAGCCTGCTCAGGAGTGCTTCTCTGTCCATGGCTATTTTCCCAGGTAGGCGACTGCGTCGATTTCCACCAGGATGCCGGACAGCTGGCTGCCCACCGTGGTGCGGACCGGCTTGGGGTCCGGGAAGTAGCGGGTGTAGACCTGGTTGAAGGCGGCGAACTGGCCCAGGTCGCTGAGGTGGACCGTCGTCTTGACCACGTCCGCCAGGTTCGCCCCGCCGGCCTCCAGGATCGCCTTAAGGTTCTCGAGCGTGCGGGCGGTCTGCTCTTCGATGGTCGTGCCGACCACCTGGCGGGTCTGCGGATCCCAGGGTCCCGTGCCGGCGGTAAACAGGAAATCGCCGGCGCGCAGGGCCTGGGAATAGGCCCCGCCGGGAGGAGGTGCTTTTGGGGTTTGGATGGACTGCTTCGACATAACGACAACCCTTATTTCTCTGCCATGCAGAAAGTAGCAAAATAATAATAGGGTTTCACTCTCGATGAGCTTTCGATTGGTAACTGCCGATCGCTTTCTCTAAATCCCGGATATGCTCCTGATCGTGGTCGAGCATCAACTTTAGAACGCTCTGCACGGTCAGCATGCCAAAGGCCGTGTGCGTACCGACGAGTGAAAATTGCTCCTCGGTCAGATTGGACACGAAGCGGATGATTTCCCGGCGCGTGACTTCCCAGGCATGGAGAGAATCCAGCAGGTCAAACATGCCAAAGTCCCGGCCGGTGTTGAAATACGATTCGAAGTGCGGGTTTTCACCGGCCGCAATCCGGACCACCCGATCCTGGTAACATTCCTTGTCAACGGTTGCGAGGTGGGCAGCAACAAAGCGAAACGACCATTCTTCCGGAGCGGACTTCCAGTCCTGGTCAACCGCCACAGACTTCAGCCAGCGGGTAAGGTGCTTCTGCGTCGCGCGGACCTCGCCGATTAATTGTCTCGTCGTCCTGTCCATCGCCAATCTCCCGGCTCAATCAAAAAGGCATTGAGCCGTCGTCATCGTCGGTTGGTTGAACACCGCCTGGCGATATTCCCTACAGTTTTTCCAGCGCTTGCTCCAGGTCGGCGAGGATGTCGTTCGGCTCTTCCAGCCCGACCGACAAGCGGATCAGGCCGTCGTCGATGCCGGTCTTGTCGCGCTCGGCCTGAGTCATGTGCTCGTGGGTGATGGTGCGCGGGTGCATGCAGATCGTGCGGCTGGTGCCGAAGGTAACGGCGTGGATGACCAGCTTGAAGTTGTCGATCACCGTGCGGACTGCCGGGATGCCGCCCTCCACGACGAAGGAGAGCATGCCTCCCCCGGCGCGCATCTGGCGGCGGGCCAGGTCGTGCTGCGGGTGGGTGTTCAACCCGGGGTAGTTGACCAGCTTGATCTTGGTGTGATCGGCCAGGTATTCGGCAACCTTCTGGGCATTGGCGCTGTGGCGCTCCATGCGCAGGGAGAGGGTTTCCAGGTACTGCAGGGTTAGCCAGGAATCGAAGGGCTGCATGATGGCACCGACGAACTCGGTCGTGTTCCAGCGGATATCCTCGGTCAGATCCTCGGGGCCGACGATGGCGCCGCCCAGCACGCTGGCGTTGCCGGCCAGGAATTTGGTCACGCTCAACAAAATGATGTCCGCCCCCAGCGCCATGGGCTGCTGCAGGGCCGCCGTGGCAGTGGTGTTGTCGACCATCAGGGGAACCTTGTGGGAGTGGGCAACCTCCGCCACGGCCTGGATGTCGGTCACGAACAGGACCGGGTTGCTGGGCGTCTCGATCCAAACCAGACGGGTACGGACGTCGATTTCCCGGTCCCAGGATTTCGGATCCGCAGGGTCGTGGACGAAGCGGAACTGGACGCCGCAGCGCTCGGGGAAGATCGAAGCCGCCTGCTTGTAGCCTTCCCCGAAGATGTTCAGGCTGGTGACGACGTTGTCGCCA
>Ga0335070_10009360_pt1 | contig 11487 bp, 11 predicted proteins | sample Lox_Sample_13_FD_206722 | JGI IMG/M metagenome (GOLD analysis project Ga0335070, IMG submission 206722) | Soil microbial communities from Loxahatchee National Wildlife Refuge, Florida, United States - Lox_Sample_1.3 | ecosystem: Environmental > Terrestrial > Soil > Wetlands | place: USA... | reverse complement strand
GTGGGAGCGTGCCTGGATACAGCGCACCTGTTTGCGGCGGGTTATGACATTTCGACGGCGCCGGGCCTGGAATCCACCATCACCCAGATAGAAGACAACATCGGGCTGGAGAACGTACACGTGTGGCACGTAAACGACTCCAAGATTGCGCTGGGCGGGCGGGTTGACCGGCACGAGCATCTGGGGCAAGGGAAGATCAAGGCCGAGGCATTTCTGCGCTTGCTGCAGCACCCGAAACTGGGGGCGAGCGCGGCGACCGGGCTGCCGGGGCGGGCTTTCATTCTGGAGACGCCGATCGAGGATCCTGGCGACGACCGGAAGAACGTGGCCAAGCTTTGGGAACTGGCCGGAGCGATCGGGCCGCAAGGCGAGAAGGGCTACACCATGCTGACGCCAGGGCTCAAAAAGAAACTGGCGGCGCACAAGAAGTCGGCGGCGAAACAGGCAAAATCTGCGGCAACAAAAAGGGACAAAAAGGGATAACGCGCGTGCCGGAACAACCAGCGAGCACAGGTTACGATCCGCAGAAGGTGGAAACAAAGTGGCAGAAGCGCTGGCAAGAGGAGCGCGTTTTCGAAACTGACGCGGACCCGGGCAAGAAGAAGTATTACGTCCTGGAAATGCTGCCGTACCCGAGCGGCACGTTGCACATGGGACATATGCGCAACTACACCATCGGCGACGTGGTGGCCCGGGTGAAGCGCATGCGGGGCTTCAACGTTCTCCACCCGATGGGCTGGGATGCCTTCGGGCTGCCGGCGGAAAACGCGGCGATCAAGAACCACACCCACCCGCGCGAGTGGACCAACAAGAATATCGCCGAATTTCAACGGACGCTGCGGCGCTTCGGGTTCAGTTACGACTGGCGGCGAGAAATTTCCACCTGCGAGCCGGAATATTACCGCTGGAACCAATGGTTTTTCCTGCGCATGCTGGAGAAGGGCCTGGCCTACCGCAAGAAGGCGCCGGTGAACTGGTGCCCGAAGTGCTGCACGGTGCTGGCGAACGAGCAGGTCATCCAGGGGCACTGCTGGCGGCATGAAGATACGCTGGTGGAGACGCGGGACCTGGAGCAATGGTTCCTGCGCACGACGGCGTACGCGGAGGAGTTCCTGGAAGACTTCAAGCTGCTGGAAGAGGGGTGGCCGGAGCGGGTCATCACCATGCAGCGCGACTGGGTGGGGAAATCGCGGGGAGCGAACGTGCGCTTCGCGCCGGCTGAGGCGGGAGCGTTTGAGCCGATTGAGGTGTTCACCACCCGGATTGACACGATTTATGGCGCCACGGCGTTGGTCCTTGCCGCCGGCCATCCGCTGGTGGCGAGGCTGATCGGCGCTTTGCCGGACGGCACGCCGGAAAAGGCGCACGCGGAAGCGACGCTGGCGCAGATGCGGCAGACGTCGGTGAAAACGGCGGACCTGGCGACGATGGAGAAAGTAGGATTCTTCACGGGTTCCTACGCGCTGAATCCATTCAGCGGCGAAAGAGTGCCGGTGTGGGTCGGCAATTTCGTGCTGATGGGTTACGGCACGGGCGCGATCATGGCGGTACCGGCGCATGACGAACGGGACTTTGAATTTTGCAGGAAGTACGGTTTGCCGGTGCGCGTGGTGGTGCAGCCGCTGAGCGGAGAACTGCTGGATGGAGCGAAGCTGAGCGCGCCGTTCGAAGAGCACGAAACCGGCAAGCTGGTGAACTCGGGCGAGTACAACGGACTGGCGCCGGAAAAAGCGATCGAAAAGATGATTGCGGATGCCGAAGCACGCGGCTTCGGCAAGGGCACAATCATCTACAAGCTGCGCGACTGGCTGATTTCGCGGCAGCGTTATTGGGGCACGCCGATTCCGGTGGTGTACTGCGAGAAGGACGGGCTGGTGCCGGTGCCGGATGCGCAGCTGCCGGTGGTGCTGCCGGCCAACGTGAAGCTCACCGGCGAAGGCGCTTCGCCCCTGGCGACGACCCCGGAGTTTGTGAACACCACCTGCCCAAAGTGCGGCGGCCCGGCGCGGCGGGATACGGACACGATGGATACGTTCGTGGATTCGTCCTGGTATTTCTACCGCTATTGCGATCCGCACAACGACAAAGCGCCGTTTGATCCGGCCAAGGTGGCGTACTGGTTTCCGATCGACCAGTACATCGGCGGAATCACGCACGCCATCCTGCACCTGCTGTATTCGCGCTTCTGGTGCAAGGTGATGCGCGACCTGGGGCTGATCACCCACAGCGAACCCGCGGCGCGACTGTTTACCCAGGGCATGGTGCTGAAGGGCGGCGTGGCGATGTCCAAGTCGCGCGGCAACGTGGTGGGCGCGCACGAGATGGCGGACAAGTACGGAGCGGACACGGGCCGCCTGTACACCCTGTTTGCCGCGCCTCCGGAAAAAGATCTGGAGTGGAGCGAAGAGAGCATCGATGGAGCCTGGAGGTTCCTGAACCGGGTGTACCGGCTGATTGAGAAGCACGCGGACTACGTGAAGCAGGCGCCGAAATGGAATTTTGACCCCAAGTCCTTAACCGACGATGAACGAGAGCTTATACGAGTAACCTACAAGACCATGCGTCGCGTCACTCAGGACTTTGACACACGCTGGCACTTTAATTCCGCGATCGCGCTGATTATGGAGCTCACCAACGAGATTTACGCCAGGGAGCCGATGGCGGCGAAGGTGAAAGCATCTGTTTTGAAAGAAGTGCTGGATATCCTGGTCTTATTGCTGTCGCCGATGACCCCCCATATCGCAGAAGAGATGTGGGAGATGCTGGGCCACAGTAACGGCCTTTCAAGGCAACCCTGGCCGGACATTGTCGAGGAGTTGGCAGCCGACGATGAAGTCGAGATTCCGGTGCAGGTGAACGGGAAACTGCGGGGGAAGATCAAGACGGCGGCAGGCATTGCGCAAGCGGAAATCCTGGCGCTGGCGCAGGGTGATGCGGGCATCGCACAGCACCTGGCGGGCAAAAGCATCGCCAAGGTGGTGTACGTGCCGAACAAATTGCTGAACCTGGTGGTCACCTAGCGCGGGACAACAATTCGGAAGCCGGGGAGGATCGGGATGGCGGACATCCAGGCGGGAGCGAAGATGCAGAAACAGGCGGCAAAGCCCAAGTCCGAACTCGGCGGTATCGTCGTACTCGACTTCGGCGGGCAGTACACGCAACTCATCGCGCGGCGCGTACGCGAACTGCAGGTCTTCAGCGCCATCCTGCCTTGCCATTCCTCGCTTGAAGAAATTCGCGCGTACGAACCCGCGGGAATTATCCTCTCGGGCGGGCCAAGCTCGGTATACGACAAAGACGCACCGAAGTGCGATCCGGCGGTGCTGCAGGCGGGGATACCGGTGCTGGGTATCTGTTATGGCATGCAATGGATCGCGCGCACGCTGGGCGGAAAGGTCGAGCCGGCGGGGCGGCGCGAGTATGGGCGGGCGGAGTTTCGCAGTGACGCGGCGTGCGGGGAACTCTTCAGCGGTTTGCCGGGAAGTCTGAAAATCTGGAACAGCCATGGCGATCATGTAAAGGGCCTGCCGGAAGGCTTTCGCACCACCGGTACCACGGACAACGCCATTGCGGCCATCGAGAATGCGCAGCGGCGTATTCATGCGGTGCAGTTTCACCCCGAGGTGAACCACACGGAGCAGGGAACGCAGATCCTGCGCAACTTCCTGTTCCAGGTGTGCAAAGCCGAGGCCAAATGGAGCGGCGCGGCGTTTATCGAAGAGACGGTCGCGGCCATACGGGAAAAGGTAGGTACCAAGCGGGCACTGTGCGCGCTTTCGGGAGGGGTGGACTCGACGGTGGCGGCGGTGCTGGTGCACCGCGCCATCGGGGATCGGCTGACGAACGTGTTCGTCAACAACGGGCTGCTGCGGAAGAACGAATTCGAAGATACGCTGCGCATGTACCGCGAGCGGCTGGGGCTAAACGTGATTGGCGTGGATGCTACCGAGCGGTTCCTGGGGCAGCTGGCGGGCATTACGGACCCGGAGGAGAAGCGCAAGCGGATTGGCCGGGAGTTTATCGCGGTTTTTGCGGAAGAGGCCGGGAAGCTGCGGTCCGGGCAGGGAGCGGGGGAGGAAGTCGCGTTCCTGGTGCAGGGAACGCTGTACCCGGACGTGATTGAGTCGGTCTCGGTGAAGGGACCTTCGGCGACGATCAAGACCCACCACAACGTGGGCGGGTTACCGGAAAAGATGCCGTTTGCCCTGATTGAGCCGCTGCGCGACCTGTTCAAGGACGAGGTGCGGCGAATCGGGCGGGACCTAGGTTTACCGGATGAGATATTGGTGAAACATCCGTTTCCAGGACCAGGACTGGCAGTACGGCTACTCGGAGAGGTGACCGCACCGCACCTGGCTTTATTGCGTGAAGCGGATAGCGTGGTACGGGAGGAGATACGCAAAGCCGGCCTTTACCATCGTACCTGGCAGGCGTTTGCGGTGCTGCTGCCGGTGCGCAGCGTAGGCGTCATGGGAGACGGACGAACCTATGGCTTGACGGCGGCGGTGCGGGTGGTGGACAGCGACGACGCGATGACTGCGGACTGGACGCGGCTGCCGGCGGAAGTGCTGGAACGGATTTCCACGCGCATCGTGAACGAGGTCACCGGGATTACGCGCGTGGTGTACGACATTACGTCCAAACCGCCGGGAACGATCGAATGGGAATGAGCGGCGAATTGCGGGAAGTGGACGCAATAAAAAAGGCCGCACGAAGAGTGCGGCCAGATACGAGTCAAAAGATTGGGCCTTACGAATCCCTCGCGAACTTATCTGCCGGCTACTTTTTGCGCCATGTACAGAATCAGTTTGCGATCGTCTTCGTCGGTCTTGCTCAACAAGCGGCGGAGTTTATTGAGGAACCGCGCGTCCTTGCCTGCGCTGCCCCAGGCGATGTCGTCGCCTGACTTGCGCTTCGGGAGGTTCGGGAGTTGCGGTGGTTCTTCGCCGTCGTAGAACAGTTGATAGAGAGGCACTTCGAGGGCACGTGCCAGCTTTTCCAACGTCTCAATGGCCGGTACAGTGTGGCCATTCTCGACGCGAGAGATATAACAGCGGAGCAAGCCGGTACGCTTCTCGATATCGCCCTGGGAAAATTTCTTTTCTTCGCGCAGAGCGCGAAGGCGGTCACCAATAATCATGGCGGCATTATTCCATGTAGGTAAGATGCAAATCAAGCATAAACTAGTGATTGACGCGGTGAAACATCTGTAGCAATCGACCGGCGCAGCAGGGAGATCCGGGGCCGCAGACCCGGCCCGCAGGCAAGCAAGCAAGCGGGTGTCCTCGTGCGAAGTGCGAACTTGGCGGCGTATTCCGCATAGGATAACGGGGGAAAGAAAGACGTAACCGGATACTCATGGCACGCGTCACAAAGACAGAAGCGCAGGCCGGGCCGAAAGCGGCGCCGGCGCGGGTTTCGGCGGAAACAGTTGCCGCGCGAACGGACGAACGGGAACTGGTTGCTCTGGCGCAGAAGGGCAGCAAGGAGGCCTTCGAGACCCTGGTGCAGCGGCATCAGCACCGAGTATTCGCGGTGGCGCGGGGCATCCTGAAACGTCACGAAGATGTGGAAGACGTGGCGCAACAGGTTTTCGTGAAGGCCTATTTCTCGCTGAAACGTTTCGATCAGCGGGCAGCATTCAGTACCTGGCTGTACAAGATCACAGTGAACGAGTGCTGGGATCTGATGCGCAAGCGCAAGGCGCGGCCGCTGGTCTATGAATCGGACTTAAGCGAAGAGCAGAACCGGCAGTACACGGATGTAGAGCGGGAAGGAACCCGGCAGGCGGACACCAGCGATCGCATGGCGGACCGCGAGCAGGTGCAAAAGATGCTGGAGCAGCTCGAAGAACGTGACCGCGCGATGCTGGTGCTCAAAGAGGTCCAGGGATTTTCCGTAGAAGAGATTGCCGAAACGATGGGCTTGAATGCCAACACGGTGAAAGTTAGATTATTTCGCGCAAGGCGGCGCATCATCGAATACTGCCGGCGCGAAAGGGGCTAGGAACAGCTGCAGGAGGTTCGCGCCATGTGGTTCGGTCGGAAAAAGAACGGGGAATGCGAGGCGGCTCGCGATCTGCTGGAGCGCCTGCCGGAAGACTGGGGCGTTGCAGAGCCAGGCAGGCTGCCTGCTAATCTTGCGCAGGGCGTCCGAGCGCACCTCGAAGGCTGCGCGGAGTGCCGGATTTTCGCGGACGAACTTCTGGAAGTCCGCGGGATGTTGCAGCGCGAACTGGACGGGCCGGAGCCAGGGCCGTTCTTTTTGAAGCGGGTCATGGCGGGAATCGCCGAGCGCGAGGCGCGGCTGGAGCAGAGCATTCAGACCTGGGCTGCGGTGCCGCGGCTGGCCTACCGGTTTTCGGTATTGGCCTCGCTGGGGCTGCTGATTATGGGGAGCTGGCTGTACGAAAGACGCTCACAGCCTCAACCCAGCCAGAGTACGCTGGAGCAGCGGGCCCCGGAAGGTTTGGTCGGCGGCACACCGGTTCAAGACGATTTTTATCTGAACACCACGGATTGAGCGTATGACGGAACCAACAGTACGGCAAAAGGCGACCCTCTGGCTGGCGGTGGTCTTCGTTCTCGGCACCGCGCTTGGCGGCATTCTCGGCTACGCCTTCGCGCACCGGAGTTATGCCGCCGCGCCAACCATGCTTACCGTGGAAGAGCGCCGGGCGCAGCGACGGGCACAGCTCGCGCAGGAAGTCGGACTAAGTGCCGAGCAGCAGCGGCAAATCGCTCCCATCCTGGATGAGGCGCAGAACGAGTACAAGGCGGTGCATGCCGTGACGGATCCGCAGATTGACGCGGTACGGCAAAGAACGCGCGAGAAGATTCGCGCGGTGCTGACGCCGGAACAGAAACCCAAGTTTGAGCAGTTTCTTCAACGCCTCGACGACGAACGCAAACGCTACGGGCAGTAGCGGAATACGAAACCGGAAATGAAAAAGGCCGTTCCCGAAGGAACGGCCTTTTGTTTTTCCGCGGCGCGAGCGCCCTGGCGCACTTAAAACGGGATGTCCTCGTCGGAGATCTCCGGCCCGCCGCCACCGCCGCCGCCGAAATCGTCACCGGGGCCGGACTGGTCGTGTTCTTCGGAGCGGGAAGCGCCGCCTCCCGCGTAAGATCCGCCGCCACCGCCCGCAGCGCCATCACCTCGGCCGCCGAGCATGCGGAAGTTGTTGGCGACAATTTCAAAGCTGGTGCGCTTCTGACCTTCCTTGTCCTGCCACTCGCGCGATTGAATGCGGCCTTCGATGAAGACCAGCGAGCCTTTCTTGAGATACTGCTGGGCGATTTCCGCCTGCTTGCCCCACACCACGATCTTGTGCCACTCGGTGCGCTTCTGCCGTTCGCCGGCCTTGTCGCGATAGGTTTCGTCCGTCGCCACGGAAAAATTGGCCACCGCCTGGCCTCCGCCGGTGTAGCGCGTCTCCGGATCACGGCCGAGACGACCGACGAGGATGACTTTATTCACGGACATGAGCACTCTCCCTTTGCATCGCTGAAGTTATCATGGCCGGCGAGAAAACAAAACTCGCGGGCGGTCAGTCGAATTGTTTGCGGAAGGCGGCGAACTGGTCCTTGAGGACGGCGATGTCGCCGCGCAGCTGCGCGACTTCGGCTTCCAGCGCTTCGATGCGCGAGGGCGACCCGCTTGTCGCGGCTGCGTGCGGCGGGGCATCCTGCGATTCTTCGCGGGCGTTGGCGCGGGGAGGTTCGCCGCCGAGCAAATGCGCGTAACGGGCTTCCTTGGTGCCGGCCTGGCGGGGCAGGACGACGACCAGCGGCGGCTCGCGCCTGGCAAGGCGCTGCAGGGCCGAGTTTACGGCCTCGAGATCCTCGAAGGGATGCATGCGCGAGGCGCGGGTGCGCAGTTCGCCGGGAGTCTGCGGGCCGCGCAGCATGAGTTCGCAGAGGACGGCAATTTCCGGGCGATAAAAATTGAAGGCGTCCTGCAGGCGGTGCTCGTATTTGGTGGCGCGGCTTTCGGCGATGGCGCGGATAAGGGACTGCGCTTCGAGATCAATGAGGGCGCGACGCACATCGTCTTCGGAGAGCTGCATGACCGGATCGCGGTTGGACTTCTGGTTGCACGCGTTGGTGAGGGCGTTCAGCGATTGCGGGTAGTATTCGGGCGTAGTGATTTCTTTTTCCACCAGGGCGCCGAGAACGCGCAGTTCGACGGGATTCAGGCTCAATTGCATGACCTTCGGATGATAGCGAAAGCCCGTCCCAAGGGACAAATCGCGCCTGTCCGCGGGACCAAGTAACGGATTCGGGGAGTACTGCGAACGGGTGGGCTAGTGCGCCGCGTGGCAAAGTGGCGTAGTGGAGTGGTCCAAATACTTACGTGACGGCCGGGATTCTTGCACACCTTGCGCCAGGGCGTGGCGCAGTGCGGAGAAGCCGCAGGCCCAAGGAGTCCCTATGAAATTCCTCTCGCGTTTCGCGCTGGCTGGCTTGCTGCTTTCCTCGGTGGCAGTGTGGCAGGCGGCTGCACAGGGCCCGGCGGGGGCCGGAGCCGCATCCGCGGTCGCCGGAAGCAAACCCTCACTGAATCCGATGAAGTGGGTGAGCAAGAAGGATGCGAAACCGGTCGGCGATGCTCCGGAACAAAACGTCGATCTCGACAAGCGGCTGGAGACCAAGTTGCGCGCCATGCAGGTGCTGGCACCGGAAGCTTCGCTGCAGGACGCCTGCAAGAACTTCCTGCAACGCGTGGATTGCCTGGCCGCGCTGCACGCGAGCCACAATGTCGGCCTGAATTTTGAGTGCGTGAAGTCCAACGTGACCGGGGTGCGCGTCGGTACGGACACCACGGCTTGCCGGATGCCCGCGGGCGACAAGCCGTTGAGCCTGGCCAAGACGATCAAGTTGCTGAAGTCCGACGTGGATGCCAAGGGCGCGGCGAAGGACGCGGAGACGCTGGCCAAGCAAGAATTGAAGGATGCGGGCGCAGGCGTCTAGACGCGGCAAAAAAAACCATAGAGGCCGAGGCACGGTTCAAAGAGAAGAGCCGCGGGCGAAAGCCTGCCTGCGGCAGGCAGGTCCGGCGCTACGGAACCTTGCCGGAGTTAGAATGTCGCTTCAGGCGGGGGTTGCGGCGACCCCAAGTTCCTTGAGCTTGGCGCGGGCGCGGCGCTCTTCTTCGGTGCCGGGGTAGCGCTTGACCACTTCACGAAGTTCCTTCACGCCGGAATTCTTCTGGCCGAGTTCGATCAGCGCCATCCCTTTCTTGAGGCGCGCGGGCGCCAGCTTGAAGCTCTTGGGATAGTTGCTGAGGACCTTTTCGTACTCGCTGACCGCGTCGGAATACTGGCGCTGGGCGTAGGCGATTTCTCCCAGGTAAAACTGCGCATTGGATGCAAGATCGGTGTCGCCGTAGTACTTCAGGTAGTCCTGGAATTCCGAACGGGCCAGATCGTACTTCCCGCCGGTGATGTCGCGCAATCCATTGGAATAGAGCGTGTCCGCGCTGGGAGCAGGGCCGGAAGGGGAGCCCGCGCCGGCAGGAGCAACCGCGGCGCCCGTGGGCGCAGTGCCCGCCGGAGCTACCGAGGGAGCCGCGCCGCCAGAGATTTTTGCATCCAGGGTCTGCACGGTGTTCTGCAAATCCACCAGCTGCTGGTTCACTTTGCCGAGGCGGGATTTAATCTCCTCAAGGTTGTCGGAGAGGCCCTGGACCTGCGTGGACATGGTGTCCAGGCGGGCGCCGGAGTTGGCCTGCACATCCTGCACGGACTTCTGCAAGCCGCTCATGGTGCCGTTGAGTTTGCCGACGGTGTCGTTGGACTGTTCGATAAGGGTACGCATCACCGTGTGGTCCTGAGTGATTTGCGTGCCCAGATCCTTTTGCCCTTGCAGCAGGGTGGTGACGTCGCGCTGCAGTTCAATAATTTCGCGAGCCACGGCCTGCGCGGGGCGAGGGCCGATGAGGCTGCCACACAGGGCTCCGACCAGCAGAGCGGCGGCAAATCCAGCAAGATTGCGGAAACGCATGAAAACTTCCTCCTCAGTAAGCGGCTCGAACCCGGGCCAGCGCGACGGTTGCGCTTGCACCGGTGCGGCTGACCAACAGACTGCACAAAAAGGGCTGAGATTCTACTTTAGCCGCCCGCTGCCAGCGGGGCAAGGGGAGAGGAAACAGTATGGCCAAGCAAACGTCAGCGGAAAGGCCAAGGGCCGCGAGCTGTTCAGCCGCGGCCCTTTCCTTGCCACGAAACGGATGGAAGCTACTTGGCCTGTACGAAGTGGCCGCGGCGGTTCTGCTGCCAGCAGGCTTCGGTGCTCTCCATGCAGAAGGGCTTTTCCTTGCCGTAGCTGAGAGTGCTCAGGCGATCGGCACTGATGCCCAGGGAGACCAGGTATTGCTTGACGGCTGCGGCGCGGCGATCGCCGAGCGCCAGGTTGTATTCCGTGGAGCCACGCTCGTCGCAATGGCCTTCGATGACGACCTTCACCTGCGGATAGCTGCGCAGGAATTCCGCGGTCTTGGCCAGGGCGGTACGCGCGTCGGACCGGATGTCGGCTTTGTCGAGGTCGAAGTAGGCGTCCTGAACTTCCTTCAGGAAGAGTTCATCGAGGGACGAGGTTGGGGCTGCGGCCGGCGGAGGAGCCGGCGCCGCGACGGTAACGCGGACGCTGGAGTCGGCAGTGCCGCCCGGGCCGCTGGCGGTAATGGTATAGGTCGTGGAGTCGGCCGGAGTCACCTTGGTGGAGCCTTCCGGCGCGACGGCGCCGACTTCCGGGGAAATGGTGAGTTGCGTGGCGTTGGTGGAAGACCAGCTCAAGGTCGTCACGTCGCCCTTGTTGATGGAGGTCGGCGTGGCCTGCAGCGTCACGGTGGGTCGCGCGGCCGGGGGGGCCGTGGATGCGGGCGGCGCGGTCGCGGCCACCGGTTTCTTGTTGCAGCCCACGGTCAGGGCGGCAGCGGCGAGAACCGCCAACAGACTTGCACGGTAAATGCGGGAATAGCGCGGTCGGGCAACCTCATTCATTGCTCAAGTTCCTCCTCAGTTAGGGCTCTTGTAGGGTCCCAGTAAGAACGTTTTCGTGCGTTGTAGCGTGCACCCTCATCGTACCACTTCCGCAACGGACCGGGAAATGTCGTGTCACGATATATTCGTATCATGCACGTGCCGCGCGCACGGTCAGCGCGTGGACCAGTTCGGCGACTCGTTGTGCCCACTGGTGGTGAGCTGCCGCGCCTGGGTACCGTCCGCGAGCATGCTCCAGATCTGGCGGGTGCCGGAGCGCGTGGACTCGAACACCAGGTGCCTTCCGTCGGGCGCCCAACTGGGACGCTCATTGCGTCCCGCGTCGCGGGTAAGTTCGATGATCTGGCGGCTGGCCACATCCATCACGTAGATGTCGTAGTTGCCCGTCGGGCGGCGCCAGCTGAAGGCCAGCAACTGGCCATTCGGGGCCCACGCCGGATCGATCAGATAGCCCTTGTCGGGCAGATCGAGATTTTGCGCGTCGG
>Ga0335070_10009359_pt1 | contig 11487 bp, 11 predicted proteins | sample Lox_Sample_13_FD_206722 | JGI IMG/M metagenome (GOLD analysis project Ga0335070, IMG submission 206722) | Soil microbial communities from Loxahatchee National Wildlife Refuge, Florida, United States - Lox_Sample_1.3 | ecosystem: Environmental > Terrestrial > Soil > Wetlands | place: USA... | reverse complement strand
GATGGCATCGTGCGTGGCGTTGGACGTGGCTCCGGCAACGATGGGGACACGTCCGGCAACGACTTCAATGGTCGTGTCGATGACATGCAGCCATTCATCGTGCGTGAGCGTAGGAGTCTCGCCCGTAGTTCCGCAGGGAACGAGGAAATCGATGCCGGATTCGATCTGCCATGCGACCAGGTTGCGCAGCGCGTCGTCGTCGATCGATCCGTCTTGATGAAAAGGAGTGACCAGTGCAGTACCACAGCCACGTAGTTGCATGAATATAAGATAGCGCCGAATAGGGGCTGTGTGAAATCGCCCGCCGAGCGATCGAGCTACGCCCGACTGGACAGCCGAGGGCAGTCGTTCTGTACGGACCTATAGCTCCCGCCAGACATCCTTGAAATCGTAGAAGCCCTTCTTGCCTACAAGCCATTCTGCGGCGCGGACGGCGCCTTCGGCGAAGCCGCGGCGGGATTTCGCGTCGTGGCAGAGATAGATGCGGTCGGCGGGGGATTCGAAAACAACTTCGTGCAGGCCGACGACTTCGCCTTCGCGGAAGGAGGTGATCTCGATTTCGTGCGCGTGCCCGCCCGCTTCGCGAATCACATTTTGGATCGCGATGGCCGTGCCCGACGGCGCGTCTTTCTTTTGGACGTGATGACGTTCGAATATCTGGCCCGAGTAGTCGTGGCGCAGAGCGGATGCAGCGGTGCGGGCGATATCGAAGAAGAGATTTACGCCCACGGAGAAATTGGCGGCGTAAACGAATCCGATGCCGTGCTGCTCGACGATCCGGCGGACATAGTCGAGATCCTTGTACCAGCCCGTCGTGCCGACGACCATATTTTTGCCGGCATTCGCGCAGGCTTCCATGTGAGCCATGACGCAATGCGGGGCGGTGAAATCGATGACGCAATCGATGTCGTGAAGTTTGGCGGCGGATAGAGCGGCACAGTCTGCGTTCTCCTTCGCGCCAGCAACGCTGACATGGTGTTTGCGCGCCGCGGCGATTTCAGCCACGAGTGATCCGGTCTTGCCCCGGCCCAGCAATAGAAGGTTCATTTCATCTCTCGCGTCGTCCAGTGGGAACTCTGACAGAGTAACGCAACCCGCATTCCCCCTGCTCATTTGGGGTGAATACCTGAGGCGGAGAGTGTATTGCGTCGCGACGAATCGTTTTCCACACGCTCCCGCCGCTTTCTGACAACAGCGGGTGAACAGGCTTGCATCCGATAGGCGGACGGTCCCTGGGAGGATGCATGGATCAGAAAACTGTCTTAATGCTCGTCATCGTTGTGGCGGTCATTGCGGTGCCGGCGATGAAGCGCCTGGCGGAAGTATTTGCCGAGGAGCGCGCTGGGTTGGAGAAGCAGTGGGATCGCGGGGACAACGTTTCGACAGAAGACCTGCGGGTGGCGTTGCAGCGGTATCGGAGCTTTTTTGACCGGTTGCTGGCGGTGTAAGGCTCCATTCAAGAAGTTAAATCCCCACCCTCTTTTTGCAAAATGCCGCGAAAAGAAGGTGGGGAACCCTTTTTCTCGAGCCCCTTTTATTTTCCCGCGCTACGCGAAGGCTTCTGGGTCTAGCTCGGAGAAGAATGTTTTGTGCAGGCGCTGGATTACGTCGGGGACTTCGTCTTCTTCAATCACGAACGTCAAGTTAATTTCTGACGCGCCCTGCGAGATCATGCGAATCTTCTTGTCGGCCAGTTCGCGGAAGACGATGGCCGCGATGCCGGGAGTCTCACGCAGATTCTCTCCTACCAGGCAGACGATGGCCTTACGGCCTTCATATTTGACGTCAGCGAGTTTGGCTAGATCGGCGGCCAGGGCCGGGATTGCCTGATTCGAATCGACAGTGAGCGAGACGCTGACTTCGGACGTCGAAACGACGTCGACGGCGACTTTGTGGCGATCGAAGGCCTCGAAGATCGCGCGCAGGAAGCCGTGGGCCAGGAGCATGCGCGGAGCGGCGACGTCGACAATCGTGATGCGCTTCTTGGCGGCAATCGCTTTGAAGATGTTCTTGCTATGCGGGGCTCGCGTCGTAATGCGCGTACCTTCGCATGACGGATTGCGGGAGTTCAGAACATAGACGGGAATGTTTTTCTGAATTGCCGGAAGAACCGTCGCCGGGTGAAGCACCTTCGCACCGAAGTAGGCCAACTCGGCCGCCTCGTCGAAGCTGATGACTTTAATGCGGCGAGCTTCGGGACAAATGCGCGGGTCGGTGGTGAGAATGCCGTCGACGTCGGTCCAGATTTCGATGCGGTCGGCGTTGAGGCCCGCGCCAAAAATTGCTGCGGAAAAATCGGAACCGCCGCGTCCGATCGTCGTGGTGATGCCGGCGAGATTTGCTCCAATAAACCCACCCATCACCGGGATACTTCCGTTCTTCAAGAGAGGCGCGACTCTTTCCTGCAGCCGGGCGTTGGTGGGCTCATATTGCGGTACAGCCTGCATGTAGGCGCTGTCGGTAACCAGCACGTCGCGGGCATCGACGTGCACGCCCTTCATGTCGCGGGCGGCGAAGGCGGCAGCAACGATCTTGCTGGAAAGCATTTCACCGAATGCGGCGACATGATCGGTGGTGCGGGCGGTGATCTCCCCAACGGCAGAGATGCCGCGCAGGAGTTCGTCGAGTGCTTCGAATTCCGCGCCAAGTTCGGAGTGAAATTCGGTGAAGAGCGCCGTGCCCAGCAATTCGCTGGCAGTGTTGTAGTGGCGCTCCTGCAGAGAACGGCAGAGCTTGAGGGCCGTTTTGCGTTCGCCTGCGCCAGCGGCTTTTGCCATGGTCAGCAGCGTGTCGGTGACCTTGGCCATGGCGCTGACGACCACGACGGGTTTCTGCGCGGCGCGGTCCCGCACGATCTGCGCGACGCGATCGATGGCTTTGGCGTCTTCGACGGACGTGCCGCCGAATTTCATGACGATCATCGGCGGTTCCTGACTGCGGGGGAAATTCGCCGCCCTACGGCTTCACTCAGCCGAGTCCGCGCTACGGATGCAGCGTCGCTCATCCCAAGTAGCCTTTCGCCTTCAGCAGTTCTGCGTTCAGAACGGCTGCGCCGGCGGCTCCGCGGATGGTGTTGTGAGAGAGCACGGTGAACTTCCAATCCAGAACCGAACACGGGCGCAGGCGGCCCACCGTGGTGGTCATGCCGGCTCCCATATCGACGTCGAAGCGCGGTTGCGGGCGGTCGTTGGCTTCGACATAAATAACCGGCTTCTCGGGAGCGCTGGGCAGCTTCAATTCCTGCGGCTCACTTCTGTAGCTGTTCCAGGCAGCGATGATTTCTTCCAGCTTCGCTTTCTTCTTCAACCTGATCGCGATGGATTCGGTATGGCCGTCTTCGACGGCGACGCGGTTGCACTGCGCGCTCATGGCAAAGTCGCCGGGGATGACTTTCGACCCGTTGAGTTGGCCGAGAAGTTTCTTGGTCTCCTCTTCCATCTTCTCTTCTTCATTTTTGATGAAGGGGATGACGTTGCCCAGGATGTCGAGAGAGGCCACGCCGGGATATCCCGCACCGCTGACGGCTTGCATGGTCACGGCCATCACCGTTTCGAGGCCGAACTGCTGGTGGAGCGGGGCGAGGGCTAGGACGAGGCCGATGGCCGAACAGTTGGGATTAGTGACGACGTATCCGCCGGATTGTTTGCGCCAGCCTTGAATGTCAATCAGCTTGATGTGTCCGCCATTGACTTCAGGGATGACGAGCGGCACATCTTCCTGCATGCGGAGCGCGCTGGAATTGGAGACGACGGCGCAGCCGGCAGCGGCGAAACGTGGTTCGAGTTCGGCGGCGATGGCGGAATCGAGAGCAGCAAAGATGGTTTTCGGAGCGCCATCGGGTGTGGCGGGCGAAACTTTCATCTTGGCGATGGACGCGGGAATCGGCGTTTTCAGACGCCACCGGGCGGCTTCGCCATAAGGCTTGCCCTCGGAGCGATCGGAAGCGGCCAGCCAGGCCACTTCAAACCAGGGATGGTGCTCCAGCATCTGGATGAATCTTTGTCCGACGACACCGGTGGCACCGAGAATGCCGATAGGAAGTTTGCTTTTCATATGAGTACTGGAATTTTATAACAGCGCAGCGCGAAACTCCGCATGAGAGCGCTCCAACCCTAGGTTCCCGCACCGAGAACCGCAACAGCAAGTAGCGAAAGTAGGATGACTTTCGCAGTCTTTCTTGTCTTTCGGGGCTACAGCGCGCTTCCTTCCTGCCGATGAATGGAATTTGGAGGGAATCCATGCCTGAGCTTCGCCAGAATTTCTTCACCAAGGAATGGGTGATTATTGCGACGGAACGAGCACGGCGGCCGGAAGAAATGGCTACACACCGGGTGGCGCAGCCCGTCCCGGAGTTTGTAGAGACCTGTCCATTCTGCCCCGGGCACGAGGACAAGACGCCTCCCGAGGTGATGCGGTATCCGGCGAACAGTGGCGATCCGTGGAAGGTGCGGGTGATCCCGAACAAGTTTGCGGCGCTATCGAGCGAAGTGCAGCCCACGCGCAGCCGGCAGCATCTACGGCGGCGCATTGACGGGTTTGGATTTCATGAGGTGATCATCGACAGTCCGGACCACTCGCGCAGCATGGCGCTACTTTCCGATGAGCAGGTGGGACATATTCTGACGGTGTATAAGAATCGCTATCACGCGCTGAGCAGAGACCGCAGGGTGAATCACATCACCATTTTCAAGAATCATGGTTCCGATGCAGGAGCCAGCTTGCAGCATCCGCATTCGCAGTTGATTGCGACGCCCATGATTCCGAGCCAGGTTCGGCACAGGTTGGACGAAGCCCTGCGCCACTATGACGACGTGGGCGAGTGCATGTACTGCCACATGGTAGAGCGGGAGATCGAGGATCAGACGCGCATCGTCATGAAGAGTGAACACTTTGTGGCCATGGAAGTCTTTGCCGCGCCGACGCCTTTTGCGACTCATATTTTTCCCTTGCGGCACATGGCGAGCTTTGGCGATATCACGGAACTGGAGACCACTGACTTGGCACGGGTTCTACGGACGCTGCTGGCGAAGATCTATGTGGGTCTGGAGAATCCCGACTTGAATTTCACCATCCGCAGTGGGCCGACGGAGTATTCCGGAGCGCGCCACTTTCATTGGTATGTCAGCGTGATTCCGCGGCTGACGCGAGTGGCGGGGTTTGAACTGGGATCCGGAATGTTTATCAATACGGTATTACCTGAGGCGGCAGCGGAATTCCTGCGCAAGGTTAGCGCCGAGAGGTCTGTGGCGGCAGGGAAGTAGGGTAGGGTCTTTGGCCTTAGGTCTTAGGTCTTAGGTTCTGCAATTGACGCACTGAATCTGGACGCATCGCACCTGGAACCTAACACCCAGGACCCAAGACCCAGGACCCAAGACCTAGAACCCAAGACCTAACACCCAAGACCTAACAATCAAGATCCAAGCCGTAATGCCGCAGTTCCAGCCAACGCTATCTCTGTGTATGTGTAATGGAAGTGCCGATTGGATATTCCGTGAGGGGGCCGAATTTCTTTTTTTCGGCGTACAGGCGCCAGCGGCGGAAGACGATGCGCAGGCTGGCCATCACAGGGATGGAGAGGTAGATGCCGAGGATGCCGCCGACCTCGCCTCCGGCCATGACGCCGAAAATCGCGGCGAGGGGATGCAGTTCCATGCTTTCGCCCATGATGCGGGGCGACGAAACATAATCCTGGATCATGCGCCAGATGCCGAGGAAGACGACCAGCACCAGCCAGTGCGGATAACTCATCAGTAAGGCAACACCGATGATGATGACCGCAGCCGCTAAGGGGCCGACGACGGGAATGAATTCCAGCAGGCCGCCGATGGTGCCCAGAACCAGCGTGTAAGGCACGCGCATGGCGCCGAGGAACGCGGAGTACACGACGAGCGTGAGGGCAGCCAGCGTCAACTGGGCGCGAATAAAATGCGCCAGCATCTGGTTGAGGTCGTTCAGGACATTCTCAAGAAACTCGCGTTGGGGCCGGGATTGAACGGTCGAGAGCAGAAAATCGCTGAAGGCGCGTCCATCCTTCAAAAAGAAAATCGAGAGCAGGGGGACGACAAACAGCAACCACGCCTGCTTGGCGACGTCGGCTGTCCGCAGTCCGATGCGCTGCGCCACTTGCGTGATGTCGTCGCTGTGGCTGGCCAGGAAGGACTGCACCATTTCCGCCGTGCGTTCATTCCAACCATGCTCCTGCCCGAGCCGGACCGCGATGTTGCCGGAACTGATCTGCGAGATTACATCGGGAAGCGCCTTGCCCAAGCGCGCACCTTCATGCGTGACCCGGGGCCCGACAATGACGAAGAACACAACGACCAGGGCAATCAGAGCGGAATAGATAACCGCGATGGCGCGTCCGCGTCCCTTAAGTACCTTCTCCAGGCGGTTGACCAGCGGACTCATCAGGTAGGCGAAGAAAATGGCGAAGAGAAACGCGAGCAGGGTGGCGCGCGCGATGTAAAGGAATCCCAGTCCCAGTGCGAACAGCAACACTGTGATGAGCACGCGAGCCGTACGTGAATCGGTCAGCAGCAATAAATTTTCCAGGGGCGATCTCGATTCTGCCTCGGGCTGACTTAATCCCGGATAACCTCTGTGTTATCGGCAGGAATCGCCACTTTCATCAATTTGAACTGATCCTGAGGATCGACCCACAGGGACCATTCGAAATTCTCTCCGGCGAGACTCAGCCGAAGCAAGTCGCGATCGGTGCCTCGAATCGCGACCTTATCCTTGCCCACGAGTTCCAGGCGAACGCTGGCGGAGGTCTGATCCTGCGGCACCAGCGTTCCAAACTGAGCCGGGCCTTGCTGGCATTTCAGGCTGCCCGCTTCAGGCTTGCAATCAGCTGCCAGGTAACGCCACACCAGCACTTCTCGATGCACGAAGAAATTGTTGTCGAGGATGGAGGAGGTGCTCGGCATCAGAAACGGCTTTTCGGCGGTCTTGCCATTGCCCGCGGGAGTAATTTTCTCGATGAGGAAATCGTCCTTGGGCAGCACGGTCACGGAGCCACCGGAAGACTGGCTCCACTCGTAGCGCAATAATTCGCCACTGGAAGTCATTTCAAGATCGGATTTTTGCGCGGAAGCGTCGCCCCCCGCCGCTTCTTTGAGTTGCGCTTTGACGACACTGACGCCATCCTGCTGATGAATGTTGAAAGTCTCGGTCACAACCCGCTGCCCCTTCACAAAGACGCCGAAGGAGCCAGAGTCCACGGTTTCGCCCGTGTTGGGTTTGGGCTTGTCCTTCTTGTCGCCGGTGGCGGCGAAGGCGGCCATGCTCATAACCAGGAGCACCACAGCGACCCCACGGATTCCAGTTCGATACTTCACTCGGTGTCTCCTTCTTCGATATGAACCGTCATCTTACGCAGTTTCAACTTCTTGGCGATTTCGATTGCAATGTCTTCCACCGTGCGCTCATGCGTGCTGACCTTGTGCGAAGCGCGCGAATAGGTCTGGTGCCGAGCTTTGTAGAGCTTGTTAAACTGCTCGACGCTCTGCAGCAGAGGCCGTCCGGCGCCTGTTTGGCTAGCCTGAATGCAACATCGGCGCCATAACTCATCCACAGGAGCGTCGAGAAACACCGTTGGTACGCCTGCTGATTCGAGCAATTCAACGTTCGCTTTCTGGGCAAAGGCACCCCCGCCCAGCGCGACCACCCGAGCTACTCCGCCTCGCATTTCCTCAAGTACCTGCCGAAGTGCGGCGTGTTCGGCCTCGCGGAACGCCGGTTCCCCCAGTTCCCGAAATATCTCCGGCACCGTGCGTTTCTCGCGGCGCTCGATCCGGTGGTCCAGGTCCTCGAACAGCCAGTTCAGCCTGGCTGCCAGCGTCTGGCCGACAGTAGTCTTTCCGGCGCCCATAAATCCGACCAGAAAAACCGCGTTCGGAATCAGGGAAGCAGAGCGACGCGACGAATTGCGCCGCGCACGCGGGGCCTTTCCTGCTTTACCCGACTTGCCAGAGCGCTTCTTCAAACCGTCCGGAGTCGTTTCTTATTGCTTGGCGGAGCGTTTTCTGAGGTGGATTTTACCACTGAAGCTACGCAGGACTACGGTCGATGAGACTGCGGCACGACCCATGGTACCGACGAAGGCACTTCCTTTTTCAAACAGGTAAGGCGTGTGGTTCTTGGGCTGGAGATGCACGTCGTCATGCACTTCTCCCTTGACGGAGTGGGCGCTGACGTCGGCGGAGGTGTAGTCGGGCACCGTGGCCTCGATGTCCCCGCTGTGGCTGGTGAGCCGGTACTGGCCGCTGTTGCCGAAGTCGCCGGTGTAGTTGATATTCCCGCTGGTGGAGATCACCTGAACCAGCGGACCCGTGACCCGGTCCAGAGTGATGGCGCCGCTCAGGGAGTCGATTTCCACGTGGCCTTCCTGCACGTTGGTAAGAGTAACCGGGCCGCTCAGGGTGCGGACGTGGAGATGGGCGTTGTTGATGTCGCGCACTTCGACAATTGCTGCGGCTCCTTCGAAGTTCATATCGCCGTGCAGCTTTTCGGCGCGCAGCGGACCGGTATTGGAGTGTAGGGTCACGCTGGCGTCGGCGGGAACCATGATTTCGTAGTCGGCGCGACCGGTATCGGCAGTAGCACCGGTCAGCAGATGCGATTGAATGACGACCAGGTTGCCACTCTGGCTGCTGTCGATCTCGACCTTGTCGGAATACAGCGTGGCGTTGATGACAACGTAGCTTCCGGCGGACGGCTTCACGGTAATCGAGCCGTAGGGATTATTTACGGAAACGCCGGATTTCGACCCGACGTTGAAGCGGAGTTCCTTGTGCGTCTCCGCCACCATGGTGCCGGCCAAGATTGCCCCGACTAGAATCAACTCGACAGTACGGCTGGTCATAGAGTCCCCGAGATTCCTGCTGCGAACGCCCCTAGACTGCACAACATTACTGCACCGGGCGGTCCATCGCCAACTCAAAAAGCATGGCTTTTTCCTGATACGCATCCATCAGAGAACGACGGGCATCCTCGTCATTCGGATCGGCGTCGACGCTGCTCTTCGCGTCCTGGATATATTCGTTTACGTGCTTGAGGTTGTCGGCGTATTCCTGGCGCAACTTTGGGTTCAGCTCCGCCACTTCCTGCAGCAAATCGTCGTCGTTCAGACCGCCAACCATTGCGTCGGAAACGACTGGCTGAGAAACGTTGTTGCCTTCCGGCGGGGATTGAGAGCGCTGACGGACGTAAATACCGACCGTGACCAGCAACGCGGCAGCGGCAGGAACCAGCCAGCGCGACCATCCCCAGCGGCTGCCGAATGCCGGTAACAGGGAATGCCGTGACTTTTTCGGACGGATAATTCCTTCCTGCCGCAATGCGATTTCAATGTTGTTCCAAACGCGGGGGCTGGGTTCGTGCGATTCCCGGAGCTCTGCCGCGGACGAAGCGATCAGGAGTAGTTCGGCGACCAACTGGGTGCAGTGCGGGCAATTCTTCAGGTGAGCCCGCTGCTCCGAACTGCCCGCGTCTTCCCGCTCCGCCAGGCTTTCCTGCAATTCCACGCAAGTCATACTGCTCTCCCCAACTCCTCTGACGACATTCAGTCTAATGTCGTTGCCTGTCGACTTACAGCTGCTTGCGCACTGCCAGCATTACCAGTGTTACCGCCGGGTGCTCAAGATTTCTTGGCCTTTTCGGCTCTTTGCATCTTGAGCAGGTCGCGCAATTTCATGCGCGCTTTGTGTAGTTGCGACTTGCTGTTTCCGATCGAACAACCCACGATCTGGGCAATCTCGTTGTGTTCGTATCCGTGCACGTCGTGCAGCACAAAGATCGTACGATAGCCGGGAGGAAGATCGTCAACCGCTTTTTGCAGTTGCAGCCGATCCAGTGAACCGGCCAAGGCCAAATCTTCTGCTCCGAAATCCTTCTTCGGGGTATCTTCCTCCCCCGGAGCGGTGGTCTCATCGATCGGAACCACCGGCAGGCTCTTCTTCCGCAAATGCATGAGCACTACATTGACGGAGAGCCGATGCAACCACGTCGAAAACGCCGACTCGCCCCGGAAGGTCGCTATCTTGCGATAGAGCTGCAGGAAAGCTTCCTGTGTCAGATCCTCGGCCTCAGCCGTATTCGACGTCATCCGAAGACAGAGCGAATAGACACGCCGCTTATGCCGGTCGTAGAGGGCCTGAAACGCCTCGGCGTTCCCCTGTTTGGCCTTCTCGATGGACTCAGCCTCGTTAAACTCTGTGCCGGGTCGCGGTTTGTCTTTTGGTTCTCGGTCGGTCAAGCTGTCATTTCCGGCCGCACCCGATGAGATGCGGCTAACTATCTTTGCGTTGTATGGCTTGCGGGCAGTTTGGGGCTGCCCTAAAGTAATCTCTGCATTCTGAATCTCAGAGGTTTTCTCCCGACTTTGGGATTTACGTTTGACCCTGTCCGTCGTTAGAAAGTCTTTGCCGTCGAGGAGTTGTACCATTCTTGCCTCAAAGGCATAAACCCTATACCAAATTTAGAGTCGCAATCTTCGGAAAATTGTAAATTTCTTGTTCTTTCTAAGTCGCCGATTTGGTCGTGATGCTCTCTAGTCCGTGGCCGTGAGGACCGGTTTCGCGCTGCCGAAGCAGGAAAGAGAACGTCAGTCCGGAGAATCCCAAGATCGAGAAGATCCACATGCCGAGGTTGTAGCCGTGGGGATTGTCGGCTCCTGCATGGCTGTAATCATTAGCCCACCCAATCACTAGGTTGAATCCGGCCAGGCCGATGTTCTGGATCATCGTCATCAGGCCGTAGGCAGTGCCTAGCTTCGACTGATCGACCAGGTAGGCCACCGAAGGCCACATGACCGCCGGAATCAGCGAGAAGGCGACGCCCATCATAGCCATTGTCAACAAAAGAATTGGCGGCAGGTGGTGGGCGATTAGCGAGAAGTGGTTATCGGCTGTCGAGGGTAAGTAGACCGTGATGTAGTTTGCCGAATGCACATAGGCCATCAGCAGGTAGACAGGGATGAGCAGCAGCGAGCCCAGCATCATGAGCAATGCGCGTTTGCCTAGTTTGTCGACGAACAGTCCAAAAATGGGCGTGCCGAACATGGTGAAAAGCGTCAGCATGCCGACCAGGTCGCCGCCGGCTTCACGGCTGACGCGGTGGGCGTCCATAAAAAACTTGTAGGCGAAGGTCTCGAACGGAAAGATGCCGGAATAAAACGTGACGCACAGCGCCACAATGTACCAGTAGGAAAGGCCGAAGCCCTTGATGTCGCGGAATACCACTTTGTCGGTAGCGCCGGCGGGCCCGACCTGGTAACGCTTCTCGGCATAGACTTCGAGTGCCCAGTAGACAATCGCGCCTACGATACAGAGAAAGCCGAAGCCTACTGAAATGAGAAGAGGATTGCGCCAGTAGTTGTAGGCAAACCCGGCCCATGACGGAGATTGCTGCGCCAGCAGAGTGCCGGCGCGAGAGATCATCAAGTTGATTCCGAAAGCGAAACTGAGTTCTTTTCCGCGGAACCAC
>Ga0335070_10009358_pt1 | contig 11488 bp, 10 predicted proteins | sample Lox_Sample_13_FD_206722 | JGI IMG/M metagenome (GOLD analysis project Ga0335070, IMG submission 206722) | Soil microbial communities from Loxahatchee National Wildlife Refuge, Florida, United States - Lox_Sample_1.3 | ecosystem: Environmental > Terrestrial > Soil > Wetlands | place: USA... | reverse complement strand
TCGCTCGACCAACCGGTGATCCAGCACAGCAGCTCGCTGGCGTCCAACGTGTGCACATTGCGCAGCACCCACTGCAGCCGGTGGGCGTCGCCGAGCGCACGCGGCAGCTCGTGCTGCGGCTGCAAGGCCTGCAGCGCGTCGGCGTTGCGCTGCAGCTCGGCGTCGACCGCGGCCAGCCGCGTGTCGATCAGCGCTGGGCGCCACCCGCCCTCGGTGCGCAACCCTTCGGGCAGATCGTGCGCATGGCCCTTGTGCGCGCCGACCGCCTGCTCGATCGCGCGCAGCGCGTCGGGCGAGCCGACCACCAGCAGATGCCAGGCGCCGTCGAGCTCGACGCTGCTGACCAGCGCCGACCCGGCGTCGGCGCTCAGCACAGTGTCCGGCGCCACACCCGGCGGCAGCGCGAACAGCCGCGCGTGCAGCCATGGCCCGGCTTGCGCCAGCTGGGCGGGCTGCAGGCCGCCGGCCGTCAGCGCAGGCAGCACGCGTTGCCACAGCAGCAGGTCGTCGCACTCGTCGTGCAGGCGCTGCTGGGCGCGGATCAGCGGCTCGGCCTGTGCGGCCCAGGCGCGGATCACGCCCAGCGCCTGCTGCATGGTGGCCTGCGGCGCCTCGGGAAACGGCGAAGGCTGGCAGGCCTCGCTGGCCGGCCAGTAGGCGTGGTAGCGCGCCGCAAGCTCGGTGAACTGGGCTACCAGCGGCGCGATGTCGCCGAGCACGATGTTCGAGTCGGTCGCCGTGCGCGACTCGAGCTCTACGCAGCCGGTGCGCGCAAGTGCCTCGAGCACCAGCGTCGCGTCGTCGCGCGCCGCGAGCACCTCAAACCAGCGGGCGGCACGCGGGCGCAGCATCAGGCCGGCTCCCATTGCGCGAACAGCGCGCGCCGCAGTAGCTCGGCGCGCAGCCGCTCGAGGTCGAGCGCGGCCAGCGCGAGGTGCACGAACGCGACCGCGGGCTCCAATGCCGCGCGGCGCAGCAGGCCGACCAGTCGCGACTGCAATTGCGCCTGCAGCGCGGCGCCCTGGGTCGGCGCCGCAACGGCGAACGCGTCGCGATGCGCCCGCAGCGCGCGCACCAGCGCCGCGAGCGACCCCGCGTCGTCATGACCGGTTCGCGGCAACAGCCGGCGCCACGCCGCGAGCCACAGCGCGCCCGCCGCATCGGGCGCACGCCAGGCCGGCGCCAGCGCGGCCGCGCGCCCCGAGGCGAGCCACGCTTCGCGCTCGGCCGCCGGCAACGCGCAAGCGTCGCGCCAGACGTCGTCGTTGCGCATCCACGCCAGCGGCGCGCCACCGCGCGCCAGATGCTGCAGCAGCGCCAGCTCCGGCAGCCACGCGCACCAGCGCAGCGATGGCCGCCAGGCATCGGGCAGCCACGACGCGACCCCGTCGACAGTGGTGCGCCAATGGCGGCGCAGCACGACCTCGATGTGATGCGAATCGCTGTGTTGGCCGATGCCGACCAGCCACGGCCGCAGCGCGCCGGCGCGCGCCAGCTCGAGCATCGGGGTGAAGTCGCGCAGCGTCTCCAGGCGGCGCCACGCCGCGGCGTCGAGGCGCTGGCCGTGGCGCGCGTGCACGCGCGCATGCGCATACTCGACGCTGCCGCAGTCGATCACGACGACACCCCGATGAGGCGGCGCACGAGCGTCGCCACCGCGGCCTGCAACGCGGCGGTGTCGCCCGCGACGTCGGCGGGGCGCTGGTCGAGCGCCGCGCTCTCGGCGTCGATCAGCGCCAGCTGCGCCGCGGTGTCGCGCTCGAAGCACTCGACGACGCGGCGCACGCGCCGTTCGGCGCGCTCGGCGGCTGCCCGGGCGGTGGCACGCGCCGCCTCGGCGATGTGCACGACCTCGGCCTCGGCCGCCGCAATCGACTGGCGCGCCTGGCTTTCGGCGGCGAGCACGCGCGCGATGGCCGCATCGGTGGCCGCGTTGCGCGCCTGTGCATCCGCGACGACACTCACCGTGCAGCCCTCCGCCTTGGATTGGAGCCCCTCGCATCAAGTATCGCGAGGATGGTGCCCGTCGCAGGTTGAGCATTGTCAAGCCGGGCGCCTGCGCGGCGGCGGCACCGCGGCACACGGCAGCTCAGAAGGGGACGAGTCGCCCCTCGTCGACCAGCGGTGCGACCTGTGACGCGTCGGCGTACATGCGATCGAGCACCGCCTGCGGCGCCGACGGCGTCAGCTCGAAGCCGACATCACGCGCACGCTGCCGCACGTCGGGCGATTCGAGGGTGGCCACGATGTCGCGCGGCAGCTGCTGCAACAGCGGCGGTGCGGTGCCGGCCACCGTGACCAGCGCGGCCCATGGATGCATCTCGACGGCCAGCGCGCCCGCCTCGGCGAGCGTCGGAAGCTGCGGGTGGCTGACCAGCCGCGAGCGCGCCGCCACCGCCAGCGGTCGCAGGCGGCCGCTGGCCGCCAGCCCGGCGACCGTGTTGACGCTGAACGCCGTGAGGTCGACCTCGCCGCCGGCCACCGCCGCGAACAACGCCCCGGCATCCTTGAACGGCACGTGCAGCAGGCGCACGCCGGCCGCATCCGCCACCGTCTCGATCGCCACCTGGCTCGGGTGGCCGTTGCCGAGCGACGCGTAGCTGACGGCCGCGCTCGTGCGCCGGGCAGCGTCGAGCAGCTCGGCAATGCCGCGGAACCGGCTCGCGCCGCCAACCCACGGCACGAAGGTGGCCTGGAACAACAGCGTCAGCGGCGCCAGGTCGCGCTGCGGGTCGTACGGCAAGCTCGCGTGCAGCAGCGGATTTGACCGCCAGCGTGCTCGAGTCGGCGAGGAACCGCGTGTGGCCGTCGGCTGGCGTGCGCCGCACGTCGCTGAACGCCACGACGCCCGTGGCACCGGGCTTGTTGTCGACCACCACCGGCTGGCGCCAGCGGCGCGGCGACGCTGCGCGCGACGACGTCGGGGCCGACGCCGACCGAATACGGCACCACCAGCCGCACTGCAACGCCCCGCCGCGCGCCGCACGCGCCGGCAGCGAGACGAGTGCACTGCAGCCGGCCACGGCGCTGGCGATCCATTCGCGGCGGTCGAGCGGGCGTCGCGACATCGACTTTCACGGCGGGTCTTCGGCCGATTCTCGTCACCGGCCTCCTGGCAACGCGTTGCGCATGCTCAAAGGTTCGCGGCGGCGCGCGCGGCATCATCGTGGCCATCGCAAGCGCCGGGGTCTGCCCATGTCTGCACGCAAGAAGTGGTACATCGTGCCCACCGACCGCTGGTACATCGAACGCACGGTCTGGCTGGTCGCGGGCATCGTGCTGCTGGTGGCGACGGCGGCGGCGGTGCTGGTGCATCCGCTGGCGGTGCTGGCGGTGATGGCCACCGCTGCGGCGTCGATCGCGGTGGCGCTGACCGGCTATTGCATCGTCGGCAACGTGCTGGCGCGGCTGGGCTTCACGCCTGCACTGGCGCGCACCGACTGGAAGCCGGGCCGGCCCTACTTCATGCAGACCGACCGCTGGTACCTCGAGCGGCGCATCTACCTCGTGGTCGGCATCAACCTGATGCTCGCCTCGGCGCTGTCGCTGTTGCACAGCCCCTGGTGGCTGTTGTTCACCGGCTTCGTCGGTGGTGCGATGGTGTGGTTCGCCGCCACCGGCTTCTGCATCATGGCCAACGGGCTGTACCGGCTTGGCGCCGAGCCGCGGCTGGTGCCGGAGTCGGACCGCCTGCCGGCGAGCGGCGTCGCGCACCCGGCCGCACCGGCGTCGTGAAGCCTCAGGGCTGAGCAGGTTTCGTCGCCAGCACCGCGGCGGCGATCGCCTTCAGTTCGGCGTCGCTGCCGGCGACCTTGTCGTGCGCATCGGCGCCGCCGGTCTTCAGCATCTCGGCGATCTTCGCCTCGGCGCCGGCCTGACCCTTGTACTTGGCCGCGACGTCGGCGAAGGACGGCGCCTTCTTGGTCGTCTTCGCGGTGTGGCACTTGGTGCACTTGTTCGATGCGATCAGGTCCTCGGCGGGGCCGGCCCCGGCCGAGGCGGCGACCAGCGCGAGCGCGGTGGTGACGAAGGTGGCGGCAAGTCTCATCGGATCCCTTTCTGCTGTTGAGCGATGCGTCGGTGCACGCACAGGTGGCGCGGCGTCCACGACGGCGCGACATGGTGGACGAAGTTCGAGCGCGCGACGTGGTAGCTGGTGTCGAAGCCGTAGAAATTGCGCTGCATCTGCACTAGCTCGTCGGCGCGATACGCGGCCAGCGGCTTGACCGCCTCGTCGTCGCGGCGACGCCGGCGCTTCGCGGCGATCAGGTCGCCGATCTCGGGGCTCTCGGCCAGCGAGCGCGCACGCGTGCGCACCTGTGCGGCGAAGTCGTCACGGCCATCGCCGAACACGTCGTCGACGAGCCCGAGGCGCGAGGCATCGGACGCCGAGATCGGCAGCCGCGCGCGCATCACCGCGGCGGCGCTGTCGGGCTGCAGCCGTCGCGGCAGCAGGTAGGTCCAGTACTCCGAGCCGTAGAGATTGCCCATGTTCTTGTAGTGCGGGTTGAGCACGACCGCGCGATGGGCCCAGATGCGGTCGGCCGCCAGCGCCATGAACGCACCGCCCGCACCGGCGTTGCCGCGCAGCGCGGCGACCACCAGCTTGTCGGTGGCCTCGATCAGCGTTCGCGCGACGTCATCGATGGCGTTGATGTTGCGCCACGACTCGTCGGCCGGGCTGTCGGCGGCCTCGATCACGTTGAGGTGGATGCCGTTGCTCCAGAACTCCTCGCCGCCCATCAGCACCAGCACGCGCTCGGGCCTGGCCAGCGCCAGCCGCAGCGCGTCGGCAAGGCGCTCGCATTGCCGGGTCGACATAGCACCGTTGTGGAACTCGAAGTGCAGCAGGCCGACGCCCCCGCGGGCTTCGTAGCGCAGCTCACGCCAGCCCGCGTCGGCCGGCGCGTCGATCGCCAGGGGCCACTCCGGCAATGCACGTGCTTCGTCGGCGAACGCCAGCGCCGCGGGCAGCTTGATGGCGCGCTCGACGTCGGCGCGGCGCACGCGGCCGATCCAGACACCGCCGTCGGTGGTGACGCGCAGCAGCGCGTCGTCGCGGCGTGCGATCACGTCGCCCGGCACGTGACCCGCCGGCGGCAGCGGCTCGGCATGCGCGTCGAACAGATGGCACGGCACGCCGAACAGTGCGTCGAGCACGCCCGGCGCGCCGTCGGCGGCACGGATCTTGCGCAGCACGGCGGCGGTGTCGTCGCGCTGCCAGTCGACGCGCCTCTGCTGCTGCGTCATCAGCGGCCGCCAGCGGCCTTCCGGCGACGGCTCGAGCAGCGGACCGGCGCCCGCTTCGAAGCGCTGCAGCGCCGCCAGCACCGCGCGCACGGCGGCGTCTGTGACCTCGCGCCGGTACAGGCTCGACTTCGGCGCAGGCCGCATCGCGAAGGTCTCGCTCGCCCACACCGGCCCGCCGTCGAGCTCGGCGATCGCCTGCAGCACGGTGACGCCCCATTCACCGACATCCTCGGCGATCGCCCAGTCGAGCGCCGAGGGGCCGCGGTCGCCGACGACGCCCGGGTGGACGACGAAGCACGGCACCTGCCGCCACACGCGCTTGGGGATCGCGCGGCGCAGGAACGGCGCGATCACCAGAGCGGGCCGGAACAGCGCGACCGCTTCCTCGGTCACCGCATCGGCGATGTCGAACTCGACCGACAGCTCGTGGCCGCGCGCCGCCAGCTCGAGGTGCAAGCGTTGCGTCAGGCCGTTGAAACTGCGCGTCAGGATCAGGATGCGCATGCCCGAGCCTGCCTCTCAGCAGATGCGCGGCAGCTGGTCGCCGCTGAGCCAGTCGACGACGCGCCGGCCGCCGAAGCGGGTGCGCATCTGCACGAAGCGGTGCGGGTCGTCGACCACGCTGCCGATCAGCGCCGCCTCGCGCGCCAGCGGATGCGCACGCATCGCGCGCAGCAACGCGTCGGCCGACCCAGCGGGCGCCACCGCCACCAGCTTGCCTTCGTTGGCGACGTACAGCGGGTCGAGGCCGAGGAACTCGCACGCCGCCTGCACCTGGGCGCGCACCGCAATCGCGGCCTCGTCGATCAGCATGCCGACGTTAGACTGCGCGGCGATCTCGTTGAGCGTGGTCGCCAGCCCGCCGCGCGTCGGGTCGCGCAACACGCGCAGGTCGGGCGCCGCGGCCAGCATTGCCGCCACCAGCCCGTGCAGCGCCGCGGTGTCAGAGACGATCTCGCTGCCGAACGCGAGCGACTCGCGTTGCGACATCACCGCCATGCCGTGGTCGCCGATCGATCCGGACAGCAGAACAGCGTCGCCGGGCCGCGCGCGGTCGCCGCCGATCGTGATGCCCGGCGGCACGACGCCGATGCCGGTGGTGGTGATGAACACGCCGTCGCCCTTGCCGGCCTCGACCACCTTGGTGTCGCCGGTGACCACCGGCACGCCGGCGTCGCGCGCGGCACGCGCCATCGAGTCGACGATGCGTTTCAGGTCGGCCAGCGGCAGACCCTCCTCGAGGATGAAGCCGGCGCTCAGCGCCAGCGGGCGCGCGCCGAGCATCGCGACGTCGTTGATCGTGCCGTGCACCGCCAGGCAACCGATGTCGCCGCCGGGAAAGAACAGCGGCGACACCACGTGACCGTCGGTCGAGACGACGATGCGGCCGTCGGGCCGCTGCAGCAGCGCGGCGTCGTTGCGCTGCGCGAGCCACTCGTTGTCGAACGCCGCGGCGAACAGCTGCTCGATCAGCTGCGCCATCGCGCGGCCGCCCGCACCGTGCGACAGGTCGACCCGGCCGTGCTTGATGTCGAGCGCTCGCACGTAGCCGCTTCGAACGGAGCTCACGGAGCCCCCTTGGCCCTGCGGGCCTTCCCCCCGCGGGGGAGTCGCGCGCTTGGGGCGGACCGGCGCGCGCTCATGCCTCGGCCACCCCCGGAATCTCGCGCCAGCGCCCGTAGCTGTAGTACGCGGCGCAGGCGCCCTCGGACGACACCATGCACGAGCCGATCGGGTTATCCGGCGTGCAGACAGTGCCGAACAGCTTGCAGTCGCGCGGCTGCTTGACGCCGCGCAGGATCGCGCCGCACTCGCAGGCCTTGTTGTCGGCCACCGGCCGCGTGACGAGGCCGAAGCGGCGTTCCGCGTCGTAGTCGGCGAAGACCTCGCGGATGCGCAACGCGCTGTACGGCACCTCGCCGAGGCCGCGCCACTCGAACGAGCGCCGCAGCTCGAACACCTCGGCCACCAGCGCCTGCGCCTTGACGTTGCCGTCGCGCGTGACGGCGCGGCTGAACTCGTTCTCGACATCGGCGCGGCCCTCGTTGACCTGGCGCAGCAGCATCAGAACAGCCTGCATCACGTCGAGCGGCTCGAAGCCGGCGATCACCACCGGTTTGCCGTACTCCTCGGCAAAGAACTCGTACGGCCGGCTGCCGATCACCGTCGACACGTGGGCCGGGCCCACGAAACCGTCGAGCAGCAGCGTGCCGAAGCGCCGCACCTCGGGCGACTCCAGGATGTGGGTGATCGCCGCCGGCGTCAGCACGTGGTTGCAGACGACGCTGAAGTTCGGGATCCTCTCGCGCGCGGCGTCGCGGATCACCAGCGCGGTGGGCGGCGCGGTGGTCTCGAAGCCGATCGCGAAGAACACCACCTCGCGCGCCGGCTCGGCGCGCGCGATCGCCAGCGCGTCGGCCGGCGACGTGACCATGCGCACGTCGGCGCCGCGCGCCTTGGCCTTCAGCAGCGACAGACCGCCAGAGGCCGGCACGCGCAGGCAGTCGCCGTAGGTGCACAGCACGACGCGGCGTTCGAGCGCGAGCTGCAGCGCCAGCTCGAGACGGCCGATCGGCAGCACGCACACCGGGCAGCCGGGGCCGTGCACCATGCGCACAGGCGGCGGCAGCAGATCGCCGATGCCGTAGCGCGAGATCGCGTGCGTGTGGCCGCCGCAGAACTCCATGAACGAATAGCGCCGGCTGGGATCGGCCTCGGCGGCGATCGCCGCAGCGATGCGCTGCGCGAGCGCGCCGTCGCGGAACTCGTCGATGTACTTCATGGGCGGGGCTCCGCCGACGCGCTGGCGAACAGCGCCAGCGTGCGCTCGGCCTCCGCGGGATCGAGCTTGGCCAGCGCGTGGCCGACGTGCACGATCACGTAGTCGCCGACCCGCACGTCGTCGACCAGCGCCAGCGAGATCGTCTTGCGCACGCCGTCGAGGTCGACGACCGCGTTCGTGTCGTCGATCCGCTCGACCACGCGCACCGGAATCGCCAGGCACACGGCTTCAGCTCCCTGTCATGCCGCGACAGACCGCGACCCAGGCCTGACCGAGCGAGATGCCGCCGTCGTTGGGTGGGGCGTGCCGCGCCTGCAGCACTCGCAGGCCGGCCGCGCTGAGGTGCGCATCGAGCAACTGCGCGAGCAGTGCGTTGAGCAGGCAGCCGCCGGACAACGCGACCGTGCGCCGCCCGCTCGAACGCGACGCCGCCACGACCCAGTGCGACAACGCGACGGCCAGCGCGTGGTGGAACAGCGTCGCGCCGCGGCCCGCATCGGGCTCGTCGGCCAGACGTCCGAGCAGTGGCAGCAGGTCGAGCGTGCCGTCCTCGCCCAGCGCCACGAGGCTGGCGAGCACGTCGTCGGAGGCCGGCGCCTGCCGCGAGGCCAGCGCCTCGAGCTGCATCGCGGCCTGCGCCTCGTAGGCGTTGCGCTCGCGCACGTGCAGCAGGGCCGCCGCGGCGTCGAACCAGCGCCCGAGGCTCGAAGTGCGCGGGCATCGCAGGTCGCGCGCGAGCATCTGCGCCACGGCGCCGGTGCCGCGCTGATCGGCAAAGCGCCGCTCGATCTCGTCGCCGCGCCCGAGCGCGTGCAGCACCGCAGCCGCCACGCGCCAAGGCTCGCGCGCCGCCGCGTCGCCGCCCGGCAGCGCGATCGTCGCCAGGTGGCCGAGTCGCTCGAAGCTGCCGCCGTCGACCCGCAGCAACTCGCCACCCCACGCGGTGCCGTCGTCGCCGAGGCCGACGCCGTCGAGCGCCAGGCCGAGCAGCGGCTCGTCGATGCCGTGCTCGGCCGACACAGCGGCCACGTGCGCGTGGTGGTGCTGCACCGCATGCGTCGGCAGGCTGCGCCGCTGCGCGAAATCCAGCGCGAACCGCGTGCTGAAGAAGTCCGGGTGCAGGTCGTGCGCCACCGCCTGCGGCTGCACGTCGAGCACCGTGCACAGGTGGTCGGCCATCTCGACCAGCGCCGTGCAGGTGGCCGCGTCGTCGAGACCGCCCACGTGCGGCGAGACGAATGCCTCGTCGCCGCGCGTGACGCAGATCGTGTTCTTCAGCATCGCGCCGGTGGCGAGCACCGACGGACCTGCGCGCGGCAGCTTCACCGCACGCGGTGTGTAGCCGCGCGCGCGGCGGACGAACTGCGCGCCGCCGCTCGGGAGCGGGCGCAGCACGCTGTCGTCGCAGCGCGCGACGATGTCGCGGTCGTGCAGCAGCAGCGCGTCGGCGATGCCTTCGAGCCGCCGCAGCGCCTCGTCGTTGCCGATCACCAGCGGCTCGCCGCCCGGGTTGGCGCTGGTCATCACCAGCAGCAGGTCTTGCAGCTCGTGCAGCCATGCGCGGCCGGCGGGTCGCCCAGCTGCGTCGTGGAACAGCAGGTGCTGGATCGGCGTGCCGGGCAGCATCAGGCCGAGCGTCGAAAGCCCCGGCGCGACACCCTTCAGCCGCGCGCCGGCGTCGCCACGCATCGGCAGCAGCACGATCGGGCGTTCGGCCGAGTGCAGCAGCGCCTGTTCTTCGTCCGACGCGACCACCCAGCGCAGCGCCGATGCGACGTTGGCACACATCAGCGCGAACGGTTTCTCGTCGCGCTGCTTGCGCGCACGCAGCGTTGCGACGGCCTCGCAGTGGCGCGCGTCGCAGGCCAGGTGGAAGCCGCCGAGTGCCTTGATCGCGACGATCGCGCCTTGCCGCAGCAGTTGCAGCGTGGTGGCGATCGGGTCGCCGGCAAGCGTGCGGCCCTGCGGATCGACCAATGTCAGCGTCGGCCCGCAGGCCGGGCAGGCGTTGGGCTCGGCGTGGAAGCGCCGATTCAGCGGATCGGTGTACTCACCCAGGCACCGCGGGCACTGCGCGAACGCGCGCATGCTGGTCTGCGCGCGGTCGTACGGCAGCGCGCGCGTCAGCGTGTAGCGTGGACCGCACTGCGTGCAATTGATGAACGCGTGGCGGTAGCGCCGGTCCGCGGGGTCGAACAGCTCGCCCAGGCAGTCGTCGCAGGTGGCGGTGTCCACCGGCACCGAAGTGTGGACGCGCCCCGGCCGGCTGGGCAGGATGCAGAACCCGGGCACTGCATCGGTGGGCCCCGTGACGTCGGCGTCGAGCGCCGTCAGCGACTCGACGCGCGCCAGCGGCGGCGCATCGTGCGACAACCGGTGCTCGAAGCGGGCCACCGCGTCGGCCGGGCCGTGCACCTCGATGGTCACGCCGTCGGCGTCGTTGCACACCCAGCCATCCAATTTGAGCTCGCTGGCCAGCCGGTAGACGAACGGCCGGAAGCCGACGCCCTGCACGATGCCGCGCACGCGGATCGCGCGGTGCGCCATCGTCGGCTGGACGCGGGTCAGCATGCGACGCTCCAGCTCGGGTCCTCAGCGCGGGTGCAGTGCCGCGGGCGGCGGCTCGGGCGGCCCTGCAAGCTGCGCCGCCGGTGCCACAGCGGCGTGTTGGCGCTGCGCCGTGCGAGCGCCCTCTTCGATCCAGTCGAGCCATGCATCGAGCCCGACGCCCGACGTGGCCGACACCAGCATCACCTCGATGTCCTGGTTGACGCGGCGCGCGTAGTCGATGCAGCGAGCCACGTCGAAGCGCAGGTGTGGCAGCAGGTCGACCTTGTTCAGCAGCATCAGCGATGCGGCGTGGAACATGTCGGGATACTTCAGCGGCTTGTCCTCGCCCTCGGTGATCGACAGCACCACCACCTTGTGCGCCTCGCCGAGGTCGAAACCAGCCGGGCACACCAGGTTGCCGACGTTCTCGATCATCAGCACCGAGTCGGGCTCGGGCACCAGCCGCTGCAGCGCGGTCTCGATCATCGCGGCGTCGAGGTGGCAGCCCTTGCCGGTGTTGATCTGCAGCGCCGGCGCGCCGGTGGCGCGAATGCGATCGGCGTCGAACGAGGTCTGCTGGTCGCCCTCGATCACCGCGACGGGCAGTCGACCATTCAAGCGCGCGATCGTCTCGACCAGCAGCGTCGTCTTGCCCGAGCCGGGGCTCGACACCAGGTTGAGCGCAAAGATGCCGCGCGCGGCCAGCGCTTCGCGGTTGCGGCGTGCGATCGCGTCGTTGGCCGACAGGATGTCGCGCTCGACCTGCACCAGCCTCGAAGGCGACTGGCCCGGCGCCGAGCTGCCGGCGGCGCCTTCGCCGAAGTGCAACGCCTGGTGGTCGTGCTCCAGGTCGTGCGCGGCGCCGTGTCTGTGGTCGTGCCGATGGTCGTGCCCGTGCGCATGGCT
>Ga0335070_10009357_pt1 | contig 11488 bp, 10 predicted proteins | sample Lox_Sample_13_FD_206722 | JGI IMG/M metagenome (GOLD analysis project Ga0335070, IMG submission 206722) | Soil microbial communities from Loxahatchee National Wildlife Refuge, Florida, United States - Lox_Sample_1.3 | ecosystem: Environmental > Terrestrial > Soil > Wetlands | place: USA... | reverse complement strand
TGCAGTCGATGGCCTTCGACTTCCAACCGCACGCGCTGCCCAACCCCGACGGCACAGAAAGCCGCGACCTGTTCGAAGCACTCAGCCCGGCGTCGGCCGAAGGCATCGCGGCCTTGACGTGGCGCTATATGGACAACCGCCCGGACTCGGTCTGGGGGTACACTCCGGCGCTCCGCCGCGTGCGCCAGCTCACCGCTGCCAATCGATCGGATCCGTACCTCGGCTCCGACCTGGTCCAAGACGACGGGCTGTTGTGGCTCGGCAAGCATCAGTCGTTTACCTGGAAACTCGCCGAGGCGCGCGACGTATTGGTCGGCGCGGTGAGCACCAGCTACGTGCACCTCGTACCGGGCAAGCAGGGAGTCGACGAGCAAGAATGGAAGTCGCCGGCGGACTTTCCCGGCGCGCGCCTGGGCCTGGAGACACCCGGTTGGAGCGGCGCGCCGTGGCTGCCGACGAACCTGATCTGGGTGCGCCGCCCGGTGTGGATCGTCGAAGGCTATCCGAAGGATCCCTACTACAACTACGGGCGCCAGATCTTCTACGTCGATCGTTCCACGTTCAAAATCTACTACAAGATCGTCTACACACCGTCGGGTGAGTATTGGAAGACGATCTTCAACGACCTGGGCCTGGGCGTCACGGCGGACGGGCAGGAACGCCAGGTCGTCAGCGCGTTGCTCGTCGCGGTCGACAGCCGCGCCGATCACGCCAGCTACACCAAGGGCAACGCGCCCGACTTCATCGTCGAGTACCACTCCGCCCGCGTCCTCCCCGAACAATTCACCGTGGGCGGCTTGCTGCGGCGTGGCAAGTGATCGCGTGTACAGGGCGCGGCAGAACGGGATGGTGCGGCGCGGGCATGCACTCGGCGCCGCTTTCGCCGCCCTGCTGAGTGCATCGCCGGCCCGTGCACTGTCGCTCGATGCGGCGGGCGACCTGCGCGTAACCGGCAAGGTTTTCACCCAGGCGAGCTGGCGGATGCAGGACTCCGACAGTCGCGGCCGCGATTGCATGTTCACCATGGCTCCCAATACGACCTGCAGTGGCTTCACCTTCCCCGACACGCGCACCGGCCAACTGATTCAGCATCGCAATCTGCTTGACGCCGAAGTCTTCCAGAACGTCGCGCACTGGTTGGGAGCCGAGCGCGTCTGGTTCGACACGCTCGACTACCGCTTGCGCGTCAAGTACTTCTACGAGGGCGTCTACGACTACGGACCTGACGGGTACCGCAACCCGTCGCATCATCTGCAGCCGGACGGCATGCCGGACGTCGGCGGCCAGGAGAACCTCAAGACCAATCGTCACCTCGATACACAGCACAACCCGATCTGGAATGCGTACGTCGATGTCGGGCATGGCCCGCTGTGGCTACGTGTCGGGCGGCAGGATCTGTCGTGGGGGGAAACCGACGGCTTTCGCCTGCTCGACATGATCGAACCGCTCGACAATCGGTTCGGCTTCCCGCTGGTCGAGGACCTCGATGACCGCCGCATTCCGCTGTGGATGGTGCGCTCAGTGCTGCAGGTCGGCAGTAGCGGCGCGCTGTCCAACCTGAGCGTCGAGGGCTACTGGGTACCGGGCACGGTCGACGACCAGGAGGCGCCCGTCCCCCTGCCCGGCAATCCCTTCGCGCCGCCGGCACCGCCGGGGAACGCCGAGATCCACATCCCGAACAAGAACCTCGGCAACAGCCGCGGCGGCGGGCGCATCGTCGGGACGCTTGCCGGCGTGACTTTCTCCCTCGCTCACTACGTAACCTACAACGACGCCCCGTCGGCGCGGCTCGCAGTACGGGCGCTGCTGCCGCAGCCGGATACGCCGTTCCTCATCGAGTTCTACCAACAGCAAGTCACCGGCGGGTCCGCCACTTTCGCGCTCCCGTTCGATCCCTACAGCATTGTGCGCATGGAGATCGCAAATTTCTGGGACGAGCGCGTCTTCATCCCGGCGGAGAATGCCAACGCCGCGCAATTGGTCCAGGCCTTCATCGCCGGAGGCGGGACCCCCGTGGCGGGCGCATTGCCCACACGCAACGTCCTGCGCTGGATGGTGGGACTCGACCGCAATGTGTGGCTGCGGTGGCTGAACCCGAACAACACGTTCTTGTTCTCGGCGCAGTACTTCCAGACCGACGTCATCGACTTCTCGCGCCAGATCACCAGTCCGGCCGTCAGCAGCATCGCGTTTCCGACCAGCGGACCACCGGTCACCAATCTCGTTGGCCGCAAGAACGACGAGATCCTGCTCACCTATCTGATCAGCACCCTCTACTACCACGGTACCTTCAGCCCCGCGGTCTTCGGCGGCTACGACACGCGCGGCGTGAACGTCGTGGTGCCGTCGATCGCCTATCAGTTCGGCACGAACGTGCAGCTGGTGCTCAAGTACGCAGTGATCGTGGGGACGTTTGCGAACCTCGGACTGTTCCGGGACCGCGATCAGCTCCTCCTGCGGGTGCAGTACAACCTGTCGTGACCGCGCGTCGCCCCTCGCGGCTCGCACGCCGCACCTCCGCATTGCCCAGCTGCCCGCACGCACCCATGAGGTCGCGGCCCTGAGTGACGCGACGTTTGACGAAGATGCCGTGCGTCCGTAACCGGCGGAGGAAGCGCAGGACGGTGTCGTCCGAGGGTGTGGCGAACGGCGCGTCGCGCTGCGGGTTGTAGGGAATCAGATTGACGACGCAACGCAGCGGCCGGCACCACGCCGCAACCTGGTCGGCGTGCTCGAGCGCGTCGTTGATGTCCTTCAAGAGCACGTACTCGATGAGAAAGAGCCCCTTGCGCGCTAGCGGATACTCGAGCAGCGCGCGCTGCAGGTCGGCGAGCGGCATGCCTTTGTTGACGGGCATGAGTTGCTCGCGCAGCTGGTCGTTCGGCGCGTTGAGCGAGATCGCGATGCGCAGGTTCGGCCAATTCAACGCCGCCAGCTTGCGCAGGCCATCGATGCGTCCAACCGTGGAGACGGTGATCTGGGCGTGCGGGAAGTTGAGCCCGGCCGGCTCGCTCAGCACACGGATGGATTGCACCACGGCATCGAAGTTGTCGAGCGGCTCGCCCATGCCCATGAAGACGATATTCTGGATGCCATCCCCGAAGTAATGGAAATGTCCCTTGGGAAGCGGCCGACCCCCCAGCATCAGCTGCCGCGCCACGACGCGCTGGCGCACGATCTCCGCCGCCGACAGATTGCGCAGGAGTCCCATGCGCCCGGTCTCGCAGAACGTGCAGCCCATGCGGCAGCCCACCTGCGACGACAGGCAGAGCGTGTACCAACTCGTCCCGCGGTAGCTGTTCATGGGAATGATGACCGACTCGCTCTCCAGCGCGCGGCCCGCATGGAGGCCGGCCGGCAGGCAGAACTTGGTGACGCCGGCATCGTCGTCGCGCCGCGTCAATGCCGGCACCGACAGGCCGAGGCCGTGGCGCATGCGGCGCGCGTAGTCGCCACGCACGGCCTGCGGGTGCGTGCCCCGTGCCGCGGCATATTCGGCCAGGGTCATACCGAGGATGTCGAAGTCGTCTGTAACGGTCGTCACCTGTTGCTCCGGGTCGGCACGTCCATATCTGTAGCGGGTGGGCCTGCCCTATCACAAGCACTGGTTGCGCGAGGGCGAGCCCCGGGCGCAGTTGCCGCCGCCGGACCGAATACGCTAGGTTCAAACACGCCGACCAAGGAGGAATGCAGCGTATGCCGCAATGGAATCTTGCCGATTGTCTTGACCGCGTCGCCGCGCTCCGCGGCGATAGCGAGGCCATCGTACAAGGCGCGCGACGCATGGGCTGGCGCCAGCTCGAGCGCCGCGCCCGCAACCTGGCCGCGTGGATGCTGGCGCAAGGCGCGTCGCATCAGGGCAAGGTGGCGATCTACACCTACAATCACCCGGCGTTCATGGAAGGCGTCTACGCCGCCTTCAAGGCCGCGCTCGTGCCGGTGAACGTCAACTACCGCTACCGCGAGGAGGAGCTGCGTTACCTGCTCGACAACGCCGATGCCGAGATCGTCATCGTCCACGAGGATTTCGTTCCGCTGCTCGTGAAGGTTCTGGATCTGCTGCCGCAAATCAAGGGCATCCTCGTCGTTACCGAAGGCCCACATGGGCAGTTGCCGCACGGCGCGCAGGATTACGAAGCGATCGCGGAGAGTGACCGGCCGGCGCCGACGGTGCCGCGCAGCGGCGATGACATGATGTTCCTCTACACCGGCGGCACCACCGGTATGCCGAAGGGAGTCATGTGGCGGCAAGACGATCTGTATTACCGCTTTGCCGGCGGCGGCCTCGGACCCGCACCAGCGGACATGGCGGCGTTCGAGGAGTACGTGAAGGCACCGCCGCTACGCTTGCGCACGCTCATTGGTCCGCCGCTCATGCACGGCACCGGCTGGTTCACCGCGATGATCGCGTGGATGACCGGCGGCACCGTCATCATGCTCGACGATCCCAAATCCTTCGATGCGCGCCAGTTGCTCGAGGTCGTCGACCGCACCAAACCTAGCGCCATCACCATCGTCGGCGACCCGTTCGCCAAACCGATGCTGCGCGCCCTGGAGGAGGCGGAGCGCGCCTACGATCTGTCGTCGGTGGCGATGATCGCCTCGTCAGGCGTCATGTGGAGCCAGGAGGTCAAGCACGGTTTGCTGAAACACCACCCCAACATGATGCTCGTCGACGCCTTCAGCTCTTCGGAAGCCGTGGGCATGGCGGTCTCGATCACCACGAAGGACGGAGAGACGGCCACGGCGAAGTTTCAGCTGACCGACAAGACCAAGCTGTTCGACGAGAACCTGCAGTTGCTCGACACCAAGCCCGGCGTGAAGGGTCTCGTCGGCGTCGGCGGCTACCAGCCGCTCGGTTACTACAAGGATCCGGAGAAGAGCGCGCGCACCTTCGTAACCACAGCGCACGGCCGCTTTGCGGTGCCGGGCGACTGGGCCGTGGTGAACGCGGACGGCTGCACGCTGACCGTCCTCGGCCGCGGCTCCGTCTGCATCAACACTGGTGGCGAGAAAGTGTTCCCCGAGGAGGTCGAGGAGGTCCTCAAGCGTCACGCTGCGGTGAAGGACGTGGTCGTCGTCGGTGTGCCCGACGAGCGCTGGGGCGAAGCGATCACCGCGGTGGTCTCCACGCATGATCGTGTCGACGCCGATGCGCTCAAGCGCTTGGTGAAGGAGCACCTTGCGGGCTACAAGGCGCCGAAGCACGTCGTCTTCGTCAACGACGTGTACCGCTCGCCATCCGGAAAGGCAGACTTCAAGCGCACCAAGCAGGTGGCGATGGAGGCGCTCGGAATCAGCCAGGCATGAAGGCGATTCTTGCCGGTCTGGTGCTAGCCTGCGTGCTGTTCGGGTGTGGCGGCGATGGCATCCTCATCATCAGCTTTACGGCCGGCACCATCGCGGACGACCCGGCGTGCCGCGGCAATGGCGGACAGTTCAACCTCCGCGACCAGGGCGGCCTGACGGTACTGGTCGTCATCAACAGCAACACGCTCATCTTTGTGGGCAACACCCCGGGAACCTGTCGCGATCTGGCCCGCAACGACCCGGTCAACGTGCGCGGCCCGCGGCAGGGAAACCAGATCACCGCGCAGTCGGTGCAGGTGCCGTAAGCGGGCAGAATGCCGGGGCGGCGACGCGACTCGCGGCACGCCCGACGCTGGCACAGGGGGAAACTGCTCGCAGTGCATCATCAGATGGCGGCCCGGAGACGCCGCGCTGGCCATGGTCGAAGAAGCGAAGGAGCTCCGGGCCGTCGCCCTATGGTGCCGCCAGCAAAGGAGCCACTTGCTCCCGTGCTGCCGCCGGCAAGGCACGCCAGGCATCCTTGATCTCGCGCCAGACCCGGACCTGAAACGTCTTCGCCACACTGCGGAAGGGCCGGCCCAACAACTCGCCGTCGTACAACGCGTGGCCTTGATCGAAGGCGCGTTCGTTGAAGACGCTCTCGCCACGCTCACGGGCCGCGTCGTACGCCATCTCGTTCTGGCGCATCAGGCGGACGAACGTCCGTCCGATGACGTCGAGCAATGGCTGCAGCTCGTCAGTGAGCTGCAGCGTGTCGTCGCCGTCAAGGTGCTGCCCATCACGGATGCTGCACAGCCAGCGATACGTCGTCGGCGCGTGTGTTTGGATCTGTTCGGCGGCGGTGGGGTCCTTCAGGTTCATCCCCAGCTGGCCGTAGACACTGGCGTCGGCGACCGTGAAGCGCGCGCCGAGCAGATACGGCTGTCGCACCAGCACCGTCTCGATGCTGGCGAGGTAGGTGTCCCATGCCTCCGCGAGTAACGTGTGGGTCGCGGGGAAGCCATCACGCGACGGCGGCTTCAGCTCGGGCGGCAAGCCGGGCATTGCGAACCCCGGCGGCGCCACGCTGAACAGATACGGCAAGCGCCGCACCTGCCGGCGAGCAAAGCGGCGCGCGAAGCCCGCGCCGGCGCCCGGCGGCAGCACGCGCGCGAACTCGCCGGCCAGCCGGGCACCGGCATCGTTTGTGGTCGCCGACACCACCCACCGATTGTGGTGCGCCATGTACAGCCCGAACTCGTCGAACGCCTCGTCAATCAACTGCGCAATGAAAGCGAGCGCCGGTTCCTCTGGGAAGAGCGGCCCACGGCGTGCCCGGTGCTCCGCATCGATCCAACGGGCCAGCGCCGAGGAATCGAAATAGACCTGGCGGTGATCCTCGACGAGGAATGGGACGAGCGGGTACTCGTCGAGGTCAGTGAGCTGCGGGTAGCGCAGCGCCGCCCGCTGGCGTGTGGCCCGACGGATGCGCCACAAGACGCGGTAGTTCTGCAGCCGCCCGCCGTCCGCCGGCAACCAGGCGTAGGGCAGTTCCGCGAAGTCGCAGAGGGCGCGCAGCTTGAGAGAAAAGGGCGACAGCTCAGAGCCCCAGATGCAGTAGCGCGGCTGGCCCATCAGTCCGAGGAGCGGAGCCGCGGCAGCCAGCGTGGCACCTTCCGACAGTAGGCCTCGTACTCGGCGCCGAACTGCCGGCGCAGCGTCGGCTCCTCGTACAGCATCACAAAGGCATGGAAGGCGAGCCCCACGACGAGTGCGTACAGCAGGACTGCGACGCTGGCGAACAGCAGCGCTTGCCCGACCAATAACGACACCACGGCAACGTACCCGGGATTACGGACGTAGCGAAACGCGCCCCCGACGACGAGCCGAACTGTGGGAGCGACCGGTGCCGGTGTGCCCTCGCCTTCACGGACGAAGCGCTGCACGAAATCGAAGAAGATCGGCAGCGCGCACAGAATGAGCAGCGCGCCCAACCAGCGTGTCAACGCTATCCCCAAAACTGGCGGGCCGACGTGCCACCGACAGAGAGTGTACGGTATGTACACCACCACCGTTCCAGGAACGGACAGCACGAAGAGCACGGTCCCGATGGTCGGCCAGAGCAGTGAGCGGTTCGCTGTCATCGAACGCCCATGCGTGCTGCGATCGTCTACCGGCTGCTGTGGACGCCGCGGCGCGGCTCGTCGGTGTATACCGGCGCGCGACCTTCGTCGAACGCAGCGATCGCTTCCGGCAGGTTGTCGGTCATGCCAAGCATGATCTGGTTACGATCCTCCAGCCCGATGGCCGAGAGATCGATCGACATCGCGTTGAGGCGCTCGGGCCGGTTGAGCCGGATCACGGTCACATGGGGCCGTGCCTTTTCCAAGATGACGGTTGGCATGCTGCTCCTCCAAGAAGGTGTTCACCTTCTATACTCAACTCAGCCAGCCCCTTCCATCGGCGACATGCAGTGAGCCCGCCGGGACGCAGGTCGTCTTGACTCGTCCCCCGCCGCCTGTCAGAGGCGGACGCATGAACATCACCTTGCGACACGGTACGCCTGCAGATGCGCAGGTCTGCGGCCAGATCTGTTACGATGCCTTCCACGCCATCAACACGGCACACAACTTCCCGCCGGATTTCCCAAACCCCGACGTCAGCATCGGCGTGCTTGCGATGATGCTGGCACATCCCAAATTCTATGTCGTGGTCGCGGAGCGCGACGGTGTCATCGTCGGCAGCAACGGGGTGGACGAGCGCTCGCCGATCGCGGGCATCGGACCGATCACCGTCGCGCCCGCCGTACAGAACGGCGGCGTGGGACGCGAGCTGATGCGGCACGTCATCGAACGGGCTGCGGCGCACGGCCGGCCCGGCGTGCGGCTCGTCCAGGCCGCGTTTCACAACCGCTCCCTCTCGCTCTACACCAAGCTCGGCTTTGACCCGCGTGAACCGTTGTCGTGCATTCAGGGGGCGCCGTTGCACATGACGATTCCCGGATTCACGGTCCGAGCGGCAACGCCGGACGACGTCGCCGCGTGCAGCCAATTGTGCGTGCGGGTGCACGGTCACACGCGCGAGGGCGAACTGCGTGACGCCATCCAACAGGGAACCGCCACGGTCGTCGAGCACGGCGGACGCATCACCGGCTACGCCACGGCCATCGCGTTCTTCGGCCACGCCGTCGGCGCAGGCAACGCGGATCTGAAGGCCCTCATCGGCGCCGCGCCGGCCTTCGGTGGACCAGGGTTTCTGGTGCCGACGCGGAATGCCGATCTGCTGCGCTGGTGCCTGCAGCACGGACTGCGCATCACCCAACCGATGACGTTGATGAGCATCGGCTTATACAACGACCCGCAGGGCGCTTTCTTACCGTCGATCACTTACTGACGCAACACGCTATGACGTGCGGCACTGCCCACCGCGCGCCACCTCTTGCGCCCACGGATAGTCCGGTTTGCCGCTCGGCGAGCGGCGCAACTGCTGCACCACGTGCAGCTCGCGCGGCACCTTGTAGCTGGCGATGTGCTGGCGGCAGTGCGCCGCCAGCGCGTCCAACGTCACGCTCTGGCCGTCGCGTAGCTGCACAATGGCGGCCACGCGGCTGCCCCAGCGCTCGTCGGGGACACCGACCACGAGCGCGTCGAAGACCGCCGGGTGCGACTTCAGCGTGCCCTCGACCTCCTCGGGGAAGATCTTCTCCCCGCCCGAGTTGATGCTCACCGAGCCGCGCCCCAGCACGACGATCGTGCCGTCAGTCTCGACGACCGCGTAGTCACCGGGGATGGCCCAGCGGCGTCCTTCGATCTCGACGAACGTCTCCGCCGTCTTCTGCGGGTCCTTGTAGTAGCCGAGCGGGACGTTGCCGCCGCGGGCCAGCCTGCCGATGACGCCGGAGCCCGGCGCAACACGTTTCCCTTGCTCATCGAAAACCGCAACGTCGCGTCCCGGGTTGACACGCACGCCCCGCACCTGCCTGCTCGGCTGCTCCAAGCTCTCCTTGGTCACCATGGCGATGCCCGTGAAGCCCTGCTCCGACGAGCCGGTTGCGTCCAGGAGCATGGCGTTGGGAAAGCGCTCGAGGTACTGCGCCTTCACCGACGGCGAGAACACCGCAGCCGTGCTGGAGATCACGATGAGCGACGACAGGTCGTAGTGGGCACCGGGCTCGTCGAGCGCTTCGATGAGCGGGCGGCCCATGGCGTCACCGGTGAGCTGGATGGTGTTGACCCGTTCGCGTTCAACCATGCGCCACACCGCATGCGGATCGAAGCTGCCGGACCACAGCACCACCTTGGTGCCGGTGAATAGCGGCCCGAGCACCGCCCACTGTGCGGCGCCATGCATCAGCGGCGGCAGCGGCGCCATGACGAGGTAGTTGTCGTTGATCTTGTTGGTCAGCGTCTCCGGCGACGCAGCGGGTTCCCTGGTGAGGTGATCGATGCCGCCGCCGAGCGTGAAGATGACGTCGTGGTGGCGCCACATGACGCCTTTCGGTTTACCGGTGGTGCCGCCGGTGTAGAGCACGTAGAGGTCGTCGCCCGAGCGTGGAGCGAAGTCACGGACCGGCGAGCCCTGCGCGAGCGCCTGCTCGTAGGGTACCGAGTGAGTGGCCGAGCAGTCCTGCCCACTACCGTCGTCGATGGCAAGGCAATGGCGCAGCTTGGGCACCCTCGGCAACACACTGGCGATGCGCGGCGCGAATTGCGCGTCGTGTACCAGCGCCACCAGGTCGGCGTTGTCGAAGAGGTAGAACAGCTCATCCTCGACGTAGCGGTAGTTGACGTTGATCGGCACCGCGCGGATCTTGTAGGCGGCGAGCATGCTCTCGACCCAGCGCGAGCTGTTGAAGCCATAGATGCCGATGTGCTGGTTGCGCTCGATCCCCAGCGACTGGAAGTAGTGCGCCAGCCGATTGGCGCGCGCGTCGAGCTGCGCAAACGTCAACCGGTCCGGCCCGCAGACGAGAATCTCACGGTCGGGCACGCGGTCCGCAGCCGCTTCAATGAGATCGGCAACATTGAACTCCATCGGATCACCTGCCTTTGGAAGATAACGGTCGCGCCCCGCGCGACCGGCGGGAGTTATGCCTGGCTTTGCACGCAGGCTCAACCCTTGGACAGCGCCCAACTCGATGAAAAACCCGCCCGCTCCACGCTATCTGGAATTCTCACCGCCGCCAAACTTTGTCGACTCTTGCAACGTACCGGTCCTTTTCAGCCGTACTCCACCGCCGGGCTGGGACACCGGAGCGCAAGGCACGCTGCGTCTCCGCGAGGCATATGGCTTGCTCATCAGGTGTTGTGGCCGCTCAAGGGGCGGACGGCAGATCAGGAGGCATTGAACATGCGAGCCGACAAGCACACCGAGAAGGAAGTGATGGCGACGCTGCAAACCTTCGCCGACGCTTGCGCGAACCGGGACGTCGATGCAGTGCTGGGCCTGTTCGGTCCCGATCCGGACGTGGTGGTAATCGGCTCGGGGCTGGACGAGAAGCGGTTGGGGCGCACCGAATTGCGCGAACAGCTGCTGCGGGAGTGGGCACATTCGGACGCAGTGTCGATCGAGTTTGGCTGGCACTTGGTGTCGGCGTCTGGTGTGGTCGCCTGGGTGACCGCAGATATGCTCGTCCACACCAGGATCGGCGGCAAGCACATGACCTTTCCGGGCCGATTGACGGCCGTGCTCGAGAAGCGCCGCGGCCTGTGGAAGTGGATGCAATCGCACTTCTCCCTGCCGGCGGTTGATCACGCCAAGGGCGCGTTGTTGCCGGCATACGCCGCCGGCCGTAAGGCCGCCTGACGGCTTTCTAGCTTCTGACACAGCCCGCGTGTTCTCGTTGGCCGGCGCTCGTCTCAGGCGCCCTCGGCCGGTCTTTCCCTACCGCAATGATTTGCGCTAGTAGCGTCAGCGCATTTCAGCAACCGGAGGAGTCAGCATGAGTCAGGACGTCGTCGCAGAGAATCTCGCCGTCGTGGATGCCCACTTCCGCAGCGAAGCCAGCAACGAGATCGACCGGGCACTCGATCTGTACACCGACGACATCGTCTGGGAAGCGCCGGCACGGCAGCTCGTGCTGCACGGCAAGCACGCCGCGGGCGAGAACTACCGCAAGATGTTCGGCTCGATGGCGAATGTGAAGATCACTCCACTGCGGCGCTTTGGAATGGCGGACTGCGTCGTCGACGACAGCATC
>Ga0335070_10009356_pt1 | contig 11489 bp, 7 predicted proteins | sample Lox_Sample_13_FD_206722 | JGI IMG/M metagenome (GOLD analysis project Ga0335070, IMG submission 206722) | Soil microbial communities from Loxahatchee National Wildlife Refuge, Florida, United States - Lox_Sample_1.3 | ecosystem: Environmental > Terrestrial > Soil > Wetlands | place: USA: Florida... | reverse complement strand
AATGAGCATTGTGAGAGACCGGGGTGCACATTTTGGGGCCCTGATGAACATGCCTCCTCCCGCGGATTTAGGCTTGCAATAAGGGCTTGATCGGCGTACATTCTAATAGCACCACAGAGTAGTTGAACTTGGGCGGGCACACCGGTGTCGAACCTTCCTTCCCCACCCCGCGACACGATTTCGCCCAGGTAGCCGACACTATGCGGACAACCGCATTGAATCTCCTGCGGAACGGCACAGACGGTGGTGCCGGCGATGAGCCGCTCGACCGTTCCAGGAGACGAGCTTGCTGCAACGAGGAGAGATTCCCATGATGCGAATCCGGTTTCTGTGTGGCGCACTCGTGGTCGCCCTGCTCGCAGCGGGCGGACCGGTTCGCGCCGACGACGAAGATACGTCGGCGGCGGAGCAACTCGCCAAGGCGATCAAGCTGTACGACGTGGGCGATTACGAGACGGCACGCCAGGTACTCCAGGACATTGATGCGGAGGATCTCGCCACGGATGAGCAGCAGATCCAACTGCAGCGATACCTCAAAATGGCGGATGGGGCGATCGAAGCCAAGGCGGACTTCGAGAAAGCCACCGCTGCGGCGCAGGCCAAGGAGTTGGAGAAGGCCAAGCCGCTGTTTGAACGTGTGGTGAAAAACGAGTTCTCGCCGACGGACTTGCGATCGAAGGCACAGAGCCAACTGGATGAAATCAAGGCGAAGCTGGATGCTCCGCCGCCCACGGCCCCGGCCGCTCCGCCGCCGGCCCAGGCTGCGGCTGCGCCGGCCCAGCCGCCCAAGGGCGGCTCCTCGCTGCTGGATCAGCTCTCGGAAGAGTACGACTTGCTGTGGCAGCAGGCGGTGAAGACCTACAAGGACAGCGAGTCGAAGATCCGGAAGGCGGTGCTCAAGGAGGACTTCGAGGAAGCCCACCGCTTGCTGGACTTTGCCAAGCAGACCCTCGAACTGAACCGGCGATATGCGTCGCCGCCATCCGTGTACGAAGATTACCTGGCCCAGGCCGCGGCGTTGCAGCGCTATGTGGAGGATGAGGAACGCTTGTGGCAGGAGCGCGAGGTGCAGAAGAAGCAGAAGGAGATCGAGGATCGCGAGGCGGATCGCGTCAACCGGATCAGCGCCACCAAGCGCCGCCAGATCGAGGGCTTGATGGACCAGGCAACGGAGCTGCGCAAGGAACAACGGTTCGACGACGCCATCCAGGTTCTCGACTCGGTCCTGGCGATCGATCCGGAGAATGATCGCGCCGCCTGGCTGAAGGAGACCCTGGGCGACTTCGCGGCCAACCTCAGAGCAAGAGAGGCGGAAAAGGAGCGAACGGGCCAGTTCCAGGCGCTCATCAACGAGAACAGCGAGGCAGCGATCCCGTGGCATGAAAACCTGATTTATCCCAAGAACTGGCCGGAGATCACTGCCAAGCGGCGCGACGTCATAGAAGCGGGGGAATCAACTGAGAACCAGTTGGCCCGCGAGAAGCTTCGCAAGGTCGCACCGGAGATCAAGTTTGAGGCCAGGGAGTTCCAGGACGTCATCAACGAGTTGCAGAAGACCACGGGCCTCAACATCGTGCCGAACTGGCAGGCCCTCGATGCGGCGGGCGTCAGCAAGGACACCGAGGTCACCCTGAACCTGAAAGGCGTCAAGTATGAGAAGGCGCTGCAGTTCATCCTGGACGAAGTCGGCGCCGGCGAGACGCAGCTCACCTTCGAAATCGACGACGGCGTGGTGCAGATCTCGACAAAAGAGGACTTGAGCCGCAGAACCACCACGCGTGTCTACAACGTCCAGGACCTGCTGATCACCGTCCCGACCTTCCGAGGCCGGCAGATCAACCTGGAGCAGGTCGGCCAGAATGCCCAGCAAGGCGGCTTGGGCGGCGGTCGCTATGTAAAGGGCCAGGGCGGAGGAGGTGGCGGCCAGGGCGGTATGTTCCAGGGAGGCAACCAGAGCCAGACCGAGCTTGGTACGGCCGGCGAGGAGCGAGTCAACAAGATCATCGAGCTCATTCGAGCGACGATCGATCCGGAGAGCTGGCGATCGGCCGGCGGCAACATTCCGGATCCCCAGCAGTTGAACAACCAGATCATCATTACGCAGACTTCTTCGGCGCACACCGAGCTGCGCGACCTGCTCAGGCAGCTTCGCCAGGCGAGAGCCCTGCAGATCGCTGTGGAAGCCCGCTTCATCACCATCACCCGTAACTGGCTCGAACAGATCGGCGTGGACCTGGACGTCGTTCTAAACAACGGGAACGCCGGCTTCGACCGAACCACAATCATCAATCCGGCGACCAACAACCCGGTACTTGTACCACGCCAGTTCACGCGGAACGGCTTTACGCCGGGCGCGCCCGGCGGCGTCGGGATCAGTCTGCCCACCAGCCCCTTCGGTCAGCCGTATGGTCAACCGGGCCTGGTCCCCGCGGCCAGCGATGTCGGGCCGCACTGGGGCAACATGACTCCGGTCCCGATCGTGAACAACACCATGCAGTTGGCGGCGCCGAGCGACACCAACATCACCGGGTCGCTGGGCAGCACGGCCAACTCGACGCCGGCCTTCCAGATCTTCGGCAGCTTCCTGGACAACATCCAGGTGGACTTCCTCCTTCGTGCGTCACAGATAGACAGGCGGGCGAGCGACCTGGATGCCCCCCGGCTGGTGCTGTTTAACGGCCAGGAAGCGACCTTCGAGGCGTTCGTCGAGCAGGACTACATCGCCGCCCTGACGCCCATCGTCGGGGACAATGCCGGTATGTACCAGCCGCAGGTCGATACCGCGGTGGCCGGCCGATCGTTGGATGTTCTGGCCACGGTTTCGGCGGATCGCCGCTACGTAACCATGACCGTCCAGACATTCACGCAAACGTTGGGCAACTTCAGGACCGTGTTCTTCGGCGGTTCGCAGACGGTCGGCTCGGGATTCATCGAGCTGGCCACCCGCAATTCGCAGCAGATCCGGACCACCGTTTCAGTGCCTGACGGCGGTACGCTGCTGATCGGCGGCCTGAAGCTCTCCGGTGAACGGGATATCGACGCGGGCGTGCCAATCCTCTCCCGCATCCCCATTCTCAAGCGGGCCTTCTCGAATACCTCGAACGTCAAGGACGATCAGGTGCTGCTGATCCTGATCAAGCCGACGATCATTATTCAGGAAGAAAAGGAGACCGAGGCCTTCCCGACGCTTTCGTCGGCGAAGTAGCCCTGAGCAAAACGCCACCGGCCGATAGCCGGGGCCCCGCAGGCCACAAGAACGATTGGAAACCAGGGCCGATTGGCTTCGACGCGAAGCCGATCGGCCTTCTTCTTGCCGATATACTGACAGGCTGCAACACGCCGAATTTGGCAGAATGATGAGTGCTGATCCGCCTGCGTCACCCGCCGAGAAGCCCGCCTTAGCCGGCAACAAGATGAACCGGTTGAGGTTCGCCGCCCCGTTCGCCGCGGGGTGTCTGCTTCTGGCTCTCGCCTGGTTCAAGCTGGGGGACCTCGATACGGGGTACCACGTCGCATACGGCGGATACTTTCTGGATCACGGCCGGATCGTCGACCATGATCCGTTCCTGTATCCCGAGCATGCCGTCTCGTTCATCAACGCCAACTGGGGCAGTCAGGTCATAATGGCCCTGATTCACCGGAAGGCGGGCCCCAACGGCTTGATCGCTCTGCGTCTAGCGCTGCTGGCGATCGTGTTTGGGTGCATTGCTGTCGCCACGCGAAGAATCGCGCGTGATGGAATACGCTCAGCCCTCGGCACTCAGCACTCAGCACCTGCCCTCTGGATCGCCTGGGCATGGATGCTGGCCGCCCTGGCCGGCTACGAACGGTTCAGTATGCGGCCGGAGCTGTTCAGCTATGCGGCCATGGCAGGGGTGCTTGTCGTGCTGCTGCGCGGCGTGCGGTCCTGCCGAAGCATCTTCGCGCTGGGCGTACTGCAACTGCTGTGGGTCAACTTGCACAGCTATTTCCTGGTGGGAATTCTGCTGACGGCCTCCTGGCTGGCGGGCGAGGGGCTGAAGCTGCTGTGGGCGCGATCTCGGCAAGGCCGAACTCCTGAGGAGGCCCGTCTCGTCCGGTTGCTGGCCCTGGCATTGGCCGTACAGGTTGCCGCGTGCATGGTCAATCCGTGGCACATCCACGGTGCCATCTTCCCGATCAAGACCCTGCAATTCCTGCACGCCAAGGACGTCATGGGCAGCGAGGTCAGCGACAGCGCCTGGTCGGAGATATCCGAGTTCAAGTCGCCCTTCAGCTTTCATGGACAAACCATCAATGCCCGCACAATCCAGGCGTATTACGTGCTGCTCGCGGTCGCGGGAATAGGGCTCATCCTTCTGTTGGCAAGCGGGAAACCCGGATCGGCGATCGCCCTGTTGATTCTGTTCGCGATGTCCACGCAGATGCGGCGGAACGTCGCCCAATTCGCGTTCGTGGCCTCACCTCTGGCGCTGGGAGCGATGGCGGCACGGTTGACCGCACTTCGCGGCGCGGCTCACCTTGTTATCGCAAGGCGGTACCTCAGGCCGGCATTGTCAGGGGCCACGATTCTGCTGGCTGCCTGGTGGGTCCACGGCATCTGGACCGGCCGGTTCTACTACGTCGAACGCCGTATCACCCGCGAGATCGGAGAAGGCTACCACCAGGTCACTTTCCCGAAAGCCGCGGTGGAGTGGCTGGCCAACCAGAACCAACTCAGGCCGCAGTTGTTCGTCGATTATTTCTCGTCCAGCAACACGCTCCTCTGGCTGCCCGAGCGATTCAAGCTTTTCGTTGATACCAACACGTTCGCCGTGAAGGACGAGACGCTGCGGTTGGCCTTCGACGTTGGCCTGGGCAAAGTGCCGCACAACGAGGTTTTCGACCGTTACGGCGTCAACATCGTGCTGCTCCACTGTGGACCGGACACACAGACCCTGGTCCGCAATATGATGCGCGACGAAGGCCGATGGGCCCTGGTCCATTTCGACAAGACTACTGTGACTTTCGTGCGGCGAATTTCGGAGCATGCCTCGATCATCCAGGCGAATCCGATCACACCGGATGACATCGCCCGCACCATCTCCGCATGGATCTCTCTGTCGGACTACCCGGGCGGGTACCATCGGGCCGTTTTCTTCGGCACGGTCGTCAATGTCCCGATGTCGCTGGGCTGGTGGGACCAGGCCGCCGAGTTGGCGGAGCTGGCGATCCATCGGGCCCCGGACTACTTCGAGGCCTGGGAGTATCTGGGTGTCTGCCGCGGCAACATCGGTAACGCCGCATTCAAGGCCGGTCGCCACGATGAGGCGCGGCAGGAATGGGTCCGCGCGGCCGAGTGCTTCGAAAACGTTTTGCGGCTGCGACCGGGTCACTCCGAAGCCTCGAAATACCTCGACGCCACCAGGCAACGGCTGATGATGTTGCGGGAAAAGCAGACCGTTCCCTCGGACGATCAGCGGTGAAGAAGTGACGCAACGGCTGTTCAGATGCGCGTTTCTGATGTCGCTGTGGAGCGCGGCGTGTGCGGCGCCGGGCGGATCGGAACGCGCCCGGGACGCCGGCGCCGACCGGCCATCTCCGACTTCCTCCACAGCGTCCTCGCCTCGCGTCGTCGATTTCGTGCCCGGCGTGCAGATCGACTATCGTGTGCCCCAGGTGGAGGTCGAGGCCTGGGTGATTCTTCGAAAAGGCCCGTTGGAGCTGTTTGCATACAGCAAGGCCCCGGTGCCGAAGGAGCATGAGTCCATCCTCCTCCTGCACGCCTCGCCCGAGGCGATCTATCAGGCCCTGGGGCTCATCGGCCTCGTGCCCGGACACCCGATGCGGTACTTCCCGGAATCCGGCACAATCCGCAAGCCGTCCGGCGACCCGGTGGACGTGCTGGTGCAGTTTGAGTCCGGCGGCGAGACCAAGGAAATCTCAGCCTGCGATTGGATGACTGACGTCGCCCGGAGCAAGCCGATGGAACGGACGCACTGGCTGTTTACGGGGTCGGATCGCCTCCAGGACGGTACCTTCTACGCCAACGTGGAAGGGACCGTCGTAACAGTGGTTGATTTCGACAGCTCGGTCGTGGCCTTGCCGGACCCGCACACATCATCGAACGCGGCTCTGTGGCTCGAAGCCAACACCGACGCGATTCCGCCGATCGGAACGAAGGTGACGTTGATCCTGCGGCCGGCCAGCCGTTAACAAGCCGCACCAATGCAGGCTTCCCCTTGAGGGCCGTGCCGAATTCCACGAAACGCAGCCTGCCGGCGCGGCGAAAAGCCGGGCTCACGCACGCCACCTGATCTGCTGGCGCTCACTTCCCGACGACGAGAACCTTGAAGGTCCCCGGCCTGATGGTCGGCCGTTGGCGTGGGGTGTCCTTGGCAGCCGGTGGAGTCGGCTCGAATTCAGCAGTCGGCAGGAAGACGTTGTGAGTTTTCGGGTCCAGCGCGATGGTCCGCGCCCCCCGCTGGGTGGGGACGTTCTCCAGGATCACGAACTTCTCCGGGCTTTCCTCGCGGACGATAGTCAGCGTACCGTCGCCGTTGGAGCTGTAGGCGAGGCCGGTGGCCGGGTCGAAAGCCGCCCCGTCTACGTGTTCACCGATCGGTAACGTAGTCAGCACCTTCCCGTTTTCCGCGTCCACAATGACCATCATTTTGTTCCCGCAGACGCTGAACAGGCGGTGATTCTTTACGTCGAGGGCCAGTCCGGAAGGCTCCTCGCCCGGTTTCGAGGACCACCGCGCCGTCACTTTCAGCTCCTTGGGATCGAGCACGGCGATTTCACTCTTGTCCTCGATGTTTACGAAGAGCTTCCCGGCCCCGTCGGCAACAGCGAACTCCGGCTTTCCGCCCAGGTCGATCTTGCCCACGACCTTTCCGGAGGCGGCGTCGATAGCGGTGGTGTCGCTGCTTCTCCCGTTCATCGTGAAGACGCGCTTGGTGGTGGGCTCATACACAATGGCATCGGGGTTCTCGCCGGTCTTCACGCTGTCGATCGCCTTGAGGCTCTTGAGATCGAAGATGGTGGCGGTTGCCGCACGGCCATTGCTGATGAAGCCGCGATTTAACTCCGGAACCAGAGCAATGCCATGCACACCGGGTGTGTCGGCGATTTCGCCGACGACCTTGCCGGAATCGGCGTCCAGCACCGCCACGCGCATCGCGTGTGATACGTAGAGTCGGCGGGCATCCGGATCAACCGTGAGGTAGTCCCAGCCGCCCTCGCCGCCGACGTCAAAGGTTTTCAGAATACGGTAAGCTCCTTCGGAGCTTTTCGCCGGTTTCTCAGCTTCTTGAGCTGTGGCGATGCCGCCGAGTAGAAACAGAAAGCTGAACGCGACAACACCAATGCCTGACAGACGAACCGATGCCATGGCTGTTCTCCTTGGTTTGAGTTTGCGCCTTGGACTCTGCCGGCCGTGGCTGCGGACGACCGCAGCAGAATGCCGGCATCATAGCCACCGTCCGGCAATGCCGGCAACCGGGGAACAACGCGTTATCAGCGGGCCCGATGACATCGCGGCCGTGGGGTAGATTTCTTCTTCCTGCATGGTCTGGGGTAAAAGGCGGATCATTCGCCGATCAATCGGACGACAAACGGGTCGATGTCGCGGCCGTCCACGTTGCCGTCGCCGTTTACGTCCGCCAGCATGCGGCTGCAATCGGGATAAGCCAGCGAATAGGCCGCCGGGTCGATCAGCGCCAATACGAACGCATCGGCGTCGAACCAATCCGTCATTCCGTCGCAGGTCAAATCACCGGGCCTCGGCGCCGCCGAGTAACTCCACGTCTCCATATCCATGAAGACGTTCGCATCGACGCGCTCAACCCAGGTCAATGTGACCTGCAGGTCGTGGATGTCGACTCTCACGTATCCGTACGCCGAGGCATAGTATTGTTGACAAGGGATCATGTCGCCATTGTCGCCGTCGTAAATGCCGTCGAAGGTGACCAGCGGAGCGCCGCCAGTGCCCACGATCAGCTGGTGCACGTCGTTGTCCGGATTGCTATCCTGGTCATCAATGCGGGCGTGATCATAGAAGTGATCGTGCCCGCAGAGGTATGTGCGGCCGCCGGCGTTGGTAATGCTCGCCCAGAAAACATCGCGATCAGCGGGATATACATCCAGGCAGTCTTCGTGGCCTGCTCTGAATGCCGGCTCGTGGCCGAAGACAAAGACGTGCGCCCGTGTGTTGGCCGCAAGCTGTGCATCCAACCAGGTCTGATTCACTCTGCCAGGGTGATCCGAGTATTCATCGAGCCCGACAACGAACGCGTTGTAGCGGACCATGGAGTAGGTCACGTTCACTTCGCCGACAGGCCCGTTGCCGGGCATGGCGAAAAGACCATCGAACACGGCATTCCACGCCTCCACACTTCCCGTGTCCTCGTGATTCCCCCGCACGGCCAACACCCGGGCGCCCGCCGAGTACACCGGCAGCATGGTCGTACGCCACGTCGTCAACTGTGAGATCAGCCCCTCGGTGTCGGTGTCTCCTTCGACAAGGTCTCCCGGGAACAGCACAACGTCCGGCTGCTCGGCCACGATATGAGTTGCGATCTCCGTCAGTATCACCGTGTTGACGCCGTTGTCCTCGCCGCGGCTGTCCCCGACCACAATCAGGCGCCAGGGCTCCCCCGCCCGGGCTGGCGAGACGGAAACCGCTATTAGCGTCAACAAAACGACCAGTCTTCCCCGGAAAGTACGCATGCTCAAGCTCGGCGCGGATGCGACGGCGGTGGATGGATGAGGATCGCTCCCTTGCAGGAGTCAATGCATCGTGAATGCCTCATCTCACCGATATCGCCGATATCGAGATTCTGGCTGATGCGTCCCATGTGGAGTCCCGCACCGCCCCGGCGACGCCGGAGGAGTACCAGGGAAGCCCTGTAATCATCATGGAGTTTGCGGCGTGAAAGATGCTATACTCAGGATGGGTACTCCGCGATGGCAGCCGGGTTGATGAGAGTCACCAATCGGGGAGGAGGGGTATGCGCCCTATCCGCACGTCGGTCCCTATTGTCCGATTGTTCTTCATTGTCGTGGCGGTTTGGGTGTGCGTCACTCCCTCAGGAGGCATTGCCGAACCGATCCGTGTGGTGACATACAACATTCTTGCCGATTCAGGCGGCTACACCACCCCGCGACCGGGCTTCTTCACCGTGATGCAGGGACTCGGAAATGAGAATGTCAACGGTTTGGCGCGGCCAGTGGATATCCTCGGGCTGCAGGAAACGACCAGCAATCCCACCACCGTCCAGCCAATCGTGACGGGTCTGAACAACATCTATGGTGCAGGGACCTACGCGATGAGCCCCTACCAGGCCACGCAGAGCGGCTCCCCCAGTTCCGGAAACGGTCCGAACGCAATGATCTACAAGGCGACGGCCCTGCAACTGATCGCCTCGGTCGGAATAGGCACCCCGAGCTCATCCGGCGCTCCGCGACAGCCGGTGCGCTACCAGTTCCGCCCCGTCGGCGGCAGTGCCTCCGACGATTTCTATGTCTACGTGAGCCACATGAAGGCCGGCACGGGCTCGAGCAACGAGAACCGGCGAAACATCGAAGCCCAGATGCTTCGAGCGGATGCAGCCACATTGTCGGCCAACGCCCGCATTCTTTACACCGGTGATTTCAACCTGACCCGTAGCTCGGAGGCTGCCTTTCAGACTCTTACCGCGGCCGGGCAGGGGCAGAGCTTCGATCCGGTCAACCGGCCCGGCGATTGGGATACCAATCCAGCCTTCATCGACGTCATGAGCTACGGTTCGACAAGCCTCAGATACCGGGATGACTTCGAGATGATAACGGCGAACGTGCAGAGCGATCCCTCGGGCCTGCAGTACATCGCGGGTTCGTACCACACGTTTGCCATCAACGGCTCGACGCCTCTGTACGGCACAGTCAACTCCCCCACCAATACGGCCTTCCCCGATCTGCCCGATCGCGCCGCCGTGCTGGCCGCTCTGACCACCGCGAGTGATCACTTGCCGGTCGTCGCGGATTACATGCTGCCCGGCGGCGGCCAGGCCCCCACCATTACCGGCCAGCCGACCAACCAGACGGCGTGTTCCGGCGGGTCAGCCGGCTTCACGGTTACCGCGACGGGCAGCCCGGCGCCCACTTACCAGTGGCGCAGAGGTACAGCCAACCTGGTCAACGGAGGCAACATCTCCGGGGCCACGACGGCGACGCTCACGATCAACCCGGTGGGAACAGGTGACGCCGCCACGGACTACAACTGCGTGGTGACGAACTCGAGCGGCTCGGTGACCAGCAACAACGCTTCGCTGACGGTCAACACCGGCCCTGCTGTTACCACTCAGCCGGCCAACCAGACGGTCTGTTCAGGCGGATCAGCGGGTTTCACCGTCGCGGCAAGCGGTTCACCCGCGCCGAGCTATCAATGGCGCAAAGGCACGACCAATCTGGTCAGCGGTGGAAGCATCTCCGGCGCGACCACCGCGACGCTCACGATTAACCCGGTGGCGGCCGTTGACGCCGCGCCGAACTACAACTGCGTGGTGACGAACACCTGCGGCTCAGCGACGAGCAACAACGCCTCACTGACGGTTAACGCAGCACCGGCTATCGTAACCCAACCGCACGGGCAGGCGCTGATTGTGGACACAACGGCCGTCTTTTCCGTAGTCGCGTCGGGCACGCCGTCGCCGAGCTTTCAGTGGCGGAAGGACGCCGTCCCGCTCAGCGACGGCAGCGGCATCTCCGGTTCGACAACCTCCACGCTGACGATCAACCCGGTTACGGCCGCGAGTGCCGGCAACTACGACGTGGTGTTGACCAACACCTGCGGCACTGCGACCAGCGTGCGAGCCCCATTCTGGCGGCGCGGCGATCTGAACTGCGATCTTGTCGTGAACGGCCTCGACATCGACGGCTTCGTGCGGGCATTGCTTGATCCGGCCGCCTACGTGACGCTGCATCCCAATTGCAGTATCCTCAACGCTGATTTCAGCGGAGACGGCGTCGTCAGCACGGCCGACATCAGCGATTTCGTTACGGCCGTGCTCGGCGGATGATAGGTGGCTGCCCGCTCATGAGCCGGCGCCCCCACCGGTGATAGTGGGATCGTGTCCACCTCGCGAGAGAAAAGGATCACCCATGGAAGCACTCGAGGTAATTGCCAAGCGCCGCAGCATTCGCAAGTACAAGTCGGACCCGGTATCGAAGGAGCTGCTGTCGCGGTTGGTTGATGCCGGCCGGCTGGCCCCCTCTGCCAACAACGTGCAACCCTGGGAATTCGTGGTCGTTACCGAGCGGGAGAAGCTGCGGAAAATTGCGGCCTTGGCCGAATACGGCAAGTTCATCGCCGACGTGGCCGCCTGCATCGTGGTCCTGTGCCGGCCGACCAAGTACTACGTGGAAGACGGCAGCGCCGCAACCACCCAGATCCTGCTGGCTGCGACGGCTCTGGGCCTGGGAACGTGCTGGGTCGCCGGCGATAAGAAAGACTACGCCGCCCAGATGGTCGTTCTGTGCGGCGCTCCCGC
>Ga0335070_10009355_pt1 | contig 11489 bp, 9 predicted proteins | sample Lox_Sample_13_FD_206722 | JGI IMG/M metagenome (GOLD analysis project Ga0335070, IMG submission 206722) | Soil microbial communities from Loxahatchee National Wildlife Refuge, Florida, United States - Lox_Sample_1.3 | ecosystem: Environmental > Terrestrial > Soil > Wetlands | place: USA: Florida... | reverse complement strand
AAGAGCAAGTAGAATGTCTCTGCTTGTCAACCCGTTCATGAGGGCACAACTCACCACTCCGGCATTCTTTGCCAGCATTATGTCATTGATGCCATCGCCGATCACTACTGTGTGATCGTATCCTACGTCATATATTGTGATAAGCGGGAGCAAAAGTCGGGGGTCGGGTTTTTTGTATTCAGTACTGTCTGCCCCGATGATTTCATCGAAGTATTTCGAGATACCTAGAGCATCCGTCATCTTAACAGTGAAATATTTGCGCTTGTTTGTGATAATAATCTTCCATTTTCCTGAAAAATACTCGAGGACTTCTATAACAGAGTCACAAAGCGTAGTTGTATCAAGCATGTGCTTGTCATAATACGTTGAAAAAATATCTATAGCCTCGCTAAACAGATGTTGAAAATCTTTGCCGAGGGACCTTTCGATCATTTTTTGAATACCGTCTCCGACAAAACCGATAATTTCATCCGGTTCCCTTGTCGGAATATCCAATGTCTTAAGGGTATGATTGACCGACGTGATAATGTCACCACCGGAATTGATAAGTGTCCCATCCAAATCAAAAACCATTAGATCAATATTTTTCTTTCTTTCGGAATCTGCTAATTTCATAGACCTTTGCATTTACTTTCCATCGACGCTACCATTCCTACGAAAAACCCTTTCTTAGTTAGAAATGCAAAACTATTCAAAATGACTGCATACAATATCAAGTATACTATAATATTATAAAAGTTCTTATATATTACTGATTAGTCAATTACAAGACAGCAATATAAAACATCCGCAATACCTGATGTTTTATTGTGACAAATTTACTCTATTGACTGACAGCGAGCATTTATGATAATCATTAAGCGTCCGCTTGGATCCATAACAGATGGACTGAGACGGAATGGTCAGGTAAGAGTGTCTTTATCTTAAGGCCTTCCGGGGTTTATCTGGAAGGCCTTTTTTAATTGTACGTTATGACTTCTCAAGGAATAAAAAGGGATACTACGGCCATCTTGGGACTCGGCAATGTAGGCACGGCAGTCGGCTATCTCTTGCAATTGGCCGGTTACAGAATAGTGGCCGTTGCGAGCAGGTCCGTCGCATCCCTCAATAAGGGTAGAGTCTATACAGGTGGCGAGGCTTGCACGAGTTTTTCTGATGCAGCCGCCCGGGCAGACTGCATCTTCATTACGACTGCAGATGATGCCATCGAATCAGTCTGCAAGGAAATATCAAACGCAGGAAGTATAAAACCCGGTAATAAGGTCATACACTTGAGTGGCGCGGGAGGTCTTAACCTTCTTGAGTCCGCTCACAAAGCCGGTGCCAATATAGCAAGCATACACCCACTCCAGTCATTTGCCGACGTAGAAGGTGCTATTCAGAACATTCCCGGCAGCACTTTCGGAATTACTGCAGAAGATGAAATCAGTGAATGGTCGGTTCAATTAGTAAGGGATTTGGGCGGTATTCCCTTTTTCATTTCCGATGCAGATAAACCTCTTTACCATGCTGCCGCCTGTATAGCCTCAAACTATTTGACGACCCTTATCCATATGGTTGAAGAGATTTACCAATCACTTGGTTTGAATTCTGAGGATGCCATCCGCGCCATCTGGCCTCTTGTTAAAGGCACGATGAAGAATATCGAAACGAAAGGAACGGTCCAGGCTCTTACAGGACCGGTTGCGCGGGGTGATATCGGCACAATAAATAGTCACATACATGCTTTGCACAGCAAGTTACCGGCAATTTTACCGGCATATAGTATCCTCGGCATCCTGACTGCAGACATTGGCTTAAAGAAAAAAACGTTGTCTCCCCATAATGCAGAGCGCATTAAAAAACTACTTGAAGGAGGTTCGGAACATGAGTAAACAGGCCAGTATGAATAAGATTACTACTGCCGTAATTCGTGACATGAAAAGAAAAGGTGAAAAAATATCCATGTTGACGGCTTATGATTATCCTACGGCTAAGGTTGTGGACGAGGCAGGGGTTGATATTATCCTTATCGGTGATTCGCTGGGCATGGTCGTCTTGGGCTATGACAGTACCCTTCCTGTTACTATGGAAGATATGATTCATCATACAAAGGCAGTGTCACGCGCAGTAAAACGTGCCATGGTCGTTGCGGACATGCCGTTTATGTCATACCAGGTTTCTGTGGAGGACGCACTTTATAACGCCGGACGCTTTCTACAGGAGGCAGGCGCACACGGCGTAAAACTTGAAGGAGGCAGAGAGGTGGCCGAGATCACACAAAGAATAACGGCTGCAGGGATTCCTGTAATGGCACATCTCGGACTCACACCCCAATCTGTCCATCAGTTTGGCGGATACAAGGTGCAGGGAAAAGAAGAAAGAGCCGCGAAAAGAATCCTAGAGGATGCCAAGATACTCGAAGAAGCGGGAGCCTTCTCTCTGGTTTTAGAATGTATACCTGCAGCACTGGCAAGAGAAGTTACACAATCAATTTCGATAGCCACAATTGGTATCGGCGCCGGTGTTGATTGTGACGGACAGGTGCTGGTTCTTCATGATATGCTGGGGATGTTTGAAAAATTTATACCAAAATTTGTCAAGACCTATGCAACTCTGAATGTCCAGATGAAGGAAGCTGTCAATCAATATATTGACGAAGTCAAAAAGGGTATTTTCCCGGAAAAGAAACACTCCTTCTAGTACCGGATTGTTATATATATAGAATCAATTCTGGTATACGGTGATCTTGGCCTTATCCCTTAATTTTTTTACCATAGCATCGAAAGCTTCCTGCTGCTTCTGTTGAACGAGAAAGGCTGCAATATTTCCTTTCATCTTTTCATCAAGAGCAAGTATTTTAGAAGTATTCCGTTCTAATACCTGTATTATGTGGTAGCCGAAATCTGTCTCAATGACAGGACCTATGGTGTTTACTTCCTGCGAAAAGGCAGCATCTTCAAACGGCTTTACCATATCGCCACGTGTAAACACGCCTAAATCACCGCCATTTTGCTTGCTTGGACAATCGGAGTATTTCGTTGCCAATTCAGCAAAATTTGCCCCCGCGAGTAACTGCTTTCGCAGATCCTCAGCCTTTGCTTTTTTTTCCGCTTTTATCTTATCGTCATCCCCCGCTGCTTTTGCTATTAGGATATGACGAACATGAACAGACTCAGGCATCTTGAACTTGTCCTTATTCTTTTTATAAAATTTGTCTATTTCCTTATCCGTCGGTTTTATTTTGCCCGATATCTGTGACAGAACCATCTTATTGACTTTAATTCCAAAGCGAATTTCTTCCTGCATTTTTTCCTTGCTCATATTATTCTTAGCCATAAAATCCTCTATTGTCATACCTTGAGGAAGGCCACTTTTAAGTCGATTAATGGCATCCGTTACCTCACTGTCGCTCACGCTCATATTAAGCCTGTTCACTTCATTTGTTAACAGTGTTCTTACCGTAAAGTCATTGATAACCTGTTTTCGAATATTTCCAGTCACTTGTTTGATTTTGTCAGCAGGAACTTGCTGTTTGATTGCTGACATTTTTTTCTTCACTTCAGCTTCCAGTTGATCCTTCGTCAATTTCGTACCGTCAACATCCACGATGACGCCGGCTGTTCCCAAGGAAGTCTCCGATGGAGTGGCCGTCGGAGAAGCAGTTTGTGCTGAAGGGGTTTGTTCTGACTGCTGACTATCCGGCTTCTTAAGTTCAGTTTGCATGCCCCCGATCTTTTCTTCTTTTGATCCACAACCGCCCAAGGTGAGCATGATCAAACACAAAGTGATAATAAAGGTCCGGATATATCTTCGTCCTGCCATCTTCGATCCTCCACAAATTGATAATGTTATTTTCATTGGAATCTTCCAATTTAACTTTTTATACCGAAATCGCTTACGTAGTCAAATGACATGCTGGGAAGAAAATAACAGTAATTATGTTACATTTTTAATCACATAAATGCACGCTTTATTTTACCAGATATTTAACTATGTCTCCGATTGAGTCGCTGTCTTCTCCATTAATCCAGTGAATTTGGATTCCCCGTTTCTCCATGCGCCTGAACCATGTTTCCTGTTTCTTGGCAAATTGATGAATTCGCGTGTTGAGTTTTTTAAACATATCATTGTAGCTCATCCTGCCTTGGAGATATAGGCCGACATAACGATATTCTAGACCAAAGAAATTAAGCTTATCCCATGCGATCCCGGAGTCATTAAGATTTATCACCTCCTCGATTATACCGGAGTTCAGTCTCTCCTGCAGGCGGCTTGTAATCCTACGGCGAAGGATCGAGCGCTCCCAACGTACACCAATGATCAGTGGTATTATTATCGGAAAGCTGCACCCGTTCTCATTTGCATGCAACTTTGTAAATTCTCTGATTTCTATGGCACGTATAATACGTTTCCGATCCAGCAAATCTGTTGTGTTATGAACTTTCGGATCAACATTGAGAAGTCGTTTTGTCAAGGTCTGCATGTCTTCTTTTTCAAGTTCCTCCCTGAAGTCAGAATATTCCGGGACTTCCATCATACGGTAGCCCATGATCACAGATTCTATATAGAGTCCCGTCCCCCCCACCATGACCGGTATGACACCTCGTGAGTATACTTCAGAAAAACACTTGAAGAATCTCTGCTGGTACTCAAAGACATTGAATTCATAGTCAGGATCAACAATATCTATCAGATGATATGGAACAGCCACTCCATCAACAATATAGTCTTTCAGATCTTTGCCTGTTCCTATATCCATGCCCCGGTAAACCTGCCGTGAGTCCGCCGATATGATCTCAGATTTCATTTCTTTTGCCAGGCGGACTGCCAGTCTGGTTTTACCCGAAGCCGTAGGCCCTAAAATGACTATCAAATTATACTGCGTCCCTTGCATATTATTATACGGAAATGTTCTTGAAATTCGCCATTAATCCATGTAAACAGATCAGGTTTTAATTTCTTATTAATTAACTAATATCAGCCTGCAATGAAAAATAACAGTCTTGATTTGGGCACGGGGCCTATCCTTTCCCTCCTGCTGAAAATGAGCTGGCCGTCGATTACTGCTATGTTCGCGATGGCCCTTTACAATCTCATCGACACATTCTGGCTCACACGACTCAGCTCGGATGCCCTGGCCGCCCTGACAATATGCTTTCCTATTCAGATGGCGCTGGGGGCAATCGGCGTAGGAACGGGTGTCGGCGCAGGTTCCTTCGCCGCCCGCATGTTCGGAGCGAGGGAAAATCTTAAAGCAAGCCAGACTGCCGGTCAGGTCATCCTTCTTTCCGCGCTACTGGGCATTCTTATTATCATTTTCACTCTCATGTATCACGATATTATCTTGAGAATTTTTGGTGCAACCGAAGACATACTGCCTTTATCCGAACAATATCTTGTCACTGTCGTATTAGGTTCCCCTTTCCTTCTTTTTACGATGATGACAAACAATCTCCTACGTGCCGAGGGTAAACCGAATGCATCCATGTATGTAATATTAACCATGGCAGCCGCAGGCATGATACTTGATCCTATTCTCATCTTCGGATGGGGTCCCATACCGAGGTCCGGCATTCTGGGTGCAGCCCTGTCCGCCATCATATCCTATTCTATCGCAGGGGTTGTATCTTTTTATCACCTCCAGCTCAGGTCGTCGAAATACGATTTGCACTGGCGACATCTAATCCCAAACCCTGCGATCATGCTGTCCATCTATAAAACTGGACTTCCCTCCGTGATCATGAACATTAATTTCAGTCTTGTCCTGATTGTGTACAATCATGTGTTAGGATACTACGGAACACTTGCCATCGCATCTCTTGGACTATGTTTCCGTATTAATCAGATTGTCGTCATGGTTTTGTTTGGTATAGGGCACGGCGTGATGCCTATGGTAGGCTTCAATGAAGGTGCCAAGCTGTATGGACGCCTTACGGAAACTGTGAATGTAGGTGTAAAATTATCCGTCATATTTTCTATCGCCGTATTTCTCATTTATGAAGTATTCGCTCACCAACTCCTCATGCTCTTTACAAACGATGCCGACCTGTTAACAATATCTGTACCTGCACTAAGGATATTTGTTTCTATGCTTCTGCTGATTGGCCCGAATTTAGTATGGATCAACATGTTCATCGGACTCGGGAAGGGGCTGACTTCAATGTGTTTACTGTTGACAAGGGATTTATTCCTACTCATACCGATGTTGTTTATACTGCCCGCCTGGTTTGGATTAAACGGCGTATGGATGGCACAACCCCTTTCCAACTTGTTTGCATTCTTCATAATCTTCTACTGGAAGTCACGGGAGTTTGCCATCATTACGAAAAAGACTTAGCAAAAAGCCCTCACGGCTCAGTGCGTGAATAACTCTCTTTCGTAATTTGTACAGCGTATTTTACACCCCTCCATGTGGCACGCCACGAAGTGCCCGTCACCCCGGTCTTTCAATACCGGCTCATCCTTCTCGCATACATCAACTCTAACAGGACACCGGGTATGAAATGAACATCCTGCGGGAGCATTTATCGTACCTGTAGTCTCGCCTTCCTGCATTTGTCGTCGTATTTTTCTTCCTGGATCAGGCACCGGCACTGCTGATAGAAGCTCCACAGTATAAGGGTGGAGAGGATGTTCATAAAGTTCACGGTTTTCTGCAAGTTCGACGATTTTACCGAAATGCATAACGGCAATCCTGTCGCTAATATTCCTTATCACAGAAAGATCATGAGAAATAAACAAGTACGTCAGATTGAATTCCTTCTGCAGACTTTTCAGAAGGTTCAGTATCTGCGCTTGAATGGAAACATCAAGGGCCGAAACAGGCTCATCAGCAACGATTAATTTTGGTCTGAGGACAAGGGCCCTTGCGATGCCGATACGCTGCCTTTGTCCCCCGCTGAACTCATGCGGGTATCGATCCTTCTGTTCTTCAGTGAGACCGACAACCTCCATGATACGAGCAATCTCGTCTTCTTTTTCCTTGCCGGATTTCATCTTGTTCACAAGAAGCGGCTCCCCGATAGTGCTGCCCGCCGTTCTTCTTGGATTTAAGGACGCGTAAGGATCTTGAAAAATAATCTGAACTTTTTTCCGATAATCCTTCAGATACATTTCCGATAAGTTGAAGATGTTTTCTCCTTCAAAAAATATCTGCCCTTCCGTGGGCTCCTCAAGTCTCAAAATCATACGCCCCAGGGTAGACTTGCCGCAGCCGCTCTCGCCCACCAGCCCCAAGGTCTCTCCTTTGAATATACTAAGAGAAATCCCGTCAACAGCCTTTATCACGGTTTGCTTTCCCGATAAAAATCCTGTCTGTACAGTGAAGTACTTTTTTAATCCATGAATGTCGATTAGTGTCGATTTCATAATAGAGGGAGACATGATTGGTTTATATTCACTTGTAAAGCCAGCAGTGAACCTTATGCCCGGGAGAATTTTCTTTTAGCACCGGCTCATTCTCCCGACAGACATCCATTACATAAGGACACCTGTCCTGAAAAGTGCATCCGTTTGGCAGATTGTAAAGACTCGGAACAATGCCGGCTATGGCTTTCAGATATTCCTCGCGTCCTGCAGCGTCATCTATCCTGGGTATTGATTCCATGAGTCCTTTTGTGTATGGGTGGAGCGGCGTTGAAAAGAGATCGTTTACCGGAGCGTATTCAACGATCTGCCCTGTGTACATGACTGCCACATGCTGCGATGCCTCTGCGATCACACCCAGGTCATGGGTGATTAGAATAACAGACGTCCCCGAATCTTTTTTCAATCTGTTTATAAGGTCAAGTATCTGCGCCTGGATTGTCACATCCAGCGCAGTGGTAGGCTCGTCTGCAAGCATGAGCCTGGGACCACAGCTTAGCGCCATAGCAATCATTGCTCTCTGGCGCATGCCACCACTCAACTGATGCGGGTAATTACAGACAATTCTTTCAGGAGAAGGCATGCCTACCAGCCTTAGCATTTCAATGGCCCGGCTTATGGCCTCCTTGCGTCCAAGCCCCTGATGCAATCTGATAGTTTCACTAACTTGATCTCCTATCTGCAAGACAGGATTCAGTGAAGTCATGGGCTCCTGAAAGATCATGGAGATATCCTTGCCGCGAATATTGCGCATTTCATCGGTATTGAGATTGAGGAGATCGACTCCGTTAAAGAAGATATTACCGGAAACAATCCTGCCGGGCGGGTTTGGCACCAGGCGCATTAAGGAAAGAGCCAGTACAGTCTTTCCGCATCCTGATTCACCTACGATACCAAGAGTATCTCCTTCATCGACGACAATATCCACTCTGTCAACTGCCTTTACGATGCCGTAATCCGTCTCAAAATAGGTGCTGAGGTTTCTGACTTCAAGAAGTTTAGCCATAGGCCGTCAATTGTTACCTTTTTTTCTGCCAGTCTTTCAGGAACTGAACCAGCAAGCGAACACCTACACCTGATGCCCCTTTGGGGATATAGGGCTTATCTTTTGTCAGGCATGCAGGACCGGCTATATCCAAATGCACCCAGGGATAATTGCCTACAAATTTGCTTAGAAATGCAGCGGCCGTGATTGCCCCGCCGGCTCTCCCGCCTGTATTTTTGTAATCCGCTACATCGCTCTTTATCAATTCATGATAATCTTCCCACAGAGGCAGTTCCCAGACCCTTTCACCAGTTGTATCTGCCGCATTTCTGATCTTCTGTTTCAATGTATCATCCGTCCCCATCATACCTATTACGTTATCTCCAAGGGCAATAATGCACGCGCCTGTCAATGTAGCCACATCGACTATGGCCGCCGGTTTGAACCTTCGCGCATATGTGAGTGCGTCAGCGAGGGTTAACCTACCTTCAGCATCCGTACTGATAATTTCAATGGTCTGGCCCGATAATGATTTCAAGACGTCACCCGGTTTATAGGCCCTTCCACTGGGCAGATTTTCTGTGGCCGGTATCAGGACTACGATATTTACCTTCAGATGCAGATCCGCTGACGCCATGACAGCACCCAACACCGCGGCGCCGCCCGCCATGTCGGATTTCATCTCCTCCATCTTTTCCGACGGTTTCAGGGAAATACCACCGCTGTCGAATGTTATCGCCTTTCCCACTAGCGCTATAACCGGGGCATCTTTATCCCCGCCGTTGTATTTCAGCACAATGAACTTGGCCGGTTCATTACTCCCCTGCGCAACACCGAGCAGTGCATTCATTCCGTTTTTCTTCATCCATGATTCATCGAACACCTTCAATACTACATTTTTTCTCTTGGCCACTTTTCGGGCTTCTTCAGCCATAACTGACGGCGTCATACTGTTCCCAGGAGTAGAAACCATGTCTCTCGTAAAATACACGGCATTGGAAATAATCTCCGCTGCTTTCGCAGCGGATCTCACTGTTATGTAGGATTCATAATCTTCTTCCACGATGGTGAATTCTTTAACCTCTCTGATCTTATCTCTTTCTACAGTCTTGAAAGGCGTAAATTGATAAAGGCCGAGAGATACACCTTCTACGATGGCCTGGGCTGTCTGATCTATGGGTTGATTAAAAGATATAAAATCGAGAGAGCTGAAAAATTCCATCAGTCTCAGAGCCCTCGCCTGCCTTGCCGCCGCAGCATAAGCACCCCTCAATTTTTCCAGTGTGAAATCTGCTTTTTTGCCGACGCCTATCATAATAATGCGTTTTGCCGGTATAGATCCTCTTGTATATGATACCGATACCTGAAGGTGCTTACCTTCAAAATCACCTCCGGCGATTATCTCTTTAATAAGTCCGCCACTTTTTTTATCCAGCAGTTTTGCCTTCCCCTGCAGCTCTTTTACATCCTCAAAATGCGGTATAACAACCGCCTCAGATTTAAACTCTGCAATATTTCCTTTTTTGACGATAACCTTCATTACCCCTCCAAACCATTCCTTTAAAATGATTTAAATACACTGACAGGCGAGACCTCGCTGCCTCTTGAGGATCAATATTCTCAACCCGACCAAGAGTCTCGACCTTAAGTCTTAATTTATCACACCGCTCCTTTTATACGGGAAACAATGACCCGGGCGGCTATTACACCGCTTGCAGATGCCTGCAGCAATCCCCTAGTTACCCCGGCGCCGTCCCCTATAGCAAATAGATTCTTCACCTTTGTTTCCATTTCCGGTGACACTTCGATGCGATTCGAATAAAACTTTACCTCTACGCCGTAAAGGAGGGTGTGGCGGGAAAAAACTCCGGGAGCAAGCTTATCAAGAGCCTCAAGCATTTCGATAATGCTCTGCATGTGGCGATAAGGCAATACAAAACTGAGATCGCCCGGCGTAGCAGTAAGGAGAGTCGGTCTCGTGAGGCAGTGGTCAATACGATCCTTCGTCGATCTCCTGCCTGCAAGTAAATCACCCAATCTCTGAATGATCGCACCGCCGCCCAAAAGGTTTGCCAGTCTTGCAATGTAGCGGCCATATGCGATGGGATCACGGAAAGGTTCCGTAAAATTACTGCTCACGAGGATAGCAAAGTTGCTGTTATCACTTTTTCGTCTTGCATAGCTATGACCATTTACAGTCGTGATGTCTTCGTTTTCTTCCGTTACCACTTCCCCATAAGGGTTCATACAGAAGGTACGGACTTTATCGTCAAAGGTTTTGGAATAGTAAATTAACTTCGGTTCATAGGTTACGTCCGTAATTTTCTTGAGAATCGTGGCGGGTAACTCTACACGTACACCGATGTCCACGGGGCTGACCATTGTCCTCAGCCCCAGCGATTCGACCTCCCCTTTCATCCAGTTGGCCCCAACCCTGCCGGGCGCAGCAACGACAAATTTACCGTTTATGACTTCTCCGTTAGAGAGTTTCACACCTTTTATGTATCCATCCTCTGCAAGCAATGACTGAACCTGGCAGCATGTCCTAACTTCGACCCTTCCATCAAGGGTTCTCCTCATATCGGTTAAAATACGCTGGCAGTTCTCCGTGCCTATATGACGAATAACTGTCGGTATGAATTCGAGACCTGCAAGACTCGCCTGATCCGCAATCTCTTCAACTGACATTGCTGAATCACCGAAAACCCGGTTTGGCGCCCCATGTTTGACAAAGACTTCGTCTGTGTTCTTCAGAAGATGTATTAAGTCGCTTTTATCGAGAAAATCAGAAAGGTATCCCCCCACTTCTGTAGATATATTGAGTTTTCCGTCACTGAAGGCACCGGCGCCTCCCCACCCACAGAGAACATCTCTTGCGCTGTACCGTTCACGTTGCTCTAGTTCATTCCCTTTGTCAAAGAGGATTACCCCTCCGACACCACTTTCAGCAAGGGTCAGTGCCGTAAATATCCCCGCTGGTCCACACCCGACGATAATTACATGGTAGTCCATGAATCCCCAAAACCGCCTTTTCTTTCTATTTTTTTGAATTTACAATCTCATATTTTCAGCCTTAAATCAAGTTTCCTGCAAGTAATGACGTAATTGCCGACAAATCAGACTTTCATGGGATACAGAATTAGTGTATATATAATTT
>Ga0335070_10009353_pt1 | contig 11490 bp, 10 predicted proteins | sample Lox_Sample_13_FD_206722 | JGI IMG/M metagenome (GOLD analysis project Ga0335070, IMG submission 206722) | Soil microbial communities from Loxahatchee National Wildlife Refuge, Florida, United States - Lox_Sample_1.3 | ecosystem: Environmental > Terrestrial > Soil > Wetlands | place: USA... | reverse complement strand
GTTTAAATGATTCAACAAGAGGACTCTTTTTCAGGAAGGAATGGACGATGTTCATCTGCACTCCTTTTCCCTTTCCATGGATGATGCGAACCTCTCTAAATCCCTTCTTCTGACATTCGAGGAGATATTCCTCCAAAAGAGAAGGGATCTCTTTGGGAGAGAAAGTATGAAGGTCAATCCAATCCTCAGTAGGAATACGAACAGGCATAAAGAAAGTTTCAAGTTCAAGGTTCAAACTAAAGACTCTGCCCTCCCTCACCCCGCCCTCTCCCCCGACGGGGAGAGGGGAAGGGTGAGGGCTAACTTCTTTCGGACCGTTTTGAAAATCTTATGAAACATCGATTTAGTCAGCTTGCCGGTCTGAGTGTTTTGTTGGCTGGGATGATAGGTGGTCATCAAAGTGATCGCCCGGGTCTTGGTAGGGAACGGTTTCAAACCGTTCCCTACAGGGGTAGGAATCGAATAAATTTTTCCGTGACCAAATGACAAAGATGGAATTTCTAACCCTTTCAGCCTCATAGCTTTGAGGGTTTGCGTAAAGGCGAGCTGGCCTAATGGGACAATGACTTCAAGATTCTTCAAGAGATCGAGCTCTCTTAAAAAATAGGGCCGGCAGTTCTCAATTTCCTCAGGCAGAGGTTTATTCTTAGGAGGAGCACATCGAATCGTTGCGGTAATATAGCAATCGTCCAATTTGAAGCCGTCATCCCTCTGAAGGGAGTTGGGCTGATTGGCAAAACCGAACTGATGGAGTGCACCAAATAACCACTCTCCGCTTCGATCTCCTGTGAACATTCGGCCCGTTCGGTTCCCACCTTGCGCGGCAGGGGCCAGTCCCACAATCAGAACCCGGGCATCCGGGTCTCCAAAACTGGGAAGGGGTTTTGACCAATAATCCCAGTCCCGATATCTTCTCGGCTTGTGTTGGGATACTTCTTGAAGATAGGCGACCAGTCTCGGACATTTTCGGCAATTGACCACTATTCTTTGAAGTTTTTCTAATTCTGTGCCAGGTATCATGGCTAGACAAATACTTCCACCATTTTCATCATATCTATTTCCATCACGCTTTTTCAAGTAAAAACATGAATTTTGACAGAATCCCTTTTTCTTGTTAAAAAGAATTAATAACACACCCTCTGCAAGAGATCAAAGATGATAGAGGTGACGGATGCCGACTTACTCCCACTCTCAGCTTTCCACCTATGAAACCTGCCCCCAAAAATACAAACTTGCGTATATTGACAAGATCGAAGTCGAGACAGAGGGTATCGAGGCTTTCATGGGCTCAAGGGTTCACGAAGCCTTGGAGAAGCTCTACCGAGACCTGAAGGTGACCAAACTCAATACCTTGGACGAGCTCCTCGACTTCTACCACCAGAGTTGGGAAAAAAATTGGAATGGCATGATCCAGATCATACGGAAGGATTACACTGCTGAGGATTACCGTCGTCTGGGAGAAAAATGTATCATAGATTATTATAAGCGGTACTATCCCTTTGATCATGGGAAAACCTTAGGTCTCGAAGAGTACATCTATTTTCCTCTGGAAGAAGAAAAGGGTTATTGGATCCGGGGGTATATTGACCGGGTGACCTTGGCGGATAGCTCTCTTCTGGAGATCCACGATTACAAGACCGCAAACAGGCTACCCACAAAGGAGGATGTCGAGTCAGACCGGCAATTGGCTTTCTATCAAATGGGGGTAGCAGAAAAATGGCCCGGTGTCCGGGAGGTCAGACTGGTCTGGCACTATCTTGCCTTCGATACCGAAATCCATTCCTCAAGAACACCCGATCAGCTCCATCGACATCGGGAAGAGACGTTAGAACTTATCCAAAGGATCGAAACGGACAGGCAATTCCTTCCCAAAGAGGGGCCTCTTTGTGATTGGTGCAATTATCAGGGGTTCTGCCCCCGGAGGAAACATCTCATTACTGCAGGGAGTCTTCCGCCCAATGAATATCTGGATGAGGAAGGCGTGGTCTTGGTCAACCAATATGTGGAGCTGAAAGAAAAGAAAACAAGATTGAATGAAGAGATTGACGCTGAATTGGCCAAGGTCGAAGATGCCCTCTATACCTATGCTCAGAAGGAAGAACTCGAAGCGATCTTCGGAAGCGATCACGTCGCGAAGATAAAGAGTGAGACGAAGGAGAAATATCCCTTAAAGGGAGATCCCAGCCGAAAAGCATTGGATGAAATGATTAAAAAGGCAGGAAAGTGGATGGAGGTTTCTGATCTCAATCCCTGGATGCTGGCCAGGGTGATCGACCGAAGAGGTTGGCCTCCCTCATTAGTGAATAAGGTAAAGGAATTTTCAACTGTGGAGGAGAGCCGTTCGATAACGGTTTCCAAGCTGAAAGAAAGAGAATAGTTTTGAAAAATCCGAAGCACGAAATAGGAAACAAGCACCATTGCCAAAATACAAATGACCGAAGGAAAACGGTACCTCTGGAATGTCATTCCTGCGGAAGCAGAAATCCAGGTTGAAGAGACTGGATCCCGGATCAAGTCCGGAATGACTCTCTATCGGGCTCGCAGTTTATTTTTTTTTGAAATTCGAGTTTTGGATTTGTTTCGAGCTTCGATATTCGGATTTCGAGCTTATGAGTATCCGACAGGCTATATAATATGCAGAGGCGAAACCTATGAATATCCACGTTGAAAAAGCCAAACCAGAAAAATTTCCCTGTGAACTTCTTCTTCTCTTTGCATTCGAATCTCCCGAATCACCGGAGGGGCCCATCCGGAATGTGGATCTGAAGTGGAAAGGGTTTATCTCGACTCTGATAAAAGAGGGAGATTTCAAGGGAGAGTTATTTGAATGCCATCTCCTTCACACCCAGGGTGCTCTCCCTGCCCCAAGGGTGCTTTTGACCGGCCTGGGCAAAAAAGGAGAGTTCGATTTAGAGAAATGGCGAGGGGCTGCGTCGAAAGCCGGCCAGTTCATCCGGAATGCCGGAATTAAACAGCTTGCTTTTCCGATAAAGAAATTCGATAGCCAATCCGAGGAGGAGCTGGCTGAATCTTTTGTGACCGGGATCCTCCTCGGTGTCTACCAGTTCACCGAATTTAAGACGCTCGAACGGGAAAAGATTAAAGAGATCGGAGAAGTCATCATCCTTGGAGAGACAGACAAAGAAGGTGAGTTGATCGGTGATGGTCTGAGAACAGGACAAACTATTTCGGAGGCGGTCTACCTGGCAAGGGATCTGGTCAACGGACCCAGCAATGAGGTGACCCCCACTCTTTTGGCTGAAAAGGCTAAAAAGATTGCGGAAGATTACGAAATGGACATTCAGGTATTAGAAGTGGGTCAGACAGAGGCGATGGGTATGGGAGCCTTTGTCGCCGTGGCCAAGGGAAGCCAGGAGCCCGGGAAGTTTATCGTCCTCGAATATAATAAAGGAAAAGGATTGGATACAATCGCATTGGTAGGGAAGGGAATCACCTTTGATAGCGGAGGGATTTCGATAAAACCCTCGGAGAATATGGAGCGGATGAAAGACGATATGTCCGGAGCTGCCGCGGTCTTGGCCACCCTGCAAGCTGCCTCCAAGCTGCAACTTCCTCTCCATCTGGTTGGGATCATGCCAGCGACGGAAAATCTCCCGAGCGGAAAGGCTTATAAACCCGGTGATATTTTGAAGACGCTTTCGGGGCAGACCGTAGAAGTGATCAGTACCGATGCAGAAGGAAGGCTTATTCTTTCGGATGCCCTCACCTATAGTCTACGGTATCAACCGAAGGCGATCATAGATTTGGCCACATTGACAGGAGCCTGTGTCATCGCATTGGGAGACCACGTCATCGGGCTTTTCGGGAATGATAAATCTCTTTTGAAACGGGTCGAAGACGCCTCCTCCAAAACAGGGGAAAAAGCTTGGAGACTCCCTCTCTGGGATGACTATTTTGAATATCTGAAAAGTGATTCGGCTGATTTCAGAAATGTGGGAACACGGGCCGCAGGTGCCATCATCGGGGCGATCTTCTTGAGCAAATTTGTGGGAAAAATTCCGTGGGTTCATCTCGACATTGCCGGACCTGCGTCGATTGAAAAGGAGAGACCTTATATCCCACGCGGGGGCACCGGAGCCGGCGTAAGATTGCTTATTCAGATGCTAAGGGATTGGAAGTAAAATTAAATGTCAAATGTCAAAGCCAAAAGTTCAAATTAAATCCAAGGTTCAAATGACCCAAACAGGAAGAGTTTTGACATTGATTCGTTCGTCATTGATTTGACATTTGAGTTTTGACATTTGAACTTTTGGACTTCAAGCTCGAATTCTCGGCTGCGGAAATTTCAGGTTAGGATCACATGACGGATGAAGCAGAAAAGCAATACCCCTTTTTGAGGGCCTGTCGTAGACAGTCAACGCCCTATACGCCCATCTGGCTGATGCGTCAGGCCGGACGTTACCTGAAGGGGTATCGCGCGCTCCGGAAGAAATACTCTTTCTTGGATATGTGTAAGAATCCTGAACTGGCGGCGCAGGTAACGCTGCAGCCCATTGAAAAGTTTAAGCTCGATGCAGCCATTATTTTCTCGGACATCCTTATTCCCCTGGAGCCGATGGGGGTGGAATTTGAGTTCGCTAAAGGGGAAGGCCCTGTCTTCCATCATCCCCTCCGAGAAAGAAAGGACGTGGAAAGACTGAGCCTCTTCGAACCGGAGGAGGAAATCTCCTTTCTCATGAAAGCGATCCGGATCGTCCGAAAAGAATTAGAAGGAAAAGTCCCTTTGATCGGGTTCTCCGGTGCTCCTTTTACTCTAGCGAGTTACATCATCGAAGGAGGTCATTCGAAGAATTACGTTCTCACCAAAAGCCTGATGTACCAAGACCGTCCCACATGGGATACTATGATGCAGAAGATCTCGGAGATGCTCATCCGGTACCTAAACGCTCAGATTCGATCGGGAATCCAAGCTCTTCAGATTTTTGACTCCTGGGTGGGGTGCTTGAGTCCGGGCGATTACGAAGAATATGTCCTTCCTTATTCCAGAAAGATCATGGAGGGTGTTGGCAAGAGCGTCCCTCTTATCCATTTCGCCACCTCCAATTCAACGCTTTTGGAGTTGATGAAACGGGCAGGAGGAGATGTCATCGGAGTGGATTGGCGGGTGGATATTGAGGAGGCTTGGGCACGTCTTGGGCATGATGTCGCCATTCAAGGAAACCTCGATCCTGTCATTCTATTGGGTCCAGTGGATTTGATCGAGAGGAGCGTTAAGAAGATTCTTGATAGAATAGGAGGTCGACCCGGTCATATCTTCAACCTGGGCCATGGACTCCTTCCAAATACCCCGCCCGATCATGTTACCGCCTTGGTGGACATGGTACATGAATATAGTTCAAGATCAGACAGGAGAGAAGGTAAAGGTTAAGGCTACGAAGCCCGTTTCGGTTAGTGATCAAGGGCTATGTGCAAAGTATTAAGAGACGAAAAACGTACCCTTTTATTAACGATACGGGCATCCTTACCGTTATCGTTGGACGATTCCTTCGTTTGTTTTCTAAGCAAATGATGAAAGCCATTCTCCTTTTAGCCTTTGGAGGACCCCGGTCTCTTGACGAAGTGGAACCCTTTTTGACCCGTCTTTTTCGGGGCCGAAAACCTTCTTCAGAACAATTGGAAAGGGTCAAGGAGCGCTACGGACTGATTGGGGGTTATTCTCCTCTACCGGAGATTACATTCAAACAAGCAAAAGCTTTGGAGAACAGTCTTAATGCGAAGGGCTATCCGTTCAAGTCCTACGTAGGAATGCGTTATGGGCACCCTCTGATTGAAGAGACGTTGAAAAAAATTCTCGAGGATGGAATCCATGAGGTCATCGCTGTTCCCATGGCACCTTTCCGGTCCCGTGCGAGCACAGGAGCCTACATTGAGGAAGTGAATCAACTAAGGGAAAATATTGGAGGTGGGATAGAACTTTCTTTTGTTGAGGGATGGCATCTGCATCCTATATTCATTGAGGCGATTCAGGAGAAGATTGAAGAGGGGTTGATGCAATTCACTTCGGAAGAGAGAAAGAAGGTTCATCTCATTTTCTCTGCACACAGTCTTCCGAAATCTCTTGTGGGAAACGAGCCCTACGTCGAGGATATGGAGGAGAGTGTTAGAGAGGTTCTTAGAAAGGGTGAACCCTTTCCCTGGCATATTGCTTTTCAGAGCAGAGGAATGGGACCCGAGGAGTGGTTAGGTCCGGGCGTCGAGTCAGTCTTAGAGGAACTTTCCAAGAAGAAGATTCGGGAGGTCCTGATCGTTCCTATTGGATTTGTTTCAGACCATATAGAAATTCTTTATGACATTGATATCCTTTACCGGAATAAGGCAAAATCATTGGGGATGCAATTGAAGCGTACGCCATCTCTCAATTTTTCTAAACGATTTATTGAGGCTCTTGCGGTGATCGTCGAAGAACATATGATCAATAGTTCGGAGAGTGGAGTTGGGAGTTCGGAGTAGTATTGAAAGCAGGACATGCTAAACCAAACCGGATAAACATATGAACTCTTAGCCCCATGAATTCTTTTCTCATTGGTGTGTGTGTCTATAAACTACGGTTTTCAAAAAGGGCGTCATTCCGGCGAAGGCCGGAATCCAGCCTTTTCAAGGCCCTCTGGATGCCGGATCAAGTCCGGCATGACGAAAGGGCTGAATTTATGGACAGGCACTAACTAATAGGTTTGTGTTTGATCTCAGGGTTGATACCCCGAGCTCCCCGCCTGCCAGAGTACCAGTACGGCGGGCAGGCGAACTCATAACTCCGAACTTCTTTCCGGGAGATCCATGAAACGAATCATCATCATCGGCGGTGGCGTTGCCGGGCTCGGAGCAGCATTCAAAGTCAGGCGAGCCGCATCCGAGGGTCACGACGTCGAGTTCGTTCTGGTCGAGAAAGACAAGCGTCTCGGGGGCAAGATCCAAACAGAGATGGTCCCGGATCCTTCAGAGCAGGGGAGGTTCGTCGTGGACGGTGGTCCGGACTGTTTTTTGACGGAAAAACCGGCCTGTCACCGCATCGCCAAGCTTACAGGGATCTTCGATGATGAATTGCCTACTGACGACTCACGGAGGCGCACGTGGATTCTGTCTCGTGGCAAACTTCATCAGATGCCAGATGGCGTGATGATGTTCGCACCCACGAAGTTCGTTCCCTTTGCGACGACCGGACTCTTTTCATGGCCCGGTAAGATCCGGATGGGCATGGATCTCTTCATCCCGCCGAAGAAAGTCGCACCGGGCGAGTTCAACGACGAAACGCTTGAAAGCTTTGTGGTCCGTCGCATGGGCCGAGAGTGCCTTGATCGGCTTGCGGAGCCTCTGGTCGGAGGCGTTCACGCGTCCGACCCAACGCTGATGTCGCTTGCCGCAACGTTCCCGCGTCTCCTCGAGATGGAGCAAGATTACGGGTCCCTGTTGAAAGCCTTTATCGCCATGCGCCGCAAGGTCGAAGAAATGCGGCGAAAATACCCGGCCAAGCCGGGGGACAAGCCCCGTACGTTCTTCACTTCTTTCGTGAATGGTATGCAGGAACTCACGGACAGCATGGCCGATGCTGCCGGCCGGGAAAGCATCAACACCGGCGTGGCCGTCACCTCGCTCCAGCGTACCTCCAAGGATGGATGGCGCGCCTCGCTCTGCGGCGGTTCCTCCGCCGATGGGGACGCAGTGATCATCGCCACCGAGTCATGGGCTTCCGAGCCGCTTATCCGCCCACATGACGAGGCCATCGCAGATGCTCTTGCCAACATACCGGCCTCTTCCTCGGCGACCATCTCGATTGCCTTCAACGAGAGCGAGGTCGGTTTCGATCTGAATGCGTTTGGAGTTCTGTGCCCTCTCGTAGAGGGCCGTGCGCTCATGGCAGCGACTTACTCCTCCACCAAGTGGCCGGGCCGTGCGCCAAAAGGCAAGGCGCTTCTACGCGGTTTTGTTGGAGGCCCGCACAACCAGGAGATTTTGAAACGGTCGGACGAAGAGCTCGTTCAGACGGTGCTTGCCGAGTTTCATGACATCCTGGGTCTCAACCCTTTGGCGAAGCCGCTCTTCTCGCGCGTCTTCCGGTGGCACCTCGGCATGCCGCAGTACACACTCGGGCACCTCGACCGAATTATGCTCATCGAGAATCGTAGCGCCCAGATCCCAGGCCTCGCCCTTGCAGGCGGTAGCTACAGGGGAGTAGGTGTTCCAAATTGCATCGAAAGTGGTGAGCGGGCTGTCTCGAAGATACTTGGCGAGTGGGACATTGACCTCGCAGAGGATCACGCCGAGGAAAAACGGTATTACTAGGGAGATAAAGCTCAAAGTTGAAAGCTCAAAGCGGAAATCTAATGGAGGAGTAAAAGATGTTAAAAAGGTCGCCCTGGTTATTCGGCTTCGCAGCTTTAATATATGGGATCCTTTTTATTCTTACACACAGTTTCTCTGCTGATAAGATTCTAACAAAAGTGATCGTTCGTGTGGTGGCGAGGGATGCCCAGGTGATCGGGTCAGGGGTGGGAGGTGCACTTGTCCGGATTAAGAATCTGGAGACAGGAGAAATCCTCGCAGAGGGGAAACAGGAAGGAGGGGCTGGCAGCACAGAGCGGATTATGGTTCAACCACGTCGGCGTGGAGAGACCATCTATGGAACCCCAGGTTCAGCCTTTTTCGAGGCCAGGATTCCACTGGATAAACCTACACAAGTTGAGATTTACACTGAAGCCCCTCTTGCCTACCCTCAAGCCGTACAGAAAGGCTCAAAGACACTCACCCTTATTCCTGGTAAGCACATCCTGGGTGAAGGGGTGATCATCGAATTAACCGGATTGATTGTTAATATCCTGAGCCCTTCCCCTGAAGAAAGCTTAAAAAGAGGGGAAGAAGTTTTGGTGAAGGCTGAAGTTCGGATGCTTTGAGGATGCGCCATCACTCCCGGAGGTCTCTGGGACTCGAATAAATTCGAAATATGGGGGCAGCGGGTTGATGGAGATAACGTTTCAGAAAAATTCAATTTGAATTATGGAGGGAAGCCAAGCCTATTCGAAGTTAGAATTACTCCTCCTTCAGGATCCGGCGAAGTGAAACTTCGGATTCTCGCCGTTGACCAGGCCGGCAACTGCGGCCAGCACACGCTTTCCTTTCACATTGCCCAATAGGAGAATCCGCTGACTGTAGTGAACCTTTTCAACTCAAATTTTTGTTGACATGAAGCAGGAATCTGCGTAGAGTTAATGTTGATTTAAGTACCTCTCCGAGAAGTGGTCAAACGAAATCATTAGATCAAAATTGCGGAGTATCCGAATGGCAGAGATTACAAAGAAGGAATTTTTAGAATTGTTAGGTGAATTTTCAGAAAAAAACTTAGAACCAAAATTCTCAAAAATGGACTCCGAGTTTGTGGAATTCAAAGAAGATATTATCCACCGATTCCATATCATATCGGAAGATGTGATCAGCAAAGTAAAGTTAGTCGCAGAGGGTGTGGCCAGTCTCAATGAGAAACTTGACCGCCATATCGATGACGATAAGAGAGAGCATAAAGACATCTTGGCTGCGATTAAATTCTCTTATGCCGAACTTGATAGAAGAATAACAACTCTCGAAGCCGAAATGGAAGACCTGAAACGCAGAATGGATAAAATAGAACACAGATCCATTTCGTGAATCAGTGTGTACGTACACATTATTTTCGATATGAGGGAAAGAATATTTATGAGACTTCCAATCAACCGGACCTTTATTTTCCTGTAGGTTCTTTGCTCGCTTATTCTTTTGGGTTGCGTAAGCACTTTGCATGTGACCTATTATTCGGACCCCCCTGGGGCTGTGCTATACGTAAACACGAATAATCTCGGGTTCACTCCAGTAACGCTCCATTATAGAATCACCGAAGAAGCCAAGAAAAATGGGTGTATTTTCCTTGCAGGTACTTCCGTTAAGTGGGCAAGCGGGGTAGCAGCAAGCATTCCGAGACTTAGAGCGGATCTGAGCCTTGGTAATTATCAAAAATTTACCTTCTTGAGGCCCGATAACGTTCCTGGGCGCCATGTAGATATGAATTTTGCTTTGGAGTTGGAACGACTTAGATTAATTCAGATGCAAACTAAGGCAATGCAAGACTCAGCAAAAGCACAACAAGACCAAGTCAAGTTGCTTCAGGAATATTACAATAGGGTTCAATTGCAGCAGCCAGGGTTTATCCAACCCCTCAATTGCACATCTACTCTGATAGGAAATGTTATTAGTACAAATTGTTATTGAGTTTGAACAACATAAAATTATTCTACTCAACCTCACTTTTTAACGGGTCCTTCTTCCTGAAAGTCTAAAAGGGGTGTATATTACAATGCGTGTTTCACAATTGATGAACCTGATCCTTAGGGTCGTTTAATTTTTTCAGTTATTATTATATTGATGCGGTATAATCTTGCTTGAAACAATATTATGTTGAAAAAAAGAAACATTACGGCCCCATTTAAGACTCAAGAAGGGCCTTCTAAAGGGCTGAAGCGTTAGATTTTTGGGGGAATCAAGACAGCAGTATAAAAAATAATGTTCAGCAAAAGAAAGGAAAGCATAACACATGAAGTTAGCAGCCATCGGCTGAGTGCTCGCTCTATTATCCATCATTTTCAGGAGTATTTGCCTTCGGGAAAAGAATTTTCCATTAGGCTGCAAATTCGCGACTTGTTTTTGTCTTTGGACATTGGGCAATGCACTCGCCTTTTTTGGACTTTGGAGTCTGGCGAGTGGTCCAGCAACGCCGAAAGTAGAGTATTCTGGCGTTTTGGTTGTGCTTTCACTCTTGTCAGCCGGAGCATTCGCAGGATTCTGTGCAGTCGAGTATGAGAGGGCAAGGGAAGACGAATCATGTCTTCTCAACTTTCTTTCCATCCTTTTTATGACTCTTTTTTACCTTCTATTCTCTGCTATTTGTTACTACATAGGAAAGAGTGAAAACATGCATCAAGTCGAGGCAGTGTCTTATGTAATTCCAATTATTATGGTCATATCGCTGGAAGTTAACACAGTTATAGATATTTGGGACTATCGCAAGCCCGCAGATAGATAGGAAAAAAAGAACACGACCATTTTTCGATGCCACAGAAGAAATAATAGCGAATGTGTCCCTTTTTTCTTAAGGATTCAATTGGCTTTGATCTTTTCTAAATCCAGATCGTCCAGAACAACAATCCCCTTGGCTTTCATCTCCTCGATCGCCTTTTGAGAGGTATCCGGTGCCACTCCCCGGCTTAAGTTCTTGATCATGATTACTTTGTATCCCGCGGCTGCCGCGTCAAGTGCAGTTGCCCTCACACAATAATCCGTCGCAATCCCGTAGACCACCACCTTTTTGATCTTCTCCTTTTTCAACAATTTGTCCATGTCCGTTTTTTTCCCGCCATCGTCCTGGAAACCGGAATAGCTGTCATATTGTGGATCCATTCCCTTTTTTACGACCGCCTTGAATAATTTTTTATCCAATAAGATTTCTGCCCC
>Ga0335070_10009352_pt1 | contig 11492 bp, 5 predicted proteins | sample Lox_Sample_13_FD_206722 | JGI IMG/M metagenome (GOLD analysis project Ga0335070, IMG submission 206722) | Soil microbial communities from Loxahatchee National Wildlife Refuge, Florida, United States - Lox_Sample_1.3 | ecosystem: Environmental > Terrestrial > Soil > Wetlands | place: USA: Florida... | reverse complement strand
GTCTTACCTCCGCACCAGGCTCTTGACGAGGTATCTTCACTTCTACAACCACCACCGAGCTCATGCGTCTCTCGGTGGCAAGCCGCCCATCAGTAAGCTGAACAACGTGGTGAGAAACAACATCTAGCGCTCAGTCGTACACCTTGCCGTTGACCCGGAGGCGGCGGAGGTAGAGCAGCTCGCACGAGCCGTCGCCGACGTCCTCGCGCGACAGCGACGACCTCCACGTGATCCTCTCCGCGCCGCGACGGCCCTCGATCCGGACGAGCTCGCCCGACAGCTCGGCGACGTCCCCTCTGCCGAGCGAGCGCGCCGCGCGCCTGAGGTTCGGGTTCGCGGGCACGATGTGCGTGTTCGAGGAGCTGCGGACGATGGTGGCCGCCGGGAACGGCGGCTGCCCGCTCCAGTGCCAGAAGTACCAACGGCCGTCCTGCGACCACTCGAGCCGGCGCCACGCGCGTCCCTCGGCGAGCTCGCCCCACACCATCGCGACGTCGCACGGTGCGAGCCGGCCGTTCCAACCCCACGAGTAGTTCTCGCGCGAGACGACTACACCGCGCAGCACGTAGCGGGCGAGCGGCGTGACGACGAACTCCCAGTCGCCGTCGGTGATCCGCACCGGGTCCGTCCCGTCACCGGCGTCGACGGCGGTCTGCACCGGGGCCTGCGACACGTCGATCGGAGCGTCATCGGTCCCGGACGGCGTCGGCCCGCACGCCGCGGCGGCGAGGAGAAGCGCCGCAGCGAGCGGCCAGGCCGAGCGGATCCGGGCGATGCGCGATCCTGCCATCTCGCCGAGATCATCGCATCGCACTCCGAGCCGGACAAGGCGCTCGCGCCGAGGTTCGAGGCCGAAGCGTTCTCCTTGACGCCCACGGCGCCCGTCGTTACCCTCCGTCCGGGCCGTTAGCTCAGCTGGCAGAGCAGCGGGCTTTTAACCCGAAGGTCGTGGGTTCGATCCCCACACGGCCCAATGAGTTGCCGACTCCGGCCGGAACTATCTGCGACCTGTTGGTTCCCTTCCCCTGAGGTGCCGCGGCCCGGATGAGTGCGCCGAACGCGACTCATCCCGGATCCAGCGCGACGATCATCCCGGCTCGCGCTCCGCCGGTCGCGAGCTCCCTCTCTCGAGCCGGCCACACAGCCGAGCAGACCACAGAGACGGCCTGGCCGACACCGTGACCACCAGGCTTCTGTGAGCTCGCCCATACGGACCCACCTCGGACACCCTCTGACCCGTTCGCCCGGGAGCCTCCACGTCGCGGCGTCACGGCGGCCGTTCCTCGTACCCGGCCGAGCGTGCCGGCCGGAAATCGGCGGACGGACGCGGGTGTTCTCCCGTCAAAGATCAGGTTGGAGGAGGTGGACGGTGGCGGTGCGCACGAAGGTCGGCTCGACCGGTTGGGCTTCGATTGCCTTGGCCTTGGCTTTGGCGTTGGTGGGATTGGCGACCGCCTCCGAGGGCGCCGATCGCGCGAGCATCCTGAGGGCACTTACCGCCAGGCTGCAGCGCGGGCAGGCTCTCGCGACCGGCGTCGTGCCTCTGGCGAGCGGCAGCGGCTTCGCGCGCTCCTTCGGCGGGTCCAACTCCGACGTCGGGAACCTCATCAGGCAGTCCGGCAGCAACTTCGTGCTCGGCGGCCTCTCCGACTCGTTCGGTCCGGGCAGCGGGTTCAAGCCGTGGCTCACCGAGCTCGACGGAAGCGGGAACCTGATCTCCCAGCACGTGTGGGGAACCGACCAGGCCGAGGCCGGCTTCGCCGCGGGCACGCCCGACGGCGGGTACTTCGTCACCGTCGTCTCCGAGCCCACGCCGGGGCAGTTCTTCCTCCAGCTCATCAAGCTCAACAGCTCGTTCGCGACCGTCTGGCAACAGCAGTACGGCAACGGCAGCGAGGGGATGGCGGCGGCGGCCGTCCAGAGCGACAACACCTTCCTCGTCTACGGCAACACGCCGGTGCTCTCGGGCGGGGGGACGCTGTCGTTCGTCCTGACGGTTATCAAGACGGACACGTCGGGCCACGTCGTCTGGCAGAAGCAGTTCACCGCCCCGAGCCCGGTCGCGGTCGAGTTCAACCAGCTCGCCGACGGAAGCTTCATCGGGGCGGGGACGATCGGAGACCCGTTGAACCCCGGCACCACCGACATCATCGTCGTCAAGCTCGACTCGAGCGGCAACATCACATGGCAGAAGAGCTTCGGTGGCCCCGGCCAGGAGACGGCGTTCCTGGCGCTCCCCATCAGCGGGGGCTACCTCATCGCGGCCTCGACGACGTCGTTCGGCGCCGGCAAGGCCGATGTGTGGCTCCTCCAACTCGACACCTCGGGCAACCTCGTCAAGCAGGAGGTGATCGGTGGCGCCGGCGACGAGAACGCGTACCTGGAGGCGGTGAGCGGGGGGTACATCCTCTCCGGCTCCACGGACTCTTCCGGCGCGGGCTCGACCGACGGCTGGCTGGCGTTCCTGGACTCGAACCTCAACGTGACGTCGTCGAAGACCTACGGCGGCTCCGGCGCCGACATGCTGGTCGCCTTGCCCGACTCGGCGGGCGGCTTCCTCCTCCTCGGCACGACCACGTCGTTCGCCGGCGGCAGCGGGGGTATATGGCTCGTGAAGACCGACGGCTCGGGCACGCCGATCTGGCAGAACACCTACCCCGGCGCGGCCGACGGCTCCGCCGACATCAACCGGCTCTCGGGGGGCGGGCTGCTGCTGAGCGGCTCGACGGAGCCGCTGGGGTCGGCGGGCTCCGACATGCTCGCGATGCTTCTCGACGCCAACGGCCAGCTCGCCGGGTGCGACCTCATTCACCCCACCACCGTGAACCCGGCGAACTTCCCGGTCACGGTGACCCCGACACACGTGACTCCCGGGACCCTGGCCGTGACGGAGAGCCCTGCGTCGGTACCGCTCCCGACCACCACGCTGAGCGCCATCAGCACGAACGCCATCACCACCATGGTCTGCGGGGCCGCGAGCACGCTTGCCGCCACGGCGACCGCCAGCGCGACGTCCGGGACCGCGCCGCTGCCTGTGAACTTCACCGGGTCGGCGTCCGGCGGCACGTCGCCCTATACGTTCGACTGGGACTTCGGCGACGGCAGCGCGCACTCCGGCCAGCAGAACCCCGCTCACACGTACGCGTCCGCAGGCACGTACTCCGTCGTGCTCAAGGTCACGGACGCGGCGGCGGCGACCGCGACCGACAGCCACCTCGTCATCACCGTCTCGAGCGCCGGCTCGACCCTCACTATCACGACGACCTCGCCGCTTCCGAGCGGCACGGTCGGGGTGGCGTACTCGTTCCAGTTCACGTCCACCGGCGGGACCGGCGCCACGACCTGGAGCGTGGTGAGCGGCTCCCTCGACAGTCTCACCCTGAGCGCCGCTGGAGCGCTCGCCGGTACCCCGACGGCGAGTGGGGACTTCAGCCTCACCATCAAGGTAGTCGACAGCGCGAGCGGTTCGGCGCAGGGGACGTTCGCCCTGCACGTCAGCTCGGCGGGCTCGTTCGCCGCGTGGGTGCCGGTGGCGAGCCACGCGAACGGCCTCAACAGCAGCCAGTGGCGCAGCGACCTCGGGCTGCTCAACCCGGGCGGGTCGACGGCCAACGTGGAGGTCGTGTTCGTCGGCGACTCCGCCAACCTGAGCAAGGCGGTGTCGGTGGCGGCCGGGACGCAGTCGATGATGACCGACGTGGTCGGGCAGCTCGGCGGGAGCGGCTCGGGAGCGCTCGAGGTGACCTCGGACCGGCCGCTCTTCGTCACCACGCGCACGTACAACCAGGTCTCATCCGCGGCAACGTGCTACGCCAGGGGCACCCAGGGACAGGACTACCCCGCCGTGGCCTCCAGCGGAGGCCTCACCGCCGGGCAGACCGCGTACCTGGCGGGGCTCACGGAGGACGCCTCGTACCACACCAACATCGGGATCGTCGACACGGGGGCCACGAACGCGGTCGTGCTGGTGAAGCTGTACAACGGCGCAGGGACGAACCTCGCGCAGTACACGGTTCGACCGTCCGCGGGTGAGTGGATCCAGGCCACGCAGCCGTTCAAGAGCCAGGCCGGGCAAACGGCGATGGCCAGCGGCTACGCCACGGTCACGATCCAGTCGGGATCGGGCGTGTTCGCCTTCGCCTCGGTGATCGACAACATCACCAACGACCCGACCACCGTCGCGATGCAGGTGTCGGCGCCCTCGCTCGTCGTCTGGGTGCCGGTGGCGAGCCACACGAGCGGCCTCAACGGCAGCCAGTGGCGCAGCAGCCTCAGCCTGCTCAACCCGGGGCCGGGGGCGGCCAACGTGCAGGTCGTCTTCGTCGGCAGCGGCGGCAACCTGAGCAAGACCGTGTCGGTGGCGGCCGGGACTCAGTCGATCCTGACCGACGTGGTCGGACAGCTCGGCGGGAGCGGATCGGGCGCGCTCGAGGTCACGTCGAGCCGCGCGTTGTACGTCACGGCCCACACCTACAACCAGGTCTCGTCCACGGCGACGTGCTACGCCAGCGGCACGCAGGGGCAGGACTACCCGGCCGTGGCCTCCAGCGGCGGGTTAGGCACCGGGCAGACCGCGTACCTGGCGGGGCTCACGGAGAACGCCTCGTACCACACCAACATCGGGATCGTGAACGCCGGGTCGACGAACGCGTCCGTGCTGGTGAAGCTGTACAACGGCGCGGGGACGTACCTCGCCGAGTACACGGTGCCGCTGGCTCCGGGTGCCTGGGCGCAGGCGACGCAACCGTTCAAGACCGAGGCCGGACAGGCGGCGATGGCCAGCGGGTACGCCACGGTCACAGTCCAGTCGGGAACGGGCGTGTTCGCCTTCGCCTCGGTGATCGACAACATCACCAACGACCCGACCACCGTCGCGACGCAACAGTAGCCGCGACGGGACCGGACCCCGCCCGGCGCCGGCCGACGCGTGCGGAGTCGAGACGGCGGCGCCGGGACGGCACGCCGCCTCGCGGGCGCGCTTCCCGGGCCTCGGCCCCAGCGAAGCCGCCGGGGGCACCCGCGGGATGACCCGCGAGGCTGTGGTACGCTGCGCGGGCGACGCGGCCCTGTCGTCTAACGGTTAGGACACTGGTCTTTCAAGCCAGCAGCACGGGTTCGACTCCCGTCAGGGCCGCCATCCCCCGCCCGCCCGGTTGACAGTCGACAGTTGACAGTTGACAGTCGACAGTCGAAAGACGAGCGGCGGCTACAAGCCCTGCCGATGGGTCCGTCGGCTCGAGCCGCGGCCTCTTCGCTGTTGACTGTGAACTGTCGACTGTCAACTGTGAACTTCCGCTTCCACGCGGTTCGCCGCGGCCCGAAAGGGCTTGTCAAATCCCAGCGCGGGGCCTAGACTCTTCATGTGAAATGGTTCACGTTGGGACGTGGACTGTTTCGCAAGATCCGACCCCCCGGAAGACTCGCAGCACGCGGAGCCGGAAACCACCAAGGAGGAACGTCATGTCCAAGCGGCGCATGGTCACCCTCGACGGGAACGAGGCGACCGCCTCGGTTGCCCACCGCACCAACGAGGTGATCGCGATCTACCCCATCACCCCCTCGTCGAACATGGGTGAGTTCGCCGACGAGTGGTCGGCTCAGGGGAAGAAGAACATCTGGGGCACGGTGCCCCAGGTCACGGAGATGCAGTCCGAGGGGGGCGCGGCCGGAGCCGTCCACGGCGCGCTACAGGCCGGGGCGCTCACGACGTCGTTCACCGCCTCGCAGGGCCTGCTCCTGTTCATCCCGAACATGTACAAGATCGCCGGCGAGCTCACCTCCTACTGCATGCACGTGTCGGCGAGGACCGTCGCGACGCACGCGCTCTCCATCTTCGGCGACCACTCCGACGTCATGGCGTGCCGGCAGACCGGGTTCGCTCTGCTCTCCTCGGGGTCGGTGCAGGAGGCGCACGACCTCGCGTGCGTCGGGCAGGCGGCGACCCTGCGCTCGCGGGTGCCGTTCCTCCACTTCTTCGACGGGTTCCGCACCTCGCACGAGGTGGCGAAGATCGAGGAGCTCACGAACGAGGACCTGCACCAGATGATCGACGCCGGCCTCGTGGCGGCGCACCGTGGCCGGGCGCTGACGCCGGACAAGCCCGTGCTGCGCGGGACCGCCGAGAACCCCGACGCGTTCTTCCAGGCGCGCGAGGCGTGCAACCCCTACTACGCGGCGTGTGCGGCGATCGTGCAGGGCGAGATGGACAAGTTCGCGAAGCTCGCGGGCCGCCACTACCACCTCTTCGACTACTTCGGCGACCCCAAGGCCGAGGACGTGATCGTTATCATGGGCTCGGGCGGCGACACGGCCACCGAGTATGTCGAGTGGGCGCGCAAGCAGGGCAAGAAGATCGGCGTCGTCCGCGTCCGGCTATACCGGCCGTTCTCGGTCGGGGACTTCGTCAAGGCCCTGCCGAAGACCGTCAAGAACATCGCGGTGCTCGACCGCTGCAAGGAACCGGGCGCGATCGGCGACCCGCTCTACCTCGACGTCGTCACCGCGCTGCGCGAGGCTCACGACGCCGGAATGACCTCGTTCGACCCCTGCCCGCGCGTGTTCGCGGGTCGCTACGGCCTCTCGTCCAAGGAGTTCACGCCCGGGATGATCAAGGCCGTCTACGACGAGATCGCGAAGGACAAACCCAAGAACCACTTCACGGTCGGGATCGTCGACGACGTCATGCACACCTCGCTCGCCGTCGATCCGGAGTTCGACATCGAGCCCGACGACGTCAAGCGGGCCGTGTTCTTCGGGCTCGGGTCCGACGGCACCGTGGGCGCCAACAAGAACTCGATCAAGATCATCGCCGAGGAGACCGACAACTTCGGCCAGGGGTACTTCGTGTACGACTCCAAGAAGGCCGGCGCCGTCACGATCTCGCACCTGCGCTTCGGCCCGCGCCCGATCCGGTCCGCCTACCTCATCAAGAAGGCGAACTTCGTCGCGTGCCACCAGACCGAGTTCCTCGAGAAGTACGACATGCTCGCGTACGCGGCGCCCGGCGCGACGTTCCTCGTGAACACGGCGTTCGGACCCGACGAGGTGTGGGAACACCTGCCGCGCGAGGTGCAGGAGGCGATCGTCGAGAAGAACCTCAAGCTGTTCGTGATCGACGCCTACAAGGTGGCGAAGGACACCGAGATGGGCGTGCGCATCAACACGATCATGCAGACGTGCTTCTTCGCGATCTCCGGCGTCCTGCCGCGCGACGAGGCGATCGAGCAGATCAAGAAGGCGATCAAGAAGACGTACGGCAAGAAGGGCGACGTGGTCGTCCAGAAGAACTTCGCGGCCGTGGACCACACGCTCGCGCACATGTACGAGGTGAAGGTGCCCCGCAAGGTCACCGCCACCCGCACGATGCCTCCGACCGTCTCGGACGCGGCGCCCGACTTCGTCAAGCGCGTGACGGCGGTGATGATGTCGGGGAAGGGCGATCTGCTGCCGGTCTCGGCGTTCCCGGTGGACGGCACGTGGCCGGTCGCCACCACGCAGTGGGAGAAGCGGAACATCGCGCTCGAGATCCCGACGTGGGACTCGGCGATCTGCATCCAGTGCAACAAGTGCGCGATGGTGTGTCCGCACGCCGCGATCCGCGCGAAGGTCTACGAGCCCAAGCTCCTCGACAAGGCCCCGGCGACGTTCAAGGCGACCGACTACAGGGCCGTGGACTTCAAGGGCTCCAAGTACACGCTCCAGGTCGCGCCCGAGGACTGCACGGGGTGCACGCTCTGCGTCATGGTGTGCCCCGCCAAGGACAAGTCGAACCCGAAGCACAAGGCGATCGACATGACGCCGCAGCTCCCCATCCGCGAGAGCGAGCGGGCGAACTACAGGTTCTTCCTGGACCTGCCGGAGGTGGACCGCACCGCGATCAAGGTGGACGTTAAGGGCGCCCAGTTCATGCAGCCGCTGTTCGAGTACTCGGGCGCGTGCGCTGGGTGCGGCGAGACGCCGTACATCAAGCTGCTCACGCAGCTGTTCGGCGACCGCGCGCTGATCGCCAACGCCACCGGATGCTCGTCGATCTACGGCGGGAACCTCCCCACGACCCCGTACGCCGTGAACCGCGACGGCCGCGGCCCGGCGTGGAACAACTCGCTGTTCGAGGACAACGCCGAGTTCGGGTTCGGGTACCGTCTCGCGATCGACAAGCACCTCGAGCAGGCGCGCGAGATGCTGGCGGTGCTCGCGCCCAAGCTCGGAGAGAACATCGTGAACGAGCTGCTCGAGGCCAATCAGGACGACGAGGCCGGGATCGCCGCGCAGAGGACACGCGTGGCGGCGCTCAAGGCGAAGCTCGCCGCGATGAAGGAGCCGGAGGCCGGGCGCCTGGCGCTGCTCGCCGACTACCTCGTGAAGAAGAGCGTCTGGATCGTCGGCGGCGACGGCTGGGCGTACGACATCGGGTACGGCGGCCTCGACCATGTGCTCGCCATGGGGCGCGACGTCAACATCCTGGTGCTCGACACCGAGGTGTACTCGAACACCGGAGGCCAGCAGTCCAAGGCGACCCCGCTCGGCGCGGCGGCGAAGTTCGCGATGGCCGGCAAGAGCATGCCGAAGAAGGACCTCGGCATGCTGGGCATGACGTACGGCCACGTCTACGTCGCGCACGTCGCATTCGGCGCCAAGGACGCGCAGACCGTGCGCGCGTTCCAGGAGGCGGACTTGTACCCCGGGCCGTCGCTGGTCATCGCGTACTCGCACTGCATCGCCCACGGCTACGACCTCGCCTACGGGTGCGAGCAGCAGAAGCTCGCAGTGGACACCGGCTCGTGGCCGCTGTACCGCTTCGACCCGCGCCGGATCGCGCTCGGCGAGAGCCCGCTCAAGCTCGACTCGCCGACGCCCAAGGTCGAGCTCGCCACCTACCTCCGCAACGAGACGCGGTTCCGGATGGTCGAGCAGGCCAACCCGGAGCGCTTCAGGCACCTCCTCGCGATGGCTCAGCGCGAGGTGACCAACCGCTTCGCCGTCTACGAGCAGCTCGCCAAGGTCACGATGCCTCTCAAGACGGCCGACGAACAGCCCGTCGCCGAGAAGGAAAGCTAAGGGGGACAGCATGGACCTCTCGACCAAGTACCTCGGGCTCACCCTGCCCCACCCGCTCACCGCCGGCGCGTCTCCGATGGTGGACGAGATGGACACCGTCAAGCGGCTCGAGGACGCCGGGTGCGCCGCGATCGTCATGCACTCGCTGTTCGAGGAGCAGATCACGCGCGAGCAGCTCGGCACCGCCATGGACATGGAGCTCCACGCCGAGTCGTTCGCCGAGGCGCTGTCCTACTTCCCGCAGCCGCAGGAGTTCCGCCTCGGGCCCGAGAAGTACCTCGAGCAGATCCGCCGCATCAAGGCGGCGGTCAAGGTGCCCGTGATCGGCTCCCTCAACGGGACCACGCCCGCGGGGTGGCTCAACTACGCCAAGCTCATCGAGGAAGCGGGCGCCGACGCGCTCGAGCTCAACGTCTACTACCTCGCGACCCAGTCGTGGGAGACGAGCGAGAGCGTCGAGCGGCGGACGATCGAGAGCATCAGGACGGTCAAGCACGCGGTCAAGATCCCGGTCGCCGTCAAGCTCTCGCCGTTCTACTCCTCGCTGGCGAACTTCGCCAAGCAGCTCGGCGAGGCCGGCGCCGACGGGCTGGTGCTGTTCAACCGGTTCTACCAGCCGGACATCGACGTCGAGGAGCTCGAGGTGATCCCGAGCCTGCAGCTCTCCGACTCCTCGGAGCTGCTCCTGAGGCTGCGCTGGCTCGCGATCCTCTCCGGCCACTTCAAGGGCTCGCTCGCGTGCAGCGGCGGCGTCCACTCCCACCTCGACGCCGTCAAGGCCGTCATGGCGGGCGCGCACTCGATCCAGCTCGTCTCGGTGCTGCTCAAGCGCGGGGCGGAGTACATCGCGACGCTCCGCGACGGGATCGCGCGGTGGCTCGAGGAGCACGAGTACTCCTCGCTCGCCCAGGCGCACGCCTCCATGAGCCACCAGAACTCGCCGAACCCGCAGGCCCTCGAGCGCGCGAACTACATGCGCATCCTGCAGGGGTGGAAGCCGTAGCGACGAAGCCGTGGTCCGTGGATCGTGGTCCGTGGACCGAGACGACAACGGCAGAGAGACGACGGGGCGGCCGCGAGGCCGCCCCTGGTCGCAAAGACGGGAAGAGGGAAGAAGGTAGAGGGTAAAGGGAAGGCACAACCTGCGGCAATATGGGTCTTTCGTCCTCCCTCTTCCGTCTCCCCTCTTCCCTTTTCCCGCGGTTCAGGGGCGATCGCCGCGAAGCAGGCGCTCGACCTGCGATGGGAACGACGCCGAGAAGTCGAGCGTCCACCATCCCCGCCTCCCGTAGAACGCCTTCGCGACGTCCTCGGGCGGCGGTTCGAGTTGGATCATCCCGTCGGTCCGCTTGGAAGTCCGGACCACGCGGGTGCCGGCAGGAGCCTGGATCGCCGGCACGCCTTTGAATCGCAGGGCGGTCGCCGGGAGGAGTGCGCCTGAGGTCAGGGCCTCCATGTCCGGCGGTTCCTTGTCGATGGCCGTCCGTATGAACGCGAGGATGCCGAGCACGCGCTCGGTGCGCGTGCGCGGCTCACCGTCGAGGTTGCACCACATCGCCGCGAGCGCGGCGCCGATCTCGTCGTCGGTGGCGCCCTCGGCGAGGAGGTCGCGCTGGCCGTTGACCTCCGCGATCGCGCGCGTCTTCGCGGCTTCGCGCTCGCTCACCTCCCGGATACGCTGCTGCAACTCCTCTCGCTTCGCCGCGTCCAGCTTCTCGTGGCCGGGCCCGACGAACGAGGTACCTCCGATGAACAGGTGGAGCAGCTCCGGCAGGTCCGACGGCTTGCCGAGCTTCTCCACGGCGAGGTACTGACCGCTCTCCAAGTCCTCCACGACGACCGCCTCCGACCCGGTCGGCGACGAGAGCACGAAGTCGGCGCGAACAACGGTCTGGTCGGGGAACAGGAACCGGCACCCGTTGTGATGGACACCGGCGCTGGGAACCGCGCCGTCGGCCTTGGCGAGCGCGAGCACGAGGCGCATCCTTCCCCTCCGCGACTCGCCCTCCCAACTGGAGTCCACGCGCCGCAACACGTCGTCGCGCTGCGCGCGCTGAGCGTCGGTCAGCAGCGACTCGTCCACGCCTCGCTCCGTGGTGCAGAGAACGCGCGCCGCAACCTCGTCCCCGGCTCGCACCTCTGCCGTCTCCCAGCTGACCGTGACGTGAAGCGGCACCGCCGCCGCGAGGACCAGCGCCGCGACCATGCAGCTGCATTCTACGCCGGCGAGGAGACCGTTTGGCGGCCAGGGGTCAGCGGTCAGCATGAACGGACCGACGAGCGAAGTCCCGCATGCCGCATCGCCGCGCCGGCGCCACCGCAGGGCCTCAGCACAGTGCGCGCAGCCGCGCGGCCGAGAGCGGGCCAGATGCAAGGAAGGCGAGCGGTGAGCGCCGGAGCATAGTCGGAGGCTATGTGAGGACGCGAGGCGCGAG
>Ga0335070_10009351_pt1 | contig 11492 bp, 11 predicted proteins | sample Lox_Sample_13_FD_206722 | JGI IMG/M metagenome (GOLD analysis project Ga0335070, IMG submission 206722) | Soil microbial communities from Loxahatchee National Wildlife Refuge, Florida, United States - Lox_Sample_1.3 | ecosystem: Environmental > Terrestrial > Soil > Wetlands | place: USA... | reverse complement strand
CTAAAACAAAAAGAGAGGACTTTGACCGATACCTGCATATTTCATACACACAGCTAAACACGTATCTCAAGTGCCCTCAGAAATACGAATTTCAGTATGTGAAGGGGATCCCGTGGGAGTTCATACCTGAATACTTTCCTTTTGGAAAAACGATCCATGAAGCAGCAAAGCTGTTCTACAAAACGCTTAAGGAGACCGGCCAGAGGATCCCGTTGGAAGACCTGACCAAACACTTCAAGGAATCCTGGGACCGAGAGACACAGGGCAACAGCATCCGTTACAAAGAGAATCAAAACAGGGACACCACCAGGGAAAAGGGGACCCAACTGGTGAAGGTGTTCTACGAGAATGTGTCACCACAGCGAATCATTGGGGTAGAGGTTCCCTTCTCCGTTGATCTTGTCCTGGAAGAGACAGGAGAGGTCCTCCCATGCAAGCTAACCGGCATCTTTGACCTTATCGAGGCGGACGAAGAGGACACCCTTGTCATCGTTGAGCTGAAGACCAGCTCAAAGCGATTCAGCGACGACCAGATAGACTTGGACCTTCAAGGAACACTCTACTCGTATGCCCTAAAACAGATCGGATTCCGAACAAACGGCGATGAGACTCTTGTTCGATACGACCAGCTCCTGAAACAGAAGAACCCCGACATGGAGACATACTACGTTGTTAAGGGGAGCGTCGATTACAAATGGGCCTACCACCTTGTTAGAAAGGTTTTAAGAGCGATAGACCATGAGGTGTTCCACCCCATACCAGGATGGCAATGCAAGGATTGCCCCTACGGTAAGACATGCCAACAAGAACAATGACAATATCACATCGAAGGAGCGAGCGTAACCATGTCCATAATCTTCGAGTTGTTCAAAACGTCGGGGAAAAAGGTCTGCCCACCCAATTATGTTCGCAAATCTAACTGTCCTCTTATTGTCCGCACAACAAGCGAAGATTTATTGACCGCAAATGTCTTTGGAATCCTGAAAAATCTGGACCCTACCATCTGGCTAAGAAGATTCTTGGGAGAGGCGATCAAAGGAAAAGATTTCAGCAGACATACCTTTGAGAATCTCTCCTTTAAATTTTGGAAAAGGTATAGATCACCGCTTAATATGAAGTATCGAGAGGGAATTTCCGAAGTGGATGTTACCATCTCCTATAAGGAGGGGATCATTTTTATTGAGGCCAAATATCTTGCACCCGTAAACTTAAGGACAACAAGCGACCCACGAAGAGATCAAATCATTCGATATCTTGATCTGGCGGCGTATCACTACCTCAACCACTCGGATAGGGTTAAAGAGTTCTATTTCGTTCTTATCATCGATACCGATAGACCCCCCTGGATGCTGACGCGATACAAATTCCAACCTAATGTCATAAAAGGGCTGACGCACCACGGCCTATTCCCAGTAAATCAAGATATCGGCAGCCTGCTCTCAAAGGGAATAGGCTGGCTGACATGGAAGCAGATTAGAAAAATTTTGGAGGTCACAAAGGCCCACTTCAGGACTGAGGCGGAAAGAAAGTTCGTGGAGGACCTTATCGTCTATTTGGATTACAAGATTAGGGAGGCCGACAGAATCAGGAATGAAAGAAAGCAACTGAGTTTCTGGTGAGCGGTTAGTCAAATGCATGTTCTTTTTCCATTGATAGAGAAATCGGGAATATTCTCGTTCCATCTAAGGCTCAATATCCCTTTCAAACCGCAACCTTTTGGCAGGTACGTATAGTGGCAAGCTATGTGGCCATTGGAGCCGAGGAACTTCTCACTTCTGTCACGTGTGTTGCTTCCTCTCAGGGAAGAGGTTTACCTCAATAGTTCCAGATTTCAACCGTAATTGATAATTTGAAGCGATGCGCTTAACCTTCAAACCAGCATGAAGAAAATTCTTGACATAGAATTTTTAGAATAGTAACTTAGCCGAAATTAAATTGGCTGAAGTTAGATTGCATAGGCTCATTCGAGGAAAGGTAAATGAGAGGTTTCCTGATTAACAAAAACCTATGTTTTTATTATTGGCTTAGAAAGAAAATTGGAAAGGAGCGGGCCTATTGGATGTCAAGTACTCTCGAAAAGGTTATCCTGATCTTCGGAAGAAAATCAATCCCATAACACCTTTTTCAGAGCTTCCAACCTAACCCCAAACCTTAAGGAGGCACCCAGGCATGACAAAGGTCGATATGGTTGCCAGACTCTATGAGAAAGTGGGCTTCCCCAAAAAAGAACTGGCCAGATGTGTGGACATCATCTTCGATATCATCAAAGAAACTCTTCAACATGAGGATAAAATCGTGATCTCCGGGTTTGGGGACTTCGTCATCCGAAACAAGAAGGCCAGACGAGGCCGCAACCCCCAGACGGGAGATCGTATTGAGATCGCTCCAAGAAGAATCCTGACGTTCAAACCGAGCCCGGTGCTGAAGGCCAGCGTTAACGCCCAGGGAGACAATGATTCCGAATAGACAAAGAAAGATTATGCATAACGGAACACCTTCAAGTGTGAAATCAGCACTTAAAAACTAACCATCCCTATGATTTTGTTGGCTATTTTCCCTCTTCTCTCATGTCTCTTTTTCAACCTCTTCGCCTTTACCTTTTTTTTGTAAAAAAGGCTGAATCTGTAACCAATCTGTTACCGCCTCTGTGATAAGAGATAGCCATTAAAACTAGAAACAGGAATAGGCTGGGTTGCCGTGGGCAAGACTTCTTATCCTGAAAGATACAATATATGGCCTTTTGCTCGGTATGCAATGGGAAAAGCCAACTTTCCCAAAATCAAATCAATCGAAGTCAAGAAAGAACAAAAATAGGCAGCATAGGCGAGGAATTCGCATGTTGATCAGTTATGTGGAGTCGGGTCTTGAGCGTGTTGGTGACTTCTTTCCGAAGTCAACCGGCCATTTTAGAGAAGCATGCCTGATTTCGACTGTTAATCATTGCAGGTATCTTGACATTCAACTCCCTTTTTCATTTATACAAACCATCCTAGAACAACTTCTTGTTACCAAATTTGGAAGGAGGACCATATGATCGTTGACAGAGCATGGATCAAGAGAAATCTCGGCTTCGACCCCATCTCCACCCCGGTGCCTTCCTCAACCTTTGCGTTTACAGGGGCAGCAAAACCGTCGCCCAGCCCTGAAGACTTTCAGCGAGAGATCATCGATTTCGATTCTGAGGCGCCAGCCGGTAGGGAGTTCCTCGCGTTCACGACGGCCACGGGCCTATCGCGGTACACGGATGTGTCTTGGCCTAGAGGACTTGCACCAAAAACCGGCGCTGCCCCTAGCGCGGGTCGGGATAGCCCACTGCCACGCGCCGACGTGCTCGTAGTGACATGGACTGTCGATGAAGGTCATGCGCTAAGTCGCGTGCTGACGCCTGGGAGGGATTCCCGAAACGACTACCGCCCATACACACACAACTATGCCTCAATTTCGCACAAGATGCGCGCTGGCTGCCCTGCTCGCCAAGCGAAGCGGCTTGGTGCGTATTGGACGACGATGATCGGTAAGACTAAGACCGTGATCTTCAAATCCGATTCCCATATGTCACAGGATGGTCCTCAACTTCCTAACAGGGACGTCTGGAAGCAAATTATTAACGAAGTGCAGCCTAAGCTCGTCATTACTACGGGGACTGCCGGTGGAATTGGCAAAGAGTTTGAAGTGGGCGACGTAATTGTCAGCCCGGTCGTGCGCTTCGATTGCATCTCGAAGTTCAAGCGTAAGCCTTTCCACGATACCCACTATTCCGATAGTCCTGCCAATGGCAAATACTTCGCGAAAGCGAAGACGCTCTTCAAGGCGAACGCTGGACAGCTCCCAAAAGAAAACACGCGGCCTCCCAAAATCGTACTGGTTTCGCCGACCGCGTTGAGCTCATCAGTTGTAACGACTGATTTCTTCGGCTTCGATACATCGAAGAATTACTATAAGCTCCAGGGGTTGGGTGATGTGTCGGAGATGGGAGACGCCGTGCTCGGCCTGGTTTGCCATGAGATGGGAGCCAAGGCTCCTCGTTGGCTTGCTGTGCGAAATGTCTCCGACCCGCAGATCGATGCCAAAGGCTTGACACTCAAACAGCAAGCTAAAATCGCTGCACAGATTTACAAAGGTTTCGGCCGCTGGAGTTCTGTATGCAGTGCGATTGTATGCTGGGCGATCATCGCGGCGGTGTGAGCGAAACCTCAGTCCAGAAGCCAAGAAGAAGGAGGGAAAAAGGTCGTAATGACCACCCAAGTTGAGGCGATTCGAATGAGGGTGGTTGAATGAGAAGAACACCTCAACCGAAAATGTCTTCTCAGGCCCCGGACAGGATTGGCCAGAAGATCTAGTCGCAGACCACCAGCTCGGGGAGGCGCGGTGATTGGTGCCGGAGCCCATGGCAACCCATACGGTCGTTACTGCGAGAGGTGGCAGGCCAGTCGTCCGGCGCAAGGGATTGACCAAGACCTAGTGAAATGCCAAGAGCCCAGCAGGCGCCGAACGGGATGGTGCCGCCCCGAGGACGGCCCACCTTGGCTGTTTCGAAGGTTTCGAAGCGCGCCTCGGCGACGACCAGCAGCGGAGCAACTCTTTTGGAATACGACAAAAAGTTCCGATTGACCTCTATCACGATATGACTTTTTGAATGGGATCGAAATGTCAATGCGCAACCATAAAAGCCTATTATAGTTATTAACCGTTCAATAATGAGGAAATAATGAACATCATCAGTTGTATAAAGGTCGCATTCTTTGATTTGGGCGGAACGTTGGTTGGTAATAATAGAGATTGGATTCCGGGGGCCCCAGATACTCTCTCAAAAATGCACCAGAGGGGTATTCGCCTAGGATTGATCTCTAATACAAAAGACCTATCACGGGCAGAAATCCTAGAACTTCTGCCTGAAGATTTCGATATGACCCTGTTTCAAAATGAACTCGTGATTTTTTCGTCCGAAGTTCATGTCGAAAAGCCTAATCCCCAAATCTTTAAATTGGCGGTAAAACAAGCTGGTGTGAAACCTACCGAGTGTTTGTTCTGCACTGAGGAATTACCTCACATTTTAGCCGCGGAGCAAGAAGGGATGCAAACGGCTCTAGTGCAAGCGCCACCAAACAGTGATATTGGGACACTTGTGGAAAGACTGACGTCTCAAGGCCTACTGATAGGATTGAAAAGGTAGCTTTTGTTTAGAAACCATCCGGATGGAGGTGGTGCCGATATGCGGATTTGGGATATAGGCAAACAAGAAATGGAATTTGGGGTTGGTGAGAACCTTTCTTTACCCGCGAAATTAGTATAAACTTAAACTTAGAACCTTCAGAAAGGAGACGTGCCATGTCATGCACTTGCTTTATCATACCTAAAGATGTTCTGGAAAAGCTGGCTAAAGATCTTGAATTATCCGAGGAACTTCGCAAAGGCTTAGAGCATGCTGCTCGGACTAGTGCACAGTTGCGCGAATTGCGTATTCAAGCCGCCGAACTGACAAGGGTAACGAGTGCGTTTGCCGTGCCTATTGCTGCACTTGCCCCTTTTCCCGCAGTGACTGTCCATAATTGCCAACATCATCAGACGCTGCCCGGTATACCTGTGCCGAATCCTGGTAGCTCGACCGATCCGACGGCGGTGCGCACTTTTGAAGAAACAACAGCGGTTGCCGACTTCTATAAGGTGATTTTCAACCGCAACTCTATTGATGGCGCCGGTATGACAATGATGTCGTCAATACACTATGGCCTTAAGTACAACAATGCGATGTGGAACGGGTCGCAAATGGTTTATGGTGACGGCGACAGTCAGATCTTCATCGACTTCACAAATGGAAATGATGTCATCGGTCACGAGTTGACTCATGGCGTTACCCAGTATACTCTCCAGCTTGCCTATACGAACGATGCAGGGGGGCTGAACGAAAGCCTCTCGGATTGCTTTGGCTCGATGTTTCGCCAGTGGCAGGCAAATCAGGATGTTAATCAAGCAGATTGGCTCATCGGTCATGACATCCTAGGTCCGGTTGCGAAGGCAAGAGGCTACACTTGTCTGCGCAATATGGCCAATCCCGCTGATTCGCATTGTCTTGCCCCACAACCGACGAACTACTCACAAATCACTCCCGGCATGGACCCGCACTATAGTAGCGGCCCGCCCAATCTTGCCTTTTGCCTTGCCTGCAAGTCGGTTGGCGGAAAAAGCTGGGAAAAGGTTGGACAAATATGGTATCGCGCTTTAACCGGCTCCGGGCCAATTCCCAAAATGAAGATGAAGGAGTTTGCAGATGACACGCGTAAACTGGCTAGTCAAATGTATGGCTCTGTTCCTGCTGTTGCTACCGCCGTGGATAACGCCTGGAAACAAGTTGGACTTTAATCTTTTACGAGCTGAGGAATTACAAGAAAAAGTGGAAAAAAAGGACCAACTGATGGTTGAACGTGTAGGTGGCTTTGGGGGGTTTGGCCTGCCGGGTTCTCATCTCAAGAGCAAGGGAGAAGTTTCAATATCCGAGCTATCTGCTGATGACTTGCAGACAATTAATCGGTTGTTTAAGGGTGATTTTCATTTGGGCACAGCGATGCCGGATGGCTTTCTTTATCGCATAACAAGGAAGATAGGCGATGACCTTCAAACCATAGAGGTTCCAGAGGAAAATGTTCCCATGGCCATTCGGAACTGTGTCAAGGATACCCTTGAGTGATTCCAAAGCCAGGTCGGGCAACGGTAGAGCCGTTGCCCGACATTTCCGTGGGGATATTTTCCTGAAGCCTTAAAGTTAGGAATCTATACCTCCGCACAAGGTTTCAAATGGCAATCGTTAAAAGATAATTTTCACAACCTTTTTTTGGAGTGACAAAACGGTCATTTTTGACATAATAAATCCAACAATCCAGGTAATCTAATTTCTGATCTTCTGGAGTTGAGGGAGTGAGGATTCACAGATGCTGATATCAGCTCTTCATAGGCGTCCAAGATGAAAGAAAAAATGCAAAAAGATGGTTCCAAGCAAATCAAACCTTGGTCTCTGGCTCAATACCTCATTGAGACTGGTATAAAACCTCTGGTTTTTGTTGGGAAAAGTATGGCTTATTTTGGGGTAGCCCCGGTCGTGGGATTTCTTTTGGGCATAGCTATAACTTACGGATATGCCCTTTTTAATCCACTTCCATACACTATCCAGGCTACCAAAAAACAACCGAAGATCTCTCTTCAAGGCAAAGTGCTTACATGTGAAAACCAGCCATTAAAATTATTCGAAGTTGGAGTTCTTGAAAGTCTGCATGGGCCGTTCCAAGAGGGCATCTTTAACATAGATGTTCCTTATAAGGATAAATATGACCTCGTGGTTTGGAGGGAAAAGGGGGATTGGGTTTATAGGCATTATGGTGGCGTAAATTTAGTCCAGGCAAAAGGGGAATACAAATTAGGATTTGACCTGGGTGGTTTTCCTGTGGACTTGGGGATAGTTCAGGGGAAGGTCATGGACCAAGACCAGCGTCCCGTAAAGGGTTATGTTGAAATTGCCAATACCATCACATCGATTGAACCTGACGGAACTTTCAACCTAAAAGCGATTCCATTAGGAAGATTAAGATTACGAGTAGTGCAGAACGCCAACGGGCCGGTATTGTATGAAGGGGATATAAACGTCAGTGTGACCGAAGCTACAGAATTTATGCCAATAGTAATCAAGAAAGAGTGAATGATGAAGTTTGTTGTTCTCAGCCCATTCGTTATGATATTTCTCTTATTTGCCTTCGCAGGATATAGCGGTGCTCAATCTAGCCAGTTGCAGGGATATATTCGATGGACGAATAACCAACCCGTGTCGGGAGCTACAGTAAGCATTGGGGCATACGCCATTGGCACCGATCAACATGGCCACTATAACTTCGGCCCCTTAAATCCCGGGCAGTATACTATTGCGATATCCCCTCCTGGAAAACCATCCAGATCTTTTTCGATATCCGTGGGTCCTGGGCCTGTCCAGATAGATTTTAAAGTGGATTGGTGAAAGTTATTTGAAAGATAAAATGAATGGTCGACCCGGATTAGCGTATGGTACTGTCCAATGAAGCCAGCCTCACATGTAGCTCTCCAATGTTCCTTACCGCTGGCTCCAGCTGAGTCTTTCCCGTTAAGCGATTTTCTCTCTCGTCTTTTGTAGTTGATTCAGAACGTGGCGACTGATGAGCCGCAAATTATACTCTCTTCCGGAAATCGTCAACATCTGTGTACTCTTCAAAATTTGGCTGAGGGGGCAAATTTTTCTTGGAACCGAGAGCTTCTTCCTGAAATCGTCCTTCCCTTATTCTCAGACAACGTGTATATGATAACTATAAATAAACAATGGGTTCTGCCCATTGAATAACTGGTTTTGAAATTAATTCAATTCCATATAATATTGTCCATGACAACATCTTTTGGGAAAATGGCATGAGATCTCGACTTTTCTGAGCGAAAAACAGCCTTTATAAGTTTGGGGTTTACGAAAATGCATAAGTAGTATAAACGATAATGTTAGCGTACTAGGAAAATAGCATCCGATGAGACAAGAGCCCAAGATAACTCAAAACTGGTGGATGATATTCAAGCCTTTTGCCTCTGAACCATACGATTTATGGAGGTTATACCTCATTTTGTTGGGTGTCACACTTCTACTGCTTTTTGCAGCCGCTTTTAGCGCCTACTGTGTACATGGATCATTGGTTAACTATCTAACTATCACGTGCAAAACAGACAATTGCATAAGTCAAAGTAATCATAGAGATTATTTACTTCATAAGGAAACTGAGACCAAGGATGCAGCGGCCATAAGATTCGAGCAACTGAAGAGAGCCAGGTCCGATCCCAATGATAGGAATTTTAGCCAGGCATGGAGCTGGTTCGAATCAGAGCTTTATCAACTTGAAAAGATCACGATGTCCAAAAAAATAAAATACCGGATAAATTCTATTATCGGGTCGTTTCCAGTCTTCATAGCTCTCATACTCGGTTCACTTCTCTTTTATCTCTTGATAAACAGACTCGCATTATTGCATGCGAAATCGGCCTATAGACACTCTCATCTCAGTAAAATTATTCGCAATTGGATGCTCCCCCAAATTCTGATTGGTATCGTTATTGCGGCACCCATGATTATTTCAGAGCTGGTTACGAGTGTATTCGCCACAGAGAAAACCTGGTTTGGGTATGACAGCTTCTGTGTAACACCATCCGCGTTCGTTCTTAAATGCATGGCCTACGTAACTTTTGGATTTGTAGCTTCCACGCCATTCACGATGCTATGGTGCCTAAGCAGAAGAGATTATATTCCACTCCCGGATCCGTCGGCGAGAGACGGAAAGTTTGGGGGTGAAAGGTATGTTGAGTTTCTGCAAACGTGGACTCTGTGGCTAATCCTAGCACCCTCTACATTGGGGATCTTCCTCTTCCGGTATGTCGTCGAAATGGAAAAAGTTTTTTCATTTGTCCGTCTCTTGTACGGCCTAGGCGTTGGGATAATGACTCTTCTGATTGTTGTAAGACTAATAACAAATGCCGTTATTCTGCGATTTCGATGCCGAGAGGCCTTAGTGGATCAGAAACTTGGTGAAGCAGATAGAGTTCCTATTGATCCCACAATCAGTTTTCTGGGCACAGATTGGTGGAAGTTGCCGGCAACGATAAGCGTCTCCCTCGCTTCCATATGGGCGTTGTTGGAATTCATGGGGTTATCGAAATTGATTGTAAGTATTGTACAAACCAGTCCATGACGCTGACAAAACAATCTAGCCGACCGCTTGCAGCCACGGCTGATTTTTGCGTTATCCTCTCTTTCAAGCCATTATCCTCGCCCTTAGGGATCATGCTCGGTCAAACATTTTTAGGTGAAAGCAACAACCGAATAGAACGAGGCGGAATTCCCATTTTTGGCGAAGGCTCAATATCTGCTACTTTTGGGCATTTTGCGAAGCACAAAAATTTACGATTTGAAGATCATACCTTCCTCTTCCCTTCCCTTTTGACAGTAGAGGATTTTGGCAAGATATCAGCCCATCGGGTCGGGAGCTTCTCAACTTTATCGCGTATGTCGCTTTTCGTGTAGTTAATTCGAGACTTATAACCAAGTTTTTTCGGGCGTGCTGAGGGCAATTCTAAGGGGTTAAGTGGACTCTCTTTCCTTCGATCTCAATGCTTGTCTTGGAATAAGTTATCTTCTGAATTATTTTTCCGTCCTTGAAATGAAGCACATCTACACCCCGCCGCTTTTCAGATTTTCCCTCGAAACCTTTTTCTAGTGATGGCCAATCCAACTGCCACCGGTAAAGAACCTTTTGGGCGACTTCGTCAACAATGAGCTCCTCGGTCGTATAACGGAAGTCACCGTGATTGGCGAACCAAGGGCCCCAAGCGTTATGCAGGGCGTTCTTACCTTTTACCCGGGCCCCATGCCAGTGTTCGAAATAGATATCATCATGGAAGAGTGCCATTACACCTTCGATATCATGCCTATTCCAAGACAGCTCCCATTGAGTGACAGTTTTTATGAGTTCTTCTCTTGATAAAGTCATTCATTCCTCCAATTTTATTAACTGAGTAGTACTAAATGTCATGCTTTTAGCGGCATACCATTCATACCATCAACAGAAGTAAAATAGGATTCCCATGTTGTCAATATCAACATAGTTCATAGGGGGTTCTCCGCCCCATTCTTAACAAATTATTGCAACGCAGGAAGTTCTCAAATCGTCATAACAAATGGATTACAATGGGTCGTTGCCATTCGAGAAACTGGTAAGGTTCCTGAATTTTCATTGACAAAAAGTATTTGAATGGATAGGATTCTTACAAATTGCACCTTGCAGTTCAATTATTGTTCGGCCATACACAAGAAAAGTAAAGCACAAGAATCATTTATCTTGACCCACGTGTTTGCTGGAGAAAAGAATATGAAAGAAACCGATTCTGTGCAACCGCCCTCTGGCAATCGACGGACGATGAGTAAACCATGCCATGCTATGTCGAACCAAAGAACATGGTAAATTCACTGGAAGGAGTTGAGCATGTTGGAAGTAAGCGAAGAAGCATCGGAAAAGATCAGACAGTTCCTGGAAGGACGCGAAGGGCTTCAGTCCATCAGAATCTTGATGACCGAAGGCGGATGGAGAGGTCCACATCTCGTTATGGCTATGGATGAGCAAAAAGAAAACGATGAGGTTTTCACGTTGAAAGGTGTAACGTTCCTCGTCGAAAAAGCGCTCTTTGAAAGGGCAAAACCAATATACATTAACTATACTCACTCCACTTTGGGTTCGGGTTATACGCTAAAGTCGGAATTAATGAAAGGCGCGAAGGATGTTAGCGTATGCCATGAGATTTGCGGCAGTTGCCAAGATCTACCTCGTTAGACCGGAAGGCCCGATTTCTTCTATGAACGTTGAGCTCCTATGCTTCTGAAAAGTTATCATTTGAAGGTCGAATAGAAACATTTTGGTGATATTCTAAGTGGATTTGTATTGGCGAGC
>Ga0335070_10009346_pt1 | contig 11496 bp, 9 predicted proteins | sample Lox_Sample_13_FD_206722 | JGI IMG/M metagenome (GOLD analysis project Ga0335070, IMG submission 206722) | Soil microbial communities from Loxahatchee National Wildlife Refuge, Florida, United States - Lox_Sample_1.3 | ecosystem: Environmental > Terrestrial > Soil > Wetlands | place: USA: Florida... | reverse complement strand
CTGCCCGGCGCGCACGTTGACCCAGAGCGCGCGGGCGATGCCGGCCGGATCCACCCCATGGTGGTGATCGAAGTTGCGGTCTTCGACCGCCTTGAGCGCCGCTGGCAGCAGCGGCGGCACGTCCTGCGGCGAGACCACGATGCGGTCCTCGCCATGCGTGGGGAAGATGCTGCCGATGAGCAGCGGCTCGAGCCGCGCGACCGGCAGATCCTTGCCCTGACTGTCCCGCAACCCGCCGATGCCGGCCGCGGCCAGATCGATGGTCAGGATGGAAGCAGGCCGTGTTTCATCGGCGAACTGCGCCGCGCGCAGCGCCACATCCAGTCGTGCGCCCTGCTCACGATACGTTCCAGGGCGCTCGAGGCGGTCGACCCGCCGGTATTGCAGACGTTGCAGCTCATGCTCGAGATCGGACTGCGACAGTGGCAGTCCGGCGTACAGTTCCAGCGGAGCTGCGTAGATCCGCGCCGGCAGCGTCCAGCGCCGGCCCTCGAACTGGCTGGTCACCTCGCGATCGATGTACAGCCCGTAAACGACGGCGGCGATGATCGCGACGCTGGCGGTGACCAGCACCAGGCGCCAGATGAATCTACGCAGTCTGCCGCGCTTCAGAGGTACAACTCCACCGCCGGGTCGCGGAGGTTGTAATGCGAGCTCATGGCCTGCCCATAGGCACCGGCGTTGGCGATCAGCAGTACGTCCCCTTCACGCGTCGGCGGCAGCAGGCGGTCATGCCCGAGCACATCCGCGCTCTCGCAGATCGGTCCCACCACGTTCACGAGTTCGGTGGGAGCTTCATCGGCGCGTGTGAGGTTGACGATCTCGTGGTAGGCGCCGTACAGCGCCGGCCGGATCAATGAGTTCAGCCCGGTGGCCACGCCCACGTAGCGCATTTCACCCTTGGACTTCAACTGCGTGACACGCGCCAGCAGCACTCCGGCGGCGGCCACCAGGTAGCGCCCCGGCTCGATCCAGAATTCCAGCTGCGGATGCTCGGCGCGCACCGCCGCGAGCAGCGTATCGAGCTTGGCGAGATTCACTCCGGGCTGATCGCTGCGCTCCGGCACGCCCAGTCCGCCGCCGACGTCGACCACTCTCACGTCCGTGAAGTGCTGCGCCAGATCGGCGAGCTGACGCGCGGTGTGTTCCCAGCTGGTGACGTCGAATATTCCGCTGCCGATGTGCGCCTGCAGCCCCACGATTCGGGCGCCGATCTCCTGCGCCCGTCGCGCGAACTGCTTGAGTTCGATCACGGGGATCCCGAACTTGGAGTGCGCGCCGGCCGTGCGCACATGGTGGTGATGGCCGCGCCCGACACCCGTGTCGATGCGCGCAAAGATCTCCCTGCCGCGAAAGACCTCGGGCCATGCCGTCAGCGCGTAAAGATTGTCCACTGTGACACGCACTTTGCGCTCGAATGCCCACACGTACTCATCGCGAGGCGCGAAGTTCGGGGTATAGAGAATATGGCCCGGGTCGGTCTGTGGGCACACCTGCAATGCCCGCTCCACCTCACCGCGCGACACGCACTCGAATTCAACACCCTCGGCGCGCACCGTCTCCAGGATCGGCGCGTTCGAGTTCGCCTTCATCGAGTAGTGCACCCGGCTCACCGAACGCATCGCGCGCAGCGCGCGCGCCGCCGAGCGGATCGATTCCCGATCGTAGACATACGCCGCGGAATGCTCGCGCAGCGTGTCCAGCAGTTCGGAGCGCTTGTGGCGCCACCAGGGAATGGCCCGTTGCCCGGCTCCCGCCGGGCGCAGGAACAGCTGCTCCCAGGTGGGACCGAGCACCGGATCGCCGGGCACCGGCCGGATGAGCAGCTCATGCAGCTGCTCGACCAGGCGGTCACCCTGGTTCTCATCCACCACGAAGGTGAAGTTCAGGTCGTTGGCGGCCTGGCTGACCAGGTAGATCTTCTGTTCCTCGAAGAATTCGAAGGCATCCCCGAGCTGATGCAGGATGGCGCGGATGTTGCGCCCCACCAGGCTGACCGAGGCGCAGGGACCGATCACCTGCACCCGGCACAGGCGCGACAGATCCGTCACCAGCGCGCTCAGCAGCGTGTTATCCAGGGTATTGGCCGCGGGATCCAGCGACACCGTGACGTTGGTTTCCGACGTGGACACCAGGTCCACCGACATGCCGTGCTCCTTGAACACGGCGAAGGCATCAGCCAGGAACCCCACCTGGTGCCACATGCCGGGGCTTTCCAGCGACACGAGCGTGATGCCCTTCTTGGTGCAGACGGCCTTGACCTGCGCTCCGCCCTCCCCGCCCTCGGTGCTGAGCACGGTGCCGGCGAGTTCGGGAGCCTGGGTGGCGTAGACATGAAGAGGAATGCGGTACTGGCGCGCAGGCAGGATGCAGCGGGGATGCAGCACCTTCGCACCGCTCGTGGCGATCTCCTGCGCCTCGTCGTAATGCAGGGCTCGAAGCAGACGGGCGGTCGGCGTCGAGCGCGGGTTGGCGCTGAACATGCCCGGCACGTCCGTCCAGATCTCCAGGCGCTGGGCACTCAACTTCGCGGCCAGGTACGCGGCCGATGTATCCGAGCCGCCCCGACCGAGCAACACGGTGTTGCCATCGTCGTCGCTGGCGATGAAACCCTGCGTGATGACGACCGGCGCCAGGGTATTGAGGCGGTTCGTGAGAGTCTCATCCGGCGCGAAGTTGCAGGTGGCCGACAACACGCTGGACTTGGCGTTGGCGCCGCGACGCTCGTCGGATTTCAGCAGCGTGCGTGCATCCACCCAATCCACCTGCATACCCTGCGCGCGCAGATAGCGCGCGCCCAGGTCCGTGGCCATCAGCTCTCCGGCCGACATCACCCGGGCGCGCGTGCGGTCACTGACTTCACCGACCAGGGCGACTCCAGCGGCAATCTGCCGCAGTTCGGCGAGGTAGCGCTCCACTTCCGCGCCCAGGGGGATGCCGAGCTCACCGGCGAGCCGCCGGTGACGCTCCTCGATGGCACTGAGATCGGCTTCGTGGGTTTGCGCCAGCGCCGCATCCAGCAACTTCTCCAGCCGGTCGGTGATGCCCGTAACGGCCGAGTGCACGATGAGCACGCGCGCGCCCGCGTCACGACGCGTTGTCGCGACCTGGAAGATGTTGCGCCAGTTGGCGGCCGAGGAGACGCTGGTGCCGCCGAATTTCAGGACGATCCAAGAGGGGGTGCGCGTCACAAAGTGGTTTCCTGGCGGCGCGGCCCGCAGCGGTGCCCCCTGTGCGCCGCGCCCAGTCCGGTTCTCAAGAGGAGACGAGCCGCCGCGGTCAGAGCTCGTCGTCGTCGAAGTCCAGCAGGTCCTTTTCCAGCTTGCGGTCCGCGAGGACTTCCTCCAGGCGGCTCCAGGCGGCCTTGCCGCGTTTGCCCTGGTTGCGCACGCGCTTGTCCACCCGGTCCAGCAGCCGGTCGTAGTCGGTGCCGTCCTCGGTGGCGGGCCCGTTCAGGAATTCATCGTCGAGATCGAAGCTCTCGTTGTCTCGTTCCGACATGGTCTAAAGGGACTAAATCTGCTGGTAGATCAATGAGTAGCGCGCTGGCCGCGCACCGGGCAAGGCAGCGAACTATAGCGGATTCGCGCTGCGGATCAACCCCGGGGAGCTCAGTTGCGCCGCGTGGCCTCGCGGACGGTGACGGGGGCGCCCCGGCTCAGCCCCAACCCTTCCGCGGCGCTCTGCTCGGCGCGGGCGATCTCAAGCACCCCGAAGGAGTTCACCAGGGCCAGGTAGTCGCCCGGCCGTGCGTCTCCGTAGGTGCGCATCAGCGGGAAGGTGTGGCTGCCCGCCTGAACCAGCGGCTGACGGAAACGGCCCAGCAGCTGGCCGTCGATATTACTGATCAGGTTGCCGAAATGGTCGATGGTGATGACGACTCCCGAGACGCTGCCGGCTTCGACGGTGGGCTCGTCCACCCACGCCGGTACCAGCGCGTCGACCGGGCTGCCCAGATCGGTCGCCACGCAGCGGCCGGCCGCGAGTTCCGCCGCCACCGGCGCGAAGATGTCGCGGCCATGGAAAGTGGCGCTCGGCCGGCGTACCCCGAAGGCACCCAGTCGCTGGGTGTCGAGCCGGACGATGGCGGCGCCCGCATTGCGGGCCACGATGGGTGCCAGCAGACCGTTGTCCGGGGCGAGGAAGACCTGCTCCCCGGCCAGCACGGCGACGATGTCGCGGGATGTACCCACCCCCGGATCGACCACCGCGACATGCACGGTACCGGCCGGAAAGTACCCGAAGGCCCGCGCCAGCCAGAAGCCGGCTTCCGCTGGCCAGTGCACGACGATTTCATGCGTCAGGTCCACGATGCGCGCCGCGGGGAAGCGGCTGAGGATCACGCCCTTCATGACCCCGACGAAGGGACCCTGATGACCGAAATCCGTGGTGATGGTGATGACCCCGGAGGGCGCGGCGGGTGCATTCATGGCGGGAAGACTTGTTCGTCGAGCGGCAACCTGTCAACAGGAGGCCGGTTGCGGTCGCTGGCGGCAGACGCACGCCGAGGGCGGAAGTGGCCTCAGTGGGTGCTCGTTGATGCACGGGTGCGCCGCAACCTGTCCCGCTCTCGCATGTGCTATATCCCTGTCCAGCCAGAGCATCGGCCAAGGGGTGCAGGGTGAGTTCCGCCTACGATCGGTTGCCACTGAACGCGTTGCGCGTGTTCGAGGCCGTTGCGACACGTCTGAACTTCAGTGAGGCTGCGGAGGCATTGCACGTGACCCCTGCCGCGGTCAGCCAGCAGATCAAGTCGCTGGAGGACTACCTGCAGACGCCGTTGTTCCGTCGCGAGGGCCGCTCGGTGCAGCTGACTCCGGAGGGACTGCATCTGCTGCCGGGTGTCAGACAAGGGCTAGATGAACTCGAGGCCGCGCTGCAGCGCTTGCGCCAGCAGCGGCATACCGGCGCGATCAACGTGAGCATGCTCGCGTCCTTCCTGCAGCGCTGGCTCATGCCGCGCCTGGCCGACCTGCGCCGGCTGCACCCCGAGATCGACCTGCGCCTGCACACATCACCGAACGCGGTGGATTTCGCACGGAGCGATTTCCATGCCGCACTGCGATTCGGACTCGGTCGCTACGGCGATCTGCACGCCGAGAAATTCATGAATGAGTGGCTGGTGGCGGTCGCCTCGCCGGCCGTGGTCGCGAAATACGGCACCTTGCCCGGTACGGGCGATCTCGCGCAGTACCCGCTGCTGCACGGTGACGAGCTGGACTGGGCGCAATGGTCCACAGGTGACACACGCTCGATGAGCGCTCTGCGTGGTGCATTCATCGATGACTCCGCCAGCCTGCTGAGCGCGGTGCTCGAGGGATTGGGATTCGGACTGCTGCGCTGGACGCTGGCCGCGGGCGAGCTGAAGGCGGGGCGCATCGTGCTGGCGAGCCAGCACATCGTGCCGCACCGCTTCTCCTATTATTTCGTCTGCCCCCAGCCCTATGCGGACTTTCCGAAGGTGGCGGCCTTCCGCCAGTGGCTTCTGAAGCAGGGGCGGGAATTCGCCCCGCCCCCGGGCGCCGAACCTACTTCCCGCGTCGCTCGCTCAGCCAGCCCTGCAGCCGATCGAAAGGCTCGACGAACTTCGTGACGCCTTCGCGCTCGAGCTGCACAGCGACTTCCTCCAGATCGATCCCGAGCCGCTCCAGGCCGTCGATCACATCATCGGCATCGGCCAGATGCCGTTCGAGGCGCGGCTGAGGCTGGCCACGCTGACGGTAGCTGTTGATGGTCTCGAGCGGCGCCGTGTTGACCGTGTCAGGAGCGATCAACTCCTCGACGTATTTCGTTGGACTGAATGTCGGATCCTTGGCTGAAGTGGACGCCCACAGCAAACGCTGCGTGCGCGCACCGCGCTGTACGAGGGCCTCCCAGCGCGCCGATCCGATCAGCTCCTCGTAAACCTGATAGGCACGGGCGGCACTGGCGATGGCGGACTTGCCGCGCAGCGTGCGGGCCGCCGGCTGACCTCCGGCCGCGAGCTTGTCGAGCTGCGGATCGACCTTGGCATCGATACGGCTCAGGAAGAAGCTGGCCACCGAGGCCACCCGGTCCACCGGCTTGCCAGCCGCCGCGCGCGACTCCAGTCCCTCGATGTAGGCGTGCGCGACGGCGCGGTAGCGCTCGGGCGAGAACAACAGGGTCACGTTGATGTTGATGCCTTCGGCGATCAGCTGGCGGATGGCCGCGAGCCCCGGTTCCGTGCCGGGAATCTTGATGAAGGCATTGGCGCGATCGAGCCGGCCCCACAGGCGCCGCGCCTCCTCGATGCTCCCCTGGGTGTCATAGGCCAGGTGCGGGGAGACTTCCAGACTGACGAAGCCGTCGCGCCCCTGCAGCGAGTCGTACAGCGGCCGGAACAGATCGGCCGCGCCGCGCAGGTCGTCGATCGCGAGCGCCTCGTAGAGCGCCATGCTGCCGTCCACCCGCGGCAGCAGGTCCTTGATGGCCTGCGCGTACTGCGGATCGCTGGTGATGGAGTTCGCCAGAATGGCCGGGTTGGAGGTCACCCCCGCGATGCCATCGTCGTGGATCAGTCGCGCCAGGCTGCCGTCGGCCAGCATCTTGCGTCCGATGTCATCCAGCCAGATGCTCTGGCCAAGCTTGCGCAATTCCTGCAGCGGATTGTGGGTCGTCACGGGGCGGCACCTATCGGATTGCGGTTGGGGGATTGTCCACCTGTCGCGGCCTGTGCGCGAGCCTTCAACTGCCGGGCCGCGCGTCCCGGTCGCGCCAGACCCAGTCACGCACTTCAGGCATGTCCTCGCCGTGCTGCGTGACGTAGCGGCGGTGTTCGGTCAGCTTGCCACGCATGAGCTGTCGCAGCAGCGCGGCGCGGTATCCCAGAGACGGCACGCGATCGATGACGTCCATGACCAGGTGAAAGCGATCCAGGTCGTTGCGGACGACCATGTCGAACGGCGTCGTGGTCGTGCCCTCTTCCTTGTAGCCGCGCACGTGCAGGCTGTCATGATTGGTGCGCCGATAGGTCAGCCGATGGATGAGCCAGGGATAGCCGTGATAGGCGAAGATGATCGGCCGCTCGGTCGTGAACAGCGCGTCGAACTCGCCGTTCGTCAGTCCGTGTGGATGCTCCTCACGCGGTTGCAATGTCATCAGGTCGACGACATTGACCACGCGCACCTTCAGCTCCGGGGCATGCTCGCGCAGCAGGCTGACCGCGGCCAGCGTCTCCATCGTCGGAATGTCTCCGGCGCAGGCCATGACGACATCCGGCTCTCCATCCGCATCATTGCTGGCCCACTCGAAAATGCCGACGCCGGTCGCGCAGTGCCGGTAGGCGGTGTCGAGATCAAGCCATTGCGCCTCGGGCTGCTTGCCGGCGACGATCACATTCACCAGATTGCGGCTCCTGAGACACTGCTCGGCGACACACAGGAGCGTATTCGCATCCGGCGGCAGGTAGACGCGCACGATGTCCGCCTTCTTGTTGCACACCAGGTCGATGAAGCCGGGGTCCTGATGCGAGAAGCCGTTGTGATCCTGCCGCCAGACGTGCGAGGTGAGCAGGATGTTGAGCGAGGCAACACTGCGCCGCCAGGGAATCCGGCGCGCCGCTTCGAGCCACTTGGCGTGCTGGTTGAACATCGAGTCCACGATGTGGATGAACGCCTCGTAGCAGTTGAACAGGCCATGTCGTCCCGAGAGCAGATACCCCTCGAGCCAGCCCTGGCACTGGTGTTCGGACAGGACCTCCATGACACGGCCATCGTGCGCCAGGTGCGTGTCATCCTCGCGCAGCTCGCCGAGCCAGGTCCGCTGCGTCACCTCGAACACGGCATCCAGCCGGTTGGAGCTGGTTTCATCCGGGCCCCAGATTCGGAAGTTGCGCGCCGCGGCGTTCAGGCGCAACACATCGCGCAGCCAGGTCCCGAGCAGCCGAGTTGACTCGGCCTGCTGCGAACCGGGGCGCTGCAGCTTCACGGCATAGCCGCGGATGTCGGGCAGCTGCAGGTCGCGCAACAGAAGTCCCCCGTTGGCGTGTGGGTTGAGGCCCATGCGGCGGGTCCCGGGCGGACACAATTCGCGCAACAGCGTGACGGGTGCACCCTGCGCATCGAACAGCTCCGCGGGCTTGTAGCTCTGCATCCACTGCTCGAGCAGGCGCAGGTGCGCCGGATGGTCCGCAAGGCCGGCCAGCGGCACCTGATGGGCTCGCCAGGTGCCTTCCACCTTGACCCCGTCCACGAGCTTCGGACCCGTCCAGCCCTTCGGAGTCTGCAGCACGATCATCGGCCAGCAGGGCCGGGAGCAGTCCCCGCGGCTGCGCGCATCGCGCTGGATGTGCTCGATGCGGTCCATCACCGCATCGAGCGTTGCAGCCATGAGCTGATGCATGGCCATCGGCTCGTCGCCACAGACGAACCAGGGCTCCCAGCCGTAACCACGCAGCAGGCTCGCCAGTTCCTCGCGCGGAATCCGCGCCAGCACCGTGGGGTTGGCGATCTTGTAACCGTTCAGATGCAGGATGGGCAGCACCGCCCCGTCGTGCACGGGATTGAGGAACTTGTTGGAATGCCAGGCGGTCGCGAGCGGTCCGGTCTCCGCTTCGCCATCGCCCACGATGCAGGCCACCAGCAGGTCGGGATTGTCGAACGCGGCGCCAAAGGCGTGCGCGAGGGAGTAGCCGAGTTCACCTCCCTCATGGATCGATCCCGGTACATCCGGAGCGCAGTGGCTGGGTATGCCGCCCGGGAAGGAGAACTGGCGGAACAGCCGCTTCATGCCCTGCGCATCCTGGCCGACATCCGGATACAGCTCGCTGTAGCTGCCCTCCAGGTACGTGCTGGCCACCAGTGCCGGCCCGCCATGACCGGGTCCGATGATGGGCAGCACGTCCCGCTCGCGGGCGATGATGATCCGGTTCAGATGGGCGTAGACGAAGTTGATGCCCGGCGTGGTACCCCAATGGCCCAGCAGCCGCGGCTTGATGTGATCGATGGACAGCGGCTCGCGCAGCAGCGGGTTGTCCAGCAGGTAGATTTGCCCGACGGACAGGTAGTTCGCCGCCCGCCACCAGGCGTGCAGGCGCTGCAGCTCCGCGGCGCCCAGGGGCGCGGCATCCGGGGGTCGGGTGGCTGCGGACATGTGGTGACTCCTTCAGGCGTCCCGGCACGGAATTGCGTCGTAGCCGGGAATGGTGATGGTATCGTCCTTGGGGGTCCGACGGATGACAAAGAGCGCGGTGCGTCAAGCTGGCTGGATGGCGCGGATCGAGGGGTCTGCCGGCCAAAGCGGCGCTGACGCTCTTGATCTGGAGCGGCCGGGCCCCCAGATCCCGTTGGAGGCGGTGGTGAATGGCCGGGCACGCGGCTTGCCGCAGTGACCCGCGGAATCCTCAACTGGAGCGCAATGACATGAGCGAGTTGAATGTTGGCAAGCTGGCCGATGATCTGCAGGCCCTGGTGAGCGATGCCGAGGAGTTGCTGCGCGCCACGGCGGACAGCGCCGGCGAGAAGGCAGCCGAGGCGCGTGCCCGCGCGGAGGAATCGCTGCGCGCCGTGCGGGGACGGTTGTCCTCGGTCGAGCAGGATCTGCGCGGCAGGGCGCGGGTCGTCGGCGATTACGTCGAGGACAATCCCTGGAAGGCCATCGCCGTCGTCGGGGGAATCGCCCTCGTCGTGGGGCTCCTCATGGGACGCAAATGACCGGAGAGAGCTCCGCCGCGGCTGAGTCAACCACGGAACCCGAGCCGCACAGCGGAGCGATCCGCGGACTGCTCGCGAGTCTGATCGACGCGGCCCGCACGCGGCTGGATCTTGCGGCTGTCGAAGCCGAGATGTTCGTGCTGCGCACCATCCAGCTGCTGCTGTGGGCGCTCGCGGCGGTGGCATGTGCGCTGCTGGCACTGGCCTTCGCGATCGTGTCGATCGTGGCCGCGCTGTGGGATTCTCACCGCATGGCGGGAGTGTTGGGCGGCGCGCTGTTGTTCACGCTGCTCGCCGCCATCTTCGGATTCATCGCGAGCCGCGTGTTCCGCACGCGACCGCAGATGCTGGAAGGAACCCTTGCGCAACTGCAGACCGACCAGGATCGGGCGGGCGGCGCGACATGAGTCGCATGACGGATCTCGAAGGTCGGCGGCAAGCGCTGCTGGCTAGATGCGAGGAACAGAGGCTGGAAGTCGCCTATCGGCTGGCCCAGATCCGGCCGATGGCACAGCTGGGCAGTTGGCGCCACCTGGGTGGCGTTCGCCCGAGTGGCCGTTCCTTCGCGTGGATCGCGGCTCTCACCGGTTTGCTGCTGATGTTCCGCACCCGCCGCGTTCTGACCGGAATCACGTGGGTTACCGGGCTGCTCGCCCTCTCCTCACGCGCGACCGCCGTCCTGAAGGTCATCGCTCAGATCCGCGCGCTCTACGGTGCGGTGAAGGCGGCGCGCACGCCACCCGCCCACGAAAACAAGTAAATCTTCCCGGCCGCTGACCGGCGGGATTACTGCTTCGCTGGCTCGGGCGGCACCGGTGCCGAGGCTGTCGGAGTCGCCGCGGGCGCCGGAGCCACGGCTGTCGGTGCCGGCGCTGCTGCGGGCGTCGGCGCTGCTGATGTCGCTACCGGCGCTACTACTGCAGGCGTCGGCGCTGCTGCTGTCGCCGCCGGCGCGACAGGAGAATCGGCCGCCGCGGCCGCAGCCGCGGTAGAAGGTGGCGCAGGGCTGCCTTGCGCGACGGGCTGGGGATCCGGGTCCGCCTGCAATCCCACCACGGCAGGCATCCCGTTGGCCGCCTGAAGCGTGGCGCGGGCCAGGTCCCAATGGATGGCCGCCGTCTCGTTGCCCAACGCCTTGTCGAGTAGCTGTGACAACAGCTCCAGATTCGGCTCGACGGTCTGCCCTTCCGCATCCACGGGCGGGTGGGCTTCGAGCAGCAGCTCGCCGTCCACGTAGGCCACCTTCACGGGTTCGTTGATCAGCCACACCGGCGTGCCGACGGGAACCAGTGGGAACAGTGCGGCCACATCCTCCGGATACATACGGATGCAACCGTGGGTAATCGCCATGCCCACCGCCATCGGGTTGTTCGTCCCGTGGATCAGATAGGTGCCGTTGCCCACAGCCAGGCGCATCGCGTAGTCACCTAGCGGATTGTCCGGACCTGAAGGCACCGCCCTTGGCAACGGATCGCCGTTGGCCAGGTGCTCCTTGCGCACGGACTCAGGCGGATACCAGGTGGGGTGCTTCTGCTTGGACACCACGCGCGTCTCGCCCAAAGGCGTGCGCCAGTCCATCTTACCGATACTGACCGGATAGGTAATGACCACCGCCTTTTCATTCTTCTTGTGCTTCGGGAAGTAGTAGATGCGGTGCTCGGGCAGGTTGACGACGATGCCTTCGCGCGGGCCCGCCGGCAGAATGCGGCGCCCGGGCAGCAGGATGTGGGTGCCTTCGCCGGGCAGCCACATGTCCACGCCCGGATTGGCGCGGATGATCTCCTCGTACCCCAGGCTGTAGCGCCGCGCGATATCCAGCAGCGTG
>Ga0335070_10009345_pt1 | contig 11497 bp, 5 predicted proteins | sample Lox_Sample_13_FD_206722 | JGI IMG/M metagenome (GOLD analysis project Ga0335070, IMG submission 206722) | Soil microbial communities from Loxahatchee National Wildlife Refuge, Florida, United States - Lox_Sample_1.3 | ecosystem: Environmental > Terrestrial > Soil > Wetlands | place: USA: Florida... | reverse complement strand
AGCGCATCGGGACCGGTGACGGTGATCTCCGCCATGTGATGCGTCTGGTCGAACAGCACGGCGGCTTCGCGCCAGCCCACCTGCTCGCTGCGCCAGTTGCTGAACTCGATCGGCACCACCGGATAGACGTAGGCGCCGATCTGCGAGTTGCGCAGCAGCTCCACCGTGTTTCCCGAGCTCTGCAGCAGACTTTCAAGACTTTGACGGTTCAAGGACCCGTACCTCTTTCTGGAATGGTGGACTGTCGCTGAGGACCCCGAGGCGAACCACGACAGCTATGCCGTCATGGTCCGCCTCGTGGCCCGCGATCGCGGCCGGTCAGGGCTGCAGTTTGACCCGCACCGTGGCGTACCACATGCGCGGCGGGTTGTAGTAACCCGAGACTTCACCCGCGCCGTAGTTGGGCGAACCCGCCGTGATGAACCGGTCGTCGGTCAGGTTCGTGCCACCGATGGCGAAGTCGTAGTGCTCGTCCGGTGAGGTGTAGTGGATGGAAGCATCCAGCATACGCGAGGCCGGCCGGCGCAGCTCCGGAGTGTTCAGCGAATCGTTGAACATTTCCGAAGTGTACGTGATGGCCGGGATGATGCGGATCGAGGCCTGGTTGGGCAGCAGGATGTCGTATTCCGGATCGAAGGTCATCTTCCACTTCGGCGTCTTCGGCAGCTTGGCATCGAGCGGACTGCCCGGACCCTTCACGCCGCAGATCGGCGGGCCGGCGGGGCAGACCGTTGTGCCGTCAGGCAATGCGTATTGCGGAATGTTCGCAACCGGGTTGACGTACGTGTAGTAGGCATCGATGAACGAGATCGAACCGTTCAGCTTCAGGCCCGTGCTGCCGACAATCGACTGGAACTCGAGCTCGCCGCCCTTGATCTTGGCGTTGCCCGCGTTCGTGTACACCGGCGAGATGCCCTGCTGAATGTTCAGCTGGATGCCCTTGTAGTCGGTGAAGTACGCCGCGGCGTTGACGAGCAGGTGGCGATCCAGCCACTCGGACTTCAGGCCGACTTCGTAGGTCTTCGAGTACTCGGGACCGTACTCGGCGTCTTTCGGCGACGGAATGACCGCCGACAGTCGCGTGGTCCAGCCACCGGCCTTGAAGCCCTTGCCCCAGCTCGCGTAGGCCATCACATCGTTGTTGATGTGGTACTGCACGCCCACGGTTGGGTCGAAGATGTGCCAGCTCTGGCTGTCCGGCACGTTGGGGAAGTAGCGCAGATACGCACTGCCGTCGCCGGCGATCGGCCACAACGCAGATCCCAACGGGAAGGAGTTCAGATCGCTCTGGCCGCCCGTGAAGTACGCCTGGGCGCTGGTGAAACGTCCGCCAGCCGAGAAGCCCCACTGGTCATTGAGGCGGTAGTCGGCGTGGACGAATGCAGCGTAGTCGACATTCTGCACCAGATTCTGCTGATCGAAGACGTACAGCAGGCTCTCGAACGGCACGTAGTCGTGCACGTAGCCGTATTCCTTGAAGTAGTAGATGCCCGCGACATAGTTCAGCCTGTTGTCCAGCGCCTTGCCGAGCAGCTGCACTTCCTCCGAAATCTGCCACTGGTGCTGCGCGTCCGTGACTTCCTGCATGGTCTCGGGGGTGCCATCCAGGTCGGTGCCGATGTCCCACTTGATCTGGCGATAGCCCGTGATCGTCTTCAGGGTCATCTCATCCGACAGGGTGTAGGCGCCCGTGAGCGAGAATCCCCACACATCGTTGCGCGCGAAGTCGGGGCCATTCGCATAAGTCGTGTCGATGTTGCCGGTGTTGACCGCACCGTAGTTGAACAGCAGCCGCGGCGAAGAGGAACCCAGGTAGCCGGCGCCGGCCGTGGCAGCGTTGTACAGCGGGTTGTACACCGCCGGACCGTTGCTCACTCCGTTGCCGACGTAGCCGGCGCCGAGCAGCGGGGCACCGCCGATCGACAGTCCAGGGACATGAGCGCGCGGTTGCGAGCACACACCCGCGAACAGGGCATTGGTCGGTGAGCCGACGGCGAACACCCCGAACGACGCATCCGCAACTGCCTGATTGATCGTCGAAGCGTTGTTGCTGATGCACAGGTTGTACAGGGTCGAGAACGTGGACGAGAGCAGATTGCCCTGATACACGCCGAGCACCGTGATGGGCAGGGCTGTCTGGTCCTCATGCGACCAGTCGCCCGTGAACGTCATGGTGAACTTGTCGGAGGCATTCCATACCGCCTTGGCGCGCATGGAGGTGACACCGGTTCCACCATAGTTGTCGTTGGTCTCGTAGCCGGCCTTGGGGTAGGCAGTCTGCGGATCCACGACGAAGGGCACTTGACCCTGCGGTGAGTTCGTGGGGTAGGGGATCACTTTCTGCCAGCCGGTCTGGTTCTGGCTGGCCACGGTGATGCTGGTCAGCAGCGTGTCCTTGATGATCGGCACGTCCGCGGTGAAGGAGACGTCACGGCGACTGAATTCGCCGCCCGTCGCCTCCGCGATGACGCGCATCTCGTTGCCCGGATTGTGCGTGGTGATGCTGATCGCGCCGCCGATGGTGTTGGCGCCGAACAGGGTTCCCTGCGGTCCCTTGAGGATTTCCACGCGGTCCACGTCCAGCAGGTTCAGGTTCGCGCCGATGGTGCGAGCCAGGAACACGCCGTCGAGGTAGACACCGACGCCAGGATTCAGGTTGAACGCGAAGTCATCCTGACCGATACCGCGGATGGAGGCAGACAGGACCGAGCGGTCGCCGGAGAACGGCGCGCCGGCGTCCAGATTCACGCCAGGGGTGAGGTTCGACAGCGCGTGGATATCCGTCACACCCTTGGACTGCAGCGTTTCGGCGGTGAACGCGGACACCGCGATGGGCACGTTCTGCACGTTCTCCGCGCGCTTCTGCGCGGTAATGACGACTTCCTGGAGCTGGTTCTCGTCGGCGGCCAGTGCATTCATGCTGGCGATCGCGAAGCCTGCGCCGAGCGCCGCGATGCGCCAACGTGCGCCGTAACCCTTCGCTAATGGTCCACTCATCTTGGCGTTCCCCCCTTAGACAGCCGCGATGCCCGCGTCGCGTTGAATGAATATTGCGTTGTCCACCGGGCGACCAGACGACGCAACACGCATATACCGAACCGGATCGATGGGTTCATCAACCCACTATCGAAAGAACCGTGCCGGACGATCGCTCTGCCGAGCGGATGCCCGGCAGATTCAGACTGTCCTTCACCGGATTGGCGTGCTCGCGCATGAGTGCTTCCACACGCGAGCTCTCGCCACGCTCGATCGCCACCACGATGAAGTGGTGCTGGCGATGGGCGTACAGCAACATGTCGTACATTCGCCCCAGGCTCGTCTTGTCGAAGGCGAGGGCCTGGGGACCCACGAAAGGAATGCGCGCATTGCGCTCGAGCGCCTGCTCGATCATCGGGCTGTGCGCCTCGCGCACGATCAGCTCGTGAAAGCGCGCGTTCATGTCGGCGTACAGAGCTTCGTCGCTCTCCTCGATATGGCCCTTGCCGAGGATGCGGTCGCCATCGGCCAGGCAGCGGTGCAGCGCCTGACACAGCGTTCTCGAGGCGCCCCGCTCGGCAACACGGCGTGCCGCCAGCCCCTCCATCAGACCACGCAGGTCGATGGCATCGATGATGTCCGCGGTGCTGATCTGTTTGACCACATAACCGCGCGTCTCGTGCTCCGTGAGGAGTCCTTCCTGTGCCAGCACCGGCAGCGCCTGGCGCACGGGCGTGCGCGACATACCCAGCTGCTCGGCGAGTGGCGCCTCGGCAAGCCGCTGGCCGGCCCTGAGCTTGCCCTGCAGGATCATCTCCCGGATGCGAACCAGCGCCCGTGTTTGTTGCGTATTCATGTAGTCAACAGGTCGTCTGTGGGCAGGGAGACTACCGCTCGCAGGTATACCGCCGCGCGGACCAGAGCGCGGAATATCCGTCTGCCAGCGCAAACCGGCTCTGCCGGGAATCCTTCTGTATACCGTCGTACGCGAATGCGATCCCATCCGGAGCAGGCCGTTCTCAGGTGTTGCGTGGAGGCAACACCCAGATGGGGCAGCGATGGGGCGGGCTCGCGGCCCTCCGCGGCCGCACGCGTGGTCAGTGCCGGGAGGGCATTGCCGAGGCGCGGAACTGCAGGGGGGACTGGCCGAACTGGCGGCGGAAGCGTCGGGCGAAGTGACTCGGGTCCCCGAAACCGCAGCGCGCCGCGACCTCCGCGACTGGCAGGTCGCGCAGATGTGGACTGCTCAGCATCTCGCGCGCGCGCTCGAGCCGCAGGCTCATCAACCTTTCGACGAAGGTGGTGCCAGCGCTCGCGAACGCGTAATGCACGCTCCGGGTCGAAATATGATGTTCCGTGGCGACGGCCAGCGGGGAGAGATCGGGTTCGTGGCAGCGGTTGCGCAGGGTGCGCAGCAAGCGGTTGAACAGTACGGGCTGGCGTTCCGACACCTCGAGTTCCGGACCGATCGCGAGCTTCAGTAGCGTTGCGATCGGTTCGGCGATCGCATCGCGCGGCAAGGCGAACCGATCGCAGGAGTTGATTTCAAGGTTGGCCACCGCGGCGCACAGCGCGGAGCTCCAGCCTCCGGCGCCGAATACCCGGCCGGCGTGACTTTCCGGTTGTGACACCCAGCCGCGCAGCCAGTCGGCGGGCAGCCGCAACGCCATCGCCCTGGTGGGCTGCGGGCACTCCAGATCGTACGGTTCGGTGCCATCGATGAAGACGCACTCGCCGGGACCGACCCGGGACTCGCGGCCCGACTGTCTGAAGCGCACATGGCCGGCGCGCAGCTGCAGGAGCATGAACATCGGATGGTCCAGGCGGGCGATCTTCGCCGCCGTGCGGCGCACGCGCTGCGTATCGGCTTCGAGGAAATTTGCGGTGACCGGACCGAGGTCGACCTGGTCCAGACAGGCGTGGAAGCGGCTGCGCACCGGCGACTCGATGTCCAGTTCCAGGAACTGGTTGCAGACCGTGTCCACCCAGAAAGCCAGTGCCTGGTCCTGCCTCACCTGGCTGGTGGACCAATGCCGCTTCGACTGCGCTTCGAGCCGTTCCCCCATCCCAAGGACTCCGTCGCGTTGAAGACCCGATGCTGCCGCGCCTGCCCCGACGGATCAACTGGGCCGAGGCATCCTTATGACATCAAGCTCAGGACAGTCTCATAACACTATGATAAATATAATACTATTGTGTTCGATTCCCGCCCATCCCCCGTCTGCCCTCAACCCATCCCCCGCCGGCCGTGCCTTGCGTGCCGTCGTTGCGGGTAAAGCTTGGCACCCATGCAGCTGGTCGCAGTAGCCATCGGCCGTGTCCGCGACGTCGACATCCACGGGGCGCAGGTACGCACCGCCTATCTGAAAACCCGCCTCGACCGACCGTGTTTCATCGGCCCCGGCGGCCCCGAGGGCAACGAGACGGCGGTTCATCCCGACACCGTCTATGCGATCGCCGAGGAGCACTACACCTGGTGGACGCAGCGGCTGGGAGTCGATCGCAGCTGCTGGGATTACGGCTACTTCGCCGAGAACCTCACCATACGCGGTCTGTCGGAAACCCGACTGCGGATCGGCGACATCGTGCAGGTCGGCGCCGAAGTGCGTCTGGTCGTGACGGGCCCGCGCATTCCGTGCTTCAAGGTCGCCTGGAGGATGGGACAGCCCGAGCGGTTCGTTTCCGACTTCGCGGCCTCCGGCCGCACCGGCGTGTACTTCGCCGTGGTCCAGGCGGGAATCGTGCGAGCCGGCGATGCCGTGGAAGTGATTCATTCCGAACCAACACATCCCACCGTGTCCGAGATCGGCGCCTGTGTGCGTGGCGAGCGTGAGGTGACTGAAGAGGAACTCGCAGCGATCCTCGCACTGCCGACATTGAGCAAGACATCGGCCCTGCTCCTGTCGGGTGTGTACTTCCGGATGCGGGACCGGCCCGACACGGCACGGGACTGGAGGGGATGGCGCCCGTTCGTGGTCGCACGCCGCACGCGGGAGGCCGAGGGCATAGACTCCTTCGAGCTTCGTCCCGCCGATGCACAACCCCTGGCCCGATTTGCCGCTGGTCAGTTCGTATCGGTGCGGTTGCGACACGGCGACCGCGAGTTCGTGCGGCCCTGGAGTCTGTCGGCTTACGCGCGGGATCCCGAGTGTTACCGCATCACGGTCAAGCGCGAGGATCACGGCGGGGCCTCGGCAGCGTTGCACGATGAAGTACGCGTTGGCACACAGCTGGAGCTGCGCCCGCCCTCGGGCGATTTCAGGCTCGATCGCACACGAGTGATGCCCGTGGTGCTCGTGGCCGCCGGGATTGGTATCACGCCGCTTCTGGCCATGGCGCATGCACACCTGGACCGAGGTCAGGATGCTGCCCCGGTTCGTCTGATTCATTGCGTGCGGCACGGTCAGGTTCATCCGTTGCGCGCGGAGATCGAAGCCCTGGTCCGCCAGCATCCACGATTCAGCGCGTATTTTGTCTACTCACGCCCGACAGAGCAGGACCTGGCGGGCAGCCGTTGCCACGCACGCGGCCGTCTCAGTCCCGAGCGGCTCATCGGCATGCTGCAGGACCTGTCCATCGAGTTCGCGGGCAAGACGATTCCGGTGCCGTGGTACGAGACTGATGTGTACCTGTGCGGCCCGCCGGCCTTCATCGAGGGGCTTCGAGCTGGTCTGCTCGAGAGCGGCGCGCGAAGCGAGCGGCTGCGCATCGAGTATTTCCAGCCAGACCGACTCTCCGGATGGGGCGAACGCATCGCCGAAAGTGCCGTGACCTTCAAGCGCAGCGCACGCTCGCTCATGTGGCGATCCTCCGCGGGCCAGACGCTGCTGGAACTGGCGCGCGCGGCGGGGCTGGACCTGCCGTCCTCCTGCCGATCGGGGTATTGTCAGACCTGTCAGTGCCGAATCCTCGCTGGCGAGGTCCAGTACGATTTCGCGCCGCTTGGCGCACCGCCGCCCGGTTTTGTACTGCTGTGTTGCGCGCGACCAGGATCGTCCGTGCTGACCCTGGATGCCTAGGCCGCCAATGTCGCGGCGATGGGTGAGAGCCGAGACCTGAATGACGCGCCATCCGAACGCCGCGGGACGTTTCACGCCGTCTGTTGCGGCGGCACACGAGCTGGTCCGTGACCGGTTGCTGGCGCGAATCACCACTCAGAACGCGCTCGGCGCGGCGCAATGCATCCTGATTCTCGGCCCCGCCGGCTTCGGCAAGACGACACTGCTTGCACAGGCGTACCGACAGGTGAGGGCGCGCGGCGAGCCGGCCGTCTGGCTCGAGTGTCAGGAGCATGACGCCGATCCCGTCTACTTCCTGAACAGTCTGTACGCAGCCGGCAGCGCTGCAGGGTTCAGGGCCAGCGATCCCGAGTTCACCACCGCGGACTTCACTCTACGCATCGATGAGCTCGGCCCCAATGTCTGGCTGTTCGTTGACAGCTTCGAGCGGCTGATCGCGACCGACAGCGAACCGCTCATCGAAAGGCTGCTGTCCGCTCTGCCGGTGCGTGCGCATGTGCTTCTCGCCTCCCGCCGCCCACCCAACGCCTGGTTCCTGGAGCGTGAACTGCAGGGACTGGCGGCAACCATCGCTCCGGGCGATCTGCGCCTGACCCATCCCGAGCTGACGCAACTGCTGGCCGATCGCTTCACTCCCGGGCAGATCGCCCAGGTTGCCGGACTCACCGAGGGCTGGCCGGTCGCCGCACAACTGACGCGCCTGCGGGCCGCGGACACCGCCTCGATTGCCGAGATGCTGGAGCGCCTGTCCATTGAGGGACTCGGACTCTTCGACTACCTGGCCAACACGGTGCTCGAGTCGCTGTCGCCCGTACAGCAGCGATTCCTGCGCGACACATCGGTCCTGAACGTGCTGAACCAGGGGCTGGTGAACGCTGTAATGCAGCGGGATGACGGTTACGCGTTGATGTCAGGTGTGCTGCGTTTGCAGCCCATTGTGGGCGTCACGGGCGACCGCGAGTTCACCATCCGAGTTCACCCATTGCTGCGTCACTACATGCGAAATCTGCTTGCGCAGCAGGGTCGCGAATATGAGCGCACTTTGCATCGCCGCGCGGCGCGGGCACTGGCGGACACCGGGCAGATCCTCGAAGCCGTGCAGCACGCCCTGCAGGCCGACGATCTGAAGCTCGCCGTGGAGCAATTCGACCGGGCCGGCGGTGAGGGGCTGATATTCACGCTGGGACCGCGTCAGGTTCACACGCTCCTTGCGACCCTGCCGCATGCTGCTCGTGAGCTGTCATTGCGGCTGCGCCTGACGGATCTGCTGATCGCGCTCGTGGACGGGCGCTGGCGGCTCGTGACGGAACTGCTCGGGGAATTGCATCGCGTGCTGGGCAGAAATGCGCGCCATGTCGTCCCGAACGATGCCTGGAACACTTTCGCAGCCGAACTGGCGAGCGTCTCGACCGAGGTGCTGACGGATCTGCATGAAGGCGCGCGCCCGCGGCTGCTGGAACGCGCGGCGGAACTCGAGCAACTGGCGCGTCGGAGTTTTCCCCAGAGCGAGGCTTCCCTCGGGCTGGTTCTGGCCATCCTGGTATTGCTTTACTCACGTCACTCGAGCGTCGGGGAGGCGCGCCGTGCCCTGGGGGACTACGTGACGCTGTGCGAACGCAATCATTTCGCGCCCAATCTGCCTTCCGTCAATCCTCAGCGTGGCTGGATCGCCTTCCTCAGCGGTGATTTCGATGGAGCCCTGGGGCATCTGGCACGCGCACCGCCGCGCGGACTCGATCGATTCTCCGAGCCCGAACCGATGCTCGCTCTGCTCGGCAAGACGCTCGTCGCGACGATCCTGTACGAACGCAACGAGACGGTTGAGGCGAACGAGCTCCTGGACAGCGTGATCGTCGATCCGGATCGCGTCATGCCCGAGACCTGGGCACTGGCGTGCCGCACGCGCGCGCTGTGTCTGGAGGCGCTGGGCCGGCCGCGCGAGGCCGATCACGTGCTGTTGCAGGAGGAGAGTCAGGCGAGGCGGCGTGACGCGCGTCGGTTTGGCCTGATCGTTGCCGCGCTGCGCATGGAGTTGCTGGTGCGCCGGTTGTCGGCGGATTCGTCACGACCGCCAGGGGATTCGCCAGGGCATCGGGCGGGTTTGCCGGGGTCGCCGGATCTGTTGGTCGACGCGTTGGCGCAGGAACTGCGCCGGCCGGATGCTTCCTGGCTGCTGACGACATCGCTGGTTCGCGCGCTCGTGCCGGTGTTGATCCTGAGCGGTGAGCTGGCGCGGGCGCGCGAACTCGTCACTGCGTTCATCGCCCGCAGCGTTGAGTGCGGACAGTTGCCATTCCAGGCGCTCGGGCTCGTGTTTCTGGCCCGGGTCGCCGATGCAATGGGGCAGGAGAGCGAGTCGCGGGATCACCTGGTGGCGGCTCTGCAGATCACCGGGCCCATGCGCATCGTCAGGCCCTACCTGGACGGCTGGCCGGAGGCCGCCGCCCATCTGGTGCCGATACTTGGCGAGCCAGCACTGCCGACGGTCGTCGAGCACGCCCGCGCCGTGCTGCGTGCGCTCGACGCACTGGTACCCAGCACTCTGAGCGGCTGGAGCGAGCTGTCCGAACGCGAGCGGGATGTGCTCTCCGCACTGTCCACCCAGGCGACGACGAAAGCCATCGCTCGCAAGCTCGGATTGTCACCGGAGACGGTCAAACACCACCTGAAACGGATCTTCGCCAAACTGGGTGTCCACAGCCGCACGGAAGCGCTGCGCCGCCTGGCCGATCTCGATGATTGATGCGGCCCATCGCCCCGCAACGGTCTATCCCTCCGCAGCGGCCTATCCCTCCGCAGCGGCCTATCCCCCCGCGCCGGGGGGTGCCATCCCCCGCGGCGGCCCTTGTGGGAGCCCCGCCCCGGGCATTGAATCGGGAGCGCGCGGCAGACGCGCGTAAGGCTGATACAACCATGAAAACATTCCTGCAGCTCGGACTGGTCACGGTGGCGGCTGTGGCATGTGCAGCGCCGGCACTCGCCGACGACTCGCTCGAAGAGGTCGTGGTCACCGCGCAGAAGCGCACCGAACGCCTCCAGGACGTCCCCATCCAGGTCAACGTGTTCACCGCCCAGGCCATCAGCGATGCCGGCATCAAGGACACGTCCGATTTCATCGGCTATGTGCCCAACATGACTTTCGACCGGGCCGACACCTATCGCAACAGCTTCGTGGTGGTGCGCGGACTCGCCCAGGTCACCAACGCGGACCCACCGATCGCCGTGGTGGTGGATGGCGTGCCGCAGAACGACCAGAAGCAGTTCAACATGCGGTTGTTCGACCTCGAGCAGATCGAGGTGCTGAAAGGCCCGCAGGGTACGCTGTACGGGCGGGACGCAATCGGTGGCGCGGTGATCATCAACACCAGGACGCCCACGGACCACGTCGCCGCGTTCGGTGATCTCAGCTATGGCAACGGCTCGACATTCAATGCGACCGGAGGTGTATCCGGGCCGATTGGCAGTGACCGCGTACTGTTCCGGCTGTCGGGTGACTATCTCACCTCGGGTGGCCTCATCCCGAACGACTATCGGGGCGGCAAGTCGGATTTCGTGCACTACGACTACACCACACGCGCCCGCCTGACCGTTAAGGCCACGGACGACTGGACGGTGGACCTGCGCGGCCAGTTCGGCCGCTTCAGCGGCTCGACCAACCAGTACAGCTGGATCAGCCCGGCCGATGCCAACACTTTCGTGAATCCGACCAACAGCTTCTACCCGAACTCCTCCGGACTGTCCGAGGACTTCGTCGCCAAGGTGGATGGCAACCTCGGTTTTGCTACGCTGACCTGGATTTCCGGCTATGACCGGATCACGGAGGTCAACCGCGCGGATCTGGACTTCAGCAACCCGGTGCAGGATCCGGGGGGGTTCCTCAACTTCGGCATCCAGGCGGGGCAGGGCCAGGACCTGGATGACAAGATCTACAGCCAGGAACTGCGCCTGACCTCGGGTGCTTCCGGGCCGCTGCGCTGGGTCATGGGCGCCTCGTACCAGTACGCGGACAAGACCCTGCAGACGCGCGCCTTCGTCGACCTCGATGGCGATCCGAGCCAGATCGACAACCCGGCGCTGGTGCTGGTGAACAGCAAGGGCCGCAATCACAACCGCTCCATCGGCGGCTATGGGCAGGTCGACTACGATGTCATGCCGACACTGACGGTGACCGGCGGTGTGCGTTACGACCATGATGACCGGGAACGCCGCGACCTGCTCGCCAACACCTTCCAGAACGCCACGTTCCTTGCCTGGCAGCCCAAGCTCACCATTACCTACAAGCCGCAGCGGGGCGAGACGTTCTACCTGACGGGCAGCAGTGGATATCGTCCGGGCGGGTTCAACGCCAGCCCGCTGGTGCCGACCTACGACAGTGAGTTCGTGCGCAACGTCGAGGCCGGTTTCAAGACCTCGTGGCTCGACGACTCACTGATCGTCAACGGCGCGGTGTTCTACGAGCGCGATCACAACTACCAGTACTACTATGTGAACGTGCAGACGGC
>Ga0335070_10009344_pt1 | contig 11498 bp, 8 predicted proteins | sample Lox_Sample_13_FD_206722 | JGI IMG/M metagenome (GOLD analysis project Ga0335070, IMG submission 206722) | Soil microbial communities from Loxahatchee National Wildlife Refuge, Florida, United States - Lox_Sample_1.3 | ecosystem: Environmental > Terrestrial > Soil > Wetlands | place: USA: Florida... | reverse complement strand
TCTCGGCAAGACTACGATGGACGGGATGCTGAAGGGCGGCGTCACCATTTCCGGCGGAACGTATCTGGGCGCTGGATCGGTAACGGGTGCATTCTCACTGGGTGGCGGGACTAGCAATGCGACGTTCAGCGTGGGCGATGCTGGGAAATCGGCTCAAGTGAAAATCACGGGTTCGTACAAACAACTCGCAAACGGAATTTTGAGCACCGGCATCGGCGGGACTACGGTGGCGACCCAATACAGCCAGGTGAAAATAACGGGCCCAGCGACGCTTGGCGGAACGCTGGCAGCGCCGCTGCTTTCGAACTTCACGCCAACCGTGGGTCAGACTTTCACCGTGATTTCCGCGACCAGTCTGACGGGAACGTTCTCCAACACGACGATCGCGATCAATTCGTCGGAGCATTTCGCGATTTCCTACACCGCGACGGCTGCCGTGCTCACAGTGACGTCCGGTCCCGCGGTTCAATAAGTCACAATCCCAACCCTGTCGCACAAAGCGTGACGACGGTTGGGGCGCCCAAACGATGCTTAATAGAAATGCGGAACGCCTTTCGTCGGCGTTCCGCATTCTTGTTTCCGAAAATTAGTTTTGCATCAGGGCCGGGGCGGTCGCCAACAGTCCCGCGACCAATTCCAGGTCATGCAGGTCTTCGCGGCTGAAATCCTGCGCGAATTTCGGATCCAGTCCCTTCCGCGAAATCTGGATCACGCCGACAACCTTGGCTTCCCGATCCATGATCGGAACCGACATGAGCTTCTGAATGGGCGCCAGCGATGCAGGTTCGTCCGACTCGGTGCTACCGGGCTTGATGGTCTCGAAGATACTGGCGTGCTTCACCCGCGCGAAGTTGTTAAAGATTTCCGCTTTCTTGCTCAACGCGGTATGGGCGGCTACGGCTTTGCTCGATAGCGGAATAGCGCCCGTGGTCCGGAGATGCTCCGGGAAGATAAAGCGCAGAAGGCCTGTCTCCAATCTCAGGAGGGCGACTTCGGTGTACTGCACGCGAAAAATCTTGGCCAGCACCATGCACAAGTCAAGCGCCGTAACTCCCTGGCCCAGCACAGATCCTAAGGGGAGCAGATTTTCGGGAAGGACAATTTCCTCCATCCCGTGATCGTTGTTCTGTGTCGTCATAGTCATAAAAGTCACTCCGAGTTGGCGGAGCACCTCAACTCTATCGCACTTCTCGAACCACTCGATACTCCCCAAAGTAACCAAGGTCTCAGGGACAAGTCGTTTGTTTTCAATAGGCGTATACACTTCGCGCAGGGCATTTTTTCGAAAGTGCTCGCCTTTGCAGGGTCGCAAAGCATCAAGCGGTGACAGTTTTTGTCATGTGCACTGGGATCGGGGCAGCCAAGAGCGCCCCCATCCTCGACTTTCAACCAATGAAGAAAGTCATTACACTGCCTAGCGTATGAATATTCCTCAGCAACCGAACGTGAAGTTAGTAAACGCCGACGACTACCGCGAGAACTACGCCAACAGTGTGCAGATGCGCGTGAACATCTGGGACTTCTTCCTTATTTTTGGCACGCTGCAGCAGCAGACGGAGACGCAAGTAGAGATCAAGAACTTTCAGGGAATCTATTTGAGCCCGCAGCAAGCCAAGGCCTTGCTGGCGCTGCTACAGCAGAACGTCAGCGGATACGAGGCGGCGTTCGGCGAGATCAAGCTTGACCCGCGCATGGGGCCGCAGGGGCCGGTGCATTAGATCCGCCGTCAGTCGTTGGTCCTTGGCCGTTCGCTAACCACAGAACCATCGGTGGTCTCGGATCCTTGATCGTTCGCAATCACTCTGGTCGACGGCTACAGATTCGAAGCGAATGACCAGAAAGGTTCCGCCAACGACGGACGACCTACGAATAACGACCCCATAACAAATGGCATCAGGAACCAGCCCGGGCTCAATATCCCCACATCCCGCCATCGTGTTTGCGGCGATCTTCATTGCCATCTTCCTGCTGCATTTTCCTTTGCTGCGGCTTCCTTATTTTTGGGACGAAGCGGGATATTACGTACCCGCTGCACGCGACATCTTGTTGCATGGGAGTTTCATCCCGCTGACAACGCCGTCGAACGCGCATCCGCCGCTAGTGATGGCATGGATCGCGCTATGGTGGAAGCTCTTTGGCTATGCGCCACAGGTCACGCGCTCGGCGATGCTGGTGATCTCGGCGTTTTCGCTGACGGGCGTTTTCCGTCTGGCGCTGCGCGTGGCAAATACAGAAGTGGCAATTGCTTCGACCGTATGCACGTCGCTGTACCCAGTGTTCTTCGCACAGAGTTCGATCCTCCATGTCGACTTAGCCGCTGCAGGCCTCACGATTTGGGGGCTGTGCGCCTATTTGGAAAAGCGGCCGTGGATGATCGTGGTGTGGTTCTCTCTTGCCGCACTGGCGAAAGAGACGGCGATTCTGGCACCGCTGGCGCTGGCAGGGTGGGAAGTGCTGCAGTCCGTATCTATGAAAGCGGGTGCGCGATTTCTCGCGCGTCCTTTGCGCGAAAAAGCCTGCCCTGAGCCTGTCGAAGGGTGGGGATTTTGGTCGATGGCTTTTCAGTGGCCGCGTTTTTTCGCATTGCTGGTCCCAACCATCCCCTTAGCGCTCTGGTACGCCTATCACTACCACCGAACGGGATACGTATTCGGCAACCCGGAGTTTTTCCGCTATAACGTGGCCGCGACCATGAGTCCGCTACGCATTGTGCTCGCGCTGCTCATGCGGCTGTGGCAATCGTTTGGCTACCTGCATCTGTGGTTGTTGACGGCGGCCATGCTGGTGGCGATGTTGTTGCCGCCGGTAAGAGATGAGCAAGGTGAGCGCCAGCGAATCGCGATCCCGGTGCAGATGGTCTTTCTGGTTCTTGTGCTGGCCTATGTGGTCGCGTTATCGATCATCGGCGGCGCGGTGCTGGCTCGCTACATGCTGACGGTCGTACCGTTGGTAATCATAGTTGCGGTCTCGACATTGCGTCGGCGCCTGCGGCATTGGCCTTTCGCGATTGCTGCCGTTGGCATCGCCTTCATTGCCGGATGGTTCTGGAATCCGCCCTACGGATTTTCTCCCGAGGATAACTTGGCATACCGCGACTTCATCGTGCTGCACGAAAATGCGGAGCACTTTCTGGAGGCTCGATATCCGATGGCGCGTGTGCTCACGGCGTGGCCCGCGTCGGGGGAGTTGACGAGCCCGTGGCTGGGCTACATTACGCGGCCGATGAAAGTGGTGCAGATCGAAAACTTCTCTCTGGACGAAGTGCTTTCGGCGGCGGAAGTGCGAGACAAGTACGAAGTAGCGTTGGTGTTTTCCACGAAGTATGATCCCCCGCATCCGATGCTGCAGCATTGGAAGGCATGGCAGGAAATCAAGCGCCGCTACTTCGATTACCACGTCGACTTGCCGCCAGCGGCGGTGGCGCAGATTCTCAGCGGGAAGATTGTGTATTCGGAGGAGAAGCAAGGGCAGTGGGTCGCCGTGATTGAGATCGACAAAAACGAGGTTCAAGAGGCTAGCGGCTACGACGAAATCTGTACAGACGGCCTGCCCTTAGTAACAGCCAGATGCATCCAGAGTAAAGGGCAGCCGGAAACCACAGGAGGACAGCGAGAGTGATGAGATTGTCAAACACTCGGCTGTGCGTATGCCAGACCCAATCATGGTCAAGTAGCCATCCCCATGGTGTAGAAAAGAGGAAAGCGAAACCGTCGATTCGCTGATGCGGGAGATGGCCACTGTCCGCTGAAATCACAAGGACGTTCAATAGCGCTGCAATCATGAACGGCAGGGTGAGCAGGGTTCGTTTTATCCACTTCATGAGCGCTACGTCCTAACCCTGCATCAAATGGCACGAATGTGTCTTAATCACCAGCCACACTTCTTTGCCAGCAGCTAATTCGAGCGAGTCACGGGCCGCCAGCGTCAAGTGGACTTCCATTTCTACGCGGCAATTCACCCGCGCAACCACGATCACGTCGCGCTGGGCCAGGCTCACGATTCGCCCCGGGATTACATTTCGCGCACTGAGTCCCACCGGCGGCGACGTCGCCAGCAGAATATCGCCGGCGCGAATGCCGATCCGGAGCGGTGTCCCGATGCCACCTCGTACCAGCGGGGTTTCCAGAACCACCGGCGGTACGTTGCCGAGCGTCTCCAGATGGCATGCCATCGTGCCGCGTTCAGGATGCACCGCGTCGACGACGGCATCAAAGACATTTTCGAATCCGGCCAGTTGCGCAACAGTCTCTTGCATAGGCGCCGACATCACCTCGTGCGGCGTGCCTTCGGCCACGATCCGCCCCGCGTCGAGCACAAGCACCCGCTCGCCCAGAGCGAAAACTTCTTCGCGGCTGTGCGTCACATAGAGAATCGGCACGCGGTGCGTGCGGTTCCATTCGCGCAGATCGTCGATGATCTTTGCCTTAGTCGGCGCGTCGAGCGCAGCCAGCGGTTCGTCCAAAAGAAGAACTTCAGGATCGGTGACCAGCGTTCGGGCTAATGCGACGCGCTGGCTTTCGCCTCCGGAAATTTTGCGGGCGCTGCGCCGTGCGAGATCAGAAATACGAAAGGCTCGGAGAATGGCTGCGGTACGGGTGGTGCGTTCGGAGCGAGACAAAATGGTCAGGCCGTATTCCACATTCTGCGCGACCGTGAGGTGCGGAAATAGGGCGAGGGTTTGAAAGACATATCCAACCCGGCGTTCTGCGGTGGGGACATTGACGCGCCCATCCGCATCGAACAGCGTGCGCTCACCGATCGCGATTCGTCCCGAGTTGGGTATCGACAACCCTGCAATGCAGTCGAGAAGGGAGGTCTTGCCCGCGCCCGACGGCCCGAAAAGGATGGTGAACCCCGGGGGCACTGCAAGCTCGACATCCAGATGGAAGCCGTCATTCTGCGAAAGATGATGGTTTCCGACGCGAGCGCGGAGCAACGGCAGATTCTCCCCGGAGTGAGCGCTCACGTTCGTCATGGCGGCTATTTTACGGGACCAACCGCCCACGCCCTGCGATTCAAGCCATAAACAATGGTCAGCAGAACGAAGCAGAGTACGAGAAGCAAGAGTGCAGTTGTGTTGGCTCCGGCGTAATCCGACGATTGCACGCGATCGTAGATGTCGATCGACACGGTCCGCGTCACGCCGGGAATGTTTCCGCCAACCATCAGCACCACGCCGAATTCGCCCATGGTGTGCGCGAAGGTGAGGGCAATTCCCGTGATCAGCCCATTGATGGACAGAGGTGCGATGACGCGAAAGAAACTTCGCAGCGGAGATGCGCCGAGCGTAGCCGAAGCCGCGATCAGTCTGCGATCGACGCTGGCGAAGGATGCGGCAAAGGGCTGCACCGCGAATGGCAGGCTGTAAAGGATCGACCCGAGGACCAGGCCCGTAAAAGTGAAGGCCAGGCTGTGGCCGGTGAGCATGATCCACCAACGGCCGAGCGGGCTGTGCGGGCCGAGCGCGACCAGCACGTAAAAGCCGAGCACCGTGGGCGGCAGGACGATCGGTAGTGCCACGACGGCCTCGACCAGGAATTTCCAGCGCCAACCCGAGAATGCAATCCAGTAGGCAATGGGCAGACCAAGCACCAGAAGCACGGCAGACACGGAAACGGCCAGTTGCAGCGTCAGCCAGAAAGTTTGCCAGTCGATACTCATGAGCCAACGATTGTATCGATGCGCCGTCAGCGTTTGCCAGAGGACGAGTTCGCTGCGTCAGCCGCCTGCGTGAATCCATACTTCGCCAGCACTTCGACCATCTCTTTGGACTGGAGGAATTTCAGAAAATCCGCGGCCTCTTTCTTATGTTGCGAGTGCGACAGCACCACGGCGCTCTGTTCTAGCGTTGGATAGCTATCGGGCGGAACCACCCAGTATTTGCCTTTCCCCTGCATCGCGGGAGCGATAGCGTGGGCGAGCGCGACGAAGCCTACTTGCGCGTTGCCCGATTCGACGAACTGGGCTGCCTGCGAGACGTTCTCGCCTAAAACTAGCCGGTCTTTGACTTGATCGTAGAGCTTGAAATGCTCGAGTGCGGCCACCGCGGCGCGTCCATAGGGAGCATGCTGTGGGTTGGCGATCGAGATCTTCTTCACCGATGGATCAAGCAAAGCGTTGATCCCCTGCTTCTGGATGTCGAGCGGTGAATCTGCGGGAACCCACAGTACCAGTTTGCCAATGGCGTAGAGATACAAGGCGTCATCCGCTGCGCCGGCCTTGACCACTTGCTTGGGATAGTCCGAGTCGGCGGACAGAAACGCATCGAACGGAGCGCCGTTCAGAATCTGCTGCGTCAGTGCGCCGGAGGCGCCGAACGAGAGCTTCACCGTGATTCCGGTTTGCTTTTCGAAGTGTTGAGCGATCTCGTGCAGTGCCACGCTCAGATCGGCGGCGGCGGCAACCGTGATCTCAGTTTTGCTCTGAGCCTGCGCGGTTCCAAACGTCCCCAGTAATAGAAAGAATCCGAGCAGAATCGACGAAAGTTCCTTTGTAATTCTGGTCATAGTATTCGATTTCGAGACATGCCACAGGAGTTCGATTGTACATGGAGCGCGGCGTCCCAAAGTGGGATTCGCGGTTTCCCGAAGTGGGCAGTGAATTCCGCTCAGGATGCGGTTTTGCATTGCTTCGCCCACCTACGCTTTTGATACTGGCAGGTGAGCGAAATCATCATGCCTGATCCTTTATTCCTTCGCTCGGTGCGAATCATCGCATCGTTCCTCCTCTTCTTTTTCTTTATTCCCTCTTTGCGGGCGCAAGGTTCCAAGCAGGCCACGTCTGAAACCAAAGTTGAGTCTGGAGACGCCGACCACGTCAAAGAACGGAACGAATGGTTCGCGCGCGGCAGGCTGGTTCGCGGGCAGCCCTCGGCCGAACTCCGCAGGCGCGCTTATCAGGCCAAGATGCAGGAGCGCGCCCGGCGGGCAGCCGCGCTGGCGCTTGCGGGTCTCTCCGCTCAGGGCATCACCACGACCGGTTCGTGGATTCCGCTCGGGCCCGTGCCGTTAGCGTCCGATGCCACCGGTAATGGCACGCAGGATTATCACCAGGTTGCCGGACGCGCCACAGCCGTTGCGATCGATCCGGCCGATCCGACAGGCAACACGGTGTATATCGGCGGGGCGCAAAGTGGTGTGTGGAAGTCGGTGAATGGCGCGAATCCGACGGCGAATTCTGTGACTTGGATTCCGGTTACCGACAATCAGGCGACGCTTTCCATCGGCGCAATCGCGATTCAACCCGGGAATAGTGACGTTGGCAAGAGTCTCGTCCTGGCGGCGACCGGAGAAGCGAATAGTTCGCTCGACTCGTACTTCGGTTTAGGTATTTTGCGTTCCGCCGACGGGGGAAATACGTGGACTCTGGTCAACACCGCGAACAATGGCGGACTTTCTTTCAGCGGCCTGGGTGGCACGCGCATGGCATTCAGTTCGGCCAGGAATACAACGGTCGTTTCCGCAATGGCCACAAGTTCTGAAGGCCAAATCGATGGCGCGATCACCGCGAACACGGAGCGCGGGCTGTACACGTCGCTCGATGGCGGACAAACCTGGACCTACGACGCGCTCGTCGATCCCGGCGGCGCAACCGACGCTACCTCAGCGACGTCAGTTGTCTACAATTCCGGCGCAGGATTGTTTTATGCCGCCGTTCGCTATCACGGACTCTATTCGTCCCCTGACGGAGTGAACTGGACGCGGCTGGCGAATCAGCCGGGTGGCTCATTGCTGAATGCGAGTGCCTGCCCGCCACAGTCGATTTCAAACAACTACGCATGTCCAATCTACCGCGCGGAACTCACGACCATTCCCGGACGCAACGAGATGTATGCCTGGTACGTGTACTTTTCGGCGGGCGATCTAGTCGACGGCGGCATCTGGCAGAGTTTGAACGGAGGCGCCTCGTGGACCTCGATTGCCGATTCGTCGATCACGAATTGCGGCGACTTCGATGGCTGTGGCGTGGAGCAGGGAGATTACAACCTGGAATTGCTCGCCGTGCCCAGTGCGAGTGGGACTGATCTGTACGCCGGTGCGATCAATCTTTATAAATGCTCGGTGAACTCGCAAAACCCGACGTGCTCGAATGCGCCGTTCATCAACCTCACGCACGTCTATGGCTGCAATCCCATTGCGGCTCCTGCGCATGTGCACCCGGACCAGCACGCTTTGGCTTACATGATCCCTGCTACTGGCACTGATTCGGGGAACGGTTTGATGTACTTTGCCAACGACGGCGGCATGTATCGGGCGCTCAATGGGTTCGTGGGGCTTATCACCGGCTCATGTTCGGGCACAAACCAGTTCGACGACCTCAACCAGAATCTGGGATCGATGACGCAGTTTGTCGGATTCTCGCAGCATCCCACGGACCCGAACACGCTGCTGGGCGGGACTCAGGACAACGGATCTCCCGCGACCAATCAGGCTACGTCGAATTTGAGTTGGAGCAATGTGCTGGGCGGAGACGGCGGCTACAACGCCATTGATCCGACGACACCGTCGAACTTCTACGCGTCCAACCCCGACATTCCGCCGGGTGGACTGGGTGTTCAGTCGTGCACCAAGGGAGTTGCCTGCACGAACAGCGGGTTCAGTTTCGTGGTCACCAGCAACGCAATCGGCGGAGATGATGGAGGGTTCTATTTCCCTTACATTCTCGACGCGCAATCGTCGTGGGGGATGGTGGTGGGCTCTTGCCGCATCTGGCGCGGTTCGCGCTCGGGCGGCGCCTTCACCGTGCTCAGCCCCAACTTCGAAACGTTGGGAACAGGGACTTGCACGGGAAATGAGGTGAACCAGCTTCGTGCCATTGCCGCAGGTGGACCGACTGACAGCAATGGATCAAAGGTGATTTATGCCACGACCAATGGCAACGGTCCCCTGGATTTGCAGTCGATCGTGGGCGGGCACGTCTGGGTGACTACGAATGCGACCGCGGGAAGCTCCAGTTTCGCAGACGTCACCGACAACGGGCCGCAAGGCAGCATCAATCCCAATGAATTTCCTGTGTCCGGAGTGGCGCTCGATCCCTCAGATGCCTCCGGAAAAACTGCCTATGTCACCGTAATGGGATTCACCGGAGGCGTCGGGCACGTCTGGAAAACTACGAACGCAGGAGTTTCCTGGGTCGACTTCACGGGAAATCTCCCGGACTCCCCCGTCAACACTGTGCTGGTCGACGGTTCCGCGGGCGTGATCTATGTGGGGTCCGACGTCGGGGTCTTTGCCAGCACCACGAGTGCAGCCAGTTGGACCGAACTTGGGCCTGCTCCCAGCAGCAATCAGTATGGATTTCTACCGAACGTTGCCGTGACCGGGCTGGGCTTGTTCAATTCCGGTGGCCAGAAATTGCTCCGAGCCTCGACCTACGGGCGTGGCATCTGGCAATACAACCTCATCGTGACACCGGACTTTCAGATTTCCGTTCCGACTGCGACGCAGACGATTTTTGCCGGCCAGACAGCGACCTTTTCCGGATCTGCCACGGCCGTGAACGGCTACGCCAGTTCCGTGACCCTCTCGTGTGTTGCGGGCACGACTGCGCCTCCGAGCACGTGTTCGGCAACACCTTCCTCCCTGACTCCGGTAAAGAACACGCCATTTACTCTGACCGCCGCAGGGGCGGTCGGCGATTACGCATTTAACCTGCAAGGGGCGGGAAGTGACTCGAACCATGTGACTCATGCGGTGCCGATTACTCTGCATGTCGTGAATTTCGGGATGACTGCACCATCCCCCTCCAGTGTGACGGTTGCCCACGGTGCAACATCGCCGGCAGTAAGCTTTCAGGTCACGGCGGCAGGCTCATTCAACCAGGCAGTCACGATTTCGTGCACGGTAGCGACTATCAGCGGCGCGAGTTGCAATTTGACCCCGGCCGCGACGGTTTATCCCACGGCATCCGCTCCGGTGAACATGACGGCTAGCGTTGCTGTACCTTCCACCGCTTCCGCCGGAAGTTATACCGTGACGTTGCAGGCGACCACCAATGGGGCGCCAGCAACCATCACCACTTCGTTCACTCTGGTGGTTACGTCGAATCCCAATTTCACCCTCACAGAACCGACATCGTTTCCTGAGGTAAACGCGGGAAGCACGGGCATCAATGGTCCGATCTCCATCACGGCCCAGGACGGATTCAATGGCACGGTGGCGCTCAGTTGCTCGAATACTTACGGAGCGGGAAGTTGCGGTGTGAGCCCGACATCGGTGAGTTCGTATCCCGCGACTGCAACTTTGACGATCAACGGCACCAGCTTCACTGTGGGTTCGTATTCGATCACTGTTACAGGCACGTCCGGTGCGCTCACAAATTCGGTCGCTGTCCCATTCAATGTCGGGGACTATTCCATTGCAGGCACGCAAGCGCTGACCATGGCTCCGGGTGGGCAGGGGACCGCGAACTTAACCCTGACCTCGACCAGTTCCTATAGTGGCAAGATCAACGCAACTTGTGATATCAGCGCCATCCCCAGCGCAGTGTGCCTGCTCTCGCCTGCGAATCCGATCACCCTTGGGATCGGCGGAACCGCGAGTGTGACGGCAACGATCAACGTCCCCAACAATGCTGCGGCCGGTGCGTACAACGTCAGCATCAACACGCAAGACACCACGGGCGCGCCCACCCACAAATTCTCGATTGCGATAACAGTGGGGCAGGACTTCGAAGTGATTTCCACAACGTCGAGCCAGACGGTGAGTCCGGGACAGACGAGTGGACCTTACAACCTGACCGTCCAGCCCGTTGGTTCTTCTTTCAACGGAGCGGTTACGCTCGCGTGCAGCGGATTGCCCAGCCTGAGCCAGTGCACCTTCGCTCCTTCCGCGCCGGTGACGCCGGGCAACTCACCTGTCAACGTAGTGATGACGATCTCGACCACAGCATCCACCGTTGCTGCTGTGAACGGAAGTAGGGGTTGGTACGTGGCGTTTTTTCTATTGTCTCCGGGAATGCTCCTGCTCTGGCGTTCAGGTGGGACAGTGCAAGCGCGCAAGAGAGCAGTCTGGATGGCGCTTGGATTAATGTTGGGAACGCTGCTCATGTTGCCGGCCTGCAGTGGTGTCAGTTCCGGAGGCGGTGGTGGCGGCGGAGGTGGCCATCAGGGCACGCTTCCGGGTACATATCAAATTACAGTCACGGGGACGTCCCCCGGAATTGCCACGAACGGGGCACACAGCGCCCAGGTCACGTTAGTCGTAAACTAACAGGTCACTTGTGCTGACTTCGCAACGCTCATCCCGCGGACAACTGCGCGGACGAGTCCCATCAAATGGCCGATTCTCGCTATAGCGTCATCATCATCGGGGGAGGAGTAGTCGGGCTTGGCGTCGCCCTCGAGATCAGCCGCCGCTTCCCGGACCTGCGCTTGCTGTTGCTGGAGAAAGAAGACGGCGTTGCCCGCCATCAGAGCGGGCACAACAGTGGCGTCATCCATTCGGGTGTGTACTACAAACCGGGGTCGCTGAAGGCTCGTCTGTGCGTGTCCGGCGCAG
>Ga0335070_10009342_pt1 | contig 11499 bp, 3 predicted proteins | sample Lox_Sample_13_FD_206722 | JGI IMG/M metagenome (GOLD analysis project Ga0335070, IMG submission 206722) | Soil microbial communities from Loxahatchee National Wildlife Refuge, Florida, United States - Lox_Sample_1.3 | ecosystem: Environmental > Terrestrial > Soil > Wetlands | place: USA: Florida... | reverse complement strand
CGCCCTGTCGTCGGCCACCATTACAACCAGACCGGCTCCCCATTCAATCATTGCCGTATGGCTTACTACATTTCCGCGCTTGACGTTCATTTCTTTCTCCTTTTTGTAAGGGCCTCTGTTATCGCATATCTCACTTCGTTAAACAGGGTCTCCCATTCGGACGAGGACCTGATGCTTGATCAAACCACGTTCCAGCGGGATGACTCCATCGCGTATGTGTTGTCCATCCATCTCCACCCACGCTACCCCACGCTCGCTTCCGTGCGGATTTTCGACACGGATTTCGTAGATAGTTTCACCGTGACGATAGCGGATGCTGAAGCCCTCCCACGCTGCTGGAATAACCGGATTCACCAGCATCTGCTCTCCACGTATTTGTAAGCCTAGTATCTCTTCTACCCAGGCCCGGTACATCCAAGCCGCCGAACCGGTATACCAGGACCACCCCCCCCGGCCGACCCGCCCGGTCAACCGGTACACATCGGCGGCGATCACGTAGGGCTCGACCCCATAATTCCATACCGATTCCGGATCACGCGCGTGCTCGATCGGATTGAGCATGCGCAGCATTTTCACCGCCCGTTCCCCGTCCCCCTTGCGCGCCAAGGCCATGGCCATCCAGAGGGCGGCGTGGGTGTACTGGCCTCCGTTCTCCCGTACCCCGGGAGGGTATCCCTTGATATAGCCGGGCGAAGGCTCCGTTTTGTCGAAAGGAGGCTCGAAAAGCAGCACCAGGCCTTCATCCTCGCGGACGAGACGCCGCCATGCCGACTCCAGGGCCTTTTCCGCACGCTCCGGGTCGGCGGCGCCCGAGAGCCACGCCCACGATTGGGGCAGTGAATCGATCTTCGCTTCCATATTTGCGGCGGATCCGAGAGGGGTGCCGTCATCGAAGGTCCCCCGCAGATACCACTCCCCGTCCCAGCCTGCCTGCTCAACCCGCCGGAGCAGGGCATTCCTCTCCTCCTGATAGCTCCGGCTCAGCTCCAACTGTTGCAGGAGGTTCGATAATTCGACCATTCCCTGCAGCAGATCCGCCAGGAACCAGGCAAGCCACACGCTCTCACCCTTGCCTCCGGCGCCCACCAGGTTCATTCCGTCGTTCCAGTCTCCTGTCCCGATCAGCGGCAACCCATGGGGCCCGGTCGTCAGGCCGCGGGCTACCGCGCGTCGGCAATGCTCGAACAGCGTTGCGCGTTCGAAAGTTACCTCCGGAGTGGAGAATATTTCCTGTTGGTCGTCTGCCAGCGTCGGGGCGTCGAGGAAAGGAATTTCCGCCTCCAGGATGCCGGAATCGCCGGTGGCCCTGACGTAGTGGGCGACCACGTAAGGAAGCCAGAGGAGGTCGTCGGAGATGCGCGAGCGGATCCCCGCCCCGGAAGGTTCATGCCACCAGTGCTGAACATCCCCCTCTTTGAACTGGCGGCCTGCCGCCAGCAGGATCTGCTTGCGCGCCAGATCGGGATTGGTAGAGAGAAAAGACATGACGTCCTGCAGTTGATCGCGGAAGCCGAATGCGCCGCCGGACTGGTAAAAACCGGAGCGTCCCCAGATGCGGCAGCTAAGGCTCTGGTACTGAAGCCAGCGGTTGACCAGGAGATCCGCGGACGGTTCGGGGGTGTGCACTTCAATGTTGCCCAGAAGCGCATCCCACCAGGCTTTGGTCCGGGCAAGCGCGTTCGCCGTCGCCGCATCCTCCCGATAGGCGAGGACCAGTCCGCGGGCCTGTTCAACCGACTCGGCCTGTCCCAGCATGCAGGTGATCTCACCCCTCTCGCCGGGAGCCAGCTCAAGGGTAACCCGAAGCGCCGCGCACGGGTCCAGTCCGGCCCCGGTCCGCCGTGACAGCCTGGTCTGCTCCATGGCCGCCGGGTTGGCCGGCGAGCGGTTGCGCCCGATGAAGGAGGTACGGTCGCCGCCGTGGGAATCGGCAGATGGACACATGGATACAAAAGTAATCCGCTCCCCGTACTCGGGGTGGAAGCGATTCCGTGCCAGGAGGGCCTTGGCTTCGTCATCCCAGTGAGTGATGACGTGCATCTGGGAGGACTCGCGGTGCTCGCCCAGGGTCAACTCTACGTAGTAGGTTACCGAGATCCTGCGCCGACGGGACGTGTCGTTCTTCAGCCTCAGCCTCTGCAGCTTGACCGGTTCCCCCCCGTTCTCGTCCACCGGAACGAAAACCGTCAGCTCCTGTTCGATCCCGTGGCTGTTATGTTCGAAGACAGTATATCCCGCTCCGTGGCGTGCCCGATAAGCGATCTCCTCGCGAATCGGCGCCGGGGTCGGCGTCCAGAAGGCGCCGCTTTCCTCGTCGCGGATGTATACCGCTTCGGACGACGGGTCCATAACGGGGTCATTCGACCATTGTGTGAGGCGATTGCGCTGGCTGTTGCCATACCAGGTGAAGCCGGACCCTGTTTCAGTTACAAGTGTTCCGAAAGTCGGATTGGCGATGACGTTCACCCAGGGCGCGGGCGTGTGGTTGTCGGGGCCGAGATAGATCGCGTATTCACGACTGTCCGGGGTAAAGCCGCCCAGGCTGTTGAAATAGTTCAGCTCCATGAAGGGGAGCGGGACCGAGGGGTCGCGGAAAGCGTGTTTTCGGGCCAGAGGTTCGGCGAGATCGGGAATCTCAATGGGCATGCCCAATTGTTGGGGCAGAGTGCCGCGCGCCGCCACGAGCACTATGCTTGCCGAGGCCTTGAACAGCCTCAGATCTTCCTCGGGGATTTGCGCGGCGCTGCGCAGGAATATCCCGCCCGGCCGGTTGGTCGCTGCATGCATGGAACGCGTCCTGACCAGGCGTTCGAGTTGTTCACGCAACGGCTGCTCATAGCCGCCCGCTTCCTCGTTGAGGATCACCAGGTCTGCCGTAAGTCCGTGCAGCCGCCAATAGGTGTGAGCCCGGAGCATCTGACTAACGAGGCCGATATCACGCGCTTCCTTGATGGTGACCATAGCGATGGGCACGTCGCCCGAGATTCCGTAGGGCCACAGCCCCGCCTGTCCCTTGCGGTTCTCCGCAAGGCGTTCGGCGGGCGGGCGCAGGAGCGGGTTGGGAAACAGCAGGTGGCTTGCCAGCTGCTGGAATCGGCGGGCTTCTTCAGGCAGCATGTGCAGGACCTGCAACTCCTGCTGGGCCAGACCCCAGGCGAAATCCATCGTCCGCTCGATGACATGTGGTTCGCTGAACTTGTCCATCAGCCGCAAAACCTGCTCGCGCGTTTCTCCGGCAGCGAGGACAAGGGAAATCCGGACTTGCCGGCCCGGCTCCAGAGTCAGGCTGTGACGGAGACTGAGAATCGGGTCCAGAACAAAACCCTGGCTGTTACCGAGCGATTGAAGAGCTCCCATGGGGTCGACGAGGGTCCTGCCCCGGCCGATGAACCTTCCCCGGTCGGTTTCAAACTCAAAGGCCTCATGCCCGGCATTTTCGCTTGTGAAGCGGTGGCCCACATACATGGACGGGTCGTTTTCACCGCGTGGTCGACGGCATGCGAGAATGGCCCGCTGCTCAGGGACCGCTTCCGTCTGTACGAAAAGCTTGCTGAAGGCCGGATGCTGCCGGTCCGCGTTGTGCGGTGCCATGGATAGTTCGATATAGCTGGTGAGATCGAGGCGGCGGACGCGGCCGGAGCGATTATCCAGTGTAATCCGACGAATCTCCACGTCATCTTCCTGCGAGACGATTACTTCCGTTTCGCTGTGAAGACCTTTGTCGACGCGCCGGAACACGGCCCGGTCGAGGGCGAAGTCGACGGAATACGACTCAACCTTTCCGCCGACGGGGTGCCAGGTGGTGGACCACAAGCTGTCCGAATCGGCCTCGTGGATATAGCAGAATGTTCCCCACGAATCGCGGGTGCGGTCCGACCGCCAGCGGGTGATTTCACGGTCGCCCCACTGGCTGTAGCCGCCGCCGCTGTTGGTGACCATCAAGCCATAGCGGCCGTTGCAGAGCAACAGGCTCCTGGGGGTGGAGGTATGGGGCGTTGTGAATGTGGTTGCTGCCGGCGCAACCGTCTCCGGGCTCATCAGCATGGGGGCATTCTCCCGCGTGGAGATGAGATGCAGGGGGGGAAGATTCGGGATCCGCTCCTGGAGCAGGGACTCAAAGGCACGTACCCGCGCATCGGCGTGGAAACGGCGCGGGAACGGGCTGTCATGGAGGAAGTTGGTGAGGGCGAGAAACCCCATCCCCTGGTGATGGGCCATGTACGCTTCTATGACCACCCCGCGCCCGCCGTCACGATGCTGCTGACGGCTGAAGTCCATGGCCTCGTAATAACCGTAATCGCCCAGAAGTCCCAGACCTGCCAGTCGATTCAGGTTCCGCACGGCCTCATCAGGCGCTACGTTAAGCGCCAGAAGTGTGGCATATGGGGCGACTACAAGCTGTTCATCCAGTCCGCGCTTCAGCCCGAGAGCCGGTACGCCGAAGGCCTTGTACTGATAAGTCTTGTTGATATCCAGATCGGCATAGGCGGACTCGGAGATCCCCCACGGCACACGACTCTTGCGGCCGTAGTCAATCTGTACCGCCACCGCTTCACCAGCCGCTTTATCCAGGAGAGAGTTACCATAGGAGCGTTGGAAAAGGAGCGGCATCAGATATTCGAACATGGTGCCGGCCCAGCTGAGCAGCACCCGGTCCCGGCCGACCGCGCCGTAGGGGCGGTTCATGGAAAACCAGTGTTCGAGGGGGACATCACCCCGGGCAATGGCCGCAAAACTCCCAAGCCTGGCCTCGCTCGCCAGGAGATCGTAGAAGGAGCTGTCAAGACGGTCGCCGGAAACGTTGTAGCCGATGGAGAACAGCTTTCTTTCCGGGTCATAGAGGAAACCCATGTCAATCGCCGCGGATAACTCCCGTACGGCGCTGATGAGCCGTTCGCCCATCCCCAGTGTTTCTCCGGCCAGCCATTGCGACCTTGCGAAAGCCTCGAGGACACGAGCGATCCATTCCGCAAGGGGGCCGGGGGCTTCAGCGGATTCCCCGAGTATGGATTTCAGGATCGGGATGGAAACGGCCCGGCCGGCGGCAAGCTCGGAGAGTGACGGCGCGCGGGCCAGGTCCTCGCGGATGGCGTTCAGGGCCTCCGGACCAAGCCGGGCGATCTCCTCTTCCGGTTTTTCGACAAGGATTTCGATCCAGGAAAGATAGCGGTCCGCTATGCTGAGCAAGGCCGACACCTGACTTTCCATCTCTCCGGCCCACGAGGACTCCTTCGCCAGGACAAGGGGAACCCTGAAGCTTCCCTCCACCCGCCGCAAAAGGCGCAGCGAGTCGACGACGCGGTCCGACGGCGCTTCCCAGTCGTGCAACAGCTCGTCCAGGATGCGGGGATCGAAACCTGCAAGGCGTTCGCGGCCGGCCACCTGTTTCAGGATTTCCCCGGTGTCGGCCATGCCGGCAAATGCTTTGCCGTCGAGGACGGGCGCCCGCAGCAGCTCCTCAAGCCCCTGCTCCAGCGCCCAGAGGGCGCCCAGCAGATTGCCGCTGTCGACGCAGGACACGTACCGGGGCTCGAGAGGAGCGAGGGTCCGGATATCGTACCAGTTCAGGAGATGCCCCCGATAGCGTTCCAGGCGGCCTATGGTTTCCATGGTAAGGGTCAGCTTTTCGACGGCCTGGTTCACGGTCAGGTACCCGGAATCATAGGCGCCGAGCACACTGGTCATCCAGAGACCGATGTTGGTCGGGCTGGTGCGCATGGCCAGCTGGTTCTGATGGGAAACCTGGTAATTGTCGGGTGGCAGCCAGGACGTCTCATCTCCGACAAATTCCGAGAAATAGCGCCAGGTCCGTCGTGCAATATTCCTGAGGAAGCGGACATCCTGCGCCGGAAGCGGGTATTGGCGACTCTTCACATGGGGCCGCAGGTTCAGGAGCCAGCCGAGCAGGGGTGAAAAAAACCACAACAGGAGCCAGGGGCCGGCTATCGCCAGGCTCGAAGGCATATGGCGAAATATCGCCCACCCCAGCAAAGCGCTGAAGATGCTTCCCAGTGCCAGTGTCGCTACAAAAAGCGGCTGCCGTCTGGAAGCGCTCCAATGTGTCGCTTGGGCCGTCCATTCCAGTAATCCCCGCCGGGAGACAAGACGGCGGTACCATACCCGGGCGATTGCATCGAGGGCCACCGCGGCCTGGTGCGGAAGCAGCGCGGCATCGGTAATGGCCCGCAGCAGGTCGTGCTTCACCTTCGCCATGGAGAAGTGTCTTAATCCCTTGCGGGTGGTCGCCATGGTGAAGGGCTGCGCCAACGGGTGGAAGAGCAGCTGCATGGCTACCACCAGGGAAGCAGCCACGCCTGCCCGTGGAGAAATGAGCCAGGAGGCTGTCAGCAGGCCGAGGCCGGCGGCGGGGATCAGGCTTCGGCGCAGGTTGTCGAAAATCTTCCACCGGTCGAACAGGGAGAGCGGGTTGGCGCCGCGCCCTCCGGCCGCCAAAGGAACACGCGGGAAAACCCACCCCGCGATCTGCCAGTCACCGCGAATCCAGCGATGCGCCCGTTTGGCGTAGCTCTGGTAGCCCTGCGGAAACTCGTCATAGAGTTCGATATCACTGGCCAGGCCGACGCGAACGTGGGACCCTTCGATCAGGTCGTGGCTCAGCACCCACTCTTCCGGGAACCTGCCCGACAGCACGCGACTGAAGGCGCGCACGTCATAGATCCCCTTGCCGTGGTAAGAGCCCTCACCGCAGAGGTCCTGATGGACATCGGAGACGGCCTGGGTGTAAGGGTCGATTCCCACCGCGTCGGCGAAGAGCCGGCTGAAAGTCGATGCGCTCGTGCTCGTCAGGGTCGGGCTGACGCGCGGCTGGATGATGGTGTAGGAGCCGGCGGCAATTCTCCCATCGGCATCGAAGCGCGGCCGGTTCAGGGGGTGAGCCAGGGTTTCGATCATCCTGCGGGCCGTGCCGTGGGGCAACTGGGTGTCGCTGTCCAGGGTGATGACGAACCTCACGTCCGCAAGGTGTTCCGGGTCGCCGACATATACCAGCCGGGGGGCGGCTTCAGGCCGCGTTCCCACGATAAGGTCATTGAGTTCTTCGAGTTTGCCCCGTTTGCGTTCCCAACCGATGAATTTCTGCTCGGATTCACTCCATGTGCGTTCGCGATGGAACAGGAAAAAACGCTCACTACCATGGCGCTGATTTAGATCTTCGATAAATTCGATTGCGGACCGAAGCAGCTGTGCGTCGTCTTCATGCCGCAACTGATGCGAATCGGTGTAATCCGTGAAAAGGCCGAAGAGCAGATTGGCTTCCTTATTGGCCAGGTAGCGTATTTCAAGCTTCTCCACCTCGGACCGGACCGTTCCGGCGTCCGCCAGCATCATGGGCACGACAACCAGCGTGCGAAAAGCGTCCGGAATGCCCGAATCCTTGAAATCCATCTTGGGCAGGGTACGGGCAGGCAGGAGCCGCGTAACGAAATAATTGATCACCTCGATGGAAAGCTGGCTTACCGGAACAAGCAGGAGGAGTGTCGCGAACAGCCGGATTCCAGGCGCCTGTCCGGTCATGGCGAAGCCGATTATCAGGGAAATGAACAGCGCGGCCAGGGTGCCGATTCCCAGGAAATACACAGCTGCATAGTGGCGGTATACCCACTGCAGGACACGGAAACCCGGTGCTTCGCGACATTCCGTGAGCCGCGCGAATTCACACCTTTTCTCCCCGATCAGCCAGGTCCCGACATGGTAAAGCCGCTCATCCTCCGCCGAGTCCTGGAGGGATTGCGCTGCCATGCCGATTGCGCGCCGGGCGAGCTGTTCCTCCGACTGGCCGGACCTGCGGGCCAACTCTTCAATCGTCCGTCGGCAACGGTCGCGGGTGTCGAAATCCATCTCCGGGTAGACGCCGGACGGGTCCAGCCGGAGCACTTTCTCCACCCGGCTGAGCTGCTCGAATACATCCCGCCAGTCCAGCAGTTCGAGCTGTCGCAGGCTGGTAAAGGCATTGCTGCTCGCTATCTGCTCCATCGTCCGGCGGTTTTGCTCGCGCAGGTTGAGATCGTTCATGGATTTCCGCAGCGTGCGTTCAAGCCAGCTTTGGACAGGTGCCAGGGCGGCTGCCTCGTCATAGAGATGACCAACGAGTTGAGCACCGAAATAGGGGCTGGGACTCGGCTCCGCCACGGCAAGTTCCGCCAGGATCGAGAAGAGCTGGTTAGGATCCCGTCGATTGGCGGCAATGAGCCTGTTAGCCCAGAAGTCGGCGAGCTGACGCTCGCGCAGGTCTGTCATGGCCGTTGTGGCCAGATTCTGAATGCTTTCGTTCAGGGCGATGCGCAGCATCTGGGGTACTGCCCAGAGTTCGCCGATCGTCAACGTGTGCATGGTTTGATAGGCTTCGATGAATACCAGGATGTTCTCCCGCTCCAGCCGCATTTCCGTATGCGAAACGAGTTCCTTCGCCAGGCCGTAGATGCGCGGCAGACCCCGGTAGGGAGCAGCCGAGAGCATGGGGAGTTTCCGGTAAAAGCGTTTGGGAAGGTTCAACAGAACGTCGCGGACGCTCTCCTCGATGATGTACTCATTATCAAGAATCCACTCGGCGGCCGGAGTTGCGCTCTGTTCCAGGCGGGTCGCCGCTGACAAATCCGAGCAGGCTTGACGCACCCACAGCCGGGCCTGTTCGAGGCGCTTGAGCAGCGCGTTATCCCGACTCGGCTTCGGGTCGACCTGGTGGTCCCCGGCTATGCGCAGGGCATGCTCCCGGACTTGCGGGGGAGAGAGCATCACGCTGGAGCCCCGAACCTCATTCCGCCTCTCGCGTTTCGGATGCATGACGAAGACCGCGGGAGGGATGTCGCTGCTTTCCCGAAGCACTGCCATGGGAATCTGCAACGTGTCGATGGAGGCCTGGAGGATCAGGACGGTCTCCCCGGGCATCAGCCAGCGGGCGTGATCCTGCATGAGCCCTGGTTCGATACCATACCTCGAGCGCCGTATCCACGCCAAGCACGCGAGAATTCCCATTGATCCGCCGGCAATGGTCAGGATTGAGAGGCTCCCGCCCGGAAGGTGAAAGAGCAGGCTGGCGACTCCGGCGAGCCCCCCGAACAGGATTGCCGCCAGGGTTGCCCGAAGAGCACGGCGCCAAGGGAAATGGTCCGACATGCGGACATCTCCGTTCACCGTCCTGCGTATCAGGGCGGCGCGGCAGAAGCCCTTCCTCCTGAGCTCCCGGAGAGCCCCACGGGCTTCATTATTATTTACAAAGTAGCCTGCAAGAATGCTTGCACTCACATTTTTTCCTTTTATCGCAACGCAGTCCGGGCTTCCGGCCATTGCGAAGGATTTCGCCGGAGGAGGTCGCCCGGAAAGGAACTGTAAAGGCTGTTCCAGAGGATCTTATAAAGAAGTGAAGGAAGGTAAAACTTTTGACAGGTGGACGAAGGTTAAGCGGAAATCAGGAAAGCTATTCGGTAACGATAGAGAAGCACCACTGGGAAATAACCCGGCTCTCCCGTCAGATATCACGGATATGCCTGACCAGGGTCTGATGGCTGCGGTAAGCCGCTAGGTAGCGCGCATCCTCCGCATAGTTGGTCGGGTAGACCGGCGGAACCGGCTGGCGTGCCATTGCCTGGTCAATGTTGACAAAAGTGAAAAAGCACGAGTTCGACAACGCCCTGCTGGTCTGGTCGCGGCTGATCCGTTCGATTCCCGCCTCGACGCATGTAAAACTGCCATTGGTGTATACCACCCGCGAAGTATAGTGCAGTTTGTCACCCATCCGCACCGGCTGGAAGAAATTGATCCGGTTAACGGCGACAACTATGGAGCGGTTTGGAGCCACCAGTTCGGAACAGATGGAGGAGAGCTCGAAGGCACGACGGATCAGGTAGCCGCCGAAAATCTTTTGCGGCACGTTCTCCTGCTCCGGATACATCATTTCCCAGGAATCCGCGATCAGGCGTCCGGTGAGCAAACCGGCAAAACCTGGCGTTTCCTGCGCCATGTGAAGCCCGGTCAGCATCTGGTATTCCTCGCGGCTCGGCGGCTCCAGAAGATCAGTCTGTTGCTGCTTGTAGTCCTCACGCCGGGCGAGGGTCTTGCGGGCCCTTTCCTTCTCGATTTCGTCAATGTATTCCAGTGGCGGCAATTTGACGCTGACAGCATCTTCCCCCATGCCCGAGCGGGCCACCATGGTGAAATAACAGGAGGCGATGTGGCTGGCTGGCTCTCCCGGCTGCTCCACGCGGATGCCTACCTCCAGGGAAGAGCGTCCCACATGGTTGATCCGGGCAATGAAGACGATGTCCCTGGTCACGTCGGTGTTGTCGCGGACGAGGATGTTGTCGATGGCCGCAGTGACCACCCGCGCTTCCGGATGGAACCTGTTGACATAGTTGAGAGCCGTCTCTTCGGCAACCTTGTCGAGGACCTCCAGAAGCAGGCCGAAGCGGGTGTTCGCCGGAATCGGCTCGTCAAGAATCATGAAGCGGCGGCGAAGGGCATGGTCGCCCTCAAGGGGAAGGGTCCGGGTCAGAGAGGTATCAATGGGTCTGATCCCGGGTTGTTCCTGGTGAAGCTTTTTCTTATTCATTACTTTCCTTTTCGCTACCTGTTTTGAGCATGTAATCGTTACACTTGTTATTTCTCTCTGCTTCGGGTTTGTTGCATGTTCTTTTTGCAATGCAGAAAGAGCATGGTTTAGTTACGGGCGCTTTGTTGTTCCTTTGCAATACGATGAGGGGCCTGTTCAACAACATTTTGCCGTTAAGGGCTTTCATTGCTTTCTTCGCCTCCGCCACGGTAGCCATTTCCACAAAACCGAACCATTTCGGCTGAAAAGAATACTGATCCGTCATGAAGCGCATCGATACTACCTGACCTATTTTGCAGAGGAGCTCTTTAATACATTCCTCCGCCACACCAAACGGGATGTTCCCGATATAAAGTGTTGTGCTCATCGACTGGCCTCCTTTTGCCGCAGTCAAAACAAAAAACCCGGAGACCTTCAAAGTCTCCGGGTTTCATTGACTCCTGTAATTTTTTTTATTTACAATATCATAATAAATTAACCGGTGTATACAAAATAATTTTTCCTCTCAAGGATTTTGGACTGAAACGCATAAACTCTTGCTGTAGTGCACTTCGAACGGAGTTGTGGAAGAGATTTGCTTCAATGGGCAATCTAGGAGGAAAACCCAGAGCAGTTTTTTGCATGACGTTCACAAGGTCAGCTTATTTTCCGCGCATTCTGACATTTAGTTACGATTTGTTTGTGCCCAAGACCTTGGGGACCATTCAATTAACTGTATAGTTGATAGTATAGTTGGCAGGAATGACCGGGCAGCCTTCCAAAGACGGATGCACTCCATTGATTCATTTTAAAAATGCCTTTTTGGGGATAACTGTAACCAGCATTTCATCTTTTATATTGAGGAGTTACGCTAGACAGGTTTATCCCTTGAATCGAAGCTTCAATGGCTAGTCTACCGGGTGCGCAGAGGGTTTGACGTACTTCCGCCAAGCATA
>Ga0335070_10009341_pt1 | contig 11499 bp, 8 predicted proteins | sample Lox_Sample_13_FD_206722 | JGI IMG/M metagenome (GOLD analysis project Ga0335070, IMG submission 206722) | Soil microbial communities from Loxahatchee National Wildlife Refuge, Florida, United States - Lox_Sample_1.3 | ecosystem: Environmental > Terrestrial > Soil > Wetlands | place: USA: Florida... | reverse complement strand
AAGCGGATTAATTTCCAAAAAACTTTTGCAATATAAAAATTCAGGAGCGTAGGATTTTTTTTAATATCTTCTTAGGAATTACATGAGAAGATATGAAAAAAATTTACCCCACCACTCTACTCACTATATTCTTGAGTAAGATATAGTGAGCAAGGTGGCAGGGTAAATAGATTGTCCTTATATCCGGAGAATAGTTATCAGTTACAAGGAGCTGGTCCTCCTTTGAAAAGATAGTTAATCAAATAGATTACGTCGCTGACACTCACTTTAGTGTCACAACTGGCGTCCCCAGCCTCCAGAACAGGAACAGGCAAAGGCCCTCCCTTGAAAAGATAATTGATCATATATATCACGTCCGAAACAGATATCTGTTTATCAGCATTAGCATCGCCGTGTCTGAAAAGTGTGAAGGTGCTGGCGGTGTCAGATTCGCCGCTGTATTGAGAAAGAGACTCCTCTGAACAATAAGACCAGGCCTGGTAATAATAGTGATTTAGGGCTACCAAACCGGAATCCTGACAAGTCGTTCCAGTATCATTATATACTTGTATCCCCTCTCCTCTTGCCCAGGCTGGCAGGGTATCTCTTTCAATTACAGTCCTGTCCGCAGATAAGGGTTTAGTCCAGGAAAGACCTGTTCTATTCCAGGCAAGACCCTGGGCAGTCAAACCAGTCGTCGCCAGGGGTTTAGTCAAAAGTGCCAGCTCTTCGCCACTACCCCAGCCAACGATGTTATTACCTTTGGCACTGAAGTAATAGATTGTTCCTGCTGTAAGCCCGGTAAGCTGTTTACTGAATTCTGAGCCATTGGGAAGCACTCCTAGAGACTCGCTATTAACATAAGGCTCTCCAGAATCAGTGTCCCACATAAGCCAGCAGGTCGCTTCAAACCCGCCATCGCTGTCCAGATAACCGTGAATAGTCGCAGTGGTCTCCGCGACCTCGGTAGCTGGATCGGTTCTGACCACTGGGCTAGCCACAGTGGCTGAATCCTGACCAGGGAGGTAATCGTGCTTGGTTACGGTTACATACATAATGCCTTGGGTAGAAGGAGATGGATTAAAAGTTATGTTTCCGCTGGTGTTGGTATTTCCTTTTAGATAAACCTCGTTCCCTTTCCATAGGCAGACGTAAGCCTGATAGACCGGGGAGTGCGTGGTCGAATCTTCGACATGTACCGTGAAGGAAGAACTTCCTATTGGTAGAGTAGATGAAAATGTTATGGCGAAGCTGTCTGGTTCATCTGTCCAGATAGGCATCTCCGGCTCTCCCAACAGGCTGAACTCCCACTCACAGTGCTTTTCTATTGCACTGGGAGTACTGAAATTGTGCTTGCAGTCCACAAGAGCCTGGCCTAAGTTGTACTTGTTCCGGGTAAAAAGTCCTGCCCACCACTGGATATCCAAAGAGGCAGTTAAGGTGTAAGGATCGCCTGAAGAATACCATCCGTCACGGGTGTTGCCAGTAAAAGCTACCCCGGCTTTATTGGTGGTTAATTCCACGAAGGTTTCAGCGATGCAATCAGTGACATCCATTTCATTGGGGAGACATCCGGTGGAAACTATAATGGACATTTTACCGTAATTGGTCAGCGCATTTACATCCGATTGACTTAAAAGCGAGTTATGGTGGAAATATCCGGTGCCCATGACATTATAATTGGAATGGTCCGAATGGTTTACCAGATTCTGCCCAGCATTTAGTGCACTGATAATTGCAGGCTTATGAGTGCTAACGTCACTATCGTATACCTTGGTGACGTTGAAGCGTGATGGGATATAGCTATAGCAGGCCTCCTTAGTAGCTTCGCTGGGGGTGCTGGCATCCAGATCCATCCCGATCAGCAGTACATCCAGAGGGTAATTTGTTCGAGGGGGGTCGGTCTCGTATTTCAGAACTTTATTAACGAACTGGATTACCCCGCTTGAGCTCCCGGCAGGGATCCTGCCTACAAAAACCTCGTGAATCCAGTCATCATCGTAATCGGAATAATACTGGTCGCTGGGCGTATTTTCCCCGTTGTAGTAGGTTCGGTATTCAAACGGAACAGTTTCGTTCTCGCCTCCAATAAGAAAATAGGTCGTTCCCCAGGTCAGGTGAGCATCTTTCACGAAATTTCGAATCTTCTCCTGATTAGTGGCTCCGCTATAGGTAGAATAAATAACATCTACAGTAACCACCGTATCTCTTACCCCTTTTTTTGTGTGCCAGCTAACCAGGGGCTGGAAAGCCGAAACGAAAGAAGTGCCGGTGATAATGACGTGGCCAAAGGAGCCAGGTGGAAGCAAGGTTGGAGCAGCCGCTATCATGCTTGTGCTTAGATGGACATCCTCCGGGTTGACCACTATTTCTTTGAGCATCTGTTCATAGGTTTCCCTGTCTTTTTCGGATATATTAGGCGGAAGGTAATCACCGCATTCATATCCCCCATTACTTTCGATAACCAGGTTAAAGGAAGTGTAAAGAGTTAGTTTCTTCTCAGCCGGAACGTATTGTAATGGATAAACCCTGATTACAGCTATTGACTGACCGGCTAAGTCAGCCTGCCTGATAAACTCCACCAATTTTGAAGGATAAGCCTGAGAGGAACTATAGGTCGCCTGGTCAGGTGGAATGAACTTGCTATCGTCATTTGAAAGATCTGTCTTCTTCGGAGGCTGGGCCGGATAAATATCGTACTCTCCGCTGATTTCCTGGGTCCTGACATCTGTTGCATAGACGTTTGTCACCTTCATTCCGGCTGGAAGCGCTATTTTTATCTCTTTAGCCGGCAGCATAGGTTTAGCAATGTCATTCAGCCAATCACCACCTTTGAGTCTGACTCTGTCATATCCTGCCAGCTTGTCAAATGAGAGGTCATCCTGGACAAACTCAGCCGTATATTTAGTATTATAGCTGGCTTGCGTCAAGACGGGGCTGTTAAAAAGCACAAACGCAACGAGAAGACTACAAAACAAACTAAATCTGGTCATTTCTCCTCCTTTATCACAAGGTGGTTTAATTGCAGATAAAACACACGGTTCTAGGATAATATAAGATAAATTGCGGACTTGTCAATAATGCTTTTATCACTATTTAGATAAATCGGATAGAGAAGCTGATGACATAACTTCCGCGTGATCCTCTGTTAACAGCTATTACAAAAAGAGTTGGCACATTGGAGCTAAGTCATTGTAAGACAGGGATCTAATTTCCAGAGACTTTTTTTAAAACAAGAAAAAGAATTATCCCATAAATCGAGGATAGAAAATTCACCCAGTCGTTATTTAGCCAGGGAATTCCTGAGAGCAGTTTTGTATCAAAATTGCAGTGGGTTTTCCTTTCAGTTGTCTTGTTGCAGATAAGGCAGAGATATTGCGCCTGCAAAAAGGCACCTAAAAGGCTGTCTATAAATGAGCCTAAAAAACCTGCAATGACTATTATCAAAAATATCTCCGACTTAAAAGGAACAGGAGCGATTCCCGGAAGAAATCCGCTCAAGACTAAAAAGAAAGAGCCAAAAAGAGAGCTCACAGTTCCCATCAAACTTATACCTCCAGAACTGCCTGGCAGAACTCTCTTTAAACCCCTCAAAGAGATTGGCTGAGATTTAGACAAAATGCCTATCTCCGTCCCCCAGGTATCAGCATTAACCGTGGCTAAACAAGCTAGATAGGCATAGTAAACATAAGGAGATGGAAAAACAAAATTTACAAAAGCAAGAATCCCGGCGATAATCCCATTTGCGAGGACCTGGTTTTTATCCCGCGCTCCGGGCTTCTCGAAAATATCCTTATAATTTGATTTTATTCTGGATTTATACCTGGAGAGTAAACTTGAAGATAAAAAGAAAAATAAAAGAGGTATGGCAAAACCGATACAACCGGTTCCGAAAATTATGGCGCCTAAAAGAAATGCGGCCGCAGCACCATCTGAAGTAAGGAGTTTGAATCTATAAGCAAGAAATGAGATTATAGCACTGAGGACGGTTCCGAGGATAAGCTGAAGCGCAAGTTTTAAAATCATAAAAGCTGGAATCTCTTCCTGAAAAACCACTCTATAGATAGAAATAGGATAAAGAGCATCAAAAGTAATGGCTGGGTCCAGAGAGGTACCTCCCTGGTTTTCAATCTGACCTTTTTCTCCAAGTTCAAACTTTTCAGAAGCTGGGGGAAATTTTCAGGCTCAGAATATTCCCCTCCGGAAAGCAAAGAAATCTGCTGCAGAAGCTCTTTGTTCGGCTTTAAATCTTCATCCTCCAAGCTGGTTTGTTCCACTTCGAAACTTCCTGACGAGGCCCCCAGAGATATTCCGTTCTGCCTGGCCTCCCCCTTGAAGAGATATTTCCCCGGAGGCAAAAAGGCAACGGTATACGAATAATCTCCGTTTTCATCCGGAGTCAAGTCGAAAAGCGTTGAATCTGCCCTTTTTTCTTCGGGGAAGAGTTTTATTTTAATCTCCGCTCCTTTGATTTTCTGGTAGCTTTCGTCGAAAAGTCGCGAGGATAAATTTATCTCTTCTCCTCTTTTGTAGACATTCTTGTCAGCGAAGATCCTGAATCTCTCCAGGTCTTCCTTTGACAAAAGCCATCTGAATGAGTTCTCCCAGAACTTTTTATAGGCTGAATTGTCCTGCCCGATTCCCCAGAGAAGAAAATCCCATTTCCACAAAGGCGAGAAACTCAGAACTTCTATTTTCCCTTTTCCCTGCTCTTTGACAATGATTCCCGGCAAGGTCTCCTGGTTACCATCGAAATTCGACAAGATTTTTGCTCCGGTTTTTTCCTTCAACGGTATCATCTGCTCAAAAGGAGGAAGATTAGTCCATAAAGAGGAGTTTTCTTCCTGTTCATCCGAGAGGCGGGTTATCGGATGAACTTTTCCTTCCTGGGTAAGAGTTAGATTGAAAGTCTGGTTTAAGGGCTTTTCACCTTTTGCTATTTCGAAAGGAAGAAAATTAAATGAGTTTAAAAGTCCGGTTCTCTTATAAAACTCATCCCCGACCAAGAGCAGAATAGAAATTCCTTTGCTGGATATAATATCTCTGATTCCTTTTTGATTTTGTTCCAGGAATTGAGGAGTGTCCAGCAGCACAAGGAGATCGAACTCGCCAAGCTTTTCAGGGGATAAAACCTGAGTTGATGTTAACTGGCCTGGTTTTGCCAAAATCATACTTTCGAAAGTTATGTCTTTATCAGATTCCAGGAGTCTTTTGAGAAAAGTATACTCCCACTCCAGGTTCTGGCTTGCCAGGAGAAGTTTGAATTTCCTGTCCAGCACTTTCTGGGTAAAACTTTTCGAATTATTCTGCAAAAAGGTCTCACCTTCTCCCTTGGGAAGTATGATCTGGTATCTATGAATGCCTTTTTCCCCCGGCTCAAAAACCAGCTCTATTTGCTGGACTTCACCTGAGAAATCAAACATGGTTTCCTTTTGAGCTAATTTTTTCTTCTCCTCCTGCAAGTAAACCGGAATTTTTATTCCTTTATATCCCTGGTTTTTCAGAGTGACTTTGATAGTATCTTTCTCCCCTGAATATGCGATTTCATTATAATCCAGTCTCTTTATGCTCAGGTCTTTGGAAGGCACAAACTCCCCGATTCCCACGGTGTAGATAGGAAGATTATAATTTTTTGAAATGGCAACCGGGTCTGCTCCGGAGTTATTAGCTCCGTCGCTTAGCAGGATGACTGCGGAGAGCTGTTTATCTTTCAGGCCATCCTTGAGTTTTTCTAAATTATTGCCAATTGAGGTTGCTTCACCATTAAAAGGAGGAATTTGTTTGGACAGATCAAAGGGAGTAAGGCTATCTGAGAAAAGATAAGCATATAATTCGGTTTGAGGCATGAGGTCTTTAAAACTTTTCTCCTCTAAAAGACCCTGCAGGACATCTTTCCGGGAGAGAGACTTATCTTTGATATTCATGCTCTTGGAGGAATCCAGAAGAAGCGCAATTATTGGTTTCTCCAGAGATTTTTTGGTAATTCCCAGCAGAGGTTCGGATAGAACCAGAAAAAGACAAAATAGTGCCAGCCATCTTAATACTAAGAGAAAAATTCTTTTCTTGGTTGATAGAGGAGGCAAAGTAAAACGATAAGAAAGAAAAGCCAAAACGACTGATACGACAACTATCGAGACGAGTAGAATCAGGTTATGTGATTGAATGTCTATCCACAGTTTCAAATTAAACTATCCTTCTTTTTAGAGGACAAAAAAACCACTGTCTTTAAAATCTACAGTGGCTGGTAATAGAATCATTGAGCGAAAATCTATTTTTCCCGGGTCAGGATAAAATCGACTAACTGGGTCAGGGAGTTCTTGTGCTCAGAAGCCTTTAACCCTGAGATAACCTCCAGGGCAGACTTGCCAAAGTCAGATGCTCTTCTGCGGCTGTAATCCACCCCCCCCTCCTTCTCCACAAATGCTCTTACCTCTATGAAATGTCCTGGCTTAAACCCTTCTTCGAGCAGTTTTAAAATCTTATCCCGCGTGCCATCCTCAGAGCTGGCTAAAGCATAGATCAGAGGCAGGGTAATCTTACCCTCCTGCAGGTCATTTCCCAATTCTTTGCCGGTTTTCTCCTTATCTCCAATTAAATCTAAGAGGTCGTCGATTATCTGGAATGAGATGCCGAAATCCTCGCCATATCTCTGATAGACTTTCTGAACATTTTCCTCCCCTCCTCTTGCTATCGCTCCGGACTGGCAGGCAACCGAGAACAAGGAGGCGGTCTTATCGGAGATTATTCTGAGATACACATCCTCAGTCAGGTCATGGTTCCCCCTCTCCTGAATCTGCAGAAGTTCTCCTATGCTTACCCTTTCGGTCGCTCTCGAAATTGCATTAAGGAGTGAGGGGATTTTAGTCTGGACCAGAATCTTGAAAGCCTTTGCCAGCAGATAATCACCCATCAGGACTGAGACTAAATTGCTCCAGCGGTAATTTATCGACTCTTTTCCCCTTCGGGTGGCTGATTGATCGATCACATCGTCGTGAAGCAGGGTCGCCGTATGTATGAGCTCGATTGCTATGGCTGCATCTAGGGCTTGATGCTTTCTGGAGTCACCATTTTCTCCAAAACTTAAGAGAACCAGAGCCGGTCTGAGCCTTTTTCCTTTCCTCTCTAGAAGATACTGAGCTACCTGAAAGATTAAAGGAGAATCTGAATAAAGGTATTCCTCCAACCTTTTTTCCACCATATCTAAGTCAGATTTTACCGGTAAAAGAATCGAGTCCAGATCCATAGTTTTTTCTTTATAGGATTGTTTTTCAGGTCCAGTACCTGATAGCCAGGGAAGGTGTCAAATATAATCTCCAATTACAATCTGGATCCCCTCCCAATTAAAACAAAATACCATCCCATTTTTAGATTGTCAAACGAAAAGTAAAACTGTTGAATAATTTTTGGAGGCTATTGGGGTGTAAACTTCCAGATCTGCCGAATTTTTCATAGGGTAACCCTTTAGAGTTGCTTATTTCTTCGTAAGACTGAATCCTTGTTCTAGGATCTTCCTGCTTTTAGCGAATGTTATCATCCGCTGGTTTTTCTGAAAATGTCTTACCTTTGCTCCCAACCACCTGCTAAAGCTCTTTGTTCTGGTTATTCTATTGGTTTGATGAAGCTAAAGATTGATACTCCACAAACCGGTCACTTATTTACCCCGAATTTTTTTCTCAAGTTCTTCACTACAATCTCCGGCACGAAACGACTTATTTCACCCTTGTTTCGGGCTATCTCTTTTATCAAAGTGGAGCTTAAGTAAGTATACTTCTCACTGGGCATCAAAAAAACCGTTTCGGTTCCGGGGGCTAATTTCCGGTTCATCAGCGCCATCTGGAACTCGTATTCGAAATCCGAGACCGCCCTCAAACCACGGATTATTGCAACCGATCTGGTTTTGGAGACGAGATCAGCTAACAGTCCGGAAAAAAGCCTGGCTTTGACTCCTTTCAGCCCGCGGATGCTTTGCTCCACCATTTTCAGCCTGTCACTGGCTGAAAAAAGTGTGGCCTTGTTAGGTCTGGACGAAACCGCCACGATTATCTCGTCGAACAAATCTGCTGCTCTCTGAATCAAATCCAGATGCCCGTTGGTGATCGGATCAAAAGTGCCTGCATAAATAGCTTTTTTCATAAAAACTCCTTCCTTCAGGAAATTTTCCTAAAAAAGGATACCAGGGTATCCCCGTATTTTCTTTCCTTCAATAATATAAGATTTCTTACTGTTTCCAACTTCTCTTTTTTATGATGTTCAATGACTAAAACTCCATCTGGATTTAGGATTACTTTTCCTGACAAAATCTCCAACACTTTCTGACAGAACCCTTTTCCATAGGGAGGATCAGCAAAGATGATATCAAAGTTTTCCTCAAACTCAGCTTTAAGAAACCTGATAGCATCCTTTTTGACTATTCTGCTTTTATCTATGAGCCCAAGTTTCTCCAGATTTTTCCGGATGAGGTTCAGACTGGAAGAGGAATCATCGACGAAAACCACCTCATCCGCCCCTCTGGATAGAGCCTCGATACCTAAAGCACCGCTCCCGGCAAAAAGGTCCAAAACTCTTTTGTCTTCCACCGATGTGAGGATATTATAGATCGCCTCTTTGACTTTATCCGAAGTAGGCCTAATTTTCCTTTTTTTTAAGGAAAAAAGTCTGACCCCTTTTTTTTCTCCTGAGATAATCCTCAAGTCCGTTCCTTTGATATGACTATTCGATTGTTACCAGATTTTTTAACCTCTGGAAAGTCTTTTCCCCTATTCCTCTTACTTTCATAAGCTCTTCGATAGAAGAGAAATTGCCGTTACTTTCGCGGTAAGCCAAAATCCTCGTACCTAATTCCTTCCCTATTCCGGGTAAGGAATCCAGCTCTTCTAAAGTAGCCGTATTGAGATTTATCTTCCTATTTGAGATTTTCAGGTTTGCGTTTTCAGGAGTGACTGACATCTTGGGTGGCTCCAATATCTTCTTCTCTGTCTGGAGATTTTCCTTGAGCAGCAGCTCCGGTGCAAAATCCGGATTATATTTTTTATAAAGGGTAACTCCGCTGCCTATTAAAAGAATCACTATTAAAAAGATTATGGCTTTTGTTTCCTGGGGAGTGAAACTAAAAAAATCTATTCTCTTTTCATTCATATAAGACTTGGAGAAGCACCTTCCCCACCTTTTCCAGGCTTGCCGGACTGCACTTATCCGGAGTATCTTCTAAGGTATGCCAGTAGGGATAATCGAAATCAATAAGGTCGATGCAGGGAATCCCGGCTCTGATCAGAGCAATGTGATCGTCTATTATGAAAGTCTTCACCTCTGGCTTGAAATTTGAAATCGAGAGCTTCCCGGCTTTGGTCCAGACCAAGTCGTTCACTTGTTTAGCATATTGTTCGGAGTAGCCTTCCTTATAAATCTGCAAATCCTTATCCCCGATCATATCCAACAAAATCCCGAAGGAAGCTCTGTAGCTACCTAAATTCTGTGAGAAATAATTCGAGCCCACGCACCACCTTTCGGGATGGTCTTCTGATCCAAGATCCTCGCCATCAAAAAAGACCAGGTCAACTCCATATTTGGGCTTTTTCTTGGAAAGTATGGGGGCTAACTCCATCAGGACTGCCACTCCTGAAGCTCCGTCATTTGCTCCCAGGATCGGGGTCTGGTGATTTTCCGGGTTTGAGTCTCTATCTGCCCAGGGTCTGGTATCCCAGTGGGCACATAAAAGGACTCTTTCTTTTTTTTCGGGATAGAAGGAAACAATTATATTACTCAGGTCGAATTTCAAGTTTCCGGTTGTATCCTCCCACACAAAATCCTGTGACCTGATTAAATTACTATATGCTGAAAAGAAGTCAAGCAGATATTTCCTCAAGGCTTGATGTCCGGGTGAACCAGGATTTCTTGGCCCGAACCGGCATTCATCTTTAAGATATTGATAAGCTCTTTCCCCTTTGAATTCCAGTGAGGTATCAGAACTGCAGTTGACCCCGCTGAAAAAGAAGAGAAACAGAAAAAGTAGACTCAATCTGGCTTTTTTAATGAACACTTGCACATCCTGACCAAGAGCTGAGCCGCGAACCAAAGTCATGGCTCAGAAAGTAACCTGAACCCAGATGCTCAACTGCCTGGTATGACTTTTCTCGCCGCTTATTTTATTGGTCGTATCAAGCCATTGTCCGGACAGGCCGCCTGTAACCTGTGAGGAAAAGCTGTATCCAGCGCTTGGCGTTAAGGAGAATTCTTTAGTATCTGCAGATAGGTTAAATCCTTGCTGCCCGACTGAGCTTTTTGTCTGACTGCGTTTTATTGAAATACCTAGTCCTAGGTTCAGGTTGCTCTGGAATTTTATCTTCTTGAGAAAAGGAATTTTCATCCCTTTCGGCGCACTAAAGGAATAGGTTGCATTGACTCCGTAGGCATCTAGTGTGCTGATGGTCTTACCTCCTCCGCCTACCACTTCAGATAAGGCTTGACTCTCAGCCACGGCCCTATCCCAGGACCAGTTAGTCTGGACCCGGTTATTGAAAGTTATCCTCAAGGATATGGGAGTAAGGCCAGTAGTGATATCCCTTTTGTTCACCCTGCCAGTCAAACCATCTTCGGCCGTATCGACTTTTCTCCTGTAATTGAAGGAGTAATTCACGCTGGAAGCAAACCGATTAAGAATTCTGATCTTTTCCAAGTTACTCCAGGTCAAAACCATGTCCGGAAAGGTCGTGCTTAGAGTCCTTGTCGGGATTCCGGAATTAGAGGTAACAATATCTGTTTTGGAGTACCGCAGACTTGAGATGTTTATATTCGAGGTTACCTTAAGGGCACTTCCCAAATCCAGGTTTTTCTGGGTGCTCAGACCGTCAGACCTTCCGATCAGGGGGTCAGTGGTAAAGGGAACGTCGGATTTATCGGTGAATCCGAATTGATAGGAAAGGGAAGGTCTTTCTAAAAGCCCGCTTTTGGTAGAGGTCTTGGTTATCCGGTAGTTAATGGTCAACGGAGCCAGGTTCTGGCCTAAATTACCGATGAAACCCCTGATCCAGCTTAACGGGCTTATTCCCTTTTGAGCCGGTGCCTTAGGCCTTAGAATTCCCAATATCCTCTGCCAGTAAAAGGTAAAATTAGCTGCTTTACCCGATTGATTCCCTACCGATTTTGTCCCATGATACTGCACCGGGTCGCCATTCTCCTTGTAGGATGAGTTGAAAGTAAAGTTTTGGTCCAGGATAGCAAACCACTTAGGACGATAACTGGCGTTGAAGGACTGCGATCTGCTTACTTCGATCCCCAGTTTAGCCTGCTTGGGTAAGAAGGAGAATTTAAGATTTTTATCATCCCGGATGTCCCGCTGAGTATCAAAAGTGTAACCCAACTGAACGGTTTTCAAAGGAGCCATAGCAGCATTGACTGTGCCGCTGAAATCTCGAGTATATAGAGCTGTGATATTCCCCGCAATGCTCTGACTGAAAGATTTAAGGCTCCTGACTGAGGAAGAGAAGACCAGAGTAGTGGGCAAAGGACTTATAGTCTCGGAGG
>Ga0335070_10009340_pt1 | contig 11500 bp, 7 predicted proteins | sample Lox_Sample_13_FD_206722 | JGI IMG/M metagenome (GOLD analysis project Ga0335070, IMG submission 206722) | Soil microbial communities from Loxahatchee National Wildlife Refuge, Florida, United States - Lox_Sample_1.3 | ecosystem: Environmental > Terrestrial > Soil > Wetlands | place: USA: Florida... | reverse complement strand
TCGCGCAGATGATCAACGTCCTGCAAGCCATGATCCTTACGGACAAGGAAAAGATGCTCCTCACGCCGACCTATCACGTCTTTAAGATGTACCTGCCGTTCCAGGATGCGACCTTTGTGCCCGTGGCGTTCGACGCTGGCACCTACCGGCAAGGCAACATCACGCTTCCGCGTGTTGACGCCATCGCTGCCAAGGACCGCTCCGGCAAGTTGTGGCTTGCCGTCACCAATGTGGACCCCAACGAACCCGTGGAAATCGAGGTGAATGCGTCCGGCGTGAGCGCGAAATCCGCATCCGGAGAGACGCTCACCGCAGCGAGTGTGGACAGCGTGAATACCTTCGATTTGCCCAACGCGGTCGCGCCCAAGCCATTTTCCGCTGCCGCACAGGGCGGCAAGCTGACTTTAAAGCTGGCGCCGAAGTCGGTCACTGTCGTCGCCATCGAGTAGCCGGTCAGCCGCTTTGGCCCTTTGCACCGGCTTTTCTTTCCCTGCAATCTACGCGACACTCTCATCGTGACCACTAGACTGGTCGTCCCAATCAAGCGCTTGCCCGGCAACGATGACTTGCCGTTGCCGGCGTACGAAACCTCGGGCTCGGCAGGCATGGACCTGCGAGCGGCGGTACACGCTCCACTCCTGCTGCAGCCGCGCGAGATCGCGCTCGTCCCTTGCGGTCTCTCCATCGCTTTGCCCGAGGGATTCGAAGCGCAGGTACGTCCGCGTTCCGGCCTGGCCAGCAAGTTCGGCATCACCCTCATCAATTCGCCGGGCACGATCGATTCGGATTATCGCGGCGAGATCAAGGTCCCGGTGGTCAACCTGGGATCGGCGTCCTTCGAAATCACGCGTGGAACCCGCATCGCGCAAATCATCGTCGCGCCCGTCACCCGCGTGGAATGGCAGGTCACGGAAGAACTGGTGGACACAGCCCGAAGCTCAGGCGGCTTTGGCCATACTGGTACCGCCTGACCCTTTCGATACGCGGACGGCTCAGCCCTTGCCCGTTTGTTATAAGATGCCGCGCTATGAAACCATCATCGTGGCTTGCTGCCTTCACGAACTTCATTCTGGCTATCCTGACAGGCGCCGCACTCTTCGGCGCTGCCCAGCCCTTGCGCGCGCAGACTCCGCCCCTGACACCCGACGTTCCCGCCAGCTTCACAGCGCCCACTGACGCCGCCGACTACGTTAAGCGCGTCGTCATGATTCCCATGCGCGATGGCGTCAAGCTCTACACCGTCATCGTCATCAAGAAGGGCACTAGGAGCGCTCCCATCCTTCTTACTCGCACCCCCTACAACGCGGCCGGACGCGCCACTCGCTCCCAGTCGAACTCCATGCTTGCCACGCTCCCGCAAGGCGACGAGGTGTTCGTTGCCGACGGCTATATCCGCGTCTTTCAGGACATTCGCGGCAAGTACGGGTCCGAAGGCGAGTACGTCATGACCCGCCCGCTGCGCGGAGCGCTTAACTCCAGCGAAGTGGACCATTCCACGGATACCTACGACACCATCGAGTGGCTCGTGAAAAACGTGCCCGAATCCAACGGGAAAGTAGGCATGCTTGGCAGCTCTTACGAAGGTTTTACTGTCGTCATGGGCCTGGTGAATCCTCACCCCGCGCTCAAGGTCGCGGCGCCGATGAGCCCCATGGTGGATGGCTGGATGGGCGACGACTGGTTCCACTACGGCGCATTCCGGCAGCCGAACTTCGACTATTACACGGGCCAGACCACCGCGCGCGGCGGCGGCCAGCCGATCGTCCGCCAGACCTACGAAGACTACGAGAATTTTCTGCGCGCCGGTTCCGCCGGCGATTTCGCCAAAGCCGCGGGACTTGATCAACTGCCCTGGTGGCGCAAGACTTCGGAACATCCCGCCTACGACTCGTTCTGGCAGGAACAGGCGCTCGACAAAGTTATGGCCGCCCAGCCGCTCAAGGTTCCGGTCATGTGGATTCAGGGCCTCTGGGACCAGGAAGACATGTGGGGCGCGATCCACTGCTACCTCGCCGTCGAGCCAAAAGACACGCACAACAATATGAACTATCTCGTGATGGGGCCGTGGCGCCATAGCGGCGTGAACTACAACGGCTCCGAACTCGGTCCACTGCACTGGGATGGCGATACCGCGCTGCAATTTCGCCGCGATGTTCTGAAGCCCTTCTTCGATCAATACCTCAAAGACGGCGCACCCAAGGCCGATACGCCGCCCGTCTTCATCTACAACACGGGCGAGAACCGCTGGGACCGCCTCACGTCCTGGCCGCTCTCGTGCGCCAGCGGCTGCCCGAACCCTGCCAAGCCGCTGTACCTTACGGCGAATTTCGGCTTGTCTTTCACCGCGCCGTCGGAAAAGGACGGCAAGTCCGCCGCGTCCTTCGACGAATACGTTTCCGATCCCGCCAAGCCCGTTCCGTACCAGCCGCGTCCGATCCGTTTCGCCGACGGCGAGGCCTGGCGACGCTGGCTGGTCACCGACCAGCGCTTCGTCTCCGATCGCACCGATGTCCTCTCGTACCAAACACCCCCGCTTACCGAACCCCTGCGCATCGCGGGCGCGCCGGTGGTCAACCTCGTCGCCTCCACCAGCGGCACCGACAGCGATTGGGTAGTGAAACTCATCGACGTTTATCCTGACGAAGTGCCCAGCCAGCCGGAAATGGGTGGCTATCAGCTTGGCATCGCCATGGACATCTTCCGCGGCCGCTATCGCGAAAGCTTTTCTTCGCCCAAGGCCATCGCTTCGAATACGCCGTTACTCTATAAGTTCGTGTTGCCCACTGCCGACCACGTCTTCTTGCCCGGGCACCGCATCATGGTTCAGGTACAGTCCAGCTGGTTCCCGCTCTACGATCGAAACCCGCAAACCTTCGTTCCCAACATTTTCTTTGCCCGCCCGGCCGATTACGTGAAAGCCACGCAGCGCGTGTATCACACGGCTGGCGCCGCGAGCTTCATCGAGCTGCCGGTCGCGCCCCTGCGCTAGTGCGCCTTGCGAACTTGGAAAAAATGCCACTGCCGGGAAACCGATTGCCGCGCGTAAAATCTTCACCGCACGATGCATCCGGCCGCGCCTAACCGGCGCCGCCGCAAACTCGAGGGAGACGTTTCACATGCGCAAGCTGTCCATTGTTCTGGCCATGGTGCTCGCAATCCTGTTCGTCCCAACGCTGCGCGCGCAAGACGATCCGCCGCAGGACGCCGAAGGTTGCAAGGATTCGCCGCTGGTCTCGCGCTTTCCCGGCAGCCACATCAATTCCTGCGACAACAAGGAGTACGAGCAGGCCGATTTCCCCATCGCCTCAGACGGCAGCACCAAGCACCTGGAAGGCGAGTATCACTCCTGGGATATCGCCACCCGCGATGGCGTCAGTGAAATTCAGGTCTTCCGCAACTTCCAGACCGCCCTCAAAAACGGCGGCTTTACCATTGACTATGCCAGTTCCCCCGAACAACTGGTCGCCCACAAAGGCGCCACGTGGATCCACATCGACAACCGCGGCTCGTTCTACTACCAGACCATCATCACCGTGAAAGAGATGGTCCAGGAAGTCACCGCCGACGCTTCTTCGCTCTCCGCCGAAATCAAGAAAAGCGGGCACGTGGCCGTCTACGGCATCCATTTCGATACCGGCAAGGCCGCCATTCTTCCCGACTCGGAAGACACCCTGAAGCAGATCGTGCTGCTGCTGCAAAACGATGCCTCGCTCAAGCTTCGCATCGAAGGCCACACCGACAATCAGGGCAATGCCGCCGCCAATCAGGTCCTTTCGGAAAAGCGCGCGCAAGCCGTGGTTGCCTGGCTCACCGCGCACGGGGTCGCTGCCGGCCGTCTGACTGCCAAAGGCTTCGGCCAGACCAAGCCCATCGCCGACAATTCCAGCGACGACGGCCGCGCCAAGAACCGTCGCGTGGAGCTGGCTCAGCAATAAGGGTGCAACCCCATCCCCGCTTCGGAAAAATGGTTCGCAAACGGTTCTGCAGAAGAGAAGCTGCCCTCGAAGGAGAAAATATGCCGCGCTTCGCCGAAAATACCGTCGGTCATAAGACGATCGTCGCCGTGCTTTGCGCCTTCGCATTCGCCGCAACTCCAGGCATTGCTCGCGCGCAAAACACCGGCAAAGACGTCCCTCCCGTGCTCGATGTCCACGTTCACGCCATGGACAACGACAACGGCTTCACGCTCGGCCCGACTTGCCCGAACACCGCGAAATTCACCGCTTCCGATCCGAAAGACAAAGAGGCGCCCTTTGGCTGGGCCCAGGAAGAGTGCACGCCGAAGCTCTACCCCGCCGCCAAAGGCGAATACATGAAGGACGTGCTGGCGGAAATGGAGCGCTTGAATGTCACCGCTGTGGTCTTCGGCGATCCCGCCAGTGTCAAGAAATGGAAAGACGCCGCGCCCAACCGCGTCATCCCCGGCACCAGCTTCGAAGACGGCATGAATCCCGGCGCGCGCGTGCCGCTCGCTGAACTCCGCAAGGACTTCACCAGCGGCGGCATGAAGGTCATGGGCGAAATCGGTTTGCAGTACGAAGGCATCTCGCCGAGCGACCCCAGCGTGGATCAGTACTTTGCCCTGGCCGAGGAACTCGATGTTCCCGTGGCCATTCACATGGGTACCGGCGGTTCCGGCCGCGCCAATGTCGCCATGCCCAAGTTCCGCGGCTCGCTGGGCAATCCGCTGCTGCTGGAGGATCTGCTCGCCCGCCATCCCAAGCTGCGCGTACAAATCATGCACGCCGGTTACCCGATGATCGATAACCTGCTGACCCTGCTGCAGGCCAATTCCCACGTGTATGTGGACGTCGCCGGCCTCATCTGGAGCTATCCCATCAAGGAAGTGAATCGCTACATCCAGCGCATCGTCGAAGCCGGCTTCGAAGACCGCGTCATGTTCGGCACCGATCAGTTCATGTGGCCCAAGCTGATGGCCTATTCCATCAGCATCATCCAGAACGCCGATTACCTCACGCCGGAGCAGAAGCGCGACATTCTCTATAACAACGCCGCCCGCTTCCTGCGCATCGACCCCGCCGGGAAAAAGTAGCCGCGCAGGCCAGCGTCGCTACTCAAACTGAATCAGCACAATCTCCGGCTGCGAGCACACCCGCAGCGGCGGGCCCCACGTGCCGGCCCCGCTCGAGGTATACACCAGCATGTCTCCGAATCGCTGCAGCCCGTACACGAACTGTTTGTAGATACGCCGGGTAAACCACGTCCACGGGAAAAACTGTCCGCGGTGCGTGTGCCCCGAAAGCTGCAGCGAGATTCCCGCACGCTCCGCTACGGCCAGTTGATCCGGCGCATGGACCACCAGCACGCTCGGCTTGCCGCGGTCAATCGCCGCGTGTTCCAGCACCGCGTTCAGACGCTCCGGCCGGGCCGCATCGCGGTGATGCACACCGATGATCTGCATCCCGTCCACGATCACCTTTTCGTTGTTCAGCAGCCGCAGCCCGGCGTTTTGCGCCGCGGCCAGGTGCGCCGCCGCATTCCGGATCTCTTCATGGTTGCCCGCGACAAAATAATTTCCCAGCGGTGCATTCAGCGAACGCAGTGGCCCTGCCAGTTCATCCAGGTCCGCATGACCCCCGTCATACAGGTCCCCGGCCAGGAACACGATCTCCGGTCGAAGCTGCCGCACTTGCGAAACGATGTTCCGCGCGAAATTCGCTCCCCGCACGTGTCCCAGGTGCAGATCGCTGATCATCGCCGCCTTTCGCCCGCGCCACGCCGCCGGTAGATTCGGCAGCTGCACCCGCACCCGCCGCACCCGCGTCACGCTGGCGTTTACCAATCCCCACAGCGCTGCAACCAGCGCCAGGCCCAGCCATGCAGCGCCAATTGCCCGGTGGCTCCAGTGCTGCCCGGCCAGCCGTTCCGCGCACAGCGTCGTCCAGGCTCCGACCGCGGCCACAAACAGAAAATTGAAGACGCCCAGCCACACCGCGGCCATACGATAGAAAACCCGCGTAAATGTATTCCAGTAACGAAACGTGAGCACGGAAGCCGCGGTAAAACTCGCGGCCAGTGCCACCACGGCCACGAGCCACCAGCCGGGCACCGCGCTCACCGGTCGAGCGAAGTACAAAGCCGTCTCGTAAACGAGCACGTGCGCGGAAAGCAGGATGGTCTGAAACAGGGCGATGAACACCACGAAGCCGGATCTCATACCTGCTTGGATGTTTCTACGCGAAGGAAGGGCACTTGCGTATCGAAAGGCGCTGGCGGCCGCGCCTCGGCCAGGCTAGTGCTTTTCGGTCCCGGCCGCGGGAGCCATTCCTGGCGCCGAAACCGGCGCACCGGTCAACTCCGCTTTTACCGCCGGAGGAATCTTATCCGCGTTTTTCACCAGCACCGTCACTTGCCATATCTGCGTTTCGGTCAGCCGGTCCTTGAATCCGGGCATCCCTGTCATCCGGATCCCGTTCTCAACCTTCCAATATGTCTCCCACGGCTCGTCGTCGGTTACGCCCATGCCGCGAAACAACTGCGGTGGACGCGGCGCCATGCCTTCCGCGATTGCCGTCCGGGGACCGTCAGGCACGCCGTGGCACACCGCGCAGTGTTCTTTGTACACTTTCGCTCCGGCCAGGAAGTTCGTCTCATCCTCCGGCGCCTGCGGGTTCGGATGTGGCAGCTTGTTCAGATAGGCGTCCAGCGCCATGTGCGCAAACTTGCTCTCAAAGGGCATCTCCGGCGCCGTTACGGCCACCGGCGCGCGCCCCGTCGCGAAGTAGAAATACACCCCTGCTGCCAGAAACGCCAAGGTCAGCACAATGCCCAGCAAAAAACCCTTGATCATAAATCCTCGTAGCAAGCGATCGGATCGTTCCGGGAACAGGCGCGAAACTTCCCGCTAGTGTAACGAAAAAACGCACGGAGCTGCATCTCTGCCGTATGAATGCGCGCGTTGAGCGGTACCGGAAAGTATCGTACCGGGGGGCGCATCCGTCGTTTCCGGCCACCCGCCCCGTAACCATTTTTCCCCCCAAATCGTCTTAAGGATGCGTACCATACGAATACCGTCGGTTTGCGTCTGGAGAGTAAGAGAACCCGCTATCGCGCCAGGCGATCGTTCAACGTCCAAAGCCGGCTCTCTCGCGTACCCGCGACACACTTGAGGAGTTATAGAGGATGGGGCACCTGAAATCTCTGGACCTGCCGGAACACACTCAATCTGCAAAAGATACGGCGCGATTACAGCCGCATTCGTCCAGCAAAGCATGGGTCTGGGTGGTGGTGATCGCCCTTTTGGGCGGCGGCTTCTGGTACTACAAGTCGCATTCCGCAAAGGATGGTTCCGCCAACGCGACGGCTCCGGCTGGCGCCGCCGGCAAAGGGGCCGGCCGGGCCGCGGGCGGCTTCAGCGTACCCGTGGTCGTAGCCACCGCCACGAAAGGTGACCTACCCGTCTATCTGAACGGACTTGGCACCGTCACACCGCTCAACACAGTCACCGTGCGCAGCCGTGTGGACGGCCAACTCATTAATGTCGCTTTCAAAGAAGGCCAGTTCGTCAGGGAAGGCGAACTTCTCGCTGAAATTGATCCGCGGCCCTACCAGGTGCAGCTCGAACAAGCCGAGGGCCAGCTCGCCAAGGACCAGGCCCAGCGCAAGGACGCAGAAGTCAATTTCGAGCGTTACAAGCTTCTCTACCAGGAAGGCGTCATCCCCAAGCAGCAGCTTGATACCCAGGGCGCGTCGGTGGACCAGTTCGATGGTGCTATCAAGACCGATCAGGGCCAGATCGACAACGCCAAGCTCCAGCTCACCTATTCGAAGATCACCTCGCCGATTTCCGGCCGGGTCGGTTTGCGCCTCGTCGATCCCGGCAACATCGTTCATGCCACCGATACCAACGGCCTGGTCATCATTACTCAGGTGCAGCCCATCGCCGTTATTTTCACGCTGCCGCAAGATCAGCTGCCGCAAGTGTTCGAAAAGATCCACAAAGGCCAGCAGCTCGCGGTCGAAGCCTACGATCGCGATAACACCCAGAAGATCGCCAGCGGCAAGTTGCTCACCATCGACAATCAGATCGACACCACCACCGGTACCTACAAGCTCAAAGCCGTCTTTAATAACGAAGACAACATTCTTTTCCCCAATCAGTTTGTCAACACCCATCTGCTCGTCGATACCAAGCGCAACCTGAGTCTGGTTCCGCTCGCCGCCCTGCAGCGCGGCCCGCAGGGCACGTACGTTTACGTCGTCGGCGCCGATAAGACCGTCAAGATTCGCAACGTCACGGTCGCGCAGACCACCGGCGGCGTCATTGGCATCAGCGATGGCCTTCAGCCCGGCGACATCGTCGTCACCGATGGCCAGGACAAACTGCAGGACGGCACCAAGGTCATTCCGAATCAAGCCCCGGCCGGCTCGGCCACAGCCGGCGTCGGCGCAACTCCCGGCAACTTGCCCGCGAATGCCACCCCGCAGCAGGCTCAGCCCCAGTCTGCCGCTGCGGATGCTCCCGCCACCGGAAAAAGTAAAGGCGCAAAACGATGAGTCCTTCCCGGCCGTTTATTTTGCGGCCAGTCGCCACCACGCTGCTGATGGTGGGCGTGCTCCTGGTCGGCTTCGTTGCCTACCGGCAATTGCCGGTCTCCGCGCTGCCTCAGGTGGACTATCCGACCATCCAGATTCAAACCTTTTACCCAGGCGCCAGCCCCGACGTCATGGCTTCCAGCGTCACCGCCCCGCTCGAGCGCCAGTTCGGCCAGATTCCTGGCCTGAACCAGATAACCTCCACCAGCTCCTTCGGTAGTTCGGTCATCACGCTACAGTTCGGTCTTGAACTCAACATCGATATTGCCGAACAGGAAGTCCAGGCCGCCATCAACGGAGCCAGCAATCTGCTCCCGCAGGGCCTCCCCAACCCGCCGATTTACAGCAAGGTGAATCCCGCGGACGCGCCGATTCTCACCCTCGCGCTCACCTCGAAAACGCTTCCGCTTTCCAAAGTCGAAGACCTCGCTGAAACCATGCTGGCCCAGAAAATTTCCCAGTTGCCCGGCGTCGGCTTGGTCAGCATCAGCGGCGGCCAGCGCCAGGCTGTGCGTATTCAGGCCAATCCCACCGCCCTCGCATCCTACGGCTTGAGCCTGGAGGATCTCCGCACTGCCCTCAACAACGCCAACGTCAATCAGGCCAAGGGCACCTTTGACGGTCCGCAGCAGTCCTACACCATCGGTGCCAACGACCAACTCTTCAGCGGCGACAGCTACCGTCCCATCATCGTTGCCTATCGCAACGGAGCGCCCGTTCGCGTCGCCGACGTGGCCACCGTCTCCGATGGCGTCGAAAACGCCTACCAGGCCGCCTGGGCCAATCTCGATCCCGCCGTCCTGATGAATATCCAGCGCCAGCCCGGCGTGAACATCATCGGCGTCGTCGATCGCATCAAGAAGCTTTTGCCGCAGTTGCAGGCGGGCATGCCCGCCGCCGTGCAGGTCACGATTCTGACCGACCGCACCGGCACCATCCGCGCCTCGGTCGAGGACGTTCAGTTTGAGCTGATGCTTACGGTCGGCCTGGTCGTGATGGTCATCTTTCTCTTCCTGCGCAGTATCCGCGCCACCATTATTCCCAGCGTCGCCGTTCCGCTCTCCCTCATCGGCACTTTCGGCGTGATGTACCTGCTCGGCTATAGCTTGAACAATCTCTCGCTCATGGCTCTGACCATCTCCACCGGCTTCGTGGTGGACGATGCCATCGTCATGATCGAAAACATCAGCCGCTATATTGAAGAAGGCGAAGCGCCGCTGCAGGCCGCCCTCAAGGGCTCCGAGCAGATCGGCTTTACCATTCTCTCCCTGACCATTTCGCTCATCGCCGTGCTTATCCCCCTGCTCTTCATGGGCGATATCGTCGGCCGCCTGTTCCGCGAATTTGCCATCACCCTTGCGGTCACTATTCTCGTCTCCGCCGTTGTTTCGCTGACCCTCACGCCGATGATGTGCGCCAAGCTGCTCCGCCACCAGCGCAAGGAAGACGAAACCTGGTTCTACCGCAAGTCGGAAGACGCCTTTAACGCCGTCATCGCCTTTTACGGCCGCACTCTGCAGTTCGTTCTGCGTTTCCGCACCATCACGCTGTTGGTAACGTTTGCCACCCTGGTCGGCACGATCTTGCTCTACATCTACGTGCCCAAAGGCTTCTTTCCAGTGCAGGATACCGGCGTCATCCTGGGCGTCTCGGAAGCGCCGCAAAGCGTTTCCTTCCGGGCCATGGGCGAGCGCCAGCAGCAGCTCGCCAAGGTCATTCTTCAGGACCCGGCTGTCGACTCGCTCTCATCGTTCATCGGCATTGACGGCACCAACACCACGCTCAATAGCGGCCGCATTCAGATCAACCTCAAGCCGCTCGCCGAACGCAAGATCAGCGCTTCGGAAATCATCCGCCGCCTGCAACCCAAGCTCGACAAGGTCGACGGCATCACCCTGTTTATGCAGCCGGTCCAGGACCTGACCGTGGAAGACCGCGTCAGCCGCACGCAATTCCAGTACAGCCTGGAAGATGTGGATGCCAAGGAACTCGCTTACTGGGTCCCCGCTTTTATGGACCGCCTGAAAAAGCTTCCCGAACTTCGCGACGTTGCCAGCGACCAGCTCAACGGCGGCTTGCTGGTAAACCTGACCATCGATCGCGATTCCGCGTCGCGTCTCGGCATCCTCCCCGCCGATATTGACAACACGCTGTACGACGCCTTCGGCCAGCGTCAGGTCTCCACCATTTACACTCAGCTGAATCAGTACCACGTGGTGCTCGAAACCGACCCGCAATTTCAGCAGACGCCCGATTCGCTCAAGAACATTTACGTCCATTCCTCCAACGGTTCGCAGGTCCCGCTCAGCACCTTTACCACGATGACCACCGGTCCCAGCGCGCTCGCACTCAACCATCAAGGCCAGTTTCCGGTGGTCACGCTCTCCTTCAACCTCGCGCCCAACGCTTCACTCGGCGACGCCGTCAACGCCATCAACCGCGCCAAAGACGAAATTGGCATGCCCGCGAGCATTCAAGCCAAATTCCAGGGCACCGCCGCCGCCTTTCTCAATTCGCTTTCCAACGAGCCCATCCTCATTCTCGCCGCGCTGGTCACGGTGTACATCGTCCTCGGCGTCCTCTATGAGAGCTTCATCCACCCCATTACCATTCTTTCCACGCTGCCTTCCGCCGGCGTCGGCGCCATCCTCGCGCTCCTGCTTTGCCGCACGGAATTCAGCATCATCGCCCTCATCGGCATCATCCTGCTGATCGGCATCGTCAAGAAAAACGCCATCATGATGATTGACTTCGCGCTCGAGGCCGAGCGCAAAGAAGGGAAGTCGCCTCTCGATTCCATCTATGAGGCTTGCCTCTTGCGCTTCCGTCCCATCATGATGACCACCATGGCCGCGCTGCTCGGCGGCTTGCCGCTCGCTCTTGGTTCCGGCGTCGGCTCCGAACTGCGCCGCCCCCTCGGAATCACCATCGTCGGCGGCTTAAT
>Ga0335070_10009339_pt1 | contig 11500 bp, 12 predicted proteins | sample Lox_Sample_13_FD_206722 | JGI IMG/M metagenome (GOLD analysis project Ga0335070, IMG submission 206722) | Soil microbial communities from Loxahatchee National Wildlife Refuge, Florida, United States - Lox_Sample_1.3 | ecosystem: Environmental > Terrestrial > Soil > Wetlands | place: USA... | reverse complement strand
AAAAGAGTGATTACCGTGTGGTCATTTGCTTTAAAGTTCTCTAAAGTCAATGGTTATTACTCTTCAAGTTATGCGCAATAATAGAAAAATGGTTTGCTGGGGGGAGTTCAAACAACCCTTCAACACTTAACCAATTAGTTGGTCTTCCTAGAAGAGTTAAGGTGTCAGATTTGTTACATACCGTGTCATTGTTGTGGGTTCTTAAGGTTTTTGCAGTTTCAGATTTTTAATCTTGCTTTCTTGAAAGTGGCTGGATTTGACTTGTTAGGAAAGAATTCAGGAAATTCACTGAGCCATCTCCGGTAAGACAGTCTTATTGTAACTTCTGAAGTGCAAAGAGATTTTGCTATCGCTTTCTCAGTAACTTTCATGTTATTATATTGACCTAACAGGTACAATAAACCGCCAAGTATCGACCGGTTTGCTTTACCGTTAAATATTTTCAGGCGTTTGGGGTTACTTTTTGAAACTTCATCGAAGAGTTTAGTGGCGTCGGCTCCGATGGAATCTGCGCACTCCCGATTTAACCAAATAGCCCTTGAGGCTTCCATAACTGTCTCAGGTGTTATACGCCTTAAGTCGCTTGACGCAGCTACGGAGACTTTTGTGAGCGAAGCTATCAATTTTTTCAGTGCTTCATAGGCAGAGCCCACATCGACAGATTTGAAAACAAAACCATTAGCACCTAAATCTAATGATTTAAGGACCAAATCCTTTTCGTCGTCGTAAGCAAAACTGATAAATGGGATATCAATTCGGTTTTCGCGAAGTTTCTTGAGAAAATCGAGGCTGTTTTCGCATGAGTAACTGAGGTCGCACACAATCACATCGGGTTTGATTGTTTCCATCTTCTTGATTGCTTCACTCGCTGACATAACTGTCTCTACAGCTATTCCTCCTTGTAGCAATAGACATTTTCTTGTGAGTTCTAATAGGTCGCGGTTACCTTGAATCATCAGGACAACAGCAATTCGATTTTTTGGCGCCATCCAACCCCTCCATTGTAATTCTTCAATCTCTCCTCCGTCTTATCGCTATGAGAGAGCTATAGTCTAATAAATATTTAATTAATGAGACATTTGATGCAGCATTTACATAAAATCTGGAACGTAGCGTTCATGCTGGATGAAAAATGAAATCATTTTCATCCGGCTTCTCTAACTGTATCTATAGGACTGCAAAAGTCTTAAGCATCTAAGGACATTAGTAAAAGGAGGCAATTTGGCAAAATGGTACTCGACGATTTGAACAAAAAAATCCTGCATGAGATCTGCAGTGGCATCTACTCTTACGACGATCTGGCAAAAAAATTGAATGTGACAAGAAGCACGATCTATCGACGGATTGAAAACCTGGAAAAAGAAAATCTGATCACCAAAAAAATCATGGCTATCCCAAACTTGGACAAACTAAATCTATCCGCGATTCTAGTAGCCGTAACTGCAGCTTACGATGAGGTATCGCAATGTATCCAACACCTCAAAGAATTAACAAGCACCAACCTGCTATACAGGTGCTACGGAGCACATCAGGCGTACGCCACCTTATTTTGTCAAAAAGGCGATGAAGCACAAACAATAGAGAAAATACAAATTGCACTCAAGGATCAAAAAACGATCTCCTACGTTATTTCTGTCGGTTTCAGATTGGAAAAAATTGACTTTGCCCCATTTTAAGAATTACCCACTTAAGACAAAAAATGAAATACACCAGAACCGACCCAAACCTTACCTCGCTTTTTGCCATTTAGATTCTTAACTGGGTGGACTGGCTTAGTTTGTGTGCTTTTCTCGAAGGTCGAGTTCCAAGTGCTCTCCTGTTTGCCAGTCAATGAAACTGTAATTTGGCTGTGCATCCAAAATGCCCAGTTCTTTTAATTGGGCGGCAACTTCTTTCCTGAAGGTCAAAACCTGTTTTTGCGAGCTCCTACTTAGAAATCCTCTTTAGATGCCATAGCCGATTACATTTTTGTTTCTCAACTTAAAATTATGCTTGTTTGGGCAGTGCCATTCCAGCTCTAGCCAACGCTTATTATGGCAGACACTTCATCTCGGTCCTTGCCGCTTAAACCTAAATCCGTTCCCTATTTTACATACAAAGGCTCGAATGTTAAAACTTGTTGTGGGCGAAGAAGAATTTCTTTGCAACTTCAACAACAATGAAGTAGGCTATGATTACGGCGAAGGTTAAAGTCAGGATAAGAAGGGACGGCTGAACGAAATGAAAGAGCAAACCGATGGGCGAATAGACTGTTGTCAGAGTTAACGCTGCAAAGACGATTGAGCCAAAAAACAGAAGATTGCTTGGTTTGGACTTGTAGAAGCTCCTTTTGGTCCTTATTGAAAAAGTCACAACTATCTCCGATAGAACCGAGAACATGAACCATGAAGTACGGAAGAGTTCAGGACTGAGATGAAGCATGTATACTAAAAACATTATCAAGACAAAGTCAAATATTGTGCCGATTACGCCGAAGAATAAAGAAAATTTCGTCAATCTTCGCGTGTCCAGCCTCTTTGGTGCTCCGAGGTCTTCCTCGTCCACATAATCTGTTGAAATAGCGACCAATGGGGCATCAGTTAGCAGATTTGTCAGTAATGTCTGAGCTGGGAGCATTGGTATAAATGGGAGAAACAGAGAACTTGCTGCGATGGTGAGCATGTTAGAAAAGTTGCTGCTTATAGTGTTCATAATGTACTTTGTCATGTTGGCGAAGGCTTTTCTTCCCTCGGCTACCCCGTCCGCAATAACGCTTAAACTCTTTTCAAGGAGTATTATCGATGAGGCTTCTTTAGCGACTTGAACGCCATCCTCAACAGATATTCCCACGTCAGCCGACTTCAAGGCTGGGGCATCGTTAATGCCGTCGCCAAGAAATCCAGTAGCGTGACCATTTTTCTTTAAAGATCTTACTATTGCATCTTTCTGGGCAGGGGTGATGCGACCATACACATCGTTTTCTTCTACAACTTGGCGCAACTCATCTTCCTGTGCATCTTCGATTTGTGAACCTGTAACTACTTTTCCTTGGCTGTCAACTCCAACTTTCTGGCAAATGTTTGCTGTCACGATAGGATCGTCGCCGCTAAGGATTTTTAGCTTGATATTCAGTGATTTCAATCTTGAAATTGCATTGGCCGTATCTTCCTTCGGGGGATCAGTGAGGATAATCAGCCCAAGGAATGTTAGATTGGATTCATCCGCTGGTGAATAATCTGGCTTGTTCTCGACTTCTTTGCATGCCAGAGCTATCAGTCTACTTCCTTGCTGACTGTAACTTTCAGTTAACGCGTTAATTTTCTCTTTGACAGGCAAAATAGGCGCAGATTCGATTTCGCTACCTACATTAGTTGATACGTTAAGGATTGATTCAGGCGCTCCTTTTGAAATCAGAAGCAAGTGGCCGTCTTTCTCAACTACGGAGCTCATTCTTCTTCTATCGAATTGAAAAGGGATTTCGCAGGTGTGTTTATAATTCCATAGAATTGTCTCATTGAATCCTTCTTTTCGAGCTTGATTCCAGATTGCCACGTCAATAGCATTGCCGAGTATTTTATCTTCCTCAACAACAGCTGAATTGCTCAGAAGGCCATATTTGATTAATTCTGGGCATGAATGACCTTCAGGATCAACAATGTCTTCAACCGTAATTTGGTTTTGAGTAAGAGTTCCTGTCTTGTCAGTACAAAGAACATCCATATTTCCAATATCTTCCACAGCTTCAAGCTTCTTGACAACAACTCTCTTCTTGGCTAATCTGAGTGCTCCATTGGATAATCCAACAGTAATTATTACTGGCAAAGCCTCAGGTATTATGGTTACTGCGAGGGCTAATGCAAATATGAGTGATCCAATAATTCCACGTCCCAGAAGCGAGTTAACTAAAAACACGAAAACCGTTGAGGCTAAGGCTATTCTCGCAAGGAAGTTCCCAATGTTCCCCATGTTTTTCTGGAAATCCGTCATTGGAGTCTTCGCAGATAGAGAAGATGCTAGCTGACCATAGCACGTTTGTTTACCAGTTAAAACGACTAAACCTACAGCTGACCCGTTCATCACGGTAGAGCTCATGAGTGCTGTGTTAGACAGCTGATATGGAAGCGGCTTATCAATGTCGATTGGTTTGATGTCCTTGTATACTGCTGTTGATTCTCCAGTGAGCGCAGACTCATTTGTCTGGAACTCCTCTATCTCCAGCAATCTTATGTCTGCTGGAACTATATCGCCTACGGACATGTACACAATGTCGCCTGGAACTAAATCGGCAGTGTCAATAACTCTTTTCTTGCCGTCTCTGAAGGCGATACTACTGTACGACGCGTACTTGCTTAGTTCTTTAAGAGCTTTCTCTGATCTGTACTCTTGAGAGAAACCCAACATAGCATTGATCAGCATAATAACAAGAATGATGATTCCATCGGTTACATCCCCGAGCAAAATAGATAAAACCGATGCGATGATCAAAACGTATGCAATAGGACTTCTGAACTGGGATGCGAGGACGTTGGCTGCTGATCTGCGTCCTTTGTCCGGGATTTTGTTGAGCCCATACTCGTTTTGTCTCTTGGCTGCTTCTGCATCGGCAAGCCCATTCTCGGAAGACCCGAATGCCCTGAAAAGCTCGCCTCTATCTATCTTCCAATATTCAACTGTCTTTGGCATGGCAGTATTTTGGTCTCGCGCTCGATTCCACCACTTCTTTTGGCTCAACCCCTGTTCCTCACCCAATCAAATTCTTTTTACCCCGCGCGCAATTGTCGTGCTCGCTTCATAGTTTCATTTGCTTCTATATAGTCATCATTCTTCTGAACAGCGGAACTGCAGCTGCAAGCATAACTACGCCGAAGATGACCATCACGATTATGTCCGTTGAGATTGCAGATGCTCCTGCATCCAGCACCATGACTCTGCGCATTGCATCAGCAGCTACGTTAATGGGACGATCTTGGATATATCCTGCATGAACCATGGCATCTGCTGTATTGGGAACATCACTCCACTGAGGAACAGCATCGGAAAAGTCAACGTCATCATCAACATCTGCGCCGTCTCCTGGTCCTTAGCGATTGACGTTATAACGATGCCCAAGCCGACGAATGAGAACACTCCCAGCAGCATCAAAGCGATTACCAAGAGAATACTTCCGTTTATTACAACGCCAAAAAGCCCAATGGCAAGCGCCATTATTATAAATCCCTGCAGCAAGCCTCGAACGGTCAGGGATAAAGATTTTCCGACAATTATGGACAACCGGTTGACTGGTGATACCATTATGCCATCCATTGTGCCGACTTCCTTTTCTTGCGATATTGCTCCTGGCAGCCCAGTCATCACGCTGGTCATCATAGTCATCATAATCATTCCAGGTGCGATGAAGCTAAAATAGTTGGGATTTCCTGAAACAACTCCTTCGACTTTAACAACGTAAGGTTGAACGATTGCAACTGAATCATTAGCAGTTATTGAGGATGAGATATTTTGCACTTTCTGCTGAGCTAACGCATTTCCCATTTGGCTAAATACTTCCGATAAGGTTCCCTGCAATTCTTGGGAAATTGTTGGGTTAGACTGGTCAGTCATGATGATTAGTGTTCCCTGCTCGTCGCACATGATGCATGAGGAAGAGTTATTGGGAATTATTAATCCTCCACTAATCTTTCCTGCTTGTATCTCGCTCTTGATGTCATCTACATTTGCAACGTTGGAAAATTTTAGTATTTTGTTTGATTGTTAATCTGCTGTAAACCCGTTATAAGGGTCTGGCTTGGCAACGTGACGTTTTGAAAGCCTGAATCTTGATTAACCAGACCAATTGGCAAGTTGTTTAGCGTAGCGGTGTTGCCCGAAGGATAGATGAAGCCGATCATGGCCATCATGAACAAGGGCATAATAAACAATAAGGCTAGCCTCAAATGGTCTCTGAAAAGTTCAAGTAAGTCCTTCCAAGCGATTCGAAAAGAATTTGATATTATACGTTTTGCTCTCATTTTTATCACCTTATCCTATTTGCTTCAAAACGGCTATGCGGCGCCACTGGCGTCTTTTGTTCCACGCTATCTCTTACTCCGCGGCCAGTTATGTGCAGAAAAACGTCTTCAAGCGTAGGCTCCAAGTTTTCCATGAAACTTATCTTTCCGCCAGATACTCTTACAGCATCGATTACATCGTCAAAAGTATCCTGACCATGAGTAATGACCTTCAAGTTTCTGAGATCGTCTTGAGAAACGTTCTCTACGTATTTACAATTCTTGATTCCAAGCTAGGGTGAGGGCAGACGAAGAAGTCAGAATCAAATCAAAAATTGACGCCTTAGACGTAAAGCTTAATGTTAAGTTAGACCAAGCAAAGCAACGTTTAAAGTGGCAGCAAGAAGAAGCCAAAGGTAAGGTGAATGCTTTGCAGAAAAAAGCCGCAAATGCCAAAGGCGAAGCAAAAGCCAAAATTAAGAAACGCATTGCCGAAATTGAAAAAACTTCAACGAGTCCAAAGAAGACTGGGACTGACTACATGAAGAACCTATGAACTGAACTGACGTCAAAAAAGTGGATAACAGAGTACCGAAACTCGAGGTTCCAGCCTTCCCCCGCCCGCCCCTGATAGTTTAGGCTATCTTCATGACTAATTCATACTTCATAACCTTAAGTTTTCGAATTTGACTTAATGCATGTTTGAGTCTATGCCGGATTTACTCCCCTCACCAGACTTTGTTAAAACTCAGAGCTAATCCATAAGAGCGCTTTTCTTCCAAGCTTCTGCTTGCTGAAGGCGGTCACTGCAAAGAAACAAGGAGGGATTGTGTGTCTCAAATTTGCCCCAAATTGGAAACTAAGACTTGTAAACACTTTACAACCACAGCGTTGCGATATGGGTAGGATTCCGAAAAGCCTGTCCTGCCGGATAAGTGACTGGGAGTAGATTCCAAGCCCTAAAACCAACTGGGCTGCTTCTGTAGGTTCAAAGGAACACTTAGTCCTTCCATAGCGCCTGATATCTTTTTTTTTGACTCTTTCGATTTCTTCTTTATATCCGCGATTCGTGCTTCAATTTTCGCCTTTGCTTCACCCTCCGCCCGCGCTTCCTTCTTTTCCAAAGCCTCAACCTTCGCTTTGGCTTCTTCTTGCTCTTGCTTCGACCTCTGCTTCGCCAGCTCTAACCTGAGAGACAACTTATCATTCAACTTGTCAATTTCCGACTGCATCTTTGCCTTTTGACTCGTCCGTAATTTAGTTTGCTCCGACTTCAATTGAGCAACGTCTGCTTTCAAAGCGGATATGTCTCGGACGTTTTGGTCCCTTTTGACCTGCTTTCGACTCGTGCGATACACCAATCCGCGTGCCAATAATCGATGTACAGGAATGTAGACGTTCGATTATATCTTTCAACGGATGGTGTAGTAGCCATCCTTCCTCTCGATAGAAGCTATACTGTTTCAAGGTTTGGACCTGAGGAGTTTTGTAGGGGATTAATTTGAGTGACACCGGCTTTGGCTATAAATTAACCTTGAAACAGTGCGCCTATTTGCTCAAACCCAAAGAGTGGTGGGGCCGCTGGGATTTGAACCCAGGATCGCCTGCGCCCCAGGCAGGTATCCTTGACCAAGCTAGACGACGGCCCCGCAGATAAACGCCAAATATCAACAGAACAGGCAGTTATAAACACTCTCGTCAATTCTGTCTCCGACTCTGAGAACAAAATCAGGGTCTGTTTTCAAAACGGCGGATAACGTTGTGTTTAGATTTTCTAAAAACCTTTGGCACAGAGTAATTTTGAATAAACGTTCAATTATACAGAAGATTTTCTCTACATTTTGGAAATACAGCAGCAAAACCACTATTTTTTTGGACAAATAGATAATTTTTTAAGCTAGGCTGCAGTTATGTATGTTAGAGAGAAATAAAGGAAAAATTCCCTCCGAGGAATGTAAAATGAAAATTAGAGAACCAATACCTCACTGGAACAACTTTACCATCCCAGATCTAAAGGCCATTCTAAAGCACTGCGAGGCATTAGAGAGACTTGGCATAGCACAAGACGGAGAAATGATGAATTCGGTTAAAAGAGACATCACTTTAAGAGAAAGAAAAATGAGCTTGCAACATGAACACCCACAGTTGAAAACAATAAAAACTATCCAAATACGATCTATAAACCACCAGGTTGACAAAAAGAAATCACTGGACACGAAACAACACCCTCAAGAATTACTGCTCGAACAAACTTCTTAACAACAAGGACAGAACCAAGCAACTCATTCTCAGTTACTATCCAGCTCAGCCAACGTTGCGACTGTTGGAGACCGAAAGTCGCGCCTGACACCAGATATGACTTAACCAGTCCGAAAACGGAAACCTTGTTGCCAACTCTTTCCCATTCGCTAACGAGCTGGTTTGACTTAGCAAAATGACCCAACCCAGAAACACGTTTTATTGTAAGCAAGCAAAATCCGATTGCGCACGCATAATCTTCTTCCCCGCATAATTAGCCGCGCGCACCATTAATGGCGCCATCAATGCCATCAATGCGTAAGGCAATTGCCGACAGGCTGCTTTGGCTGAAAACAAACTGCCACTGACCCAGAAAAACGCCTTTTTTCATTGATGGCATCATTGGCGAAAACCATTGATGGCGCAAAAAACTTGCTATCCCCCCTCATCATTTACCTTTTTGGCACTGCCTTTTCGTGCGCCCGTGATGGTAGAAAATGTCTTAAAAATTAATTAGTCACTTGCCAGTTAACCAATGCAGGGACCTGGCATGAAGGGAAAAGCCGTCATAATTATGGGTTCTGAAAGAGACCTTGAATTTTGCCGCGAAATAGCGAAAGCACTCAAAGCCCTAACCGTGAATTATGAGTTTCGGGTCGCCTCAGCGCACAAGACACCCCAAAGCGTCCTTGACGTTCTAAAAGAATTCGAAGCCCAAAACATAGTCTACGTAACAGTCGCCGGAAGATCCAACGCCTTGAGCGCATTCGTCGACGCGAACACCTCAAAACCCGTCATCGCGAGTCCACCTTATAGTGAAAAATATGGCAGCGTCGACATCTTCTCTACACTCCGCGTGCCCAGCGGCATCGGAATCGTAACAACAATCGAGCCAGAAGGTGCAGCCATCGCAACAGCAAAAATCTTTGCCCTGGAAGACCCAGCACTCGAAAAGCGGGTGAAGGATTACCAAGCAGAGAAGCGGAAAGACATCGAGCGGGCTAATGAGACAATCAAAAACATGAAATAGGCGAATACAGTTAGCCGCGTGTTCTCGTTAAGTTTGGAACAGGTGAGAGTAAACATTGACCGATGCTCTTGAAGACAGAAAGTTCCCAAGCACCATGTCCACGCAACACCCAGACAACGTAAACGTACCCTCATGGAGCCCCACAGAAGTCATCGACGGCAACGCCGAGGTCCACGAGGCATATTACTCCTACGAAACTCTGGGCTGCCAAGAAGTCATGTGGGACAGCGAAGGAAAAGACGCCGACACTCGAGTCGTCCGAAAACTCCTAAGCAGTCACTGGGAGTACTTCGAAAAAAACGTTATTGGCAAAGACCTCTTCCTAACTTATCGCATTCCAAACCCCTCAGTCGAACCCATCGAGAAAAAAGTAGTTGTAGAAACCCTCCTCAACATACCTGTAACCTACGATGTTGCAACACGCGCCTACAAAAGAGAAGTCACACCGATATTCGAGGTCATCTTACCCTTCACAACGAACAGTAACGAACTCATTTGGCTATTCAATTACTACAAACAATCTATCGCCTCAAACGAAGGAGTGAAACTCGACGACCAAGCTAAGGCTAAGGACTGGCTGGGTGCATTCAAGCCAAAACAAATCGAAATTATCCCGCTGGTGGAAGACTTCAACAGTCTCTCCCAAGTAGACCAAATTATCGAGCCCTACATCAGAACAGTGAAACCCAAACACCTCCGCGTCTTCCTCGCAAGATCAGATCCTGCACTAAACTACGGCGCCATATGCGCAGTTCTCCTTTCAAAAATCGCCCTGTCCCGCCTAAAAAAAGCCGAGAAAGAAAACAACGTGACAATTCACCCTATTATAGGCGTAGGAAGCAAACCCTTCCGCGGACATCTCTCGCCAGAAAATGTGGACAAATTTCTTCAAGAATACAAGGGTCTCTCAACAGTCACCGTACAATCCGCGTCCCGATACGACTACCCACTTCAACAAGTTAAAACATTCGTGAAAACCCTTAACGAAAAACTTCCAAACACAGAACAAGAATCAGAACCAATTGATCCTCTCGAAGAAAGAACACTGACATCTGCAATGGAAAAATGCAGACAACGCTACGAAACCGTCGCCGAACTTCTCGCGCCAATAGTCAACAGCATATCCGAGTACGTTCCACAGAGACGCGCAAGAAAACTGCACATTGGGCTATTCGGATACAGCCGCAGCATTGCAGGCGTCAGCCTCCCCCGAGCAATTCCGTTCGCTGCGTCACTATATTCAATCGGAATACCTCCAGAATTCCTAGGATGCAAAGCCTTCGAAGAATTAGATGATGCAGAATGGAAGGTGGTTAAGAAGCACTACATCAACCTCACTCACGACTTGGCGACGGTCGCCGGATACCTTTCATGGGAAAACATAAACATGCTCATGGAGATACATGAGAAAGCGTCAGACAAAGCAAACATGGACGTTCAGAAACTGGAAAAGGCGCTAACTATGATTTTGGAAGACCTTCAAACGGTCGAGAACAAACTTGTCATCAAGCTCGGTCCGAGAACCCCTGTACAGAAACGCCATGAGAACTTCACAAACAACTTCCTCATATCCTTCATAGAACGCGACAACGACGAAGAAGCCAGACAAGATCTTATCGAAGCCGCAAAACTCCGCAGATGCCTCGGATAAAAATAGTTTTCAATTCTATTTCCGTTCTGTATGAAAACACCTTATCCAACATTTGTTTTTTCATGTTCGCCTAAAAGAAACAGAAACACAAACAGACAAAACCAATTAGCACACAAAAAAGAAATAAGCTGATATAGCCTTAGAAGAATAATACCATTCTCACTGGAAATACAACAGGAGTGTTTAAACACGGGCAGCGTGAAAGACTTAGAAATCATTCATCAACCGACAAAAGACAAAGCGGGCACAGGCAGATTCCACTTCAGCGACCGATTCAGCGTCTTTGACTGGGGCGAAATGCCCGACCACATTGACAAAAAAGGCGAAGCACTTTGCCTCATGGGCGCATACTGCTTCGAACGTCTAGAAGAGAAAAGCCTCCTCAGCCACTACAGGGGTCTCATCGAAGATTGCAAAACAACGCGCTTTAACGACCTCGCAGCCCCAAGCGCACTGATGGAAGTTGGTTTAGTCAGCGTCTATAAGCCGGAGACCTGTGTAGTGGACGGAAAACTCGTCTATGACTACGGCTCTTACACTCCAAACCTAAGAAACTGCCTCATCCCCTTGGAAATTATTTACCGCAACGGGTTGCCCGAAGGCTCCAGCGTATTC
>Ga0335070_10009338_pt1 | contig 11501 bp, 8 predicted proteins | sample Lox_Sample_13_FD_206722 | JGI IMG/M metagenome (GOLD analysis project Ga0335070, IMG submission 206722) | Soil microbial communities from Loxahatchee National Wildlife Refuge, Florida, United States - Lox_Sample_1.3 | ecosystem: Environmental > Terrestrial > Soil > Wetlands | place: USA: Florida... | reverse complement strand
CGCCGTGGACAGTGGAAAGCCGCTCAGAACCCGAACATGTGATCGAGGCTGAACGCGCCGGCGCGACCGATCAAGCCATGATAGCCGAAAAGCCGGCAAGTGGTGTCGCGAATCACGACATAGGCGCCGGCGCCGGCGCGCTCCCGAGTCGCGGCACCGAAAACCTCGCTGTAGCGCCAGAAACGCGAGCCGGAGCAGGGGATTTGCAAGCGCTGCCGCGCGAACTCGCGGCCCGCGCGATCGTGCAGGATCAGGTCGGTCTCGCTCGCAGGGTGCCAGGGCGTGGAGGCCGGGTAGATGAGGTGGCAGAGCGTGTCGTATGGAGCATCCCCCAAACGGAGGAAGAGCCGAGTCGAGAGACCCGGCGGGCGTCCCGCATAGGATTGCGGCTCACTCTTGTAGGTGAGCGCGGTGTTGAAGACGTGGGCGCCGAAGCTGGTCTCGGCGGCATGGCCGCTCGCCCGGTCCTCGTAGCGGAAGAGGCCGTGGAGCCAGCCGTCCGCGAGGGTGCCCGCCGCGAAGTCGTAGACGAGCTCCATGTGGCCGAAGTCCGAGGGCAGGGGCGTTCCGTCGATCCAGTCGTCGACGTCGAGCGCGACGCTATCGCGGCGCCGCAGGTTGCCGAAATTGTGCCGCGCCATTTCCTGCCCGCCGCCGTCGTAGAGGATCGCGCTCACGGGCAGCTCCGTCTGGCAGGTCGCCATCGGCGTCGGCAGCGCGAGGCTGCGCCAGATCTTGCGCGGCAAGACCGGCGCCGGCAGCAGGAACCCCTTGCCCAGGAGATTGCCGAGCTCGGCAAGGCGCGGGTCGGGCTGCAAGTCCGTGCGCTCGACGTTTACGTGAGCGATGCGGCGCTGATCCCTGCGGATCACCTCGTAGCGCGGGCGCACCATGTGCTTTCCCGCTTGCACCTCGATCTGCTGCGGCCAGCGCGCTTTCGGCAGGAGCGCGGCAACGTCGAGCGCCACGGTGGCGAAGGGCGGGATCGGCTTCTGCCACCAGCGGATCTCCGCGTCGCCCATCAGATTGAGCCCGACCGAGCCCGGCGGGATCGTCCGGGGATGGCTGTTCTGGACCCATAGCAGGACCCGCTCCTCCGTGCGCGGCGCAGGAAGGCCCGCGTAGAAATCGGCGGGCCAGGAGTTGGCGTCATGCGTGCAGGAGAGCGCCTTCTCAGGCGCGCCGCCGCCGAAGGTGTCGAGCGCGTATTTGACGACGTCGTGCCCGGCGCCGCCGATCGCGTGCAGGAAAAGCTGGCCCCTGAATGCCGGCAGGCTGAATCGCTTGCGGACCTCGCGGCTGTCGAGGGAAATCGCCGCAGCACCCGCGGGCACGTGCTCGCGCCACTCCGCGAGGACCGAGCCGCCTTCGTCGAAGAGCGCGAGCCAGAGCTCGACCGCGCCCGCGCCGTAGCCCGACCAGTAATTCGCGCTCGCGAGGCGCGTGCGCCGCTCGTCCGTGTCCTCGAAGAAGACGAAGTTGGTCGCGAAGTTCAGCGGGTCGAGATAGCTGCGCTTCGCCGTGAGCATGTCCTCGGGAATGCGCAGCGCATCGAGGCTCAGCGTCTCCGCGCCCGACGGCAGCAGATGCCGGATGTGATCGAGGAGGCGCCGGGCATCGAAGGCCGCGATCAGCACCGCGTCGGCGCCGCTCTCGCGGAGCTCCGTCACCGGCTGTGCCGCGCGGCCCAGCACGGTCTTGCCGATGGCGCTCAGGTCCTGCACGAAGCTACCGGCGAGGGTGAGCGAGGCGAGATCATAGAACTCCGCGAAGCCACTCGCGAGCCCCAGCGGGTCGTAAAGGGCGACGCGGCGCCCGCGAAGACGCTGCAGCAGCCCCGGCACCGCGCGCGCGGCGAGCGGATGCGTCACAGCCTTGTAGAAGCTGTTTCCGCCCTTGACGTTGCTGAAGGTCTCGATATCGAGCTTCATGTCCCATGCCGAAACTGCGGCGCCGCCTTTCACTTAGCAAGCGGGCGGGCCAAATGCTACACCTTGGCGCCCATCTGCTTGGAGCGAACCCATTCATGGCGATTATAGGGCGGGCGGCCCCGGTGTCGGCGGAGGAAGAGCGCTTTTTGCGCCTCACTCTGCTTTCGGTCTTCGCGGTGACCGTGGCCCGGCTCCTCTGGTTCCGGATCGGCGGCCTCGATCTCTATCCCGACGAGGCGCAGTACTGGCTTTGGTCGCTGACGCCGGATTGGGGCTACTACTCGAAACCGCCGCTGGTGGCATGGGTCATCCATCTCACGACCGCGCTCCTGGGCGAGGACGAGGCGGCGATCCGGCTGGCGGCGCCGCTCTTCCATTTCGGGACGGCGCTGGTGATCTATCGGATCGGTCATCGTCTCTACGACGCGCGCGTGGGAATGTGGTCGGCCATCGCCTACGCGACGCTGCCGGGCGTGAGCTTCTCCGCCATGATCATCTCGACGGACGTGCCGCTGCTCTTCTTCTGGGCGGTGGCACTTTACGCCATCGTGCGGGCGCGCGAACCTGGCGGCGGGCGCTGGTGGATCGCGGTGGGCGTCGCCGCAGGCTTCGGCCTGCTCTCGAAATACGCGATGGCCTATTGGCTGCTCTCGGCGCTCTTGCTCCTGCTCGCGGTCAAGGACGAACGGCGCCACCTCCCGCGCTTCCTCGGCTCGGCGGCGCTCGCATTCGCGATCTATTCCCCGAATTTCTTCTGGAACCTGGACCATCGGTTCGTGAGCTACCGCCATACCGAGGCGAATGCGAACATCACGGGCTTCGCGATCCATCCCCAGGCTTTCGGGGAGTTCCTGGGCTCGCAATTCGGCGTGTTCGGGCCGGTCTTCTTCGCGACGCTGCTGCTGATCGTCCTGCTCCTGCGCCGCGTGCTCGCCGACCGCCGGGCGCAGCTCCTCGCGGTCTTCGCGCTCCCGACGCTCGCGATGATGGTGACCGTGAGCCTGCTCTCGCGGGCGCAGCCGAACTGGTCGGCGCCGACCTACGTCTCGGCGGTGATCCTGGTGGTGGCGTTCCTGCTGGAGCGCGGCCGGAGCGCGCTCGTCGTGGGCTCCGTCGCGCTCCATGTCACGGGTGTGGTGTTGGCGCTCTGTGCCGAGGATGCGGCGAAACTCGCAGGCCGCGAAATCCCCGGGAAATACCAGCCGCTGCATCGCCTGCGCGGCTGGGCGCAGCTCGGGCGCAGCGTGAGCACGCTGCTCCGCGAGCATCCCGGGCTGCGGCTCATGTCGGATAACCGCGAGGTGCTGGCGGCGCTCATCTACTACGTGGAGCCGCATCCCTTCGATGCGCTCAAGTGGAACGAGACCCGCAAGATCCACGATCAGTTCGACATGACCTCCGACATCGCGGGGCATCCCGGCGCCGACGTCCTCTTCGTGGGCATGAACCGCGAGCCCGGCGCTCTCGGGCCGCATTTCAGCGAGACCATCGCCGTCGGCCGCATCTCGATCAACCTCGGCGGCGGCCTGACGCGCGACTTCGTGTGGGCGGCGCTCAAGGGCTTCAAGAGCTACTGACCGCCGCGGGTGCCGGGGAGAGGCGTATCCCGCGGCGCTCGAAGCCGCGGCGCAGAAGCGTCACGACGCCGATCGCGATGAAGGCCGCGAAGATCACGTCACTCACGAAATGCGCGCCGACCACCGCACGGCTCAGGCTCACGAGGAGCGCGAAGGCGACATAGGCCGGCAGGAATCGGGGCCAGAGGCAATAGAGCGCCGCCGCGATCGCGATCGCGGTCGTGGCATGCCCCGACGGGAAGGACCAGAAATCCGCCTTGCCGCCCCACCAGTCGAACCCGAAGGTCTCGTTGGCAAAGAGAAGCTTTGGCCGCGCCCGCCCGAAGACGACCTTGAGGAGGTCGGTTGCGAGGCCCGAAACGGCAATCGAGAGAAAGAGGAAGAGCGCGGCTGCGGCCAAGCCGCGGAGCCGGTCAACGTGCTCGCGCAGCCTCGTGCGCCGGGCCGCGGCCCAGAGCACTACCGCCGCGAGCGCGCTGCCGATGAGATAGTAAGTGGAGACGCCGAAGCGCGTGATGAAGCGGAAGACGTCGACCGTCGCGGGATCCGCGCGGTGAAAGAACAGCGCGACCGGCCGGTCGACATAGGCGTAGCACGCGATTATGCCCGTGAGCGTCAGCAGCGCGTAGAGCGCCCAAATTGCTCCCGCCCTGCCGAGACGCGCGGTGAGGCCGCGCCAGATCGCGCTGCCGATGTCGCGCTGGAGCACGAGCCAGGCGAGGAGCCAGGCAACTCCGCCGACGAGCAGACCCGAGAAGACGACGTCCGAGAGGAAATGCCCGCCTTGCGCGAGACGCACGACGCCGAGCAGGCTGCCGAAGCCGATGGCACCCGCGGCGATCCAGCGCCGCCGCCATCCCGTCGCGAGGAATGCATAGGCGAGCAAGGCGAAGCCCGCGGCCGGATGGCCCGCGACGAAGGAGCAGTTGCGGTCGCACTCTCCCGCCGGGAGCGGCGCCGGCGTGAACTCCTTCGTCCCGCCGAACTCCGTCACTTGCGACGGGCGCGCGCGGCCCCAGTGATCCTTGAGCGCGGCGTTCACCAGCAAGCCCGGGCCGAGTGCCAGCACCAGGAGGATGAAGACGCCCGCCTTGGGCGCGAGGCCCGCAATCCATCTGCCGCGCCACCAGCCCCAGAGCAGCAGGAGCGGTATGCCCACGGCCTGCGCCGTCACCAGCACCGGTACCGAGCGGTAGAGCGCTCGCACCGGTGCCCATTGCGCGAGGAAGAAGCTCTCTCCGGGGCGGTAGAAGAGCCCGCTCGCCCACAGATCGATGCCGGGTGCGAGGAGGAAGAGCGCGCTCGCAGCGAGGAGTGCGGCGAGATAGACGAGCAGCGGCTTCGTCATCTCAGGCGACGCAGGCAAGGCGGGGCGCCAACCGGCGGCGGATTTCCGCGGCCGCGCGCGCGGTGTCGTCGAGCGGCGGATAGCTCCATTGCTCGATCGCGCCGCGGAAGGGGCGGGTGATCCCGGCGGTGCGGAGCGCCTCGTGGAAGCGCCGGAATTTCGCCGTGCCGCCCGCGAGCTCGATGACGTGAACGGGTTTCCCCGTCGCCGCGGCCTCGCTCACCATGTTGACGGAATCCGCAGTGACGAGGAGCGCGTCGGCCGCGGCGAGAAGGCCGAAATATTGATTCTCGCCCTCGCCGTCCCAGAGGTAATACGGGATCTTCCCGAGTTTTGCGCGCAGGGCGGCGAGACCCGCTTCGGGCGTCCGGCGCGAGGCCGTGATCGCGATGCCGAAGCCATGATCGGCAAGAGCTGCGAGCTGCTCGCCGAGCGTCGCGAGCGCTGCCTCGGTGAGGCGATAGGCGCGATTGCTGCCGCCGATGAGGACGCCGACGAGCGGCCGCGGCAATCCCGCGAAGAGCGGCGCAAAGCGCTCGCGGCCCTCCGCGAGCCGCTCCGGCCGCACGCGATGCACGGCGCCGAGCGTCAGCAGCACGTTCTCGCCGCGCGCGGGATCGTGCTGCGGCACCACCATGAGATCGACCTCGCGCCGCGCGAAGCGCGGGTCCTGCACCTGAACCCAGAAGGTGCGGCCTTTGCTCGCGCGCTTCACCGCGAGCGCCAGCGCCGTCACGAGCCGGCCGCAGGCGATCAGCAGGTCGGGCCAGGGCGGCTCGAGCTGCGCTCCCTCCGGCGCGACCGCCGCCAGTGGATTGATCCAGAGCGAGGGCGAGAGATGCCGCCACGGCGCCTTCACCACGATCGCTTTCTCGACGAGGCCATAGCCCACCGCCTCCGCAAGTCCGCAAACCTGGTTCGCCATGCCGATCTTGCCGTCATGCAGGGCCCAGACGAGGGGCGCTCGGCTCGGGGCGGTCATGAAGGCGGCTCCTCCGGGTCTGGCGGCGTCGCGGGGTGGTAAATCTTCAGCACCGTCCGCGCAAGGCTTGTTGCGCAAATGCGGCCGGCGGGCAATATTATTTCAAATTCCGCTCTCCCGCGAGGCGGCCCCCATGCGACGGATCAAGCTCGACAGGATCGACCGGCGGATTCTCCGGGATCTGCAGGCGAACGGCCGCATGACCAACGTCGATCTCGCCAAGCGCGCGGGGATTTCGGCGCCCCCCTGTCTACGCCGCGTGCGGGCCCTGGAAGAGGCCGGCTACATCCGCGGCTATCACGCCGAGGTGAATGCGCAGGCGCTCGGCTACAGCGTCACCGTCTTCGCGCAAGTCGGTCTCTCGAGCCAGGCCGAGCCCGATCTCCGCGCCTTCGAGGCGCTGGTCCAGAGCTGGCCGCAAGTCCGCGAGGCGCACATGCTCTCGGGCGAGGCGGATTTCCTGCTGAAGATCGTCGCGGAAGATTGGGACTCCTTCCAGCGCTTCCTCACGACGAATCTCACGGCCGCCCCCAACGTGAGCCACGTCAAGACCGCGCTCGTCCTTCGCAGCGCGAAGCACGAGCCCGGCGTGCCGATCGAGGGGGAATAGGAAACGGTAGGCTCTCTTACCGAAACGCGACCTTCACGACCTCGTAGGACTTGGAGCCGCGGGGGGTCGAGACTTCGACGTTGTCGCCGACGCTCTTGCCGATGAGGGCGCGCGCGAGCGGCGAGGTGACGGAGAGCCGGCCCTGGCTGATGTCCGCCTCGTCCTCGCCGACGATCTGATAGCGGGTCTCCTCATCGGTCTCCTCGTCGGCGAGCGTCACGGTCGCGCCGAACTTCACGGCCTTGCCGGAGAGCTTGGAGACGTCGATCACCTCGGCGCGGGCGATCTTGTCCTCGAGCTCGAGCACGCGGCCCTCGATGAAGCCCTGGCGCTCGCGCGCGGCGTGGTATTCTGCGTTCTCGGAGATGTCGCCGTGCTCGCGCGCCTCGGCGATCGCCCGGATGATCGCGGGCCGATCCACGCTCTTGAGCCGCTTCAACTCATCCTGCAGGCGGTTGAAGCCCTCCGCGGTCATGGGAATCTTGGTCATGGACGTCAAGGTCTGTTTGCGAGGTTCAACGGAGTCAAAATCCCCGCCACCCAACCCTTAACGGGGCGGGCGCCGGGGGGTGATATCTTGGTCTCGCGCTTCGCGCCGCGCAACGTCTCTATGAGCGTACGGTGCGCAATCGCTAAAACGACCCCGTAAAGTAGGATTGGAGGGGGGCAACTTCAAGGCTTCCGGCGCGGAGGGCCGCGATCGCCTGCACCGCCGCCCGGGCGCCGGCGACCGTAGTATAGTAAGGAATTCCGATGGTTAGAGCAGTCCGGCGCAGGCTGAAACTGTCGGCGATCGCCTGCGCACCCTCGGTCGTATTGAAGATGAGCTGAACCTCGCCGGAGAGCATGCGGTCGACGATGTGCGGCCGCCCCTCTAGCACCTTGTTCACCATCTCGACCTCGAGCCCGGCCGCCTGCAGGAACCGGCCGGTGCCGCCGGTGGCGACGAGCGCAAAGCCCATGGCCGCGAGGCGCCGACAGGGCTCGACCATGCCGGGCTTGTCATGGTCGCGGACGGAAACGAAGACCCGGCCGGTAAGCGGCAGGTCGACGCCGCTCCCGAGCTGCGACTTCGCGAAGGCGCGGCCGAAGTCGAGGTCGAGCCCCATGACCTCCCCTGTCGATTTCATCTCGGGCCCGAGGATCAGGTCGACGCCGGGGAAGCGCGCGAAGGGGAAGACGGCTTCTTTCACCGCCACGTGCTTGGGCCGCGCGAGCTTGAGATCGAAACTGCGGAGCTTCTCGCCCGCCATCAGCCGCGCGGCGATCTTGGCGATGGGGACGCCGATCGCCTTGGCGACGAAGGGTACCGTGCGCGAAGCCCGCGGATTGACCTCGAGCACGTAGACCGTTCCGCCCTTGACCGCGTACTGCACGTTCATGAGGCCGATCACGCCCAGCGCCTTCGCCATGGCGGTGGTCTGGCGCTCGATGTCCGCGATCACCTCCGGCGGCAGCGAGTAGGGTGGGAGCGAGCAGGCGCTGTCGCCGGAATGGATCCCGGCTTCCTCTATGTGCTCCATGATGCCCGCGATGACGACGTCGCTGCCGTCCGCGAGCGCGTCGACGTCGACCTCGATCGCGTCCTGAAGATAGCGGTCGATCAGCACGGGGCTGGTGCCGGAGACCTTGACCGCCGATGTCATGTAGCGCGCGAGGCCCGAGGGGTCGTGCACGATCTCCATCGCGCGCCCGCCGAGGACGTAGGAGGGCCGGATCACCACGGGATAGCCGATGCGCTGCGCGACGGCCTCTGCCTCGGCGGCGGAGGTGGCGGTGCCGTTCTCGGGCTGCAGCAATCTCAGCCTCTTGAGAAGCTGCTGGAAGCGCTGGCGGTCCTCGGCGAGGTCGATCGCATCGGGCGAGGTGCCGAGGATCGGGATGCGCGCGGCCTCGAGCGCGGCTGCGAGCTTGAGCGGCGTCTGTCCGCCGAGCTGCACAATGACGCCGAGCACGGTCCCGCGGCGCTGCTCCACCCGCACGAGCTCGATCACGTCCTCGGCCGTCAGCGGCTCGAAATAGAGCCGGTCCGAGGTGTCGTAATCCGTCGAGACGGTCTCGGGGTTGCAGTTGACCATGATCGTCTCGATGCCGGCCTCCTCGAGGCTGTAGGCGGCATGGACGCAGCAATAGTCGAACTCGATCCCCTGGCCGATCCGGTTGGGGCCGCCGCCGAGGATCACGACCTTCTTGCGCTCGCTCGGCTCCGCCTCGTCCTCGGGCGGCGCAATGCCGTCGCCCTCGTAGGTCGAGTACATGTAAGGCGTGAGCGAGGGGAACTCGGCGGCGCAGGTATCGATGCGCTTGTAGACGGGATGGATGCCGAGCTTGCCGCGGAGCGACGCAACCGCGCTTTCCGTGCTGCCGGAGAGCTCCGCGAGCCGCGCATCGGAGAAGCCCGCGCGCTTCAAGCGCATGAGAGCCGGCGCATCCTGCGGGAGCCCGCCGGCGCGGACCTCGGCCTCCGCGGCCACGACCTTGCGGACCTCCTCGAGGAACCAGGGATCGTATTTGCAGGCCGCGTGGATTTCCGGGCCCGTGAGGCCGAGCCGGAAAGCCTGGGCGATTACCAGGAGGCGATCCGGCGTCGGCTTCGCGAGCGCCGCGCGAATCGCGTTCTTGTCTCCGGCGCCGGCGCCCGCGATCTCGACCTCGTTGAAGCCGGTGAGCCCCGTCTCCATTGAGCGGAGCGCCTTCTGGACGGATTCCGCGAAGCTCCGCCCGATCGCCATCGCCTCGCCCACCGACTTCATGGAGGTCGTGAGGATCGGCTCCGCGCCCGGGAATTTCTCGAAGGTGAAGCGCGGCATCTTCGTCACGACGTAATCGATCGTGGGCTCGAAGGAAGCCGGCGTGATCCGGGTGATCTCGTTCTTGAGCTCGTCGAGCGTGTAGCCCACCGCGAGCTTCGCTGCGACTTTCGCGATCGGGAAGCCCGTCGCCTTAGAGGCGAGGGCGGAGCTCCGGGAGACGCGCGGGTTCATCTCGATGATGACGAGGCGCCCGTCCGCGGGATTGACCGCGAATTGCACGTTCGATCCGCCGGTGTCGACGCCGATCTCGCGCAGCACCGCGATCGAGGCGTTGCGCATGATCTGGTATTCCTTGTCGGTGAGCGTGAGCGCCGGCGCCACGGTCACGGAATCCCCGGTGTGGACGCCCATGGGGTCCACGTTCTCGATCGAGCAGACGATGATGCAGTTGTCGGCGCGGTCGCGCACGACCTCCATCTCGAACTCCTTCCACCCCAGCACCGACTCCTCGATCAGCACCTCGTGGGTGGGCGAGGCGCGCAACCCGCCCCGCGTGATCTCCTCGAACTCCTCGCGGTTATAGGCGATGCCGCCGCCGGTTCCGCCCAGGGTGAAGGACGGGCGGATGATCGCGGGGAGGCCCACGTGCTGCAGCGCCGCCAGCGCCTCGTCGAGCGAGCGCACGAGGCGGCTCCTGGGGCTCTCGAGCCCGATCCGCTCCATCGCCTCGCGGAACAGGAGGCGGTCCTCGGCTTTGGCGATCGCCTCCTCCTTGGCGCCGATGAGCTCGACGTTGTGACGCTTGAGCGCACCCGAGCGCGCGAGCGCCATCGCCGTGTTGAGCGCCGTCTGCCCGCCCATGGTCGGCAGGAGCGCGTCCGGCTTCTCTTTCGCGAGGATGCGCTCGACCATGTCCGGCGTGATCGGCTCGATGTATGTCGCATCCGCGAGCCCCGGATCGGTCATGATCGTCGCGGGGTTGGAATTGACGAGGACGATCCGATAACCCTCCTCGCGCAGAGCCTTGCAGGCCTGCGCGCCGGAATAGTCGAACTCGCAGGCTTGCCCGATCACGATGGGCCCCGCGCCGATGATGAGGATCGATTTGATGTCGCTGCGTTTGGGCATCGGTGATCTCTAGCGGAATTCCGAATCGTCGGGAACGCGGCCGAGGAGGGCGCGAAAGCGCCAGAGCCCATCGACGGCAACGCGCGCGGCGAGCAGCCGCCCGCGCGAAGGCAGCTCGAACTGCGCGGCGAGCATGAGCGCGACGCCGGTGTCGGTCCATTCCGCCGGCCGGTCGATGGCGCCGACCATGCCGAGGTGGACGATTCCCTCAATCCAGCCCTCATCGTCACGGAGGACGGCGTAGCCCGGCGCGTCCGACGCCTGGCCCGGGAAGTCCATCAGCGTGGGAACCCGGCAGATATCGACGCGGAAGGCGGCCTCGGGGCGGACGTCGCTCCGCCATGCGGGATCGCAGTCGAGCGCGACCTGCATCCAGATCGCGGGGAAGAAGGCGACGATCGCGAGCGCCGCAATGAAGAGCCAGAGGCGCAAGGCGAGCGGAAGGGGCCGCCGCGCGACGGCCGTCACTTCCAGCGCTCCATCAGATCGACGAAGCGCTGGAAGAGATAGTGGCTGTCCTGCGGGCCGGGGCTCGCCTCCGGGTGATACTGCACGGAGAAGACCGGCTTGCTCTTGCTGCGTAAGCCCTCGTTGCTGCCGTCGAAGAGCGAGGCGTGCGTGACCTCGATGTCCGCGGGGAGGCTCTCGGGGACGACGCAGAAGCCGTGGTTCTGGCTCGTGATCTCGACCTTGCCGGTGGCGAGGTCCTTCACGGGATGATTGGCGCCGCGATGGCCGATCGCCATCTTGCGCGTGCGCCCGCCGAAGGCGAGGCCGAGGAGCTGGTGGCCCAGGCAAATGCCGAAGATCGGCTTGCCGCTCTCGATGAGCGCCTTGAGCGTCGGCACCGCGTATTCGCCGGTCGCCGCGGGATCGCCGGGACCGTTCGAGAGGAAGATGCCGTCGGGCTTGTGCCGGAGGATCTCCTCGGAAGTCGCGGTCGCGGGCACCACGGTGACGCGGCAACCATGCGAGGCGAGAAGGCGCAGGATGTTCCGCTTGGCGCCGTAATCGACGGCGACGACGTGGAAGCGGGGATGCTCAAGCTTTCCGTAGCCCTTGCCCCAAGCCCAGCGCGTCTCGTCCCAGCTATAGGTCTGCCGGCAGCTCACGTCCTTGGCGAGATCCATCCCCTCGAGGCCGGGCCATTCACGCGCCATCTTGAGCGCGGC
>Ga0335070_10009337_pt1 | contig 11502 bp, 15 predicted proteins | sample Lox_Sample_13_FD_206722 | JGI IMG/M metagenome (GOLD analysis project Ga0335070, IMG submission 206722) | Soil microbial communities from Loxahatchee National Wildlife Refuge, Florida, United States - Lox_Sample_1.3 | ecosystem: Environmental > Terrestrial > Soil > Wetlands | place: USA... | reverse complement strand
GCAACAGCACCAGACAATAATATGCCCTGATTACGTTTAAAGCTGCGTAATACCCTCAGCAGGAAACTGATAAGTCTACCCGCTTCCCAGATTGCATTTTGGAGTTTGTTCACTGTAGTATAAAAATAAAAAAAGACTCTTTTACATTAAATATTAACTTTGATTATTGGGGGACATCCTTGCTATCTTTGCGATAAAACGAAGTCAGAAACTCCGCATCCTTGGGAGAGAGGTCAAAACGTAAGACCGCTTCATTTACAAGTTTTTGAAGTGATTTGCTCGGATTTTCTTGCAGCTCACCGGAAATCCACTTGACTGCTTTGCGAATATTCTCTCCTTCGGGCATAATCGCGGTCATATTTCACACTCCTATATTTATTTCTGTGAATGTGGTTTCATTCCAAGTAACATAGATATAAGAACTAGTTATCGATTGCAAGCGCTCCAGGCCACAGGTAATAGAATCCGGTTTTAAGAATTAGACTATCGAGGATCTCCAAATTAATGGCCGAGTAATTTAAACCTTCGGATGCAACTCCGGCGATATTATAATAATTATCTTCTGGAAATTCAGTACGACGATATACTACTACCCTGGCATCTTCAGGAACTCCTGCCAATTTTTTTGTCTCCTTGACAGCATCACTAAGATAGCCGATTTTGTCTATAAGTCCCAACTTCAGGGCCTCGTCTGCCAGAAATACGCGCGCCGTGGCAATTTCCGCCAGCGCCTGTTTTTCCGGTTTGCGATGTTTCTGTACCAAACGTATGAATCTTTCTCCGAAATCATTTACTGCGTTTTGCATAAGTTTTTGTTCTTCCTCACTGCTGTCCCTGAAAGGCGATCCCATATCCTTATTTTTACCGAATTTTTTAACATCCACACCGAGACCAATTTTGTTCATCAAGCCGCTGACTTTAGGCTGCAGAAAAATAACACCTATGGAACCGGTCACTGTTGTCGGATGCGAGAAGATCATATCGGCCGGCAGAGACATGTAATAGGCGCCGGACGTGGCAATATCCATCATGGAGACGGTAATTTTGGCGCCAGTTTTTTCTTTGAACGACAAAATTTCGTGGTAAAGAAGATCACTGGCCGTGATGGTACCGCCGGGAGAATTTATTTTGAACAAAACAGCTTTTATACGTTTGTCTTTCTCCGCCTTGTTCATCTGCAAAACAACTTGCTCAACCAAACTCGGTGATGTACCGATTAATCCTTTTTTAGGCATGTCCGAAATCAATCCGTTCACGGGGATAAGCAAGATTCTATCGACGCCGCTGCCTTCGAGAGTGAATTCTTTGAGCGGCTCAGGCGCCTCGCTGAAAAGCTTAATCCTTGGCCCTGAACAAGCAGTAACCATAATCACCAAAAGCACTGCTATACCCAGATAATATCTTCGCATATTTAAACCTCCCTTCTGACTTACTTGCTGAGAATAACCTTTCTTATCGCATCGCCGACTTCATTTGTTTTATTCGTCCCCCCCATATCATGGGTCCTTATTTTCCCCTGCGCAAGAATTTTCATCACGGCCTCTTGTATATCCAGGGCGGCCTTTTCTTCTCCAAGATGCTCTAGCATCATACGAATCGATTCAATAGATGCTATCGGATTGACAATCGCCTTACCGGCATACTTGGGTGCTGAGCCGTGAATAGGTTCAAACATCGACGGGTAGATCTTCTCCGGATTAATGTTCCCGCCTGCCGCAAATCCCATGCCCCCTTGCAGCATTGCTCCAAGATCCGTGATTATATCGCCAAACAGATTGGAGGCTACGATAACATCGAAGTATTCCGGATTCTTCACAAACCACATGGTCAGGGCATCCACTAGAGCCATGTCCGTCTTTATATCCGGATAATCTTTGGCCACTTTTTGATACACCGAATCCCAGAATACCATGGAATAGTTGAGGGCATTAGATTTAGTGCAATTGGTTACCATTCCGACAGGAACACTGCTGCCGAGCTTCTGCCGCCTTCGGGCAAGCTCAAAGGCATAGCGAATCGCCCTTTCACACCCTTTTTGGGTAAAAATACCGGTCTGTATGGCAAAGGCATCAGGAGTTCCCAACTTGAAAAAACCCCCTGCGGCTGAATATTCACCTTCTGTATTTTCCCTTACTACCGCCATATCGACAGTTTCGGGCGTTGCAGCCTTCACCGGCGAATCGACACCGGGGTAGAGTCTGATCGGCCGTAAATTTATATATTGATCAAATCCTTTGCGAATTGTCAGAAGCAAGGCCAGTGAGATATGGTCGGGAACTTTATTGGCATCACCGATACATCCCAGGAAAATGGCATCAAATTCTTCCAATATCTGAAGGGCATCGCCGGGCATCATTTTCCCATTATTTAAATAATAGTCGCAGCCCCAGTCAAAAAAGCTCATCTTGACATCGAATCCATGCTTATCCGCTACTGCCTTTAGAACCTTTACAGCTTCTGAGGCCACCTCATTTCCCACACCATCTCCCGGTATAATCGCAACTCTATATGGAGGCATATGAACTCCTTATGTGTGTTGTGCTGGCTTCTACATTTATATTAAGGTTTGACTGCGATAAGGTATGGGACGCAAATTACTATCAGCGCAACAAGAAAAATAAGGCCGAATATGAACCCTAATGTCCAAAAATCTTTTCTGTTGATATATCCACTCCCGAAATAGACCGGACCGGGGCCCGTTGCATACGGAGAGATTATGCCCATTATACCCAGACTGTAACAGAGAAGCATGGCAAAAGTCCTGACGGGTATGCCCGGCACGAGTGAGCCTGCTGCCAACATCACAGGCAAGACTGCCGTAACATGGGCAGTAATGCTGGCAAACATATAATGAATGACGAAAAAAATCACCAACAGGCTGACCATGATAACGACCGGAGACAGCCCTGTTAAGAGGGCAGATGCGCTCTTGGCGAACCAGCTGACGAAGCCTACTTTATTGAGACCGTCAGCCATGGCGACAAGTGTAGCGAACCATGCCAGCACATTCCAGGCTGTTTTATTGCTGAGGATGTCATCCCATGTGACAAGTCCAGTTACTATCATCAAAGAAATTACCACTCCCACAACCGTTGTAGCATCCATGATGCTTCCCCCGAATATCCACATAGCCAGGGCAAAAATAGCCAGCAGAGCCATCACCAATTCCCTGCGGCTGAACTTACCCATATTTCTGAGTTCCTCAGACGCCCAGGATTGGACTTCCTGACTGGATTTGATCTCGGGTGGGTAGATTTTGTAAACGAGATATGGAAGTACAAGGATGAGAATGGCGCCTGTGGGGAGAAATCCGACAAACCATTCCGTCCAGGAAATGCTGATTTTTGCCGTCTTCTGCACCAGTTCAAGAGCCAGAAGGTTCGGCGCCAAAGAGGTGATAAACATTGAACTGGTGACACAAGTTGTTGCAAATGCCGTCCACATGATGTACGCCCCGATTCTGCGCGTCGTCTCTCCGGGGGCAGACCCATATAAACCAGGCAGGTTACGTATAATGGGGAAAATAGTGCCTGCACTCCTTGCGGTGTTTGACGGGGTAAAGGGAGCGAGAATAAGGTCAGAAAAGGTTATCGCATAACCTAAACCCAGGGTCCTTCTGCCTAAAATTTTGACAAGGATCAACGCAATGCGTTTGCCAAGCCCTGTTTTTTCATAGCCCAGGGCAAACATGAATGCCCCGAATATCAGCCATACCGTCGTATTTGAAAAACCTGATAAAGCCCACCTGACTGAGTCTCCAGGCTTTGGACCAACAAAGCTCAGAACTGCTATCAGGAAAACCCCGATGAATCCTATTGCGGCTGCCGGTATTGGTTCTAGAATCAGGCCAAAGATAACGGCTGAGAAGATGGCAAAGAAATACCAGGCCGTCAAATTCAGTCCTTGAGGAGCTGGCAGCAATGCGATAGTGACACCCAAAAGCAGAGGAAGAGCGGCTTTCCAGACCAACGGTTTCATTTAAACCTCACTTGTGTACCTGCCTGAAGTATTGAACAAAAATCAGTGCGTGTAAATCTCTATTTGTTACATGTTTACAGGGTATTAATAATGTCTGTAAGTATCTGCAGAGGTGAATAAATGTACAATTTCTTCTTTATCCGGATCCCACATAATTTTTATGTTATTGCGGCTGAATATTTCATTGCCGTTCGGCAAATTCATCAGCAATACCCAGCCCTGCTTCTCCAACTCTTTTCTTTTTACCTTCTGTCCAACTTTTAAAGTAACATTTTTAGTCATACCAACTGCCTCTGTTACTTATGAACTACAGGTACGTTATTTACGGTGGGTGTTCTTGTTTGCATATTAGTGTGATCACGCGCTACATTCTATAAAAAGGGGGCATGAATGAATTTCTCATTAAATGACATGCCCCCAGGCTGATCATAATGATATTATTTTATGTTTTCATTTTTTTTACCGTCTGTTACATCTTCCGGTATATGTTCCCGCTCTCCTATTGCCCTTTTGAAACCCCTTATAGCCTTGCCTATAGAGCTTCCTAATTCGGGAAGCTTACCCGGACCAAAAATAATCAGGACAATAACCAGGATCAACAACAGATGCATCGGCTGGAGAAGACCTCTCATATATTACCTCCTATTACCACATTGATTTACTTCTATAACATTTTACGTACGCAGTCAAACCATCATCTGACATATGTATTATATCCTAAAAATTTTATTTTAAAACTTAATAATTGTATATTATAGTTAGAATATTCGTTTTAAAAATCGAAATCCTATGCAAAAGGGTTTATATGGGGCTGCTCAATCTTCTGATCAAAGATCCTCTCACATTTATCCTTCTTGCCATACCTCTTCTGTATTCCATCATTTTACATGAGCTTGCCCACGGCTGGGTGGCATATCGGATGGGTGATTCAACAGCTAAATGGCAAGGTAGGCTGAGCCTTAATCCGTTAGAACATCTCGATCCTATCGGCACCATCATGCTTTTTATTTTCGGTTTTGGCTGGGCAAAACCAGTTCCTGTAAATTTTAATAATTTTCATGATACACGCAAGGGGCTCATACTCGTTTCATCGGCGGGTATCGCAGCCAATATGATGCTGGCCTTTCTCGCCTTCCTTTTGTCTCGTCTTTTATCTCCCGTACCCTCAGGGGTTCTGTCAACACTTCTTTTTTATCTGGCACAGATAAATATCATACTTGCTTCTTTTAACCTAATACCGATTCCGCCTCTTGACGGTTCAAAAATCCTTATGGGATTCGTATCGGAAAGGTTTCAATATTTTCTTTCCCGCCTCGAGCCTTTTGGATTATTTATCATTATTGGTCTTTTGTATGTCGGAGCCCTAGACCCGCTCATTACTTTTTTCCGCTGGATTATTTTAACTCTGATAGGCATTTTATTACCGTAGGAAAAATTCCCGAAATCTATTTCTTCTCCTCCGTCTTCGGCTTCTCTCCTTCCAATTTCGTTTTCACTTCAGTTGCTTTTTTCTCGATTCTTTCCGTTTGCCTGCGGATATCAGCTGCGATGCGTGCCTCTATTCTTGCGGCCTCTGCTTCCATCCTCGCTGCTTTTTCCCTCAGCCATTCGATCCTTTTCTGTGCTTTCTCGTGTCCATATTTAGCAGCTGCTTTGATCCTTGCATCAGCCTGACGTTTTCTTGCTTCAATATTCTCGGCGGCTCTGGAGGCCGCGGATTCCATCTTCTGTACACCCTCCTCCGTTTTATTTTCTATTGTCTGCATCCCCTTCTGTGCCGCACTGCCCCCCACTTTCCTCCGTCTGCACGAAAGAAGAATACGCAAAGACAATAATACAGATCATCAGTATTGTGAAAAAAGAAACACGCTTCACTGTTGCACCTCCGTTATTCAGTTCTTTTAATATAATTTTCACAATGGGGACAATATACTCTGTTGGTCGAGTCACAATAAGAATCTTCTTCCCGGCAAAATGGACAAAAAAACATACTTTTTGAATCCATTTTAGATCCAAGAATGTTACTGCCGCAAAATTTACACGCAATCGCTTCACCTTCCATAGGTTCTTTACAATAAGGACATTTCTTCATAATCTTTTCCTTATAAAATACAAAAATACCTACTTCGATACAAATTTACAGTAAAAATGAGATGCAGTCAATTAAAGCTCTCCTGGGATTAAATACCATGTAAGGGTTTTGGCAGAAATATGTAATGCAGACCCTCTATTATGTTGACACTAAATTGTAAATTTAATAAACTTCTATTGCAATTAGGAATTGTGGAATATTATAGAATATTTTCTGTGGAGGAGTCATGAGAATCAAAGTACGGGATGAAAAGATTACCAAGGTCATTAAAAAGCTGGAGGGAATTGATATCATTCTTAAGACTGTCGACGATGCCAAAAAAGCCATGCACTTGATCCTCCGCAAAACGGAAATGTCCCGCACTAAGGATTATGAAGGCCTCAAGGACATCGCCATTACCCAGGTCATTGAGCATACGACCAGTGCCGTGGAATATCAGACGTATTACGAAGTAGAATTCATCCTTATAGATGACCGTTTTATCGAAATGGAGATATCTTTGATTAAGGAACTTCAGTCTATGTTTGAAAAAATATAGCTGAGTTGTCGAAGAGGTAACATTAGTACTAAAAGCCAACTCTTCCGGCTGGAAACCGATAATCCGGAAAACGGTTGGCTTTTTCGATTTCCCTACGAAAGAGGGAAAAGGAGGAATGATATGTTAAAGAAGGCATTGCTTACCAAAGAAATATCGGTAACCGTGGTCAATAAAATCGGCATATTGGACATAATGGCAGGGTATCTTGCGGATAGAGGAATCAATATTGAGGCGATAGCGGGCTTTGAAATGCCGGGTTCAAACCAGGCCACGATCATGCTGGTAGCTGACAATTCTCTCCGTGCAACTGAAGCAATAAAAGAAAGAGAGTTCGGTTCCATTGAGGAGCATGATGTAATCCTGGTCGAGCTTGACAATAAGCCCGGTGCTTTAAAAACCGTTACGGGTTTGTTGGCGCTCAAGGGTATAAATATCAAATATATCTATGCCACTACAAGTCTTGACAAATGTCCCGTGCGAGTGATTCTATCGACAAGTGATAACCAGGCTGCACTTATCACATTAAAGAAATCTGCGGCAAAATGATCGATATTTTTTTTCAGCAAATATTGTAATGCGATATCAAATTATGGAGATCAAAGCATAGATGAAATTTTCATTACGGCACAATGTGTATTTGTTTGTACAATTATTTTCTCTTTTGATGCCGCTACTCGGTTACATCATCGATTCCGCTTATCACACTAGTCCGGCGGGTTTTATTGTGTTCACGCTCCTCGGCATTCTTATATTCGTCTGGAGTCATACACGGAATAAAAAAACAAAAGGTAAGTCGGAAATGAGATCCGTGGACTGGATTAGTAAAGGTTGCACGCTGCAGATTGCCGGCAGTCACCAGGAAGCCGTCTTAGCGTTTACTCAGGCAAGCGAACTGGAGCCCGGAGCTGCTTTAGCATATTTTGCACGGGGCCGCAGTTATTGGGAATTAGGAAACCTTGAACAGGCTATAAAAGATTTTGATACAGCCATCGGATTGAGTCCCAATTTTGTCGAGGCTTACGACAGGCGAGGCCTTTGCTATGCAAGATCGGGCAATCATGAACAGGCTGTAAGGGATTTTGATAAGGCAATAGAGCTTAACCCTAAATATGCAATGGCTTATATCAACCGTGGAGCTTCTTATGAAGTGCTTGGGAATCGTGAACAATCAATAAGGGATATTCAAACTGCTGCTAGGACAGGGCATCAAGAGGCGAAGAATATTCTGAAATCAAAAGGCATTAGCTGGTGAATTTCCAGAAGAGGAATACTCATAAGAGATGGCCGTCATAGAGACCCGGGCGCTGGCGAAAACTTACGGCAAAATTCAAGCCGTTCAGGGTATTGACCTTAGTATAGAGAGAGGCGAGATATTCGGTCTCCTTGGTCCTAACGGGGCGGGCAAGACCACAACCATCGGGATGCTCTGCACTATAATTCGTCCGAGTTCGGGCAGCGCCTCGATAGTCGGTCATGATATAGTAAAGGAGCCTGCGGAAGTGAGGCGCAATGTCGGTATCGTCTTCCAGGACCCGACACTGGACACGCTCCTCACCGGTCGCGAAAATCTCGAACTTCACGCCCGTCTCTACGGCATCCCTTCTGATATTCGTGAAAAAAGAATCATTGAGATACTGGAGCTTGTTGATCTCAAAGACCGCGCTGAGCACATTACGCGCACCTATTCCGGCGGTATGCGGCGTCGGCTTGAGCTGGCCCGCGGTCTTCTGCATAGGCCGGCTGTACTCTTCCTCGATGAACCGACGCTGGGACTCGACCCGCAAACAAGGGCCCGCACATGGGACTACATCAAGAAGATGGCCCAAAACGAGCAGACCACCGTCGTGCTCACTACTCATTATATGGAAGAGGCAGAGCAGGTCTGTAACCGTGTGGGAGTAATAGACCACGGCCAGATAATTGCATTAGGCACTCCGGATGATCTCAAGGAATCAATGGGCGGGTACATGGTGGTCATTCAGGTAAAAGAGCCGCCCCTCGACAAGATGCGGGCCCTCCCCTATGTCTCGGAAGTAAAACTGAACAATGGCTTGGTTGAGATAACCATGAAAGACGCCCACCTTCACCTTCCCGATCTGCTCTCTAAAATACAAAACGTGGAGCGCGTCGAAACAAGGGTGCCTACGCTTAACGATGTGTTTATCAAGCTCACGGGACGGGACATTAGAGAAGAAGAAACCGAAGACACCGGCGGCTGGTTGGAATCCGTTGCACGCTATCGTGCCAGGGGGCGCTAAGGCATGGAATGCATGCTTGTACGAAAAGAGCTTCTCGGTGTATATGCGGTCTGGTGGCGTGAAATCAAGGTGTTCCAGCGTGAAAAGAGCCGTGTCATATCCAGTATAGTCCAGCCGCTCATGTGGCTCTTCCTCTTCGGCAGCGGTGTCGGGGCCAGCGTCAATGTCGGCGGTGTTAATTACCAGGATTACATATATCCCGGCATACTTGCGATGTCGGTGCTTTTCGGTTCGGTATTCTTCGGCCTCTATATTGTCTGGGACCGGAAGCTTGATGTACTCAAAGCTGTACTTGTGGCGCCTGTATCGCGCATCAGCATATTCTTCGGGAAGGTGCTCGGCGGCTGCACCGACGTCACAATCCAGGTAATAATTTTGTTCTTCTTCTCATTTCTGTTTCCCGCCATTACCCCCTGGGGTATTCCCCTTTCCCTACTCATACTTTCCGTAACTTCCATAGCAATGGTTTCACTGGGTCTCGCACTCGGCTCTCTTTTTGAGAGCCTGGAGGGATTTCAGGTCATAGCAACATTTGTTGTCTTCCCGCTCTTCTTCTTGTCAGGTGCCCTCTTTCCTGTAAATGACCGGCTTCCCGAATGGCTGCAGGGACTTGTAATATTGAATCCCCTAACTTATACAGTCGATGGTGTCAGAGGCGCCTTACTCGGTCTGAACTCCTTTCCGTTCTATGTCGATCTCATTGTCATTGCCCTTTTTGCGGTGCTGATGGTGCTGACGGGAAGCGCCCTTTTCAGTCGCATGAAGTAATTTTGGATTTTTAGAGTTGTTATGATTAAGAACTTAACTACATTCAGTCAGAACAGATTCTGGGGAGAAACAACCGCCTTTCTCGCCCTCTTTCTCGACAACCTGGGCGTGCTCATATTTTTGAGCTCCATACTTATGTTCACGTTCAACTATCCCGCGGATATCATACTGACGCGTATGATTCCAGGCACGTCCCTCGGTGTCTTCTTCGGCGATCTTGTATACACTTATCTTGCTATACGGTTGAGAAAAAAAACAGGGCGAACGGACGTAACTGCCATGCCGCTGGGTCTTGATACTCCTACTTCCATAGGCTTGGTCTATGCCGTTCTCGGACCAGCCTATGTCGCCACGCATGATGCTGAACTCACCTGGCACATCGGTATGTCTGCCCTTTTCATGATCGGTATCGTCAAGATAATCACCTCCTTTTTCGGAGGCTGGGTGCAGCGTGTCATACCCACGGCCGGTCTTTTGGGATCAATCGCCGGTGTAGGCCTTTTGCTGCTCGGGTTTTTACCGCTTATTGAGATCTTCAACGAAGTCATTGTAGGCATGGTAGCCATGGGCATTATCTTTGCCGTCCTCTTAGGCAGGATGCATTTGCCCGGCCGTATCCCGGGTGTGCTGATTGCGGTGCTTCTCTGCACTGCAATACATTTTTTTCTTGGTTACAGCGGATACATCCCGGATTTCAAGGCGCCAACCTTTGAGATGTCCTTTTGTCTCCCGGTTTTCTCCTTTGCATTCCTCAAAACTCTGCCGCAAAGCATCCAGTACCTGCCTATTGCCATCCCCTTCGGCATCATGACAATAATAGGCGGCATCAATAATACCGAGAGCGCCCGACTGGCGGGTGATAAATACCGTACGCGCGACATCCTGCTGACGGAGGCGTTCACATCCTTGATTGCCGCCTTCTTCGGCGGCGTCGCGCAGACCACACCCTATATCGGCCATCCGGCATACAAGAAAATGGGCGCTACTTACTGGTACACCCTACTGACTGCATTCTTTGTAGGTATCGGTTCCCTTATCGGACTTCTTTCCCTGATTGTAGGCCTCATTCCCAGGGCTGTGCTGGCCCCTATCTTTATCTTCATCGGTTTTGAGATAGTTCATCAGGCTTACAAGGAGTCACCTGAGGCCCATTCCCCGGCAGTAAGTTTTAGTTTCATGCCGGTCATTGCCAACCTTATTATCATTATTCTAGGCCAGTTCCTGGGAGCTATGGCCGTTACAACTGATATGTTCCCCGTCCGTCTGCAGATGTTGCACCATAGCCTGACCGTGCTCAGCAACGGCTTCATAATAACGGCGCTCCTCTGGGGCAGCATACTGGCCTTTATTATTGACCGCAAACCGCGGCGCGCCTCACTATGTACTTTCACCTGCGCTATTCTCACCGCTTTTGGCATCATCCATTCGGTCCTTCCCACCGGCGAGGTCTATTTGCCGTGGGCGGTAGCATCATATGCCCATTACTCAATTTCACTGGCTTATGTCCTTCTTTCTGTCATCTTACTGACCTTCAGAAGTAAAGCTAAACGATAGGGACAAATCTCATAACAGGTCATTTAGCACCTATCTGTTATCCCTCCCGTCCCAAATCAATCCTACCTCCCAATTTCTCATTTTATTAAATTGCGTTGAACATTTCTTTAAATACCGCTCACCTTACAGGGCTCTGAGACAACTGACCGAAAATCATCTCAATTCATAATAGCTTCGTATAATCAATATGTTATAAATTTTATCCCCCAAACTCACAATCTTGGCATGGATATTTCATTTATATATGTCAAAACAATTTAAGTACAAAGGAGGAAACAGATCATGAAAAAGACCATTAAAACATTAGCCCTGGC